>ENA-UENT01000069-UENT01000069.1-marine-metagenome-genome-assembly--contig:-NODE-69-length-82257-cov-8.765786_pt1 | contig 82257 bp, 74 predicted proteins | sample MGYA00237879_ERZ529330 | MGnify/ENA primary metagenome ERZ529330 (study PRJEB26372, sample SAMN05368345) | marine metagenome | biome: cultured habitat; feature: ocean water; material: water; isolation... | reverse complement strand
CAGCGTAAATGCTGACCTGTCTGCCGAAGTACCAATACGCAGGCAGGCATTAAGTAGGTTTGCTGTCGCAAACCACTTAATCATCAGTATATCGCCTGGCTGTTTTTTTATGCCCCCAGCCACCGCTTAAAGTCGGAAGCCCGGTCCCGGCTGACCGTCACCTCAAAATCAGCAGCGGGCCGAAGGGTGACCAGCAGCCGGCCATTGAAAAAAGGCGCTACTTTATGTACGGATTGTATATGCGCAATGACTTTGCGGTTTAAACGGAAAAAAGAGGCGGGGTCCAGCAGGGGCTCCAGTGCATCCAGTGTATAGTCCAGCGCATGCCTTTTTTTGCCTCCCAGTTGCGCAAAAACGATGCCGTCTTCAGAATAAAAGTACTGGATTTCATCGGTGGCAATGTAGCTCAGCTGTTGCCCGATCTTGATGATAAACCGGGACTGATACTGAGGTTGAGACAGGCTATTGACCAGGGACTGCAAAATTTCCGGAGACAGCATATTGGGCGACTGCTGCCGGCGGTCAAATTTTTGAAGGGCTGCCGCCAGCTCTTCCTCTTCAATCGGCTTGAGCAGGTAGTCTACGCTGTCCTGCTTAAAAGCCTTCAGGGTATACTGGTCATAGGCAGTGGTGAAAACCACCGGCCCCATAAAGGGCGAATGCTGGAAAATATCAAAGCTCAGCCCATCCCCCAGTTGTATATCGAAAAAAGCCAGATCCGGAGCAGGGTTATCCTTCAGCCATTGCAGGGTACTTTCCACGCTGTCCAAAGTGCCGCATATTTCAGTGCCCGGCCTCATCTTCAGGATCAGCTGGCTGAGCCGTTTGGCGGCGGGGTATTCGTCTTCTACGATTAGGAATCTCATATGATAGGGCCTATTATAATAGGAAACTAAGGTACATAAATTGCCAGTTATTGTACATCGTTAATTCCATGTTGGCATTAGGTAACAGCCTAATGAACTCACGTGTATGAGAATGACTGCCTTTCGGGCTGACGGGCATGCATTTATCCGGTAGGAATGGTTTTGATTTAGGGTGGTTTTTTGATTAGAAGTAATATTTGTAATTGCCTTGGGTTTTTTCAGGTTATTATTTTGTTTTAATTGCCATATTTGCCGGCATTGTTTATATTTTCTTTGCGAGTTCAAAATAATGTTTTTGCGTTTTCTGTGACAATCAGAAGCGTTCCTGTATGTTTTCAAATCAGTTTTCAGCCTACGGTAAATTATGCACAAAAGATTGGTGAGGCAATTTATTAATCTGTTAGGGGTCTGCTAAAGATGTAGATTTTTGTCTTTTTCTTTAGGTATATTCCTGTTCTGCTACTGATTTGATAAACGTCCAAATCATGCAACCTTTTGAAAGTGGCTTGGCAAAAGTATTCAACACTCAGGGAGGAGAAGTTAGAGCCGTAAACCTAATAGGACAAGTTAGTCCCCTTTCAGTATCTGGTCTTCCGGCTGGCTTTTATATACTGCACGTTCAATTGGATGACGAACGCCTAATGCGTCAAACCTTTGTTGTCAAACCATAGATTCAATAATTATTGGTGCCTGGCAGGAATGATCTGAACCGGAACAATTTTGGTAATGAAGACTACTAACTATTTAGTTTGGACTTGTTTCGGTGTAACACCTTTCCTGACAGGTGCCACTCAAGTTTACTATTCTCATGAAATATTCACTTGCAATCATATTCGTATACCTACTTCTTTTTAAAGCGTCTGCTCAGGTACCCGACTCCACTTTTGGAGAGATTAACTCTTGGGAACCTATCACGAATCTTGAATTCTATGGGATAACAGGGTTTTTTTTAGAGTTTGCGGATGACGTTGTCCAAGGCGCCATTCACACTCCCGGGGGCAAAATTATCCTAGGGGGCTATGTCATTAAAAACGACAGCCTTGATTTTCTTATGGCCCGCTTGCTGCCTAACGGCCGGTACGATACGGCTATAGGCCCTATGGGGCGCAAGGCAATAGATATTGGGTACGCAAATGATAGCTGTACCCTGATCGCCAATTACGATGAAAACCATTTTTTAATGGGCGGGTGTACTTATCTGCCAGGGCAGCAGGATTATGTAGGGCTTTTGACCAGGCTGGATTTTGATGGTGTACCTGATTCCACTTTTGGCGATAATGGGCACCTGATTCTAAATCTGCCTTCCAAAAACGAGATGATAACAGAAGCCATTGCCCTTGCAAATGGAAAAATCCTGATTGCGGGTAATGCTTTCTATGGGGGGCAGAGTGGTACTGGCCAGATTCCACCCATCATTTCGTAGCCCGGCTTATGCCAGATGGGCAACTGGACTTAACTTTTGCGAATAACGGTATTTTGTACCATACGCCCCAGGATCATGGAGGGTGCCTTGCACCAATGGTGGCAGATGTTAAAATCGCGCCAGATGCTAGCATTGTAATTGCCGGTATTAGTTACGACCCTTATCCGGGTGTACTGGGCTTCGAACATCACTATTGCCCAAGAAACGACATGTATGTGTTTGAGTGCACTGCCGAAGGAGAAATCGATAATAGTTTTGGTAACAACGGAGCTGTCGTGTTGCCTTTAGATGAGGGAGCACCCTACAGCATTGAGGTTAAGGGTAACGGTAAAATTGTTGTTTCAGGAGGAGTGACTTACGGTGGGCTTATGCCTTGGCCAATAAATGTTTATTTGGTTCGATTGTTACCTAATGGTGAGATGGACCCTTCATTTAGGGGGACAGGTTATTATAATGAATATATTTTTTTGGATTGGGACGCTGTGGACCCATTGGGCACGATTCAAATTGGTGACTATACTTACATCCCTTTGAACGAAAGAGGAGGTAGTTTTTTTGGATTGATGCGTATGGATGAATCAGGTCAGGTAGATAGCAGCTTCGTTCAAAGTGATTTTGTCGGGGCACTAGAGAATAGTGTTCTTTTTTCTAGCTATCGGTGGTTACCTAATATTTCAGGGATTGTTCAATCTTATGCAGTGGATTCTACAAGCATATACTTTGTAGGGAGAGTGGGAAGTAGTGGGGGGCCATATAATACCAACATGTTCATCGCCAAAGTCAAGTTGCCACCTCCCATCCCTGTTTCAACGGTAGCTGTGCCCTGGCAGCCGTTGTCCTTTTCAGCTTATCCTAATCCGGTTAAAAATGGGGTGTTACATTTATTTCCTGCAACGGGTTCGGTATCAGGCCCTTTGAGTATGCGCCTGGCAGATTTACAGGGGCGATTGGTTTGGCAGCAGCAGGTTACGGATTTGCAAGGTGCATCTACTATTGATGTTAGCGGGCTAAAAAGTGGGATGTACATACTGGACATTTCAGGGCAGGCAGGGCGATGGGTGGAAAAGATCGTAATATCAGAGTAGTCTTGGTATCAGGAAGCTTGAATAGGGCCGCAAGAGTAAGGCAATTGAGTTGTATAGGCTCGATCGGGAAAAAGGGGCGTTCATCCTTTTTTCCTTTCAATTGAGCACGGTTTTTTGAAGATCATACGAATTTATGTAATTTGTAACAAATTTAAGCCACCTGCTTAAAGAAGGTCCTTATGCACAAAAACTTGCTTAACTAGATACCCCATGAAGGCAACCGAAGCGCAAACCGATCTTGCGCCCAAGATACTTATCGTTGACGATAGCCCCCTCAATACAAAATTGCTGAAATTTATACTCGATGAAGCCGGGTATGAAACCGTTGTCGCTTCTAACGGTGAAGACGGCATCGCCGCGCTGGAAGCCGAACAGCCCGACCTGCTGCTGCTCGATGTCATGATGCCGGATATTGACGGTTTTGAAGTCTGCCGGCGCATCAAAAAGGATCCGGCTAATGAAAACCTGCCCATTATTTTCATCACAGCGTTAGATCAGACGGAGGATATTGTCAAAGGTTTCGAACTGGGAGGAGTGGATTATGTGACCAAGCCTTTCAATAAAAAGGTGCTGCTGGTCCGTATCAAAAACCATATTGACCTGCTGACGAGCCGCCGTAAGGTAGAACGGCAGGCTACGGACCTGGCTGCCGCTAATCGCCTGAAGTCACGGATGTTTTCCATCATCGGGCACGATTTACGCTCGCCTCTTGGTTCCCTTAAGCTGAGCCTCGACTTTATCAACCGGGGGCTGATTGACCCCCGTAAAGAGGATTTTAAAGACACCGTCATTAAGCTGCTGCAGTCAACGGATGAGGGGCTCAACCTGCTCGAAAACCTGCTGGGCTGGGCCAAGTCGCAGAGCGATGCCCTGATCGTCACTCCCGAGGAAATAGAGTTGCGGGACGCTATCGAAAGCATTGCCCGCCTGGTGAAGCTCAACCTGGATAACAAAAAAATTCAGCTTGACCTCAACATCCCGGAAGATGTGCGGGTCATGGCTGATCTGCACATGCTCAACGCCATTGTCCGCAACCTGATTTCCAACGCTACAAAATTCACGCCCACCGGTGGCGCGATCACCGTCACCGCAGCGGAAGATGGTGATGAGGTGGTCATAAAAGTGGCAGACACCGGCGTGGGTATACCACCGGAAAACCTGGACAAGATCTTCAACCCCAATGTGCAGACCACGACAGAAGGCACAAACAAGGAAGGGGGCAGCGGCTTAGGATTGCTGCTGGTTCAGGACTTTGTTCAGAAAAACAATGGAAAAATAAGTGTTGAAAGCACCGTCGGTGAAGGCACCACTTTTGCATTTACCTTGCCCAAGGCCTGAGAAATGCTAACCGCATATCCTTAAATCCAGGAGGCACAAAACATTAAACAAAGTGAGCACAAAAAAAGACTACTCCGTAGAAACCCTTCGCGGTTTCGCAATCATTCTGGTGGTAATGGGGCATGTGATCGGTTCCGGCTCCGATGGGGGCATGAAAGTAGCCGATGATTCAGGCTGGAGGCACCTTTACTTTACGTTCGAGTACCTGAGGATGCCCTTGTTCACGGTGATTTCCGGCTGGGTATACGCACTGCGCCCGGTCTCCTTGGAAAAGTACAAAGCCTTTACCACAAAAAAAGTAAGGCGGATTTTGTACCCCATGGTTTTTGTGGGCACGGCTTACTTTCTGTTACAGTACATCGTACCGGGCACCAATAAAACCGGGAACCTCGCTGAAATCTGGAAAATATACGTGTTCCCCTACACGCTCTACTGGTATTTGCCCTCGCTTTTCTGGGTATTTCTGGCGGTAGGCCTGCTGGATGCGTTTAAGCGGTTGGACAAGTTTGGGCATTGGGCAATCTGGACAGCAGTAGCCTTTGCTTTGCTATTGGTAAGGGATATAGTGATCCCGGAAGCGTCCCCCAATTACCTGAGCTATAAAGGCGGGATATACCTGTTCCCTTTCTTCATGATTGGGGTCGGCATACAGCGTTTTAAGGGGTTCTTTGGCAATGTATGGCTCAACCGCGCGTTGGCCGTAGTCTTTATCGCTGGGCTGGCCATTCAGCAATTGGGATGGTTTGACATCATTCAGTACAACCTGGATAAGAAAAGCGGTATGGGACTGCTGATCGGTGTGACGGGCACGATACTGTTTTTCCGCCTCAAGTGGAAGATAGATTGGCTGATCTACTTTGGCAGCTTTGCCTACTCCATCTACTTATTCCACTCCTTTGGCACGGCTGCCGGGCGTATTGTATTGAAGAGTATGGGCATCTCTCAGGACATCCCTATCTTTTTGTTTTCTCTGGCAGTAGGTATGTTTGCGCCGATCCTGGCTGAAAAAATTCTGGACCGCTGGGGCTGGACCCGTATGCTCTTCCTGGGGCGCAGTTATGCTCCTCCTAAGAAAGTGGACGCCACTCCAAAACCGATGACCCGGAGGGTGGTGTAGATTTCGATTTTCCGGAAACACAGGGGTAGCTTCAGGTAAGGCCTGCCAAAAGAATGAGCGATATGGAGGCTTTCCATATCGCTCTTGTATTTAAGGGGAATCTTTCTTTTACTACTACTGCAAAATCAATGCCTGTGGTGCAGATGCCCAGCCTTCGTCAGATACGGCACGCAGGGAGTAGAAGCCTGCTGGCAGGTTGCCCCGGTCGAGCGTAATCGTGATTTTATGCTGGCCACCTTCTGTTTTGGTGTGGGCGATGCTGTGTACCCGGCCCTGAACATCGATCAGCTCGATGGCGTAGTTTCCTTCCGCCGGGCTGTCCACGTTAACGGCGAGCCATCCTGCTGCCGGGTTAGGATAAGCCTGAACGCCTGCAATGGCAGAAGCAGGGACCGCAAAGTTGCTGCGGGTCGCAGAAGCCGTGCGCGCAAGGTCCTGCTGAGCAACGGCCTCATCCCGGCCAGCCTCGATCAGCGCATTGCCATTGCAGTCGATGATGATGGCAAAAAGTTCGCCTTCTGCTGCGGTGTTGCGGGCATCAATTGCAAATAGGGTAATCAGGTGCGCCTCTCCGGCATGCTCAGGTGCCGGCGCAAAATCGATCACCACTGAATCCGCATGATAGGTAGCCGTTGCGTAGGAAGGCAGTCCGGAAACCAGGTATTTGATGGACTCAGCGTCCGGGTCAGTTGCCTGAATGCTCAGCTGTTGCCCAAGCCCTGTGCAGATATCGAGATTGCTAAGTGGTGGGAGAACCGGAGCCTGATTGCCGCCGGAAAGATAAACGATCTCTATCCCGTTGATCTTGGGCTTGTTTTGAATACCGATGAACTCAAGGTCAATCGTTTCACCTTGTAAGATAGAAACAGTGAAGGTTTTCTTTAAGGCAGCGAGCCCAGCTTCAGCGTAAATACTGAAATTATCGAGTGCCAGGTTGCCGTTCAAGAGCATATCGAAGACAATGGGGCCTTCATCATTAATGTCGTGCGAGCGTTCTGCGAAGAACAGGTTTACCTCGTAGGTGCCCTCGTCCACCGGCATAGACCAGTACATTTGATCGCCTGAGAAGCCTTGTGTGGCAAACGGACCAAACAGGTTATCCGGTGCACCGGTGGTATTGGTGCCAGACCAGCCGTGGCTGCCTGTACGGTGGGTGGTGGTAATCTCAAATGGCGTGATTTGATGATACCCGTCTTCCCAGGTTAAATCGAAGTCTATAAGTTCAGGCCCACCACAGTTCACCCGAATAACCGGAGTGCCGGTAGCGATTTGCTTGTGGAAAACGTGAATATCTACCTCCACAGAATCTACGCCGCCAAATTGGTCATCCGCTATGATTTTGATCGTGTGGATACTCCCTGCGTGCCGGTAGCGCACATCGGTTGCCAGATAATGCTGGCCGTTATGCTCGTCAAGGACCATAAATGCCGGAATGTTGAGGACCGAAACGATAATCTCATCGCCCTCCGCATCGGTAATAGGCACGTCAATCCGGTCCTGAGTTAATGTGAGCAACTGAATATTGCCACTGAAGTCAATCCGGGGCGCGGTGTTGTTGGGGTTGCGTACGATATACTCAAACGCGAGGCGGGTTTTATCGCCATGGGAGTTATCAGAAAGCACCACCTTGATGGGGTAAACGCCTTTGTCGGCCGGTGTAGGGTTGGAAAGCAGTCGGGTGCTGCCATTGGCTAAAACCTGTACCTGTAAAAACGCAGGGAGTCCGGAAAGGTCGTACTGAATACCATCGCCATCTGCGGTGTAAGCGTTTAGCTCAAGTGTATCGGCTTTATTCCAGTCTGCCATATACTCTTCAGGGAGGTCCAGCTTAGGCAGGTAATTCATGGTGAAGGAAAGGCCAGGCTGAGGGCCCATGTTCTGATACGGAGCCGGGAACTGAGGGTAGGGGACAGACAGGTTTGGGTTGCTAATGACCGTAAATGGCGCCTGAGTCGTGCCTGTCTCCGTGGAATTGGCAGAGGCTCCGGAATTGTTCCTGTAGAACACGGTGGAGGCGCCGCCGTACCATTGGTTATCTGTGAGCTCAATAGGGTTGATCTCGTTAAGGTTACGGATCACATAATCGAGCTGCATATTGTAGAAGTAATTGCCTTCAATGAGGATAGGTGCTTCTTCAGTGGAGATTGTCCGGTTGTCAATGTAGCCACCTTCGCTGTCCGCGCAGTAGTTGTTGGTGATCTCAATGTCACCGGAACCCAGGGCAATGAAGCTGTGCTCATAGGCTCCAATCATTACGTTATTGTAAAAGCGCCCTACGCTGTTGTCCCCGATCTGCAGGCTTTTGCCATGGTATTTTTTGTGGTCTACACCAGCATTCCAGATGAAGTTGTTGTAAACCGCCACATCCTCTACGGCATTAGCGATCTGAATACCTTCCCGGCCAGTGTTCTGTGTGATATTGTTGAATATCCGAAGGTGCTTAAACTCCATGCCTGGCGATTTGGTCTCGCCGATATACATCCCCTCTGTGACATTTTTTATAAGGTTATCATGGATCACCAGGTGCTCAAAAACGGGGATTGGGTAGGGAGGATTGCCGCCAAAGTCCTTTTTTGCCATGATGCCAAAGAAGCCATCGTGGTCAATTTCCACAAATTCGATCTCACAATTGGAAGACAGTCCCGAAAATGCAACACCGCAGTTGGAGGCGATCAGCTTGAAACCATAGTGGTCTGTAGCAGTACCCCGTCCGCTAAGCTTAATGTGCTTGCAGTCCCGGAAATCAATAGCGCTGCCGTAAGTCGTGTTGATTTGCACCTGCCCGCCGTTGTTGATGACAACAATGGGATGCTCAAAGCTGCCTTCAATATCCTTAAAGATCAGCGCTTTCGTACGGTCGCTTGCAATAAAGATGGTATCGCCGGGGCTGGGAGGCGTATCAAATGAGCCCGGTGTGTAGTAAACAGGGGCTTCTGCATCAATATAATAATTGCTCTGTTGTCCCAAAATGGGAACAGAAAATGTAATTATGGCTAAGAGTGTGAGTACTTTGTGCATAGCTTATTTGGGTCATTCTGTATTGTAAAAGTACCCGGAAGCCCAAATGGAAAGTGAAAGGACTGCAAGTATTTGTGACAGAGAAGGCGTAAATAGTGGAAGGCTGAGCTTGTGAAACGCCAGCCGGTGGGCAGGAAGGGTGAAAATGCTTACCTTTGGGGCTTTCAAAAAGCAGAAAATACAAGACACCTTGAGCGATAAGATACGAATAGGCACCCGGGGCAGTAAACTGGCCCTTTGGCAGGCCCACCATACACAAGACCGCCTCTCAGAAGCAGGCATTGAATCTGAGCTGATCATCATAAAGACGCAGGGCGACCGCATTCAGCACCTGAGCTTTGATAAAATGGAGGGCAAAGGCTTCTTCACCAAGGAGATTGAGGACGCGCTGTTGCGCAATGAAATTGACGTGGCTGTACACTCCATGAAGGACCTCCCGACCAACTCGCCGGAAGGCCTCTGCATCACAGCCGTTTCTTACCGGGAAAACCCGGCAGACTGGCTGGTCATCCGTAAGGAAAAGCTGGATAAGGCGCAGGACTTATGGCTGCCGGAGAAAGCAGTGGTCGGTACTTCCTCTGCCCGGCGCAAGGCGCAGATTTTGGATTTCCGGCCCGATGTGGAGATCAAAGACATCCGCGGTAACGTTCCCACCCGGCTCAACAAGCTGCGGGAAGGGCAGTTTGACGCCATTCTACTGGCTGCTGCCGGCATGACCCGCCTGAAAATCGAAGCAGAAGACCTGGAAATCCTGAAGTTCAACCCTAAGGAATTCATTCCGGCTCCTGCACAGGGCGTGCTCGCCTGGCAGACACGGGAGGAGGACAAGCCCACCCGCCGCCTGCTGAAGCACATCCACGAAAGGGAAACCGCCGAGCTGACCAATATTGAGCGTAAGATTTTAAATCTGCTCGACGGGGGCTGTCAGATGCCACTGGGGGTCTATTGTGAGAAGGACCCGGCCGGGAACTACCATGTATGGGCAGCGCTCGCTGATGCGTGGAATGCACCCCTGAGGCGGGTGCAGCTTTCCCAGAGCACCAAACACCAGTTGGCGGAGCGGGTAGTGGAGGCTCTGCACAAGTCTTAGGCTATGTTTGGAACGGTTTTGGAATAAGCGTAAGGGGCCGATCTTAGTCTTAAAGCACCGCGCCCACCCGCTCCAGCGCCATGACCAGCGCCAAACCAAAGGCGCCTCCGGAAATGAAGAGGTTCCACTCCCGTTGCCGGACCCGCATGAGTTGCAGGGCTATAGCGGAAAGCATCAGTACCACCGCCACAATCGCCAGCTGGCCCAGTTCAACGCCTATATTAAAAGCCAGTAGCTGGGTCACGAGCTGATCTTCCTGCCCGGGCATCAGGCTGGACCGCAAAAAATTGGAAAAGCCCATGCCGTGGATGAGTCCAAAGAGGGCGGCAAAACCGTAATTCACTTTCATAGTCCGGTCCCACACCCGGTTGTTGCCGGCTTTGCGGTGGGCAACAACGTTGTAGATGGCCGTCAGCGCGATGGTTACCGGAATCAGGAATTCTATCCAGGCGGCATTGACCGGTATAACCCCCAGTACCGCAAGGGCCAGGGTGATGGAATGCCCAATGGTGAATGCCGTAGCCAGCAGGGCCACACTTTTCCATTCCCGGAGCTGGTAAATGGCACAAAGGGCTACGATAAACAGGATGTGGTCATAGCCTTCAAGGTCGGAAATATGGCTAAAACCCAGTTGGAGATAAGTCTGAAAAACGGATTGCATAGGTTAGTGTGGTTAGTCCGGGGCAAAAATAAAGCGCCGCTCCGGGTTATTCCCCGAAACGGCGCGCTTTATGATATTAACTTTGGGTAAAGCCCCTCGGCGATATCGGTTTAGTAGCGGTAGTATTCCGGCTTGTATGGGCCTTCCACTTTCACGCCAATATACTCCGCCTGATCTTCACGCAGGGTCTCCAGCTCCGCACCGATTTTTTCCAGGTGCAGGCGGGCTACCTCCTCGTCGAGGTGCTTAGGCAGGGTGTACACTTCGTTTCCGTACTGATCGCCGTTGGTCCACAGCTCGATTTGCGCGAGCACCTGATTAGTGAAGGAGTTGGACATTACGAAGGAAGGGTGGCCGGTAGCGCAGCCCAGGTTGACCAGGCGGCCTTCTGCCAGCAGGATGATATCCTTACCGTCGATGGTGTACTTGTCTACTTGTGGCTTGATCTCGGTCTTGGTGTGGCCGTGCTCGCGGTTGAGGTAGGCAACATCAATCTCGTTATCAAAGTGGCCGATATTACAAACGATGGCCTTGTCCTTCATCATCTTGAAGTGCTTCTCGCTGATGATGTCTTTGTTGCCTGTTGCCGTCACAATGATATCGGCACGCGGAATGGCATTCTCCATACGCTTCACTTCGAAGCCGTCCATAGCCGCCTGCAGGGCACAGATCGGGTCGATTTCGCTAACGATTACCCGGCAGCCAGCGCCACGGAGAGAGGCGGCGGTACCTTTGCCCACATCACCGTAACCGGCAACAGCAGCTACTTTGCCCGCCATCATCACGTCGGTGGCACGGCGGATCGCATCCACTGCAGATTCCTTACAGCCGTACTTGTTGTCAAACTTGGACTTCGTTACGGAGTCGTTGACATTGATCGCCGGCATAGGCAGGGTACCTTTGCGCATACGCTCATACAGGCGGTGTACGCCGGTAGTGGTTTCTTCGCTCAGGCCCTGAACGCCTTGAATCAACTCAGGATGCTTGTCCAGAACGGTGTTGGTCAGGTCGCCACCATCGTCGAGGATCATATTCAGGGGCTGCCCGTCTTCAAATGCAAACAGCGTCTGCTCAATGCACCACCAGAACTCTTCATCCGTTTGGCCTTTCCAGGCGTATACCGGAATGCCGGCAGCCGCAATAGCAGCAGCAGCGTGGTCTTGAGTGGAGAAAATATTGCAGGAAGACCAGGTGACATCTGCACCCAGCTCGACCAATGTTTCGATTAGCACGGCCGTCTGAATCGTCATGTGAAGGCAGCCCGCAATACGAGCGCCTTTGAGTGGCTTGGATTCGCCGTACTTTTCGCGCAGGGCGATCAGGCCCGGCATTTCTGCTTCCGCCAGTTCAATCTCCTTACGGCCCCAGTCCGCCAGGTTGATATCCTTAACTTTGTATTTCAGCTTTTGATCTACTGATTGCATTAAAGAATTGGTTTTTAAAGTGAAAATAAATGCACGCAGGGAAGTAACCTCCGCTGCTATTTTGCCGCAAAAATACAGTATTTCCCGGCCTTATTCAATTTTGAGCGTCAGGCATTTGTAGAAACTGATGCTTTACCGGGCCCCGGGTACTAAAGCTTTATCCATTTGCCTTCTTTGGGCGGGGCTTCGTATTGCTCGAGTTTTTCAAACAACTCCGGCAGGCTCGAGGCCGTCATAGTCAGTTGCCGGTGCACCGGTTTTAGAAAGCCCTCTGCCTCCATGTGGTCCAGTTGTTTCAGGAGCAAATCGAAGTAGCCATTGACATTGAGGAAACAAACCGGGTGCTGCCCCTGTCCGACCTGCGCGAGGGTGAGCATTTCAAATACCTCATCCATGGTGCCGTAGCCGCCTGGCAAGACGATGACCGCATCTGACAATTGTGCCATTTTGATCTTACGCTCGTGCATGCTGTCAACAACGTACAAATGGCTGAGCCCCTCATGGCAGACTTCTGCTTTGCGCAAAAAGAAGGGGATAACGCCAATGACCTCACCGCCGGCCTGCAAAGCACCTTCTGCAACTTCGCCCATAAGGCCAACTTTGCCCGCACCGTAAATCAGGCGGATGTCGCGCTGTGCCAGCTGTTGCCCCACCTCCCGGGCGGTCTCTGCGTAAAGCGGGTGGTTGCCTGTGTTTGCACCGCAAAAAACGAGTGCTGATTTCATACCTGGATTTTTATGAGAAAATAGATTGGTAAACCCAATACCCAAAAAACGCGATGAGTATTAAAAAGTTGGTCACCGGAACAATTGCTTAACGGTGTAGCCAAAGCCTTTCTCCAGGTTGGCAATAAGGAGCAAGTCGTTGATCAGGTGGCGGATGGTGATCCTTTCCGGTGCGGGCTGAGGCATAGGGGCAATTTTGGAATCAAAATAAGGCTTTTGACCGAATTGCCGTAATCTTGCCATATCCTGCTATTTTTAAGCGCCATGTTAGGTTTTTTGCACCTAAACCAGCTATTTACCGTTGGATTATTGCCACCAAGATTGACCCGGCTTATGAAACGACTGCTCGTACTTTACTCAGTTCTTACACTGACTATTTATTCTCTCGCAGCCCAAACCAGTACCGGTACCACGTTCTGGCTGGCTTACATGGAGAACCTTGACCTGATCTTCAACGATGACCCTGTCTTCGCCGTCGTTTTGCATGCAGATCAGGACGCTACTGGCGAAATACAAATTCCGGCAACGGGCTTTTCCATCCCTTTTTCAGTTAGCGCGGGAGGTGCCGAAGAGGTGGAGCTGCCGCCTGCCCTCTACTACATTCAGGGCTCGGATATCACGGGCAATACCGGTATTCGTATTGTCTCAGATGTGCCAGTACGGGCTACGGGCGTACACTACCGGGCCTACTTTTCAGAAGCCACGCACCTGCTGCCCGAACCGGAGCTGGGCACCGAATATTTCCCTATTTGTTATGCCGACGATATAGGCAATGACCCTTCTTCATTTGTGGTGCTCAGCACTGAAGATGGAACAGAGATCGAAATTACGCCCGCTGTCCTAACCCTGGGGCTCCGCCCACCCGGTGTGCCCTTCACGATTACGCTCAATGCCGGGCAGATCTATCAGGTGCAGGCGGTGGAGGACCTGACCGGGAGCAGGGTGCGCAGTATCGCTGGTCAGCCAATAGCGGTCTTTTCCGGTGCCAAACAGGCAGACATCATTGACTGCGGGCAACCGGCTGACAGCCACGTGTATGATCAGGCTGTACCGGTAGACAAATGGGGGACGCTGTACTATCATACTCCGTTTCAAAACCAGGGCGTACAAGTCATCCGGGTCCTTGCTTCCGAAGATAATACAGAGGTGTTTGTGGACTGCAATCAGGTGGCTACGCTGGATCAGGGCGAATTTTATACCGTTTATGATGCATCCTATCTGAGCGGGCGGGTCATTTCTGCCAGCCGCCCGATAGCTGTAGCCCAATTTAATACGAACGGAGGCTGTTCATCACCGGGGTCGGGGCTGGGCGACCCTAATATGCTCTGGCTTTGGCCCGCTGATTACAAAACCCGTGAAGTCCGCTTTAAGAGCCTGGACCGGTTTAATGACTTAATCGGTGATGTACCCTTTACTCAGCATAGCGTGAATATTGTGGCCAATGCGGACGAGGTGGATAATATTCTGCTGGATGGCGCTCCACTGCCTGCTGGGGTGTGGATGGGCTATCTTGGCGACCCCAACAAGGTATATCGCAAAATTAGTTTAGGCCCGGGGGAACATACACTTAGTAGTCCTGAGCTTTTTCAGGCCTATGTGTATGGCAGAGGTTTTGCCGATGCCTATACCTACTTTGCCGGGTACACCGAGGTGGAGGAAGAGGAATATGCTTGCCTTGACATTCAGGTGGAAGGGGTATTCTGTGTAGACTCTACCTTACAGTGGAGTTGTCAAACCAGCCTGAATGTCACTGAGGTCAACTGGGATTTTGGAGATGGGCAAACCTCAGCTGAGAATAACCCTGCTATGAGTTACGGAGATATTGGCACCTCTACCGTTGTGCTCACACTGACAACCAGCACCGGCACTTTCACGGATACGCTGGAGGTGGCCATTCAGCTTTGTGAAGAGGACCCCTGTCCGGATGATCTGAGCCTAAGCATACAGGCTCCTATTGAGATTTGTGCCAACAGCCCGGCGCAGTTGGGTATCGATTTTGAAGGGCAGGCGGTGAGTGCAACCTGGAATTTAGGCGGGATCGGGCAGACCAGCGGGCTGAATCCGCAAGTGAACTTCAATGAATCCGGAACGTACACCATCACAGTCACCGTGCGGGACGAGCTCAATTGCGAATATACGGCTACCGCTACACTCGAGGTGCTTAATTGCGGTGGCTGTGGGCCCGAGCTGGTGGATTTGGAATTTGAGGGCTTTGCCTGTGTGGATTCCGTACTGGTCTTTCCACTCACAAAATTCTTAATCAATGACCCACCCCTGGAGATCACCTGGACGGTAGACGGGCAGACCTTTGAAAACCTAAGTGCATTGGAGTACGCCTTTCCGGCTCCCGGCAACTACACCGTAACATTCCAGGCTATCAGCCTGCAGGGCTGCTCTTACATCGGGCAAAATGAGGTGCAGATTCAAGATTGCAGTGATAACCCCTGCATTGGGCAGCCTTCTATTGCCATTGTTCCACCAGACCAGTATTGTTTGCAGCAACCCCTGACCTTCACGGCTCAGACTTCTGCTGATTTGGTCACTTACTCCTGGAGTGCGAACAACGGTGCGACGGGTGACCAGCCTGCCTTCACCGTGACTTTTGATGAAGCGGGCGTAGGCACAGTTTTCCTGGAAGCAACAGATGTGAATGGCTGCATCTACTCTACTGCCATTGAGGATGACCTGGTGGATTGTGGAGATGATCCCTGCGAGGGGCTCCCGGAATTGCAATTGAATGTGACCGGTCCGCTATGCCTGGATTCCACCCTGATGTTTAGTGCCAGTGGCGCCAATTTGGTCACCTACGACTGGGCTTTTTCCAATCTGACCTCCAGCACAGCAGCTAGTCCGGAAAACGTCTTTCAGGAAACCGGACTGTTCACAGCGGCACTAACTGCCGTAGATGCCAATGGCTGTACCCGGACCGGGGGGCTCTCTTTTGAAATCGAAATATGCGAAGAACTTGACCCCTGCCTGGATAATCCGGAACTCGTCATTGAAGGAGACAGCGTGGTTTGTCTGGGGGATGCCGCAACCTTTTCTGCTTCCGGACCGGACAGTATCGTCATTTACGACTGGAATCTGGATGTAGCTGGAAGCGCTGATGAGCCCATGCCCTCGGTGACTTTTGAGGAGAATGGTATTTATAGTGTGGTGCTGCTGGCTGTGGATGAAGCAGGCTGCACGTACAGCGACAACTTCAGCTTTGAGGTGCGCTTTTGTGAGCCGGATGGTGGTTGTGCCTATGCCTTGCCCAATGCCTTCTCACCAAATGGAGACGGCACCAACGATACCTTTGAGCTGCTCCGCAATTGCCCGGTTGCCAGCTTTGAACTCCGGGTATTCAACCGCTGGGGCGGTATTGTTTTCGAAACGGACGACCCGGAAACAGGCTGGGATGGCCGCTTCAACGGGCAGGATGCACCTATGGAAGTGTACTTCTACCAATGTTTTGTGGAAACACCCAATGGTGAAGTGGTAGAGCTCAACGGTGATGTGACTTTGTTGCGTTAGGACTCTTCCGGGATCAGCTGCTGATAATGCTCAAACCGCTCGAAAATCTGGTCGACATAGGTGACCGGCTCAATGCCCCGGACGTATCCATAGTCCACCACCGGGTCATTGTAGTACTTGGGATAGGACAGGCGCTTGACAAACACCTCGACCTGTTCATCCCAGACGCCTGGGTCTTTGCCGTACTTCTCCGCCAAATCCTGAGCGTCCACGACATGCTGATAGCCACAATTATAGGAGGCCAGGGCGAACTTCACCCGCTGTACGCTGTCAGGTATGCTCTTCCAGCGGTTGTAGAGTTCCTCAAGGTAGGCCGTACCCGCCTCAAGGTTATCCTCAGGGTTCGTTCTGTCTGAGACGCCCAGCTCCCGCGCAGTGGCAGGCATCAGTTGCATCAATCCTTTGGCTTTGGCCCAGGAGGTAGCCGATGGATTAAACTGGGATTCCTGATAAATCAGGGCGCTTAGAAAGCGCCAGTCCCAGTTCAGGGAGTCTGAAAACTGTTTAACAACGCTGTCGTACCGGCTGATTTTTCCGCCCGCTTCGCTAAAGAACTCGCTTTCAATGCGGGCTCGGAAGGCCCGCTTGTTCTCAAAGTACTTATTGTAAATGACGTAGTAATCGGTCTTCTGCCGCATTTCTTCAACCCAGGTATTGAGGGCCTGTAGTAAGTTGGGCGCATTTTTGCGCACCGCCCAGGCGGCACGTTGCGAGAAGCTGATCGGCGTGGAAACATCCAGAATAGGGTAGTAGGCACTGTTGATCTCCGCAATATTGTCATCGGCAACGGTGTAATCCAACTCGCCTTCCACGACTTTCTTGATGATCCTGCCCGTAGATAAATCCCCGGATACGGTATCGATATAGATATCACCGCCAATCTCCTGCTCCAGGTTTTTCAGCCGGTCGTGGTAAGCAGAGGCCAGCCGGACGGAAACCGTATCTTCAATCAGTTCGATAGGGTCAGAAACCAGCGTCCGTTCTATTTCGTGGAGTTTCCATTTTCGCCAGTTCTCGGGCTTGCGCTGTACCAGCACCTGTTTGGTGAGGTAGAGGTAGTTGGTGAAGTCAATATATTGCTTTCGGGGTTTGGTGATAGTTAGCCCGTGTGCAATGATATCTCCTTCCCCCCGGTTGAGCATATTGATGAGCTCGTCCAGGTCGTGGGCGGGCACGATTTCCAGGCGTACGCCCAGGTGGTCAGCCAGTCTGGTCAGCAGCTCGTATTCAAAACCCATCGGCTGCCCCCGGTAGAGGAAATAGCTGGTTTCGCTGTAGACCGTAATGGCCCTAAGTACGCCAGACTCCTGTATGTTTTCCAGGTCCCGGTCTACCATCGGAAATGCAGCGTCGGGGTTCATTGCCTGCACTTGCTCTTCGGGTGAGCAGGCAGCGAAAAGTAAAGAGGATAATAGTGTCGCAAATATAAGTCTTTGCATGCCAGGGTTTTGTGTTAAAACGGGCTGGGCGCTGCAAAGGTTTAAATTACAAGGTCTGCACAAAGCGCATCGCTGCTGCATGATTGGTCGCCAGCGGAATATTGTGTACATCACAAAGGCGCATCAGCATACTCACATCCACCTCATGCGGGTGCTTACCAAGGGGGTCCCGGAAAAAGATGACCATATCCACGTTGCCTTCCACCAGGCGGCTGGCAATTTGTGCATCACCGCCCATGGGGCCGCTTTCCATACGCATCACTTCCAGCCCGGCGCGTTCGAGGTGAGAGCCGGTGGTGCCGGTAGCGATGAGGTCGATGCTCTTTTGTTTGAACAGCGGGGCGTGGTCTTTGATGAAGGCGACCATTTCAGCTTTTTTGCCGTCATGGGCTATAATGGCGATCGTCATGCTCATGTGCGAAAAGTGTACATTGAAATTCAGCGGGCAGGTAGTAAGCCGTTCTGAATCGTTTAAAGTGAATGTGTCTCCGGGAGAACAACTAAGTTGTATCCGCGTTGTTCTCTGGTTGTTGTGAAAGTCGTACTTTCGTGCACGAATTTTGACAATTCTAAACATAAAACCAAGTAAAATGAAGAAACTGTTAAGCTCACTTTTCGCTTTGGCACTCGTTGCCCTGATGGTGCCGCAGGCAAATGCACAAATCCAAACCCCTGCTCCCAGCCCTTCGGCAGAAATCGAGCAAATGGTTGGATTGACGGATATTCAGATCAACTATTCCCGTCCGGGTGTGAAGGGGCGTACTGTTTTCGGGGAAGACGGTCTGGTACCTTACGGAAAAGTCTGGCGCTTCGGTGCAAACGCAGCGACTAAATTTGCTTTTGATAAGGACGTGGTAGTCGGTGGCCAGGAAATGGAAGCGGGCGAATACGCAGTACTCTGCAAGCCAATGGCTAAGGAGTGGATGCTGATGTTTTATCCATACGAGTCTGGAAGCTGGGGCAGCTATGTAGACAAAGACCCTGCTGCAACAGTCTCTGTGAAGCCGGAGAAAAGCCCGGTAATGGTCGAGCAAATGCGTTTCACAGTGGACAATATCACGATGACCGGTGCAGATATCGTTTTCGCATGGGACAAAACCATGGTCAAAATCCCTGTGGAAGTGCACACGGAGAAGCAGGTACAGGCTTCAATTGATGGCGTGATGGCAGGCCCTACGCCTAACGATTACTACGCTGCGGCTTCTTACTACCACGATATGGGCAAAGACCTGGACAAAGCGCTGGAGTGGATCACCATCGCTACTGATGTAGACAGCCCGCGTTTCTGGCAGGTACGCCGCAAGGCACTCATCCTGGCGGATATGGGTAAGAAAGCAGATGCGATCGAAGCTGCTAAAATGTCGATGAAGCTGGCTGAACAGGCAGGTAACGACGACTACGTGCGCATGAACAAAGCGTCTATCGAAGAGTGGAGCAAGTAATTTTGTCTCCTTTTTAAGCTTAAGCGGGGCGGTTTTCCATTGGGGAGAGCCGCCCCGCTTTTGTATATTGAGGCTAAGTGGCTACGTGAACGGATTAATTCATAAATCCGTTATCTTTGATAATTGAAAAATGGCTTAGAATGAATTTACAGGCAGAAAAATTACAGCTTATCGAATGGTTGGCACGACTACAAGACGCTGAGGTCGTACAGCACTTACTTCGGGTAAAAGAAGACAATGAAGCAAGTGCTTATGAAGCTGCGCTCAAGCCAATGACAAAAAAAGAACTGGTAGCACGAGCAGAGGAGTCTAATCAAGCTATTGCAAAGGGGGAGCATGTCGACATAGATGATGCGCTTGCGGAGTTGGGAGACTGATTATGAAAGTAAGGATCACAAAGCCAGCTCAGCGCCGGCTTAGCCAAATTGACGATTACTACAAAAAGAAAGGCAACCGGTCTCACTTCGCAAAGCTGAAGCAGGAAATTAGCCGGAAGTCTGCTTTGTTAAGCCAAAATCCTGAGCTTGGTCAGGAAGAAGATTACCTGAAGGAATTGGGGCAGGGACATCGATACATTATTGTAGCAAAGCTTTACAAATTAATTTACCTGATTTCAGCACCTTTCATTTTTATTACGGACATCTTTGATACGCGCCAGAATCCAGATGATATACGGCCCTGACCCTTGTCTCACTGAGCTGCCAGCCAGGCAACAAAACACCTTGTTTGGTATTTCCTATGCGTATCTGCTACGCAAGAGACATAAAGACTAAAGATAGGATGCAGGAGTATCAGACCAGAATTCACAATCTCACATCCGGGCCTTTCATATTTAAACCCTGACCATACCCAAGCGTCTAAGCCATAAAAAAAGCCTATGCGCCTGATTTATACCTTTTTCCTGCTCAGCTTGCTAAATGCAGCTTTTGCTCAATCGCTCTATTTCCCACCTGCTGAGGGCGATGACTGGGCAACCCTCCAACCCGATAGCCTCAACTGGTGCCCGGAGAAAGTCGACAGCCTGCTGGCCTTCGTGGAAAGCCGGGATACGAAAGCCTTCATCATCCTCAAGGACGGAAAAATCGTGCTGGAACGGTATTTTGGCACTTTTCAGCAGGACTCTATATGGTATTGGGCTTCCGCCGGCAAAAGCCTGATGGCAGCTGTCATTGGTCTGGCGCAGGAAGACGGCTATCTGGATATCAACGATCCAGTCTCGGACTACATGGGAGCAGGCTGGACGGAATGCCCGCCGGAGAAGGAAGCCCTCATCACCATCCGCAACCAAATCACAATGACCACCGGGCTGGACGATGCCGTGGAGGACGACGCCACCAATAGCTGCTTCGAGCCTGCCTGCTTTCAGTACCTGGTGGATGCAGGCACGCGCTGGGCTTACCATAACTCCCCCTACCGCTATACCCAGGAATTGGTGGAAGCCGCCACTGGCGTTAACCTCACCCTGTACACCCGCCTGCGTCTGGGCAACGCGATCGGCATGAAGGGGGGCTGGTTTGGCAATGTCTACTACAGCAAGGCGCGGGATATGGCGCGCTTTGGCTTGTTGATGTTGGCAGAGGGGCAATGGGGCGGCACACCGGTCATGACTGATACGGCCTATTTCAACGCCATGATTACCCCTTCTCAGGACCTTAACCAAAGCTACGGGTACCTGTGGTGGCTAAACGGGCAGCCTTCATTTATGCTGCCGGCTACTCAACTGGTGCTGAATGGTCCAATGGTACCCGAAGCACCAGCCGACATGTACGCCGCATTGGGCAAAAACGACCAGAAAATCTATGTTGTCCCCAGTGAAAGGCTGGTCGTCGTGCGGCAGGGCAATAACGCAGGCCCGGTAGTTGCCGCGGCTTCCTCCTTCGACAATCAGCTGTGGGCCCGGTTGTCGGAAATGGAGTGCCTGACTGCTGCCGCTGAAGTTGAGCCCCAGCCCGACTGGACCATTGCCCCCAACCCAACGACGGATGAAATTAGGGTGATGGGCAAAGAGGATATTGCTCATTTAGAGCTATTGAACAGCAGTGGGGTAGTGGTCCGCAACGTAGCGGATCAGCGCATGGACGTAGCCGGTCTTGTGCCCGGCATCTACTTCCTCCGGATATGGACAACGAAAGGGTTGTCAGGTACGGAGCGAATTGTCATCCACTAAAACTTCATCGGGTCCGGGTGCCGGAAAGTATACGCCAACAGCGCTCTAGCCTGCTCATTGCTGATGATTTTGTACGCCAACTCCTTATTCCCTTTGAAGGTGGGCGGCTCCAGCCCTTCTTTTTCCGCCTGAGCGGTGTAAAAGGCGGCTCTTGTTGGATGCCCGTCGGCCACTACGTTGAGGGTGTGCCCAAATGCTTCTTGCTTAATCAGCGACTGTATGAGCCCAATGCAGTCGTCCAGGTACACCAGGTTGACGGGGGCTTCTCCGTTGGGGATGTCTTTTTTGCCTGCCAGGAAGCGGCCGGGCTTGCGGCTGCCGCCCACCAACCCGCCCATGCGTAAAACGGTAGACCGGGGCGCGCGCAGCAATTGTAAATACCGTTCGATCACCACCAGGGCCCGGCCGGAAGCTGTGGACGGGTTCAGGGCTGCGCTTTCGTCCAGGGTGGTATTGTCATTGCCATACACGCCCGTGGAACTAACGAAAACCAACTCAGGCACTTCCATCCGCATCGCCATTTCCACAATGGCTTTGACCTTCCTGGGGTACGTTTCTTCCACATCGGGGTCGCGCCGCCCACCGGGCGGGATATTCACAAAAAGCAGATCGGTTTGGAAGAAGTCGCGCAGGTTGTCGCCTTCCAGTTCGTCGCCGGCTCGTATCAGAAAGGGGGTGATGCCAGATTCAGTCAGTGTGCGTAGCTTGTCGCTTGTGGTGGTGGAGCCTTTTACGGTGTAGCCCGACTGCGCCAGGGTTTGGCCGAGCGGGAGCCCCAGCCAGCCGCAGCCTAATATGGAAATGGTCTGGATCAAAGTTTTTCGATGTTTTGGCTATGCAACAATTTAGCTTCCGAAAAGCTTATTATTCTATTCAAAACTTTCCCGAAAATGGACCACTACCAGCCCATCAGCTGTGATTTTTACGACGAACTGGAAGCCCGTGCCACGCTTCGGCGTTCCTGCCATATTGAATTTCGGAATGCTTCCGGTCAGGTTCAAACTACAGAGGCTGTGATCAAAGACCTCTACATCCGCAGCAAGGTGGAGTATATGCTTCTCAGCACTGGCTTGGAAATCCGCCTCGACCACTTGATTTCGGTGGATGGGAAGCCGCTGCCTGAGGCTTGTTAACAGTTTTCAAATGCTGAGTCAAACTCAGTACCAATATCCTGACTGCTCTGCTTCACTACCTCAATCAGCGCGCGCTCCCGAACCAGCTCCGCCCCTTTATCCAGATCGGTAGCGAATACCCGGTCCTTGTCCGCAAATGCAATCTCTTCCCGTACCCGGGCGTGCAGGTTTTCCATCAGCGGGCTCGACTTTAGTGGCCGGCGGAAGTCGAAAGCCTGAGCTGCGCACACGAGTTCGATCCCCAGTATCCGCTCCAGATTGCCTACGACCTGCAGGGCTTTGCGGCCGGAAATGGAGCCCATGCTCACGTGGTCTTCCTGCCCCAGTGAAGTCGAAATACTGTCAGCACTGGCCGGGAAGCACAGGCTCTTGTTCTCGCTCGCCAGGGCAGCAGCGGTATATTGCAGGATCATAAACCCGGAATTCGTCCCGGTCTCTTGCATCAGCAATTTGGGGACGGCACCATCTATGCCTGTAAGCGAGAGATAGCAGCGCCGGTCGGAAACATTGCCAACTTCCGAGGCTGCCAGGCAGGCATAGTCCAGCGGTAGGGCCATCGGTTGCCCGTGGAAATTGCCCCCGCTGATCGAGAGCTCTTCATTTACGATGATCGGATTGTCTGTGACGGAATTGAGCTCGATTTCAAGGGTTTCCCGGAGGTGCAGCCAGGCATTGCGGGAAGCCCCATGCACCTGAGGGATGCAGCGCAGGGAGTAAGGGTCCTGCACCCGGTCGCAATGGCTGTGGGAGTTGAGGATTTCGGAGCCTTGCAGTAGCGCCCGGATGCGTGCAGCCACATGCTGGTTGCCTTTGTAGGGGCGCATCTTGTGCAGTTCCGGATGGAAGGGCGCAACGGAACCCAACAGCCCTTCAATCATCATTCCCCCGATCAGGTCCGCCTGACTCAGGCAGGCTTGCAGGCGGTCGGTTACCTCCACTCCAAAAGCGGTGATGAACTGTGTACCGTTGATCAGGGCGAGGCCTTCCTTGGGCTGCAGTTGCAATGGGGCAAGTCCTTCTTTTTGCAGCATCTCTGGCGTAGGCACCACCTGTCCTTTGTAGTGCACCTGCCCCAGACCGATGAGCGGCAAAAACAGGTGGGAAAGCGGTGCCAGGTCGCCCGAAGCTCCCACGGAGCCCTGCCTGGGCACCACCGGGATAACATTCTGGTCGATATGCCAGAGGATGCGATCGAGGGTAGGCAGGGAAATACCCGAAAACCCCTGCGCCAGTGCATGCACCTTAAGGATGAGCATGAGCTTAGCCGTCTGTTGGGGAATGGGAGAGCCTACGCCCACGCTATGGCTCATGAGCAGATTGTGCTGTAGTTGTGCGGTGTCGTCCGGTGATATTTTGGTGCTGCACAGGGGGCCAAAGCCGGTGTTGATGCCATAGACCGCATCCCTGCCTTTGGCAAAATTGCGGACGATCTGAGCCGAAGCCGCTACCTTTTCCCGCTGAGCACGGTCTAATTCCCCGGTTTTATGCTGCCGGCTGATGCTGAGCGACAGCCCGGCAGTGAGATGATGCTTTCCGTATAAAAATGGTGACATGGGTTGGGCTTGAAATTTTGGTTTTAGTATTGGTACTCAAAACAGCCAATATCCGGGGCAACGGGGTCCCGTTCATTACCTACAAGATCGGTAGTAATGCCAGGCAGGGGGCGGGCCATGCCTTCCGCAATGGACAGGCTATCCAGGAGGTAAACATCGCCATTAGGGTCGGCAAAGAGGGTGTCTGTCCGCTCCCCGTTGATGCAGTTGATACAGGCATCAGATTCCAGGAAGTTGGCATACAGCCCCTCTTGCTGTTCGAGCAGTTGGTCGACTTTGACGATGCAGTTTTCAAATTGAACCTGAAAGAGCTGCGGCACACTGCCCCCGCTTACATCTGAAAATTGCAGCTCATCCCGGCTGGTACCGAAGAAGATACAGTTGCGGAAGTTGGCCCGGATACGGTAGTCGTTCCGCACCTGACAGGTGAAGGGGCTGTCGTAGCAGAAAAAGTTGGACAGGGACATGGCGGAGGCGTCCACACCGTAGCTGGCTACCGTACAGTAGTCGAAGTTGTAGTCGCCCCCGTTGACCAGCTGCACGGAATTGGCGAAGTTGTTGTACACCAGGCAGTTTTCAAGGTCAATGCGGCTGTGGAAGCCAATGATGCCGCTGCTGTTGGTATTGTAAAAGCGGGAATTACGGGCGGTCAGCTGCCCTACAGAATCCACATAGACGCCAAATATGGAATTCTTGACCGTGGTATAGCTCATCGTATTGCCCTTGGAGCCCCGCCCGATGATGATGCCCTGCCACTGACCGGGCTCTTCTGCAAAGCCTTCCTCCAGGCGGTCGCCCTGCACGACGATGGAGTCCTCCGCCGTGCCTTTAAAATGAATCTGCCCATTGCCCAGGGTATAGATAATGCCATCATTAAAGGTACCGAAGAGGTCATTTTGAGCAATGCCGCCATGCACATAAATCCGCGTACCGGCAGCTACCTCCAGCGCACAGCTGTCGATCAGAATCTGTCCGTAAATGACATAGGGTTTAGGGTCGTCCCATACGATGGTTTGGTTGTTGCAGGTGAGCAGCGTTGGCACACCCCGGTTGAAGCGGCTGGGGAAGTAGTTGGCGTTCTGCCCCCAGGCTTCCAGGAGGACGCTGCTGCGTTTTTCGCCGGTTTCGAACACCACCTGGTCTTCGATGACAAAAGGGCTGATGGAGAGCGGGGCGTCGGGGTCGATGGTCACTTCCACAAAGACATAAATACTGTCATTAGCCCAGATTTCCACCTGCTCCACCCGGTCGCCTGCGGTGCCGTTGACGTTCATACGGAATTTGCCGTCTTCGTTGCCGGTTAGAGCCACTGCGTCAATCAGCACAGGATTGCTGCTGCGGTTATAGACCTTAAAGAAACGCGTAGCGGAGCCCAGTTCCGTGAAAACGGTATCAAAGCGCAGGGTATCCAAAGAGAATTCCAGTTCGAATTCGCCGCCAGTCAGGAAATCCGCTTCGTTGTCGCAGGAGAAAAAAGCCAGGCTCAGGCACAGCCCGAGTACGATGTAGGGCACGTTCTTCATGGGTCAAAATTATGCATTAAAGATTGTCCTCCTAATAACGGGGCAATCTATGATTTCTGTACAGTGGCCCAAAAATAGAGAAATGTTGGTGCTTTTTTGTGCTTGTGCAGGTATTCCGAAATCCAGGGCTGTGTCAACCCATTAAATGTTGCAGGGAGGACAGTTAAGTTGATGATATTTGCTGTACCTTTGCCGCAAATCAGGGTGAATATTGAGCAAACCGGTAATAGACGTCATCATTCCTGCTTTCAATGAGGAAGATTCTATAGGAAAAGTACTGCAAGACATTCCCAACGAGTGGGTCAGGGAAGTGATTGTATGTAATAATGGCAGTACCGACGATACAGCGGCTGTTGCTGCTGCCGGCGGTGCTACGGTTTTGCTGCAGCCCCAAAAAGGCTACGGCAATGCCTGCCTGAAAGGAATGGAACATATTGCCCGCCGCCCTCAACAAGAGCGGCCCGATATTGTTGTGTTCCTCGATGCAGATTACTCTGATCATCCTGAAGAACTACCACAAGTAGTTCAGCCTATAATCGAATCAAACTACGATCTGGTGATTGGCTCACGGGCACTCGGAGACCTGGAGCCTGGGTCCATGCAGCCCCAGCAGATTTTCGGTAACTGGCTGGCTACCACACTCATCCGATTGATCTACAACTATCGATTTACCGATTTAGGCCCTTTCCGAGCCATTAAATATGCCAGATTGCTGGAGCTGGATATGCGGGACCCTAATTTTGGCTGGACTGTGGAGATGCAGGTCAAAGCTGCAAAACTACAGTTCAAGTCTGCAGAAGTACCCGTGCAATACCGGCGCCGCATCGGTGTCTCAAAGGTTTCAGGTACCGTCAAAGGGAGTATCCTTGCGGGCCATAAAATCCTTTGGACCATTTTCAAATTGATTTAACCAACTGTGAACTTAAAGTTTCGGGCATGATATCCATACTCGCCTATTCGGTTTTAGCCATTTATACGATTGCGCTGTTTTACATCACGGTTTACTGTGTGATGCAATTCAACCTCCTTTATCACTACAAGAAGTACCAAAAAGGAGGCGCCGCACCGCAAACTGCCGCACAGGAACCCCTTACGGTTAACCAACACGGCGAATTAAAACGCGCCAGGGCCAGCCGCTACGGAGAAGACAAGGGGGAGACCCTGGTACTGGCTGATGCTGCTGCTGAAGAATGGCCGTTCGTGACCGTGCAGTTGCCTATCTATAATGAGCTGTATGTCATTGAGCGCCTGATCGACAGCGTGGCCGCTTTCGATTATCCCAAAGACCGCTTTGAAATCCATATTCTGGACGATTCCACAGATGAGACCATCGAGGTGGTGCGCAAGAAGGTGGAGGCTGTACGGGCGAAGGGCTTCAATATTGAGCAAATCCGAAGGGAAAAGCGGCAGGGCTTTAAGGCGGGCGCCCTACGGGATGGTATGGAGTATGCTCAGGGCGAATTTATTGCCATTTTCGACGCTGATTTTCTGCCCCGGCCAGATTTCCTGCAACAAACCATCCCTCATTTTCAGGATCCGGAAGTAGGTGTGGTGCAAACCCGGTGGGAACACATCAATCAGGATTATTCGCTGATTACCCGCCTGCAGGCGCTGCAGTTGAATGTCCACTTTACCGTAGAGCAGGTGGGGCGCATGTCAGGAGATTATCTGCTGCAGTTCAACGGTACGGCTGGTGTCTGGCGGCGGGAGACGATCGAGGATGCTGGTGGATGGGAGGCCGACACGCTGACGGAAGATCTCGACCTCAGTATTCGGGCGCAAATGAAAGGCTGGCGCATCCACTTCCTGGAGCATATCGGCTCGCCGGCGGAGCTGCCAGTGGAAATGAACAGTCTGAAGTCCCAGCAATTCCGCTGGATGAAGGGCGGTGCGGAAACGGCTAAGAAAATGCTGCCTGCGGTATGGCGGTCTACTGCCCTTACCCTGAATCAGAAAGTACATGCAACCAGCCACCTGCTGGCGAGTTCCATTTTCCTGTTTGTGTTTATCACCGGTGTATCAAGCGTGCCGCTGTTGTTCCTTTTGGGCGACCTGATTGAATTGGGCTTTAGCAAGAACTTTTTTGCTTATTTCCTGGTGGGGCTGCTTTCTGTTATTGGTATTTACTATGTCGCTAATGTGCAGGCCCCCGTGCACAGGGACTCGTTCGGGAAAGCCCTGTTTAAATTCATTTTCCTGTTCCCTCTATTCCTGGCTTTGTCGATGGGGCTCTCGCTGCACAATACCGTGGCGGTACTACAGGGGTTCCGCGGTAAAAAGTCACCATTTGTGCGCACGCCCAAGTTCAACATTAAAACCATGCGCGACAGCTTCCGTAAGCATAAGTACCTTAGCAAAAAGATCACCTGGACCACGGTTATGGAAGGTTTGCTGGCGCTGTACTTTGCCGGAGCAGTAGTGGGCGGGCTTTATATTCAGAATACCACTTTCCTGGTCTTTCATTTTATGTTGGCGCTGGGCTATGGAGCTATTTTTTACTACACCCTGCGTCACCTGAGCATCAAGTAGGTTTTTATGTCTGAGCGGGTGCGGTTTGGGCTGGGTAGCGGGCTGTTGCTGTTATCGGTTACCGGGTTGGCTTATGGCCCGGGGCAGTCTGATTTTTTTGAACTCCTGCTTTTCTACCTGCCTGCTTTTCTGGGCTATCTGTGGTTGTGTTATCGTTCTGAAGGGCTACCCCTTGCCTGGTACCTTGGTCTGGCGGTGGCTGCCCGTCTGATCATCCTGCCCGCTATGCCGCAGCTATCCGATGATATCTATCGCTTTATTTGGGATGGCCGGCTGTTGCTCAACGGCATTAACCCTTTTGAGCATCTGCCCGCGTACTATCAGGCATTGCCCAATCCGCCTGCAGGGCTTACAGAAGACCTGTTCAGACAACTCAATTCCCCGGAATATTTCACCATTTATCCGCCGGTGGCGCAAGCCGTATTTGGTATATCCTGCTGGCTGGCTCCGGAAAGCATTTATGGCAGTACGCTGTTGATGAAAGCATTTTTGCTGCTGGCAGATATCGGCACGATCGTGCTCCTGCCACGGCTGCTTAAGGTGATGGGGCTTTCGCCCAAACGGTCGCTTTGGTATTTGCTCAACCCCCTGATTGTGATAGAAACCATTGGGAACTTACATTTCGAAGGCGTCATGATTGGTTTTCTGGTACTAAGTTTCTGGTGGCTACACCAGCAAAAGTGGTGGGCAAGCGCAGTGGCGATAGCACTTTCTGTTGCTGCCAAGTTGTTGCCGCTGTTATTCTTAATGTTCCTGATCCCCGTTTTGGGCTGGAAGCGCAGCCTGCAGTATTTTGCCCTTTTGGGCGGAGTTTTGCTTTTGTTGTTTGCGCCCCTGCTGGGTGAAGCCTTCCTGAATGGATTTGGCAGCAGCCTCGATTTATACTTCCGGCGGTTCGAGTTCAATGCCAGCGTATACTATCTGCTGCGCTGGTTGGGTATTCAGCTGACAGGGTATAATCAGATCGCCATAATCGGGCCGGCACTGGCATTGGGCACATTCACCGGAGTGACTCTTATGGCCATACGTGCGGGTTTCCGTTCCCTGAAAGGTGAAGCATTGCGCCTCCCCGGGCTCATGCAGTATTGCCTGGCAGCAATTTTGCTATACCTGGCTTTTACCCCCACCGTACATCCCTGGTACGTTGCTCTGCCATTGATGCTTTGCACCTTTACGCCTTATCGCTTTCCGGTACTCTGGTCAGGTCTTATCCTGCTGACCTATGCCAATTATGCCGGGTTGGAATATCAGGAACATCTATGGCTGGTTGCATTGGAGTACGTTGTGGTTGCAGGTTATGCGCTATGGGAGTGGCGGCAACAAAAAAAGCGGATCAAGGCTATGCCCATCTCCGCTCTTTGATTCATACCGTTTTCTTTCCTTTTACTTAGCCAGCATCTGGCGTACTTGCCCAACGCTGCCTGCATTGTAAGCCTCGATGCCTTTTTCATTCAGAATCTGGGCAGCCATGCCACTGCGGTTGCCGGAACGGCAGTAGGCTACTACCGGTTTTCCTGTCTGCTTCAGTTTGCCAATATGGTGCTGCAGCTCCTGCAATGGAATGTTCTTAGCGCCAGGTGCGGCACCGCTGTTGAACTCTGCCGTGGTGCGTACATCAATAAGGAGTGCACCCTGATCGATTAAAGCTTTCACGTCAACGGCATCTGCACTGCCTCCAAATATTTGATTGAATATTCCAAACATGGTCTTGTTGTTTTTTTACAAAGATGCAGGCACGCGGGTGGTTAATCAGTGATTTGGGTCACAACGGCTGGGCCAAAAACACAGAAAGCTCCCGGAGGAGCTATCTGAAGTTGTGTTGTCAGAGAATGTTTGGTCAGGAGGTTGTTCAAAGTAAGGGTGAATCGTTATCCCCCGGAGAAGATAATTTTAAGGCTTGATAAAATCATGCCTGGTATAAAACAAGCGGCCTTAGTTGTTGTGGTTTGTTTAAGGTGGAGAGATTAGAGGAGGATAAGCCTTTCCAATGCTCTTTGTTTGCTTCCACCAAAGATCAGGGGATTTATTTGCTAAATCCAGTGTGTTACACTCTGGAGTTTGTTTTTGTTATTTAGTTTTTTGTTTTTCAGCTGTTTAGTTTGTTTTTATTTTTGGTTTGTTTTTGTTTTTGGTGCTTTGGGTTGTCACAAATGAGTTGTTTTTTGGTGCCTGATTTGGGGGTTGACTGTGCAGGCAGGTCTTCTTTTGCATGCAGCATAAGCCACTACCTCGTTTTTGCATTAAGAGCGGGGCGCTTTCGGGCGTTTATCCGAAGGGAGTTTTTATCTTAGCCATTACAGTAAAGGCATCGAAATGAAGAAAAACGAAACGCTATATCCGCTTAAAGGAGTCGTGCAACATTACGCATGGGGCGGATATGAATATATTCCTGAATTGATTCAGCAGAACAATCCTGATCAGGAACCCTTCGCAGAGTTATGGATGGGTGTGCACGACCGTGGCCCGGCAGTGCTGACCGATGGTGGTGAAGAAGTTTTGCTAAGTGACTGGCTGCTTGCCCATCCTTCGGCACTGGGCGCTTCCCGGACGCAGTTTGGCGATCAGCTACCATTTCTATTTAAAGTCCTTGATGTACGGGAGATGCTGTCTATTCAGTCACACCCCACCAAAGAGCAGGCGGAGAAGGGCTTTGCTACAGAAAATGAAGCCGGGGTCCCGCTTTCAGCGCATCACCGTAACTTTAAAGACGACAACCACAAGCCAGAGGTGATGGTTGCCCTCACGGATTTCTGGCTGTTGCATGGGTTCAGGTCGGAGGCTGAGATTGCAGCTACACTTGAATCAGAGCCAGCCTTCTCATCATTGTATCCTCTCTTGAAGGAATCGGGTATTTATGGTTTGTACAAAACCATCATGGAGTGGCCACACGAGCAGGTAGATGAGGTGTTGCAACCCCTTCAGTCCCGTTTGTCGCAGGCCCATCTGACAGATAAGGCGCATCCTGATTTTTGGGCTAAACGAGCATTCGAGCAGTATGGGGGGGAAGATGGCGATTATGACCGGGGCATTTTTTCCATTTACTTGTTCAACCTCGTGCACATCCCCCCGGGCAAAGGCATTTTTCAGGGCGCGGGCATACCGCACGCCTACCTGGAAGGCGTCAACGTGGAACTCATGGCCAATTCAGACAACGTCTTCCGGGGCGGCCTAACGGTCAAGCATGTGGATGTGCCTATGCTGCTAAGCCACCTGAAGTTTGATGCGGTCACGCCGAAAGTTCTGGAAGGAGAAGCGCTTAACAGCTTCGAAGCAGCCTATAAAACACCGGCAGCCGACTTTCAGCTTAACCGGCTATACTTCCCGGAGCGTAAGATATACTACAAGCCTGAGCCTCCTAAGACAGCAGAGATTGTACTCGTTACCGAAGGAACAGTTGTCTCCGGTAACAACGGGCAGGTCTTCGCGCAGGGAGAAGCCTTCTTTATACCTGCCGGGACAAGCTATGAGCTTGATGTAGAGGAGCACACCACATTATTCAAAGCACTCGTGCCGGTCAGTAGCTGATCTTTTACCGGCTACCGGCTTCCGATAAGCTTTGCAGCACCACGTTGTCCCGCCGGAATTTCTGCCCCTGCCGGTAAAACTCCAGGCTTATTTTGTCGCCAGGGCGGAATAGGGCGATCTGCTCCTGCAGTTCAGGCACAGAGTTGGTACTGGCATTATTGATACTGATGATCACGTCGCCTTCCCGCAGACCGGCTTCTGCTGCGCTACTGCCCTGACTGACGCTGTTGATATAGACACCCGCTACGCCTGGCAATGCCTGCTGCTGGGCGATCTCGCCGGTGACTTCAGCGATGCCTACGCCAAGGATAGCCCGTTGCACTGTGCCGAATTCACGGATATCGCGTACCACTTTCCGGACCAGATTAGCGGGAATAGCAAAGGAGTAGCCCTCGTAGCCACCCGACTCGCTGATGATGGCCGTATTGATGCCGATTAGTTCGCCTTTTTCATTCACCAGTGCGCCTCCGCTGTTGCCGGGGTTGACTACGGCATCCGTTTGTATGAAAGACTCGATGCTGTACGATCCACGCAAGATATTGATATTGCGTGCTTTGGCACTCACAATACCTGCAGTCACAGTAGAAGAAAGGTTGAAGGGGTTGCCCACAGCGAGGACCCACTGTCCAACCTCCACTTTGTCGGAATCACCGTAAAGTACTGGTTTAAGCCCCCGGACGTCAAGTTTGAGCAGCGCAAGGTCGGTAGTGGGGTCGGAACCTATAAGCTCAGCTTCGAGCTTACGCTTGTCATACATAGTGATTTCGTATTTGGCGCCATCCTCTATCACATGGTGGTTGGTGATGATGTAGCCGTCTGTAGCTATGATCACCCCGGAGCCGGAAGAGACCCGGTATCCGCTGGCACTTAGCGTGTTGATGTTCACCACTGCTGATGTGACCAGCTTGGAGGTGTTGACGAAGTCCTCAATAGGGCTTTCCGCCCATGCCCGGGGGCGCTGATTAATTGGCGCTTCACTGTCGGGCATTGGGCCGGAAGGTTCCTGTCCGGTTAGTAATGGTTGAGCTGTAGCAGCGGGCTGAGCCACAGTCTGTGGCAGCTGGTAGAACCGCTGCATGAACAGGAAAGTACAGGCAGCGCTAACCACTGCGATAAAAATATTTTGGATGACTGATTTCATACGGGACTGCTTTTTCGCTCCTGTTTAGGGAATGGGCAAGATAAGAGTTTTCATGATTTATCTTTGGATTGTACGATTGCGGCCCCGAGTAGTGGATTGGGAATTGCGAATGCCTCTACGTACACATTAGCCCACGTTCGGGCTTCTGCGCACAGCCGGTCCACTTCACTGCGGATAGCCTTGGTTTTGACGCCAAGCATGTAGTCGCTTTCCAGGTACCAGCCTTTGTGGGACTCTATGGTGTGCAAAGCATAAAGCTGATATAATGTACGAAGAGCGGTCTGAGCCGTTGCCGGCATATCCTGCCGGAGTGCTTTTTGAAAAGCAGCCAGGGTCACCCGGTCCACGTAAGCCTCGGCAAGGGCAATCATATGAGGCTGGCACTTCATGGCGGCTTCATGAGAAGGCATACCTGCTTTGATGTGCCCCCGTAAGCGTTGCCCTAAGGAAGCCGTAAGCCGGTTCTCTCTGAAATCAAAGGCACTACTGTGAAATTCTTCGCTGAGCAGATGCCCTCGGCTGGTGTTGCGCACGGCGAAGGGGTTCTGCTCCGTGACCGCTGTGGTTACCCGGTTGGAAACATAACGGAGTAATGCCAGGTTGCCTTCTTCATTAAAGGCTTTTTTGAATTTCGATAACAGGCCCTTGGCCACGAGCTGCGCCAGTACCGTGTTGTCCCCTTCAAAGGTAGTGAAGATATCGGTGTCGGCTTTCAGGTCGGCAATGCGGTTCTCCCAAAGGTAGCCTTTGCCCCCGCAGGCTTCCCGGCATTCCTGTAAGGTTTCGGTAGTAAACCAGGTGGCGGCGGACTTCAGCCCGGCGGCCAGGCTTTCTATTTCCCGCATGTCCTCTTCTTCGTGAGCTACAAAACGCCTGCTCAGTTCCATTAAGGCAAAATGCAGAGCATAGGCTTTAGCCAGCTTTGGCATCAGGCGGCGCTGATGGCTCGGGTAGTCAAGCAATAAGGTTTCCGGTTCGTTCTGACGGGGCGCAAACTGCCGCCGTTTGAGTGCGTATTTAATGGCTATGGTTAGTCCCGATTTGGCAGCGCTTAAGCCAGCCCGGGGTACGCATACCCGCCCGCCTACGAGTGTGCCCAGCATGGTGAAAAACCGGCGGGCCGGGCTTTCGATAGGGCTGCTGTACTGACCGTCTTTGGAAACATCACCGAACCGGTTAAGCAGATTGGCCCGGGGCACTCGAACTGCATCGAACCAGATGCGCCCGTTGTCTACGCCATTGAGCCCCAGTTTGGTACCGCAATCCTCCACCCGTATACCGGGAAGGGTGGCTCCGGATTTGTCCCGTAATGGGACCAAAATAGCGTGGATGCCATGGCTTTCCCCCTTTACAATCAATTGCCCAAATACGGTGGCTAATTCCCCATGAAGAGCATTGCCTATGTACTCTTTGCCAGATTCTTCCTTTGGAGAGTGTACTACAAATTCTTCTTTTTTAACATCATAGGTGATGGTGGTCTCCAATCCGCGTACGTTTGAGCCATGACCGGTTTCAGTCATGGCAAAGCATCCCAGTAGTTCCCCTTTACCGATGGCTTCAAGGTATTTTTTGTGATGGGGGGCGGTGCCCAGTTGCTGTACGCTACCGCCAAATAATCCAAATTGTACGCCAAATTTGATCGCCAGGCTGAGGTCGTGGTAGCCCAGCATTTCAAAGACTGTGGCGTAGGTGCCCATATCCTGTTGCCCGCCCTGGGCAAATGGGTAGGCGAGTGCGCCAAAACCTTGCTCAGAGAGCAGGTTGAGCCACTGCAGTACCTGCTCCCGGTGGGCGTTCCTGCCGCTGTATTCCTTATATCGGAAAACAGGGTCGGAAAGGAAGGTGCGCATCCGGTCTCTAATATCGCCGAAGTCTCCATCGAGCACCGCTTTCAGGTCTTGATGGGATGGCGTGCCCGGTGCCTGCCCTTCCGGGTCGGGCTCTGGCAGATTGAAAATGAACCGGTGCGTATCCAGGCTGACCTGCCCAAGAGCGGCTTCAAATGCTGTGAGGTATTGTGAAATTTCTGGTGAATCCCATTGCTCCGGCTGCTCGCTTGCCTGTTGAGCCATATAAAGGCCCAGCTCTGCAAGGGTTTGTGGTTTGTCGGCAGGCAGTTGCCCGGCTGCCCGTTGCAATTCGACTTCCCAATAGCGAAAAAGATGAGGAGAAGGAGGGCGGGTAGGCTGTCCCCACTGAAGTAGCGTCGTTTTATCTTCAGCGGTTAGGAAAGGCGCTTCCTCTGCCAGCCGGCGCAGCATTTTTATTTCAGTAGGTGTAAGGATATGGTCCGCCCAGGCGGTATACAAAATAGGTACAAGCGATTGAACGCCGGGCGCGTAATTCAGATTGAAGCTGGAATAAGTGGACATGAGCAACGGGATTTATTTGCAATAACACTGTCTGGGAAAACATGTTTTTGGATAGGGGCGCATTAAGAAGGTGGTAACACGCTTTTGGGCTCCTGGCAAAAAAAAGGCCGCCCCGCATATGGGGCGGCCTGCTTCAATCATGAGAAAACCACTTAATGAGAAATTCTTAGGCTAATCCAGTTTGTCCAGTTGGTACTGATGAATGACCGCCATTAATTTTTCTGCATAGCTTTTATCACTGACCAGGTCCGATTGCTGCAAGGCAGCAGCCCAGTCCGTTGCCGGCGCTTGCCGACCGGCTAATTCAGGGAAATACCTGACCAGCATCAGGCTGTGAGCACGCCAGTTCTCCCAGGCGCTGTCGAAAATACGGTTGGCCAATGGGGCACCAAAGTGGTTGTGCCGGGATTTTGCTGCTTCGCTCAGCCCTGCATGGCTTTCCAATATGGCTTGTGCCATTTTAAAGCTGGCAGGTATATCGTATTTATCTTGCTCTGCCTGTGCAACTTTGCCGAAGCGCTCCACATAGGCCACTACCTGGTTTTGGGACAGTGAAGGCAGTTGGGCAGCGCTCGTTTTCAGGGATATGGGCTGAGCCAGCGACATCTGTTCGGCCTGCCCGTCCGCTTCACGGTCATCAGAAAAACCGGACACCGGCGACTTCATATTGATCGAAAACTGTATGTTTTTCTGAGTCAGGATAAAGAAGGCGATTGCGGCCAGCGCAATTTTGAACCATGGCAGGCGGACCTCGCTCAACGTACCACCGGTTGCCTGATGAAAACGGAACCGCAGTGCGGTAAATAGCTTTTGGAGGCCAACGCCAAGCTTATGCAAGAGCTCTTGCAGAGTCGGCAAATGAAGGGCGGGGCGGGAAGAACGGCTAAGCACCTTTTCCTCACTGGACTGGCGGGCGGCAGTCTGCTCCTTCTCCCGCACGGCATACTTATGTTGTTGGTAGGTAGGCATATGAATTAGGTTTTTTGCAAAACGTTTTGTATCTTTCGCAACAAATTGAGTTATTGTTTCATCTCTTGCTACAAATATAAAACAATAAGTTTTTAAAAAGCAAGTTTATTTTAAAACATTTTCATTTAAAATGGCAGATTTTTCCGACCACATTGTAAATCAGCGCTTTAAGGATGTTTACTATGAGCTGGAGCGCCTGAACCTAATCAAAGGTAAGTCTGATATTGCCAAGCATTTAGGGACTTATAATCACGTCATCAATAGTATCCTGAAAGGGCAACGGAATATAACAGTTGATCAGTTGCACCGGCTGTTTGAAACTTACGGTGTCGATGCGAACTACCTTTTTGGGATTGCGGATGATATTTTTGCCGATGGCGCAACCAAGCCGGGAGAAATCCCGGTGCGCTCCATTAATGAGCGACAAATGGGCAGCCGGAGCAATATCACTCTGGTTTCTGACCAGGCCATGGCTGGCTACGCACTTGAGCATCAGGATAGCTCCTACCTGAAAAATCTTACCAAGTTTTCCATCCCTAACCTCGATGGAGAGCTGATCGCTTTTGAGATTCAGGGGGACAGCATGATGCCGACCATCACTAACGGAGACCTCGTCGTATGCGACCCTATCGAAAGAGGGGAGCCTTTGCGGGATAACCATGTTTATGTTGTGGTTACGGACTCTGTTGTGGCCAAGCGGATTCAGCAGGTCCGCGAAGGAGACCGGGTCACCAGCCTTCGGTTGATTTCTGATAATGACCACGTGTACAAGCCTTACACGGTGGAGCTGGAGGAAATCCGCCAGATCCTTAAGGTCAAATGCCGGTTGACTTCCTATGCGATTGCCTGAATTCGGGTTATAGACTGCAAAGCGTTCCTGCTTCCTGTATCGACAGAAGAACTTATAGGGTGAAACGGGCGTTATCTTGGCGATATCTGAGATTTAGAAACCAACTACACATGACGCTCTATGAACGAAAAACTGTTCGATGCTATCCGGTCCAATGACCTGGAAGGCGTAGCTGCAGCAATTGAGTCTAACCCCGAATCCATTAATATTCCTGATCAGCGTGGTTTCCCGCCTTTGGTGCTTTCCACCTATACCGGTAGTCAGGCTATAGCGGAGTTCCTCCTGGAAAAAGGTGCCAATATTAATGCACAGGATGCTTCCGGGAACACCGCGCTGATGGGAGTGGTCTACAAAGGGCACAATGATATTGTAAAGATGCTGCTGTCCAAAGGTGCCAACGTGAATATTCAAAATCACACCGGTGCCACAGCATTAACATTCGCTGCAACATTCGGGCAGGCCGAAATCGCCCGCATCTTGCTGGCCCACGGTGCGAATACGGTAGTGAAAGACCATAAAGGGCATTCCCCCATCGATCATGCCCGTATGCAGGGTAATGACAGCCTCATCCAAATTTTGTCTGCCTGATTCAGGCTTCACTGGAATTGGATTGTCCGTGAACTACAGCTGCTGCCTTCCCGTTCTTCCATAAAGCACTGCTTTATATATGAATCGACTACGGCAAGAAACGAGCCCATACCTTCTGCAACACGCTAACAATCCTGTCCATTGGTATGCCTGGAAACCAGAGGCTTTCGAAAAGGCCAAAGCGGAAAACAAGCCAATTCTGGTTAGCATAGGCTACAGCACTTGCCATTGGTGCCACGTAATGGAGCGGGAGAGTTTCGAAGATGACAAAGTTGCCGCTTTTATGAACGAGCATTTTGTCAACATTAAAGTGGATCGTGAGGAACGGCCTGATGTCGATCAGATTTATATGGAAGTTTGCCAGGTGATAAACGGAAGCGGTGGCTGGCCCTTAAATTGTTTCCTGCTGCCTGACCGCAGAGCTTATTTCGCAGGCACTTATTACCCGCCCCGGCCAATGCATAACCGCCCCTCCTGGATTCAGGTGTTACAGTATATGAAAGATGCTTTTCATGACCGGTATGAGGAAGCGGAAAAGCAGGCCGGCCGGCTAATGGACTCTGTGGCTGGAAGCGACACCATATTTCTTAAAGAGGATCTTTTGAATGTTCCTTCGGAGGGACTTTTCTCCACGGGTGGCCCCAAAGCCATTTACGAAAACCTGGCACAATCGTTTGATCGCAAACACGGCGGCTTTGGCAGTGCACCGAAGTTTCCCGGTACGATGGGGCTGCGGTTCTTACTGGAATACGCTTACCTGTCAGGTGATGAAGCGCCGCTGCAGCACTTTCATTTTTCACTGAGTCAAATGATACGAGGCGGTATTTATGATCAGCTTGGCGGCGGTTTTGCCCGCTACGCCACTGACCGGAAATGGCTGGTGCCTCATTTCGAAAAGATGCTGTACGATAATGCCCTTCTCGCAGGGTTGCTGGCGGATGCCCATAGGCACACGCCCAATCCACTTTATGAAACCACCTTACGGGAAACGTTGGGCTGGGTCAAACGAGAAATGACCAGTCCGGAAGGTGGCTTCTACGCTGCACTTGATGCAGACTCAGAAGGGGAGGAGGGGAGGTTTTATGTTTGGTCTTATGAGGAGGTGCAAGAATTGCTGGGCGATGATGCTGAGGTGTTTTGTTCGTTCTATGACATCACCCCGGGCGGCAACTGGGAAGGCACCAATATTTTGCACCGGCCGGTTTCTAATGATGATTTTTGCACCGCTCGCGGACAAGATCCGCAAGCATTACAGGCTACCCTCGCCGCCGGCCGCATGAAGCTGTTCAATGCCAGGGAGCAGCGGGTGCGCCCGGGGCTTGACGACAAAATTCTGTTGGGCTGGAATGCCATGATGACTACGGCTTATGCCAAAGCCTATGCAGCAATTGGCGAGCAGGACTATCTGGATACAGCAGTAGCCAATATTCAGTTCCTGCTGGACAAGTTCAGGCAGCCCGATGGTGTTTCCTTTTTCCACACTTACAAGGAAGGGCTGGCACAATATGATGCCTTTCTCGACGACTACGCCCTTCTTATTGAAGCCCTCATCGAGGTTTATCAAATCAATCTCGATACAGCACTTTTGCGTCAAGCCGGAGACTTATGTGGGTATCTGATGGACCACTTCCTTGATTCCGGGCATAATTTGTTTTATTTTACTGGTCAGTCCCAGGAAGATATTCCGCTTAGACGAAGGGAGCTTTACGATAGCGCGACGCCTTCCGGCAACTCTACAATGGCTCACAACCTGCAAAAGCTCGGGCTGCTGTTGGGCAAACCGGTCTTCAGTCAATTAGCCGTGGATATGTTGCGGGGCGTGAAAACTTCTGTAGAGCAGTACCCCAATTCTTTCGGGCGCTGGGCGAACGCGTTATTATACCAAAGCTATCCCTATTACGAAATAGCTTTAGTAGGGCAACAGGCTGCTGCTAAAGCCATACATCTGCAACAATCTTTTATCCCGAATGCTGTTGTGATGGCATCCGTAACAGCAAATGAAGACTGGCCTTTGCTGGCTGGCAGGGGTACTGGTGGTGACACCAATATATATGTGTGCCAAGAATATGCCTGTAAACGCCCCGTTGATACGGTAGCAGCAGCGCTTGAGTTGCTAAACAACAACGGATGATCATCAAAATTTCAAACCCGGCAAGCATGAAGCATTTATTGACAATATTTCTGGTTACGCTGATTACCGGTATAGGCTGGTCTCAGCAGGCTGCTCAGTACAGCATGTTCATGATGAACAAATTTAACTGGAACCCCGCCTATGCAGGGATGGAGAACTCTCTGGTCGCTATAGGCATCTACCGGTCGCAGTGGCAGGGCCTTCCCGGCAATCCGGTTACTCAAAATATCGGCGTGCACCTGCCGGTAAGCGTGATTAGAAGCGGCTTTGGGTTGAACCTGGAGAATGACGAACTGGGGGCCCGGCAGCGCACTACCGGATCCCTATCCTACAACTATCAGGTGGAGCTTGGCCGCTGGGGCATCCTTGCTGCAGGCGGCAGCGTGGGGTATGCCCAGCGCACCCTCGATGGTGCCGCACTCCGCACACCGGATGGCGACTATTCCCCTTCGGATGGAATCCTAATTCATAACGATGATCTTCTGCCGGTCACTGCAGTCTCAGGCAGTGCGCTCACTTACGGGGCAGGCCTTTATCTGCTGACGGAGCGGTTTGAAGCCGGTTTAGCCGTCCGTAACCTTACTGAGCCGGTTACGCCGGTTGGGGACGCACTAAGTATCCGCCTTTCCCGGGCTTTCTTCTTTAATGCGGAAGGCCACTTCGACCTCAGCTCTATGGTCAGCTTCCATCCGGCGTTGTTGGTGCGTTCAGACCTGATACAGACCCAAACTGATATTGCTGCCCTTTTTCATTACAACGACAATATAATAGCAGGGGCTTCGTTTAGAGGTTACGACAGCAATTCGATTGATGCTGTAGCGGCAATCGTTGGCTTCAAGCTGAGTGATAATATCACAGTAGGTTATGCCTATGACTTTACGCTGTCTACTTTGAATCAGGTGAGCAATGGCTCGCACGAAGTTATGGTCAGCTATAATCTGAATAAATCGCTGGGTACCGGCCGTCCACCCAAGATCATTTATAACCCACGTTCCCTCTGATTTTGAGTGGGAAGGTGTGAAATGACAGATGTGGCTCGGTGGTCCGGTTCTTTTCTAAAAGGAAATTGGCAGGGCAGAATTATTTTAACCACAAAAGTGGTTGCATTGATTCGAGTCTGTTAAACAGCGGGAGCCTGCTGTACCAGCCCTTTTCAAAATGTAAGCTGCCCGGCTTTTCGTGGGCAGAAACAGAAAAGAAAAAAATTAATTTTTGATAAGATAGGCAAACAGCCTATATTTACGATTGCGTTTATTAGACCGCATTATATATTCTGAAGGAAAACAAGGGTGTTAACATGAAACAATTAATCAAGCTTTCACTAGTCTTGCTAGTGTTTGTTGCCGCGTCCTGTGGCAGCAGTGAAAACGGCCAGCTGGTAGGTGTATTAGACCGCCCGGACTGGAAAGGAATTAATCCATATGGAATGGTTTACGTACCCTCCGGTACGTTACACATCGGCCCATCTGACCAGGACGTTAGTAATACGTTCGTGCAGCGTCAGAAAGCCATCTCTATTCAGGGATTCTATATGGATGATACCGAAATCACCAATAACGAATACCGCCAGTTTGTAAACTGGGTCCGGGATTCATTAGCTCACTCTTACCTCGACCACTACGTCGAAACCGAAGACGGTGAAGAGCGGATCGACTGGGAGTATGAAATCGACTGGGAAGACGAAACCCTGGAAGATTTGTACTATCAGGGCGATGACCGTTTTGCTGGTAAGAAAGAACTCGATGCCAGTAAGCTGGTATTCGAATACGAGTGGTTCGACTGGCAGAAGGCCGCACATGATCAGGGGCGTTCTCCGCGCAATGCCTTCATTCAGCGCCGCAAGGTGAATGTCTATCCGGACACGCTGGTATGGGTTCGTGATTTCGCCTACTCTTACAACGAGCCAATGACGCGGAACTATTTCTGGCACCCTGCCTTTGACGACTACCCGGTAGTGGGTGTGGACTGGCATATGGCGAATGCTTTCGCTTACTGGCGTACCAAGCTGTGGAATACTTACGCGCTGACACGGGGCGATGGTATCAACTCTGAGGACTTCCGCCTGCCAACCGAGCACGAGTGGGAATATGCAGCACGCGGTGGCCACGATGTAGCGATGTACCCATGGGGTTTGTACTACACTCGTAACGCTAAGGGATGTCTGCTTGCCAACTTCAAGCCTGGCCGTGGTAACTACCCTGAGGACGGTGGCTATTACACAGTGCGTGCAGATGCTTACTTCCCTAACGATTTCGGCCTGTACAACATGAGCGGTAATGTTGCGGAGTGGACAGTAACCGCTTACTACGACAACGCATATTCTTTCCTGCATGACCTCAACCCTGATATCCGCTATGATGCAAAGGATGATGATCCTGAAGCGTATAAGCGCAAAGTGATTCGCGGTGGTTCATGGAAGGATGTTGCGCATTTCCTTCAGACTGGCACACGCCATTGGGAGTATCAGGATACAACGAAGTCCTACATCGGGTTCCGTTGTGCACTGACTTTCCTGGGTCGTTCACTGAACGATTTCTAATGATAACACCATAATTATTATTGGATGCATGCTTTGAATAAGAGGCATGCATCCAATATGTTTTTGGTTATCTCCTCTATCTATAAGCTCACCTCATCATTTCATCAAAGCTTTTCTCACGCCTCAGACAAGTCTGTAATTGACGCTGTTTTGAGGGGCATTTCTTTAAATGTCCGGTTTGATTGCTGGGAAAAAGCGAAAAAAATTATTGAAGCCTGTAACCAATCAGGAGCAGTGCATTATGTGGTAGAGTTTGGAGGAATCAATCTCCCAAATTGCTAAGAATTTAGATCATCAAAACTATTAAAAGAGAACTAAGATGAGTTTCTTGAAGTCAAAAGGGTTTAAGTACATTAAAAACCTGATCATCGGTCTCGGTGCATCAGTGGTATTGATGGGTGCACTTTTTAAGCTGGAAAGCTGGGAAGGCGCTTCCGAAATGTTGATCATCGGTCTGTCCGTTGAGGCATTTATTTTCCTTTTCCTCGGTCTTATCGGCCCTGAACCTGACTACTACTGGGACAAGTTGTACCCAGGCCTGAGCGATTACAGCTCAAATATTGCACCACTGACGGCCGGCGGCACTCCTAATACTCCTGCAGCAGCTCCTCTGAACGGAGAAGTTGTGGAGCAGCAGCTTGGAGGCATGCTCTCTGAATTGCAAACCATGTCCAAAAGCTTATCTTCATTAAAAGCTTTACAGGAGGTGGACTTTTCCGGTACGAGCGATCAGATCAAAGCCATGAGCAACTTCTACTCTAAACTGAATGAAGCAATGGCTGACCTGTCTGACTCACTGGAAGACACCAAGCAATACAAGGAGCAGCTCAACGCACTCAACCAGAACATTGGACAGCTGAACGGCACTTACGCACAGCTGAACAACGTGTATGGCAACGTAATCTCTGCCATGTCAAACGTTGGCAAATAATCTGAGTTGACGCATCCCTATTTTTGAATTTTCTAAAAGCTATATAGCATGTCAATACCTAAGGAACCGCGGCAGCTCATGATTAACCTCATGTATCTGGTGCTGACCGCGCTACTTGCCCTTAACGTATCGGCCGAGGTAATGAATGCTTTCTTTACACTGGATGACGGTAACAAAGAAAGTATCGCAACTGTAGAGTCTCAGTTGGAGCAAACAGTAGGCGGGCTGAAAAGCCTGCTTAGCGACGAGTCCAAAGCCAAGTACCGCCCAATCGAACCTGCCGTGGATCAGGTTCGTGAAACCATTTCCAGCTTCAACAGCTACGTCAATGATCTTCGGGATAATCTGATTGACTCCGCAGGTAACCAAAACGGTGAAGTGGATGATGATGACTACACCGAAAGCTATGGTAAGGTGGTCCCAAAGGGTAAGAAAAACAAAGATATCACTACCCGTATGCTTGTCGATGAAGGCCGTGGGGAAGAACTCAAGGCTGAAATCATTAAGACAAAGGATCAGCTTGTTAAGATCTATACGGAATTGCTCCGCAACCATGGCAAAGCCTTCGGTCTGAAAGAAGCAGAAATCAACAACCGTATTGAAAACATCGGTAACAACCTGCCATTCGGTATCGATGACGAAACCTGGAAGGCAAGCAAAGACAAGAACAGCTGGGCGGACTTTAAATTCCGTCAGATGCCCCTTGCTGCTGTACTCCCGCTTATGAGCCAGATGCAGTCCGATGCAAAGAGCTCCGAAGCTGCACTGATCAACAGTATGGCTGAGCTGGCCGGTGGACGTGTGGTTGAGTTTGACTCTTTCTTCCCGGTCGTTCAGGCTGAGAAAGCCTACGTTATTAAGGGTGATCCATTCAAGGCAGAGATTTCTGTAGGTACCTACAGCTCTCAGATCAACCCGGATGACATCAATATCTACGTCAACGGCAGTGCTGTTTCTGTAGGCGAAGGCGGTAAAGCGGAGTACACCACCCGCACCACCTCTACAGGTAACAAGCAGCTGAAGCTGAAAGTAGAAGTCCGTAACCCGCTGACTGGCGAAGTATCAGAAGGGGAAAGCATCTACGAATATGAAGTAGGTACCCGCTCTGCAACCGTCTCTGCGGATAAGATGAACGTATTCTATATTGGTGTGGATAACCCGGTATCTGTTTCTGCTTCCGGTGTGTCTTCCAACGATCTTGATGTTCGGGCTTCCGGTTGTTCTATCCGGGCAACAAATAAAGCCAGTGGTAAGTATGTGGTCACTGCAGATAAGCCAGGTGACGCAAAAATCATCCTTTCTGGTGGTGGTCTGCCTAGCACTACGTTTGACTTCCGCGTCAAGAAAATTCCTGACCCGGTTGCCCGCCTTTCTCAGTCTAGCGGTGGAACCATGGGTAACGGTACCTTCAAAGCGCAAGGCGGTGTAGGAGCATTCCTGGATAACTTTGACTTTGATGCCACTTGTCAGATTCAGGGCTTCACCCTGGTTTATGTGGCTTCCCGTCAGGACCCTGTTGAAGTAATCAACGCCGGCGCACGCTACAATGATCAGTCCCGCCGTTTGGTTAATCAGGCTAAGCCGGGCGATATCTACTACTATGATGATGTGAAGGCTCGTTGCCCTGGTGATAAAGTGGGCCGCCCGATCAACTCAATGGTATTTAAAATTAAGTAAGGTATTTTTACCTTATCGAATTTAGCTGCTTCAGCCAGCTCTTCAAACGGGAGAGCTGGCTGTAGTCAGCTCAGCCTGAAAGGGCTAATATATTGAAAATCCGAACGGTAAGAATTTCTGTTATTTTGCACAGGTTGTAAAATAGCAGCTATAAAATCGCCGTTAGTTCTAATACAGGAAAGCTTTGATGGTTTACCATGGAAGCTGGTGCGTAGCAGAAAACTATACATCCAATCTAGCCGGAATAATTCCCAAGAACGCACCACTGTAACAGATTAGTTTATTTTTGCGGTCATCTGGTGGCGCGAAAAGGAAAAACGTGGTGTTAATCCGCTGCTATACTTTCTTCCTTCATAGGAAAAGCAGTATTTTTCGCATCCTAAGGCTTTTGGCCGTGGTCAAATTCTCGTTCAAACAAATTAAATTAAAAAATCAGCCATGAAGATCGCTCTGAAATTTTTCAGCTTAGGATTGTTGATGTTCTTCCTCGCTGGTCCGCTTAATGCACAGACCCCCGATAACATCATCATGACTGAGTCAGGGGAGATGAATGCGGACAAGCCCCTCGATGATATCGTAGAAAAGCGCCTGACCTTCGAGAAGCGCGTTTTACCTTACGACCATATCCGTGAGGCAGACATTTTCTGGGAAAAGCGCATCTGGCGGGTCATTGACGTACGTGAGAAGATGAACCTTGCTTTCGCTTATCCTGAGCGCCCGTTTTTCACCATTTTGATGGAAGCTGCTGAAGCTGGTGAAATTACTGTTTACAGCACTGAGGACGATAAGTTCTCTATTCCCCTTACGCCCGATGAGGTAGCTTCAATGGGTGCCAGTGTGGATACCATCGCCACCGTAGACCCGGAAACGTACGAAGAGACTTTCCAGGTTGTCCGCAACGAAGTTGACCCTACTGATGTCAAGCGTTATCGCCTGAAGGAGATTTGGTTCTTCGATGAGGAAACCTCTACCATGCAGGTACGCATCCTCGGTATTGCACCGCTTATCGAGGAGTTTGATGATAATGGCAATTTCAGATATGAGCGCCCTATGTTCTGGGTTTACTACCCTGAAGCTCGCGAAGTACTGGCAAGGGAGCGCGTGTTCAATATTGCCAATGACTCCAGCCCTATGAGCTACGAGGACCTGTTTGAGATGCGGTTCTTCTCAAGCTATATCTATAAAGAGTCTAATGTATTTGACCGCCGTCTTGAAGATTACCTCTCCGGTACAGACTTACTTATGGAGTCAGAACGGATCCGTCAGGAGATCTTCAACTTTGAGCACGATCTGTGGTCTTATTAAGGAAATAATTTGCTTTAGTGTAGGCAGCAAAAGGCTGGAGAAATTATTCCGCTATTGCTGCTGAAGCTAGTGGTCTGTCAAGGCTAAAACTAGGGGTTGCCTGCGGCGACTTTTGAGGCTACTCTTCGTTGGATAACCCCTTACGTAGCGCTGCTATGCGCGGGAACATCCGCCTTGATTAGCCTCAAAATTCGCTCCCACTCAACCCATAAATTAACACTTGACAGACCACTAGGTTTGTAAAATGAAAAAGCGGTTTCGGATTCAGGTCCGGCACCGCTTTTTTATTGCTTTGAACTGTAACAGCTACAATCAGATCGTGGCATAAACACACAGGGTCAAGCTGGGGGCATTGACAAACAGAAATGAACTTCCCAAAGAAGTCATGAAAAAAGTATGCGCTTATTGAAGGAAAAGAAGGCTAGCCTGATTAAGAAGCCAGCTCATCCACCAGGCGGGAAATTTGCGCAATGCGGTCCCGGTTTAGCGAATAGTTGATGAACTTGCCCTGTCGCTCCGTATCAACCACTCCTGCACGCCGCAGAATAGCTAAATGCTGTGAAGCGACAGACTGTTCAAGTCGCAGTTTGATGTAAATATCGGTTACAGTCATGCTTTCGCTTTCTTCCAACAGCCCGATAATCCGCTGACGCAGCTTATGGTTGATGGCGCGCAAAACCAATACAGCTTTTCGCAGCTCGGCATAATCCAGTGTGATATCGCTATCGCCCTGATTTAGTGTTACGGTTTCGTTCTTCTGTTTTCTCATATCAAGCTATTTTACATATTAAAGAAACTCTTCAAGTCAAGTGCAATTACTATGCCAAAAATGAAGACGTTTCTTTTACTGTAAAATGATTTAGTTTTCAGATCGATCGGGGAAAGGCAGGGTTGGTCGCAACTGTGCTTTTGTTTGATGTTGATTGCCTCTCGGAGCTTTAGGTTCAGCAGGCTTCGCGTTGGTAGTCGCTAAAGATTAAGCTCACAAGCCGTTAAATCGACTTATTAATGTAGTGTCTTTACAAAAGTAAAAAAATATTCACATAAATGAAATGTGTAATAAGGTCTTATCGTCTATTTTTTTAAGAGTCATGCATAGAACCTGGCTAGATATGAAACTTTTTTCTTATTCGTAGAACCTTTTTTGGTGCCGAGCTCAAAAGCTGTGTGCAGCAGCCCTTTTCCGGTAATCGGAGGGGCTTAACCGGTGAGCCTTTTTGAAAGCTGCACTAAAGTGGGATAAATCCTGGAAGCCACATTCAAAAGCAATTTGAGTGACTGGCAGCCCGGTATGTTCCAACAGGTGCGCACCGTGTTCAAGCCGGCGTTCGTGCAGCCACCGGCCGGGCGGTTGGGCATAGGCTTCTTTGAAGTCTCGCTTAAACGCGGAAAGACTGCGCTGGGCCAGTTGGGCAAATGCAGACATCGGTAAATTGAGCATGAAATTCTGCTCCATTACAGAGGCAATAGTAGGCTTGCTCTGTAGCAGTCCATTCAGAAATAAAGCAAAGCTTGCGTTTTCAGGCTCAGCAATCAGGTTGAGCAGTAGTTCTTCCAGTTTGAGGGTAAGGCCCCGGCGGCGGGCTTCGTTGAGGGGCGTGTTGAAATAAGGCAGTACCGCATGGTAAAACTGGCTTACGGGTTCCGTGATGTGCAACCGGATCGCCGGTGCCTGACTGGCCCGGTTGGGGCTGGGTAGCAAATCCGCATGCCGACGGGCAAACTGCTCCAAAAAAGGTTCGTCCAGAAAAAACAGGACACTCTGGAATACCCCCTGATCAATAGGTTTTTCAGACATCAGATAGCTGCCCTTGCGCAGGAATAGGGCTTTGTCCGCCGTTACAGGAAATTTGGCGCCTCCAGCTTCGACAACCTTCTCTCCCTGCAATACGAAAACGATAAAGTGCTGAGAGGACCAGGTGCGTATTCGGTTCATCTGTTCATAGGACCTGTACTCAATAAACCGGAACCCTTCCTCTACTTCTATCTTAGGGAAATCGCGGCTGGACTTAAAAAACTGGTCTAATTGATGCATGAAATGTTATTGTAATATGGTGATCCGGGCAAAGCTTAACCAAATACAATTGCTAAAGATGTGTTAAGGTTCACTCAAGTTTAGACTTTTTATTAGGCCTCCTCTGGTTTTCTCAGTCCAATTCTTAATTTTATGCCATTGTTTTAATCTAAAACTAAAACCTTATGAAACAATCTGTAAAACTACTATTGCTGGTAGGTGTTTTTGCACTCGCAGGTCTTACAAAAGCTCAGGCGCAGGTCGATGTAATGGTTAACCCGATCGGTCTTCTGTTTGGTAACCTTAGCGCAAGTGCTGATTTCATGTTGAAAGACAACTTCAGTGTGGAGGGTCAGATAGGGGTAGGCTTCGGAGACGATGGAGCATTTGACTATTTCAACCTACCGATCACAGCTTATGGCAAGTATTATTTTAATCCGGATGACGGTGCAGATAAGTTCTATGCCAGTGCATTTCTACGTTTCATAAACCGCAGTTGGGACGGTAACGATAATGCTTTTGTCTCGGAATATTCCCAAACTCGTGTTGGTTTAGGTTTCGGCGTTGGTTATAAAGTCGTAGGCAATAGCGGGATCGTTTTTGACCTAGGATTTGGTATAGGGCGAGCCTTTATTGATAACGTGAGTATTGACGATGAAACCAACGTTGTCGATTGGCCGGAAATCATGTTCACGGGTAAGTTGGCGATTGGCTATCGTTTCGGCGGATAAGTCCTTTCCCACATCAACCTCATAATAAACCCCTTTGATCGCAGTAAATGCCTGATCGAAGGGGTTCGTTTTTTGCGCTCCTACCGCTTGCCTACTCCCATGCTGTATGAAAAACACCTTCCCGGTCCGTCCGCTCGTAAGTGTGTGATCCAAAAAAGTCGCGTTGTGCCTGTACCAGGTTAAGCGGCAGGCGCTCATCCCGGTAAGCATCAAAATAATTCAGAGTGGAAGATAGGGCAAGAGTGGGGATACCAAACTGTGTAGCAGTCTGAATAACGCTCCTCGCACCACGCTGCCCGTAGAGCAAAGAACTTTGGAAGAGTGGCGACCGCACCAGGTTGTTCAGTTCCGGTTCCTGCTGATAGGCCTGACGCATATCCTCCAGTATCTCTGCCCGGATGATACACCCGCCCCGCCAGATCTTGGCTACCGTTTGCAGGTTTAGGTTGAAATTATACTCCCGGGAGGCTTCTGCCAGCAGGTGCATGCCCTGTGCATAGGTGATCATAAAGGCAAAGTGAAGAGCTTCCCCCACCTGACTAACGAGTTGCCCCTGATCTACAGCCGGGTAGCTTTCAATAGACCGGCTATAGCGCGGGGCGGTGGCCGTGCGTTCTGCCTTTAAGGCGGATAAGCCACGCATAGTCACTGCCGCATCAATGGTAGGTACCGGGATGCCAAGGTCCATTGCGTTTTGGGAAGTCCATTTGCCTGTCCCTTTCTGCTTGGCTTTGTCCAGGATTTTATCCACCAGCCATCCCTCGCCCTGATCATCCGGTTGAGCAAAAATCTTGCTGGTGATTTCAACGAGGTAGGACTCAAGGGCACCCTCATTCCACTTTTTGAAAGCTTCATGTAGAGCGGGGTTATCCAGCTTACCTGCATTTTTGAGGATGTCATAGGCTTCTGCCAGCAGTTGCATCAGCCCATACTCTATGCCATTGTGTACCATTTTGACGTAGTGCCCGGCAGCGCCATTGCCCAGGTGCGCCACGCAGGGCTCGCCTTTAGCTTTGGCCGCCACCGCCTCCAGAATAGGCGCCACCAACTGATAGGCTTCCGGGGCTCCCCCCGGCATGATACTTGGCCCCCGCCTTGCGCCCTCTGCACCACCGGAAACCCCCATGCCCATGAAGCGGATGCCTTTGGCCTTGAGCTGTTCAAAGCGGCGATCGGTATCCGGGAAGTAGGAATTCCCTCCGTCAATGATCAGGTCCTTATTATCGAGGTGGGGGAGGAGGGATTCAATGACACTGTCCACAGCTTTGCCAGCCGGAACCAGCAGCATGATTTTGCGCGGTTGGGCGAGTGCCTTTACGAACGTGGCGGTGTCCGTTGTGCTCATCACGGGCTTGCCTTCTCCTTCTTTTTTCAGTGCTGCTGCTTTTTCAGCATCCAGGTCCAGCCCGGCAGCTGAAAAGCCATGATCAAGCACATTGAGGATGAAATTGCGGCCCATTACACCCAGGCCAATCATACCGAAGTCGTATCCTTTATTATCCATTGTTGGCATTTTCGATTTGTTGAAGTTTTTGCAGCCTGCGGTTATGGCGTTCTTCACCGCTGTACTGCGCTTTTGCGAAAGCAAAGACCAGTTCCCGGGCCAGTTCAGGGCCTATGACCCGTCCACCAAGACAAAGCAGGTTCATATCATCGTGCTCCACCCCCTGCCGGGCAGAGTAGGTTTCAGTGATGAGGGCTGCGCGGATCCCTTTTACCTTATTGGCCACGATCGCCGCGCCCACTCCGCTGCCACACACAGCAATACCCCGGTCGACTTTGCCGGTAGCTACGGCTTTAGCCAGTGGGTACACCAAATCCGGATAGTCGTCCCGGGCATCGTAGGCTTGTGCCCCAAAGTCCGTCGTCTCGAAGCCCGCCCCGCGGAGCCATTCAGCAATTTGATTTTTAAGGTCGAAGCCACCGTGGTCGGCAGCGAGTCCAATCTTCATAGGTAATTCATATCAGTATTAGAACTTTACTGGTAGTCCAGCCTTTTGTTTAAACAGGGCTGTGCAATCCTGGTTGCATGCCCCTGCTCGATTTCATCAAAAAACAACCCTATGGATCCACAGGTTTTTGTGATTTTCGGTGCTTCCGGCGACCTGGCCAAGCGCAAACTGCTCCCGGCAATTTATGAACTCTACTGCAGTAATTTGCTGCCTGAGTCTTTCGCCGTGCTGGGCGTCAGCCGTACGGACTACAGCGATGATGCATTTAGGCAGGAGGTTTTTACAGATAATGAGTTCATTGAGGACAGCAAGAAGCAAGACTTTGCCCAAAAATTGTTTTACGAACCCATTGATACCCTCGAAGCTAAAGATTATCCCAAGGTGCGCCAACGCCTGGAGAAGATCGACGAACAAATGGGTACATCGGGCAACTATGTCTTCTATCTGTCGGTACCACCCCGCCTGTATACCGAAATCCCGAAGTACCTGGCCCAGGAAGACCTGAACAAGAAGGAGGGTAGTTTCCGGAGGCTAATCATTGAGAAACCTTTTGGTTACGATATGGAATCTGCCCAAAGCCTGAACAAAAGCCTGCAGCAGCACTTCGACGAAGATCAGATTTACCGTATTGACCACTATCTGGGCAAAGAGACCGTGCAAAACCTGCTGGTGACCCGCTTTGCCAATGGCATCTTTGAACCACTGTGGAACCGCAATTACATACACCATATCGAAATCACCTCCGCTGAAAAAATTGGTGTGGGCGACCGGGGCGGCTACTACGACTCCTCCGGTGCACTGCGGGATATGGTCCAAAATCACCTGCTGCAAATCGTAGCGCACGTGGCTATGGAGCCGCCCATTAATGCAGATGCCGGGTCCATCCGCAGTGAGAAGCTCAAGCTTTTCAAAGCCTTGCGCCCTATCGCAGAGTCGGAGGTAGGCAAATACGCCATTCGGGGGCAATACATCGGTGCGGATATTGGCGGTAAGCACATCAAAGGCTACCGGGAAGAAAAAGGCGTGGGGGACGACTCTATGACTGAGACCTACGTGGCCCTGAAGTTCTTTATTGACAACTGGCGCTGGGCAGGCGTGCCTTTCTACATCCGAACCGGCAAGCACCTGCCTACCAAAGCCACCGAGGTGGTGGTTTATTTTAAATCGCCTCCCCATCATTTGTTCCGCAGCAATGAAGAAATGATGAATATGAACAATCAGCTGATCATGCGTATTCAGCCCGACGAGGGGCTGCTGCTGCAATTTGGTATGAAAGTGCCCGGTGCCGGCTTCAACGTGAAGAACGTAGAGATGGACTTTCACTATTCAGACCTGACCGATGCCCACGTGCCCGAAGCCTATGAGCGCCTGATCCTTGATGCTGTGAAGGGAGACGCGACCCTCTATGCCCGGGGCGACAGTGTGGAAGAAGCCTGGCGCTTTGTGGACCCGATCCTGAACGCATGGAAGAACAATCCGGACATCAAGTTATTCGGATATCCGGCCGGCACATGGGGCCCCGATGTGGCAGACAATCTAATTGAAGGTGACCGGGTAAGCTGGCGAAATCCCTGCCGAAACTTGACAGACTCCCGGAATTTTTGCGAACTTTAACAGCACACACAAAAACCTAAAGCCGTATGCACATCCACATTGCAGATACTCCCGGGCAGGTGGCCCGTAACTTCGCTGAGTTTTTTGAGAAATGGCTGGCTGAAAAAAAAGAGCCGGTGAATATCGCCCTTTCGGGGGGGAGCACTCCCGCTGTGTTGTTCCGGCTCTGGACGGAGGAATACCAGGACCGGATAGATTGGGAGAAAGTCCACTTTTTTTGGGGCGATGAACGATGTGTACCTCCGGATGATGCCGAAAGCAATTTCAAAATGGCAGATGATCTTTTCCTGACGCCGGTGGGCGTACCTTCCTGCAACGTTCACCGTTTGCGCGGGGAGTTGCCAGCTGAGGCCGAAGCAGGCCGCTACGGGGAGGAGATCAAGGAGTGCCTGGCCATGAAAGATGGGTGGCCGGTATTTGACCTTATTATGCTGGGTATGGGCGGAGACGGACATACCGCCTCTATATTCCCTCATCAAATGAATTTACTGGAGGCCGAAGATGTTTGTGCTTTGGCGCAACACCCTGTAAGTGGTCAGGAACGGGTGACCCTTACGGGCAAAGTGCTTAATAATGCCCGGGAAGTCGCCTTTCTGGTCACCGGGCAAAGCAAAGCGGAAAAAGTTTCTGCTATCCTTAATGGTGAGCCTGGGGCATCTGAATACCCTGCAGCTCATGTACAGCCTGCCCACGGGCAGCTGCACTGGTTTATGGACCAGAAAGCGGCAAAGGGCGTGGATGAGAAGGGCTGACCGCTTGAACTGGTGCCGCCGCCGGAAGTTCGGTCAGGCTGTCGGCATCTGTGTAGCTTATAAAGCCTATTTGGGGGCTGACTGGCGATCAGAGCCTTCTTCGGCAAAAAAATACAACACTACCCTATGGAAGAATCCGACTTTGAATTATTAGGCGAATACTATTCCATGCTGGAACGACAGGGTCCCGGCAGCCCGGAAACGACCCTGAAGGCGCTCAGCTTTGTTGAGGTCCAACGCCCAATTGTCCGGATAGCCGATATTGGGTGCGGCACCGGAGCTCACACTTTGCTGCTGGCAGAGCATCTGCCTGGCAGTCAGGTCACTGCGCTGGACCTTTTCCCGGTCTTCATTGAACAACTCAACGCTAATGCTGCACAAGCTGGGCTGCAAGACCGGGTGAAGGGCATCACCGGCAATATGGAGGCCTTGCCCTTTGAGCCTGACAGCCTGGACCTGATCTGGTCCGAAGGTGCCATTTATAACATTGGCTTTGAGCGTGGTATCCGGGAATGGCGGGCATTTCTCAAAACAGGGGGCTACCTGGCGGTTTCAGAGATTACCTGGCTCACGCAAGAGCGCCCCTCAGAGCTGCAGGATTATTGGGCCGCTGCTTACCCGGAGATCAACACCGCTTCCGCCAAAATGGCACAGATGGAAGCCGCAGGTTATACGCCCAGGGCTGCTTTCATTATCCCGGAGAATTGCTGGACCGACCATTACTACAGTCCGCAGATTGCGTTACGGGAAGCCTTCCTGGAAAAGTATCCCGGCAATCCTGCAGTGAAGGCCTTTATTGAAAATGACCGGGCAGAAGCTGATTTGTATGAGCGTTTTAAGCAGTACTATAGCTACGTGTTCTACATTGGGCAAAAGGTGTAGGCCGTCAGGATTGCTCCCGGGCGGGCCTTTAAGCACAAAAAAGTATGGAAAAAAACGCAAATATCAGGGCACTGGCAGCAAAAACAAGAAGCGTATACGAGCAGCACGGTTTGCAGTACGATGCCGAGCGCAGCCGGTTGCTGTTCGAAAAGAAATGGCTTCGCCGGTTTGAGAATTTATTGCCTGCATCAGCGGCTATTCTTGATGCCGGTTGCGGGGGAGGGGAGCCGATCGGGCGTTATTTCATAGAGCAGGGCTATGCAGTCACTGGTATAGATTTCGCAGCGCCCATGGTTGAGCTGGCGAAAGCGCGCTTTCCCGACAGCACATGGTACCGGATGGACATGCGGGTGTTGGATTTACAAGAGTCCTTTCAGGGCATCATCAGCTGGCACAGCTTTTTCCACCTGACGCCCACTGAGCAACGCGCAACCCTGGCTCGGTTTGCCCAACATTTGCAGCCCAAAGGCCTGCTCTTGCTGACCGTAGGCCCTGATGCCGGAGAAGTCACCGGCCACGTGGGCGGGCAACCGGTCTACCACAGCAGTCTTTCGCCGGCAGCGTATCAGGAAGTACTCCATAGCCTGGGCATGACGGTCCTTGACTTTGTACCGGAGGATCCGGAATGTGATTTTGCTTCGGTGCTGCTTTCGCGGAAGATGGCGTCGTTGTAGAAGGAAAAACACTGATATAACCAGGCACAACTTTTGGTAATACGTTCGGTCCGCTTACGCGCCTTTGAGCTTTTTTATCCTTTCGGTCAGCGCAGCAGGCACCTCCTCCCACTCCTGTAATTGCTTCAGCACCTGCCTGATCACCGCCTGCCGGAATCTTTCAGCAGAAGCATTCTCCCGTTCGACAGGTATATACCATGCAATTTGGGTTTCATCCCAGTCAAAGGTGTCTCTGTCTTTATTGATACGAAGGTCAATAACCACGTATAAAACAGGCAGGGTCAATCCTTGTGCTGCGGTATTGAAATCATCTTCCAGCTCCGTCAGGGCATCAGGGACAAATTTCAAATCAGCTTCTTCGGCCATCAGGCCGAGGCGGAAAGTGCGGGTGGTAGTGGTATTCATTAGGTATCTCGTTTGTTGCCTGGTGGGCGAATTAATGGATACTGTCGTCTTAGATTTTCTGGAAGTTGAGCATAAGTATAGATTTTAATCTTTTCCTGCTTAAGACACTCTTGATAGGAACCCTGGAATTGTACAAAATAGGTAAGACCTTGATTAACGTGCCAGTTTCCGTATCTGCCTCTTTCTCCTTTTTTAGTCACGCCATATTTCCAAACTTCTCCTCGGTGAAGAAAAATTTTGACTTCCCCCGGGCAATTGAAGCAGCTATACCATTCATCCTTGGCGGCAACCAAGGCATACTGTTCAGCATTCTCAAGCTCTTCCAGCTCCTTTTCCAGCTTTTGCCTTCTTTCAGGCGAAAGCTTAGTAATATCCTTGCTATAAAAAAGTAGTGCAGCGCTACCAATCAACAGCATTAACAATACAATATAACGCTTCCTGTCATTCCGCTCTGGCGGAACCAACTGCGGTGATTTCTTATTAACAACCATACAAAATAAGAATTAACCCTTTGCGAGTCCACAAAGGAGCATGAGTCTATTTTGTAAGTTGGGGAAGTGGTCGATGAATGCATTGACCACAGAGGTATAGCAATATTAAATCTTTTGGGGCAATAAAGCAAGGAGGGTGCAAGCCTTGTCGGGGCGCTTTCCCCCAGTCTTTACCGGGGTCCGGCAGGTTCTCCATGGGCTTCCCTTACGTCATTCCGCCGGGATACAAGAGGTGTTCCCAGGAAAAGCTGGGGCAGAGCACCTGTCAAGGTCTTGGTTTAAGCTCTACGCCAGCAGTCCTGTAGGGGAGCCTTCCCTTTTTTATCAGGATCCGGCAGGTTTTCCTGCTATACCAGGGGGTGCGGAGCTATAGAGGAGGGGATACGTTTTTGCTAGGCGGGAAAACCAGTAAATGTGCCGTTTCACTGATTTAGGGAATAGTGCTTTACATTCCTGCGCCGTTGTCAGTTTATCAGCTATCGGCTCTTCTGTTAGTAGGTTATCTTATCATCAAACAATCCAAACTTGAAGCCGTCAGCGGTCCATTGGCCTGCCACATAAGCTGTATCTCATTCGTCAACTTGTAGAATCCCCGTATCACGCCCTGGTGCTTCTGTAGGTAGGCACCTGACGCTGTAGGCGTCAAATATCAGTTGAACGGGCAATGAAGTGGTATGCCCGACCCTGTAGGAGGCGCATCTTCTTTGTTGTTTGACTGCTTTTTAGCCATGTTCTGGCTTTTTTAACCCATACTCCTCCTCCCCCCAAACCAAAACAGCCGACCTCCCCCACAGGAAAGCCGGCTGTTCCAGTCTCTTCAATGCTGAAGCTGTTCTTACATCGCACGCAGGGCCTTCACCAGGTAGGTGAGGGAGAAGGGCAGTGCGACCCAAAACCACTCGTTCATAAAGATCAGCATCAAGATCACGACGGCTGTGGATACCAGGAAAAGGATCCAATCCATCGCTGTTGATTTATTTTCTGCATTCGCTTCCATATCTCGATTATTGATTCTGTTATTGATTGCCGTTAGATGGCCGGTGCCATCCTGTTCGGAGCCAAAAATAAGAAGTATTCCCAAATTGCCCAAGGTATCAGGCAAATCCTGTATCCGAACATGCGCTCTGACCGGAACGTTTTGACAGAAAACCGAAGAATGAAATACTGTTGCACCGTTTTGATCGCGTTCTTTTTTGCCTGCTCTGTACTGTTCGGTCAGGGAGAACCACCATTGCCCGGCGTTTTCTACCTGGAAATCCGGCAGACGGTGGAGCCGGAGGAATTCCCTCAGAGGCAGTTGCGGGTATATCGCTTACAGGGAGAAGCCCTGACCATTCTCATCGAAGGATTTGACGACCCGGAAGCGGAGGTGTCTGTCAATCGGGTGCTGTCCAAAACATGCTACAACGGGATTGTACAGGAAGCAGAGCGCAACCGCCTGATGGCTGTGGGCACAGACTGCGTGGCGTATACGCCTGTTGCCCGGCCTTCCCTCAAAACAGAATTGAAAATTCAATACAAAGGTGAGACCAAAGTCTGCTATTCTTACGATAAGCCATTTGTACCGGCACTGCAGCAGGTACTGCAAAAGCTCAATACCTGCATTCCAAATCAAGACCATAAAGTGATCCTGCCTCAGCGCTCGCCACAACTAGATTAGAGGCTAAACAAACTCCCGATAGCCGAAAACGGTTTCAAAGCCTTTGACCTTAAAGTACTGCTGCACTGCCTGCGCGGGCTTCTCGCTAATGGCCATCACGAAGTCGCCTCCCCAGGCCCCAAGCGATTTGACGACGCCTGGGAAATTAGGGAAGTGCTTTTCCTTTACAGTGGGTAAGCCTAAAGTTTTGGAAAGTAACGCTTCGTGTTCTTCGAGTACCAGGGTGGCTTCGGTAGCAGTGCGTGCCTGTAAGAAAAGCAGTGTCAGTTCCGAAAGACGGTCACGTAGCTTCTCAGTGCCACTGCCCCGGCTGCGGTACCTGGCAATGCCCGCCCTGCTGTCCTGTTTATGGCCCAGGAAAGCAAAGCAGATGTGGTCCGCAAAGACGGGTACGTAGGGGACCTCAACATAAGAAGGCTGTCCCTGCCGGCGCTGAAATAGTACCGGGTGCTGACTGTTGGCGCAGGCGATATCGTAGCCCGATCCGCCGAAGGTATCTTCCAGGAGTTGAAAAGGGTCGATGCCGGCCCAGCGGGCAACGCTGGCAATGAGTGTGGAACTGCTGCCCAGCCCCCATTCCCGGGGGAATTCCAGTTGGGTTTCGAAGTTCAGGTAGGGCTGATTGCTCCAAAATCCGGGGCGTTGTTTTTCGATGCCCTGGAAAAGGGTTTCCAGGCGCTTGCCGGTCTGCAAGTCATTAGCTTGCAAGAGCATTCCTCCGGCAGCGAATTTGCCTTCAAACCAGGTTGTGCCATCCGCTAACCGGCTTTGCCAGCTGTGATGTGCGGCCTGTGGTGCGGTTCTTACGCGGAGCCACTGCCCGCGACGGAGTGGCAGACCTAGCGCCAGTGCGCCGTCGAGTACGGCATATTCACTGGTCAGGAGAACTTTGCCGTTAGTGTGAATCGCTTGTTCGATGGTTTTTAGGTTTTGCTATTTCTTCAAAAAGTGTTCGGGCACCAGCCGGTTATTGTGGCTTTGCTTGATGTAGTCGCGCACCGCGGTAAAGGACACTACCTTGTCGGCGAAAAATGCCGCAGCCTGCTCCTGCTCCGCCGGCGTAGCTTTTAGGTGGTTGAGAATATTAAGCAGGTGCATCTTCATATGTCCCTTTTGAATGCCCGTGGTGACGAGTGAACGCACGGCTGCGAAGTTTTGTGCGAGCCCGGTCGTGGCAATGATCATCATCAGGGTTTCCGCATTCGGATGGCCCAGCATTTCCAAAGACAGGCGGGCAATAGGGTGGAGGCGGGTCAGCCCACCTACAGTACCCACCGCAAGGGGCAGGTCCATCCAGAATTTGAATACCCCATCCTTTACGGTGCAGCTGCTGAGGCTGCGGTAGCGGCCGTCCCGTGCAGCATAGGCATGGCCGCAGGCTTCGATGGCCCGGAAGTCATTGGCTGTAGCCAGTACCACCGCATCAATGCCGTTGAAAATCCCCTTATTATGTGTTGTGGCCCGGTAAGGGTCGATCTGAGCAATGCGTATGGCTTTGGCAAACTTCTCTGCAAAGGTTGCTGCGTCCATATTTTGGCCAGCGGCATCAAGGGCTTCCACAGGGCATTCCACCCAGGTACGGACCACGCATTCAGGGGTGTAGTTGGAGAGAATAGCCATGATGATGTCGAGGGAGGCTTCTTCCCTGCGGAGTAGATCATGGGTTGCAGCCATTTGCTGCAGGCTCACGCCGAATTCTTCCAGTACGGAATTGATGAAGTTGGCACCCATGGAGTCACAGGTTTCAAAAGTCACACGCAGTTGGTAATAACCGGGTTCTTCGGCAGTGAGGTCCACCAGCTCTATATCCTGAATACCACCCCCCCGTTTTTCCATGTTGGTGGTAATGTGGCGGGTGTCCTCCCGGAGCTGTTGCTCGATGTCGGGCATAGCTGCTTTGAGGGCGGCACTATTGCCGGTCCAACTGAAATGCACCTGCCCGACTTTACGGGTGGACAATACTTTGGCATGGAAGCCACCTCTTTTGGACCAGAACTTGGCAGCACTTGATGCGGCAGCGACCACCGAGCTTTCCTCAATCGCCATCGGCACGGCGTAAACATCTCCATTGATGACAAAGTTGGGGGCTATACCAAAGGGGAGGAAGTGATTGCTGACGGTATTTTCACTAAAGCCATCAAAAACACGCTGCTGCTCAGCATCCTCATGCCAAAAGCTTTTGAGTTCTTTGATGGTTTCCTGTGGTTTTTCGAAAAACTGTTCCGCAATCCAGTTCAGTTTTTCTTCTTTGGACAGGCGTGAAAAACCTGAAATCGTCTTATCCTGCATGTTTGTAGGTTAAAGTAGCGGTGCGGGCACCGCTTATTCGTTGTTTTATCGTACCCGGAGAAAGGCGTTGGCTAATTCAAGACCTTCTATTTGAGCCGCCACGTAGGCCTGAAGTTCTTCGTAGCTGCCGCGGGCGTGCCGCAGGAAACTCGAAGCCTGCCCGTATATAGCAGGTGCATTCAGTTTTTGGGTCAAATAGTAACCGTCGAGAAAAGTCCTTACGCCACCGGAAATGATGAACTGCCGGCAGACGGCTTTGTCGCCGAGTTCTTCAAGTAACTGATTAGCCATAAGGGTCATTTCGGCAGCGCTGTGCCCCACATGTGCCAGTTGTTCGTAAATGGCAGCTTTGGCTTCATCGCCCCGGAGCATTTCCAGGCGTGCAAAGTTAGTGCCTCCATTTGCAGCAAAGTCGATGGCTGCAAGGGGGAGCTGCATAAGCGCCCGCAGGCTCTCCATGCCCATGCCCTGCCCTACTTCTTTTACAATGATGGGAAGGTTTACTTTTTCCAGTACCATTTCTATGACCTGAAGGGAGCTGCGCACAAAACGGTCACCCTCCGGCTGCAGCCATTCCTGTAGTGGATTGACGTGGATAATGAGGCCATCTGCCTGCAGCTTATCAGTCAGTTCCCGGATCCGGTACAATTCTCCGCGGTCGATGAGCTCTTCCAGTTGGGCAATACCCAGATTGGCAAAAAGGGGAAGGTCATCCCCGATTTCCTTTCGGACATCAAAATCGGGAAGGCTTTCGTTGCTGTAAAGCAAAGGTCGGCAGGAGCCCAGCCCCATGCCCATTCCGAACTCTTTACAAGCCCGGGCCAGATTGTGGTTGATGGTATTGGCCCAGTCGGTTCCTCCAGTCATACTAGATACCCATACCGGCGCGCGCATGGTTTTGCCCAGGAACAGGAAGTTCTTGAGGCTGCCTTTTGCCGGGTGACCTGACAGAAGCGGCTCGTAGTAGAAACGCTGGTCGAGGGTGCCGCTTTCCACCTGGGAGCGGAACGCCAGTTCAATATGGTCACGCTTTCTGGATGAAGCCGTGGGATCTTCCTTGGGAGATAATGTGTCCACATTTAATGGTTTGCTCGTAAAGGTCATAAAAATCGTGGTTTTGTCCAGCAAAAATCAGGTTTAGGTTTGCCGGCATGTCGGTGCGGGCTTCGGAACGATGAAACAACAGCCCCCTTAAATGGTTCCCGCAAGCACTTGGTTTGTAGGCGCTCAGGGCAGGAGCTGACATTTTTCTTCCGGCCCCGGAAACTTTTTTTTTCCGATCTCAGTTGATGGTCGTGTGAAGGGTAAAATGCAGCACAAACAGTGGTGCTGCAGCTTCTTAGCTTCAGCCGGCAATGTACGGATTTACAACGCCCGGGAATTTGCTGGTTGCCCAAAAATGCTATCTTTATGGTACAGACGAAGGAAATAACTACGATGAGCAGTTCGAACAGCAACGTTTTCGAGGAAGAATTTCTGCCTCAGATTGATGCCCTGTACACCTTCGCGTACCACCTGACCTATAATGAGGAGGACGCTAATGATCTTGTACAGGAGACTTACCTCAAGGCTTATCGTTTTATCGATAGCTACAACGCCGGAACCAATGCCAAAGCCTGGTTGTTCCGTATCCTCAAGAACGCCTTCATTAATCAGTACCGGAAAAAGAGCAAGCAGCCTACACAGGTCGACTATGAGGAGATCATCAACTACCATGATGAGGAAGACTCGAGCCTGACGTCCTACCACGACCTTAGGGAGGAGATGTTTCAGGGTATGATGGGCGATGAGGTGACCAATGCGATTAATGCATTGCCGGTCGATTTCCGTGTGGTAATCCTGCTTTGCGATGTGGAAGGGTTCACGTACGAAGAGATTTCCAAAATTGTGGATATCCCTATCGGTACGGTTCGCTCCCGTCTGCACCGGGCCAGAAATATGCTAAAAGAACAATTGAAAACATACGCTGAGTCTTTGGGCTACAAAGACAAGCGCAAATAATTCGTTAACCTACTACTCAAAGTAGTCCGTTGGTGGAGCCTGCTGTGTATGGCACTCAGGCTTCATTGCCGGCTATCCTTAAACGAAAAGAGATGCAACGCCTTATCCACGAACACCGATTTACAGATACGCTACCCTGCCCGCATCCGGTGAGCACGGGTGGTGTGACGGTGCCATCTTGGCAAAGCCTCTGTTTTACGTTGACCGGGCGGACTACCCAACAGTAAAAAACGTATCACAATGAGAGATCAGAATTACCAGGAACTCGTCAGAAAAGTCACGATGTATCTCGACAACGAACTTAGTGAAAGTGATGAACGAGAACTGCTGATTGAAATCAAATCCAACCCCGCCTACCTGAAAGTCCTTAGTCAGGAAAAATCCTTCCGGGAGTTCATCAAGAGCAAGATCCACCGCCGAAAACCTTCCCCTGCGCTCATTCAGTCCATCAAAGATAAGATTAGAGTTGCTACAGCTTAACGTGCTGTACTTTCAATATACCAGGCTTTTGTATGCCAAAGGCCCGACAGCTGCTGTCTGATATAGGAGAGCAGCTGTTTTTTATTGCCAATATCCTGATGCTTTTAAAGCGACTGCCCGGTTGTAAAGTTGGATATCTGCCTGATTGAGCGCTGCAATGCGTTGGCGTATAGCTTTGTCTGTTTCATCCGTAGAAGGCGTCGGGTTCTTTTTGATTTGGAAGGCGGCTTCCGGGAGTTTCCACGACAGCTTTTTGCTAAGGAGCCTGATATCCTGCAGGAACTGCTCCTGAAATCCCAGAAAAAAGAGGTCGGTTAGTTCCAGCCCTTCAAGAAAACGAGCCATCACATTTTACCGTTCTTCCAGTTCAATAAAAGTTTCCAGGTCGTAATTGTGGCGTACGGTTTTGCCGGCTTCAAGCCGCTCTGCCTTCTTTTTCCGGTAGTAGCGAAAGTTGGACAGGACCCGCTCTACCGGATCGCGCAAAAAAGTAATCAATTGGGTTTCGGAATCATGATAGGGCGAAATGAATGCCCGGTAAGGAAGATGCCCGTGCAAGACATGGTATTGCTCCGGATGAAGACTTACAAGCGCTTTACCTTGCCTTTCTAGCCTGCCCCTATTGATATTTAAGACCTGATCTTTTCCGTAGGTCAGCTCAAGTAAATGCCGTAGCGTCTGACCAGCTGTTTTGGGGATGTGTATGGAAATCAGGGATGGCTTCATTTAGGAAGTGATTTTAGCTCCAGAGCCCCTGTTCTGAAAGTTGTTTTGCTTTTTCGTATAGTGCAAGATCTTTTTCGTTGCATTTGCGGATTCTCATGATTAGCTCTTCTGGCAGGGAGGGCGCTGATTGTTTGGTTCGCTTATTCTCGTTAACGCGCATCTGCAAGGGCAATTCACTTATGCGCCACTGTAGTTTTCGGCCGAGTCTGACCACGTCCGCTTTAAACTGCTCCTGAAAACCAACAAAAAAAAGCGCCTCAAGATCGATTCCCTCCAAGTACTGACTCATTTTATTTCTGCGCTTAGGGCGTTCAATAAAGTCCTCTATACTGACGAGCTGAGCTGAGGGGTTTCTTTTTTGTTTAGCAGGAAAAACCGAATCCCGATAGTGATAATAGTTTGAAATAACCCGGTCTACCGGATGCCGTAGCCAGGTAATGTATTTGGAAGAGGGAAGTGCTACCTTTGAAATCTGCCGATAGGGCAAATGGCCATGTATCACAGGGTACCGGTCCGTGGGATGGTCTGCCAGCTGTTCATTTTGCTTAGTAAGGTAATAATGGTCAAGAGATAGTACGCCGTCCACCCCGTACTGAGATTTTGAGGATTTCCCGGAAAGTCCGTCCTGCTGTCTTTGGGATATGAATAGACAGCAGCTCAGGGTTTATGGGATTCAATGAATCTTTCTTTCTCTGTTGCAAAATGCTCCGTAAATCGCGTAAAAACTTCATAGCAACTGCTTTTGAGCCTGCAAGTTAATAAACGGAACTACAGATAACGAAAACCGGCAAATGCAGCACGAGAGATAAGATGCTCACATGGTATTAACACTTTTTGTGATAAGCCATTAACCATCAAAAGTCTGTGCCAATGGAAAGATAGAACATCGGGTCCTGAACCACACGGGTTTCAATGCCCCATGCATAATCCACCCGTACGAAGTAGCCAAAAAGCATTGCCCTCACCCCTGCGCCATATCCTGCCACGATAGGGTCTCTGAAATAGTTGACTCTCACAGAGACGAGACCGCTGTTGTCCACCACTGAGGTATTCAGCGGATTTTCCTCGCTGTAGGGGTCATTGCCTTCCCAGGCAGTACCCACATCAAAGAAGCCAACCAGTTGGAAGTTGCGGAAGAACTGGGAGCGTACCCGCTTCGAAAAATACTTAAAGATGGGCATCCGCAGCTCGATATTAGACAGCAGGTAAGAGCTGCCGTTCCGGATGTTGAGGTCAAAGCCCCGCATGTTGGTGGCCAGCGCCTGGAAGGCAATATCTTGTCCGGCTGCCGGAATTGGAATTTCATTGTTGAAGCTGTTGAACAGCCAGTTGTCCACCCCACCCAGGAAATACACCATGCGCTCTGAACCGAAAGAAGTGGCACCTGCAGCCCGGAGGGCAATCACAGAGTGCTTCAGGAAGCGTTGATAGTGGCGGGCATCAAAGCCGACAATACCCATGGCTCCGCGTGCTAAGTCAAAAGAAACTCCATCGGTAAAGCCCAGGTCGAATTTCTTAACCCCCTCTACGAAAATCTTATAACGGGAGCCATTCTTGATATTGAGCGCCACATCCAGCGTATTGTCAAACACATACTCCAGCCTTAGCCCTGCCCGCTGTTCACTGGTGGTAGGCACCTGGAGGGAACTACGCTCCGTAGCAAGCTGAGTGACCCGGTCGCGGCGTAAGGTCCCGGTAGCCCGAAGGCTGCGGAAAATATCAAGTGGATAGCGTACCCCATATTGGCCAAGCAGGATGTTGACTTCCCGTCGGCTGGGCACAAAGGAAAGGCTCTCCGATGAAAATTGCTGATTGCGCCGGTAGATGGCGTACTGCCGGTCAAGGCGGCGTTTTTTGTCTTTAAAGGTGACAAAGTATTCAGTACCATTGAAGGTAGTCGGTACCCGCACGCCCCCCTCAAATTCATAATCTTCGAACAGGTCCTTGAAGTTGGCTTTGAGCAAAATGCCGGGATTGGGCAGGTTGAAGCCATCTGGGTTGGCAGCGAAACTGTTTAGCCCATCGAAAAGCAGGCTGTTGTCAAGCTGTGTGGTCACAAAATCGGTCCTGAATTCCAAACGGTAAGGAATGATTTTTGAAGACCGGAATTCGTAAGGCTTTTTAGTGCGCAGCCCCGGGCGGTTCATGACATCAGAAAGCTGACGGTCGCTGGTAATAATTCTGACCTGCTCGGGCTCATTTTCGTTTTCGGGCTCCTGAACAATAATGACGGTGGGCTCACTCTCTTCGTCATCAAACTCGCTTTGGAAGAGGTAGTTGTCAATATCTACCTTGCCTGTATCTCTCCGGCTTTGGTCCACCCGAACTGTGTCTACACTGACCCTATCCGACTCCGTCAGAATGGACATGACAGGTTTCTGCCTTGAGGAAGGTGGCGCCTGTTGCTTTTTCTTCGGTTCAATGACCGTTGCTTTTTTGACTTCAGCAGACCGCTGTTGCTGGAATCCGGTTTCCGCAGCGCTGCTGATGGCATCTGAGGGGGCAGGCTGAAAGAGGTGCAGCTGGTGTTGCCCGTTTTCCAAAACCAGCTGAACGGCCCGATTGGTCCTGCGGGCATTATCCTGCCGAAGGATATTACGGTGGTAGTTGGTATTAGGCTGCGTCACGGCCCGCTTTTTGATCACAGGCTCTATGATGATGGTATCGATTAGCGTGCTGTCCAGGCTAGTCATGGCAGAATCGACATGCAGCCTTATTTCAGAGCCATCCTCCAGTTGAATCAACTGATCATAGTGGTGGATGTATTCCTCAAGATAACCTGAAGCCCGGTTGTAGATACCTGATGCGTCGCTAAGGTAGGAAAACCAGGAGGTGTCCACTGCCATAGGCTCACGCTCATTGGCATAGGGCGTGTTGGTTATCCGGACCAGCTCCTCAGAGCGGTCCTCCAGGTCGTAATAAAAAAGGTCGAAATCATCAATGGGCAGTATACTGTCCAGCTTTTCCTGCTTCAGCAACGTGTCCTGACGATTGGACGCGAAAAGGATGCCACGGCGGTTATCGATTTCTACGTAAGTGGCGTCGAGGTCATCCCAGAAGTCATTGGTGATGCGTTGAGTCTGCCTGGTATTGGTGTAGTAAAGGAAGATATCAGAATGCCCTCTGACGGTAGCCGAGAAGACCATAGTGATGGGATTAACGTAGGACATGCTGTATACCCGCTGATATTCGGAAGACAATGGCTCTTCGGTATGCTTACCGGTACGAACATTATGGATGCGGAGGTAAGCTACATCCCTTTTCTCATAGAGAATGGCGATTTCCTGCCCGTTGGGGTTCCAGTCAATGATAGGGTAGTTGTAGTCAGTAGCCTGAAAGGCATTGCGGAACCCGCCTTTGAAAATGCGGTCTGAAGTCCCTTTGGCTATATCATACAGGTATATCTGATGCTTCCCAATCTCATTAATGATGTAGGCCACCTGTCTGCCGTCCGGGCTTATTTTAGCCCGCGTAACGGGTAAGTTGCGCTTATTTTTAATAGCCAAAGGGGCGGAGGAAAGCGTATCGCGGCGCTGTTCTTCCACCGAGTACCGGTCTTTATAGAAAACAGCCCAGTCCAGCCCTACACGCTCGTACGGCATACCCAGGACATAAAGAAAGCCATTCTCAATGCTCCGGTTGATCCGGGTAAGGTACAGGAGGTTGGAAACCTGGGATTTTCCGTATTGCTGGCCGATAAAGTGCCAGAGAGAATGCCCGGCAAGCTTCGGGTCCCGCTCAGCAAGCAGCTCAAAGCCCTCGAATTCATCCGAGAGGATATAGTCGCGCAGTTGGTTGTCCAGGTCTGTATTCCAGCGCTCGCCTACATAACCCACCAATCCTTCCTTAAACCAGACCGGCAGGTTCATCATTACCGCATTCTGAACAATCTCTTGTATGTTGGAACCAAACAGCATCGCATTCAGGTATACGCTTGCGATGCCCTCACGGACCTGTTTGCGTAAATTGCGGTGGTTGCCATCAAAATAGACAAAAACTTTGTTGCCCACAATTTTCGTCTGCCCTGCATTATTAACGAAAGTATCCTCACTGCCAATATTGCTCTGCTTGACATCGGTCAGGTCTGTATAAACGATAATCTGGATTTTTTCGTTGATCCGGTGCTCCAGAACATTTTGGATTTCCTGGAAGTCGTATTCCGCCAGTTGTACTACAGCCTGTCCGATATAGCGCCCTTCACCGTACCAGTAGGTTACAAAGTTGTCACTTTCGTACTGTGACCATTCTGCAAAATCATCGTGGTACTGCACGCGGTTTTTCCCGAACTCCACCTGTATGCCCTGAGCGTTAACAACAGTGGCTGATAGCAGGAGACAAAGCAGTGAAAGTAGGTATGTACGCATATGGAAAATTCGATTTGGGCGCATCGGGCAGTGCCGGAGCAGTAGTTTCATGTTATAGTACGCATTATAAAGACAGTCGCACGGGGCCATCGGTTTATTTTAAGGGGGGGTAATTTTGCCGCGCAGGCTACTTTATCATTTAACTTGAACGGAAAACAGCGAACTTTCTTTTGCGGTTGAGCCGCCGGATTAGAGAATTGTTGGTAATGCAGGCGTTTGTGCCACAGCCGGGCTTTTTTATTTAACTTGCCCCGAAAAATGGCGCAAGTACTCAAACAGACTTTTAACCCTTTCCAGGAAAATACCTACATCGTCTATGATGAGACGGGGGAATGCATCATTTTTGACCCCGGTTGTTATTCAGCTGAGGAAAGGGCTGCCTTTAAAGCCACCATCGAAAAACAGGAGCTGACGCCGGTTCGCCTGATCAATACCCACTGTCATATTGATCATGTCTTTGGCAACCAGTTTGTTATGGATACCTACGGGCTGGAGCTGGAAATGCACGAAGGTGAGGTGCCCGTTTTGAATGCAGCGCCTCAGTCTGCTTCCATGTTTGGCCTTCCTTTGCCTTCCGGTAACTTTGCAGGGGAACCCGGCCGGTTCATTGATGCAGGGGCGGTAATCACCTTTGGCAATACTTCCCTTAAAGCGTTGTTCACGCCTGGCCACTCTCCGGCAAGCCTCTCGTTCTTTTGCGAAAGCGATCGTTTTCTGATTGCCGGTGATGTACTCTTCATGGGCAGTATAGGCCGTACCGACCTGCCGGGGGGCGATTTTGATACCTTAATCCGGAGCATTCAGAACGAGCTGTTCCCACTCGGGGACGATGTGACCGTCTACCCCGGGCATGGGCCCGAAACCAATATCGGGTACGAAAAGCAACATAATCCCTTCCTGTAACCCCAATTTTTGTTTTGTTAGCAACGTTTTATTGCTGATCCTCAACAACTTTAGTGATTTATGAACTGCTTAAAACTTTCCGCTTCTACGGCCCTGATTTTTCTTTTTCTGCTGCTACCTGTGTTCCTGGCAGCCCAGTTTGACCGTCAGGATACCCTCCGTGGGTCCGTAACGCCCGAACGTGCATGGTGGGACCTGACGTATTATCACCTGGATATAGAAGTTGACCCGGCCAAGCGGACTATCGAAGGGCGGAACACAGTCCAGTATAGAGTGCTGGAGCCTGGCAAGCGCATGCAAGTTGACCTGCAGCCGCCAATGGCACTTCGGGGCGCGGTGCAAAATGGGCAGCCATTGGAATACAGCCGTGATGGCAATGTTTACTACATACAAATGCCCCAAAGCCTTAAGGCGGGGCAGGTATACGAACTGGTACTGGAGTACGGTGGAAAGCCCCGGGTGGCAGTCCGTGCGCCATGGGACGGCGGGCTGAGCTGGGACGAAGACGAAAACGGCAATCCTTTCGTAGCGACCTCCTGTCAGGGAGAAGGGGCGAGCCTGTGGTGGCCCTGCAAAGACCATATGTACGATGAGCCAGACAGTATGCTGATCAGCGTCCGGGTGCCGGATACGCTGGTGGAGGTGTCTAACGGCAAACTCCGCAGTGTAGAAAAAAATGAGGACGGGACCCACACTTTCCACTGGTATGTTGACAACCCCATCAATAACTACGGCGTGAACGTCAATATCGGAGATTACGTACACTGGTCAGAAACGTACGCGGGGGAAAAAGGGGCATTGGACTGCAATTATTATGTGCTGCGCGGCAACCTGGACAAAGCCAAAGCACAGTTCAGGCAGGTGCCGATGATGCTGGAGGCCTTCGAGCACTGGTTTGGGCCTTACCCTTTCTACGAGGATGGCTTTAAACTGGTGGAGGTACCCTATTTGGGCATGGAGCACCAAAGCTCTGTGACTTACGGCAATAAATATCAGAATGGCTACCTGGGCATGGACCTGAGTGGTACGGGCTGGGGCCAAAAGTTCGACTTTATTATCATACACGAAGCCGGACACGAATGGTTTGCCAACAACATCACCTACAAAGATATTGCCGACATGTGGGTACACGAAGGGTTTACCGCTTACTCTGAAAACCTCTACCTCGATTATCATTATGGCAGCGAAGCCAGTGCAGATTATGTAATTGGTACCCGCAAGGCGATTATGAATGACCGGCCTGTAATCGGCGATTACGATGTCAATCATGCAGGCTCTTCGGATATGTACTACAAGGGAGCGAATATGCTTCATACTATTCGCACCCTTCTGGGCGATGATGAAAAATGGCGCAGCATACTCCGGGGGCTGAACAAAGACTTTTACCACCAAACGGTGACCACGAAACAAATTGAGGAGTACCTCATTGAAAAATCAGGACTGGACTTGCAGCCTGTTTTTGATCAGTACCTGCGCGATACGCGTATACCTGTACTGGCGTGTAAATGGGAAAAAGGCAAGCTGTCCTACCGCTGGGAGCAAACCATATCCGGATTTGATATGCCCGTAACTTTATTGCACAAAGGAGAGCCGGTCGCACTAAAACCAGATACGGAATGGCAACGAATCAACCTTAAGCGAACGGATGACCTAAAAGTGCAGCGGGATTATTACGTCAGGCTACAAATTAAAGACTAGCGACATTGCATAAAGCGTAAATCCTATAGGAAAATAGGGTTAACGGGCGAAGCCCCGTCGAGGTCTAACTTGGCGGGGCTTCGCTGTCTAAAGTAGATTATTCCGGTTTTTCATATTGGTTTGGTAGGTTTTTTGGTAAAGCGTGCTTTTTTTAATATAAAAATTGAAAATTTGCGTTTTGTATTGAACATGTTTGGGTGAAATGCTGTAAGTTTGGCATTAAATTCTGACCGGTCATGGAATAGAGCCCTTGTGTATTGATCTGATGCAATCGCAATTCATGCTCTGTTCCGCCTACTGCACTAACTCGTAAGCCTATTACATTTTGCCCGTGTTGCTTCCTTGTGTGCGCAAACGCACAAACTATTCGTTGCAATGCGCAGATATTTGTAAATCAAAACATTAACCAAAACCAAATTCAGTAAATGAAAGGCTTAACTTTTGGGTTAGCATTAGTGCTTGTACTTATGGCGGCTACATCTTTGCAGGCACAGGAAAAGACAGCTACAGATGAGAAGGTTCCTGTTCAGGAAATGTGGCTCAAAAAAAAGGAAGACTTCAAATTCAATATCCGGATGATGGTACAGCTATGGTCGCTGTACTCTATGGATCAGGAAGTATATAATGCAGAAACTGGCGAATATGAAGGCGTAGACAACCGCCTGAATACCAATCTCCGCCGGGCGCGCCTGCTCATCGGAGGCGAGCCTTATCCACGACTGAAGTACTCTCTGGCGATGTTTTACGATCTTGCCGGACGAGACCTGCTCAGCTCAAGCATCGGTGGTACTAACCCTGCACAACCAAACTTTGGAGTATGGGATGGCTTTTTCCAGTATCAGCTCACCAAGGGCAGTCAGGCTGCGTGGCTGACGGGCGGCTGGTTCCGTCCGCAAATGCAGCGGGAAAGCATTACTTCCGGCTGGTCGGTCAACTCCTTCGAAAAGTCTATGTCTCAGAATTATGTACGCCGTCATCTGGTAGGCACTGGGCCTGGCCGGGCTGCAGGCCTCAATATTGGCGGGTTGTTTCAGGGAGAGAAGGTCGGGCTCAATTACAACCTTGGTGTTTTCAACCCTTTGACGACAAGCCCGCTGGGGCAAACTGTGGGGCGGGAGTTTGCTCCATTGATTGCAGGGCGGGCGGTACTTTACCTCGGCGACCCGGAACTGACGAAGTACAAAATTGGGTACGAAACCAACTTTTACAACAAGCGCAAAGGGGTTTCCCTTGACTTCAACGCTTCCTATCAGGGGCAGACGGACTTGTTCGAAGAATCCCTGGCTTTTGGCCCTGGCATGCTGCTCAACTGGGGGCCGCTCAACCTTGATGGAGAGTGGATATTTATGACCCGCTCCAGCACCCGTACAAGCAGTGATGGGACCTCCCGTGCTTTTGACTACACCTCTAATACCGGCCACGTACGCGTAGGCTACAACATTACGGTAGGCAAGTACATGCTGGAGCCGGTATTCATGGTGATGCAGTTCAATGGTGGCGAAACAGCGGAAGAACAGGCAGATGCTTCTGCAGTTGGCTCCTTCTCCGGTTCAGAGCAGACCTACGATGCCGGTGTAAACCTGTACCTGGACCGCCGCAATCTTAAGCTGATGCTACACTACACCTGGCGCGATGGTGACCCCGGCGCTGCAGGTGATGGTGCCCGCGTCAATCAATTCTTCAGTCAGAGTGGTGTCGGCGCAATCCGCCGTGGCAACTGGCTGGGCCTTGGCTTGCACGCCATATTCTAAACCTTAACCAATGATTATCATGAAATTGTCACGTTTACACCATTCGAGCCTGCTACTGCTAGGCTTTTTCCTAAGTTTTTTCGTATTTTCCTGCCAGTCAGAAGTTAATTCTGAGAAAGAAGCAGAAACTACCAAGGTCGAAGAGAAGGTAGATGAATCGCTTAAGTCTTCTGTCAAAGCCAATCACCTAGTTGAAACCGCCGATGTAAAGGCGATGTACGATGAAGGAAAAGCCTTCAAAGTCATCGAAATCAGCAAAAAGGACGCCTTCGAAAAGGGGCACCTGCCCGGCGCGGTTAATTTCTGGCGCCCGGATTACGAAGGCGGAAGTTACGATTACGGAGGCATGCGGGCATCACCTGAAGAAATGGCTGCGCTCCTGGGCAGCAATGGTATCAGTGCAGATGACTTCCTGGTTATCTATGATACCAAAGGCAGCGTAGATGCCATCCGCTTCATGTGGATGCTCGATATGTATGGCCATGAAAACATGGCTGTGATGAATGGTGGCAAAGCTGCATGGAAAGCTGATGGTTTTGAACTGACTACCGAAGTGACCAAAGCTGATCCAGTACTGTACACCTTCAGCAATGCCCCGGATTATACCCGGCTGGCCAGTATGGAAGATGTACTGGCTGCTATGGCCGATACGAACTATATTCTGCTGGATACCCGCGAACCTGAAGAGTATCAGGGCGTGCCTTACGTTAGCAAAGGAGTTTGCTACCCATACAAAAAGGGGGCTTTCACTTACGGACGTATTCCTGGTTCCATACACCTGAACTGGTCAGATGCCGTGGACCTCAACGGAGACCACAGGTTCAAATCACTAAAAGACCTGAAATACAACTTTGAGAAAGCAGGCATTACGCCTGACAAGAAAGTTATTGCGTATTGTCAGTCTGGTGTGCGTTCCGCTCACACCACTTATGTGCTCACTGAAATACTGGGGTTTGAGGATGTGAAAAACTACGACGGATCCTGGATAGAGTGGAGCCACAATTATATTAACAAAGGTGGCGTGGCTATTGAGCGGGATATTGACGATGCGGAACACAAAAAGCGGTTTGCCGAGCTTGAAGCTGAGCTCAGCAAGGCTGCGGAATAAAATTAAAACCTCCGGTATATCACTTTCAAAACGTGTTGTACCAGAGGTTTTCCCAGGTACAAAAGCCAAAAAATCTGCATTACTAATACAGTTTTACAATGAAGAATCGCAAGAAAAAAGTAGGCTTGCACGAGCTTTATGCCAAAGACCCTATCGAAGCGGACCGCCTGCTCTGGGGGCGTGAATCTGACCCGGAAACACGGCGTGGTTTCCTGCGTAAAGGAGCCCTGCTTGCCATCGGAGCTGCACTGGGAGCACCTATGGTTTACGGCAAGCACTTCCCGGCCGGAATGATCCCTGCCGGACTGGCACAGGAAGACGCCCCGTTTCAGATACCGGGTAAGCACCCGGACCTGATTGTACTGAATGACCGGCCGCTCAATGTGGAGACGCCGGCTCATTTGCTGGACGACAAACTCACACCGGCAGATAAATTCTTCATCCGCAACAACGGCATCCCGCCAGAGGAGGATGAAATCAATGTGAATACCTGGACCCTGTCCATAGAGGGCGAGTCCGTACGCCAAAAGAAATCCTACACGATTCAGGAACTTAAAGATAAATTCCAACACCACACCTATGCCCTCACGCTGGAGTGTGGCGGCAACGGCCGGGCCGAATTCAACCCGCCTGCCAAGGGCAATCAGTGGGGGATAGGCGCAGTAGCCTGTGCTTCCTGGACGGGTGTGCGCCTGAAAGATGTGCTCAATGATGTTGGGCTTAAGGGAGATGCCGTTTATGTAGGCTATGAAGGTATGGACCGCCACGTAAGCGGCAACCCGGAGAAGAAGCCGATCTCCCGTGGTGTACCCATGGAAAAAGCGATGCAGGATGAGACCATTATCGCCTGGGCAATGAACGGGCAGGATATTCCTTACCAAAACGGGCACCCGCTTCGCCTGGTCACAGGTGGCTGGCCAGCCTCTACTTCCGGCAAATGGCTGACCAAGCTCTTGGTACGCAATAAAGTGCACGATGGGCCAAAGATGGAAGCCCCTTCCTACCGGGTCCCCTGTAAGCCGGTAGCACCGGGTACCAAAGTGAAAGACGAAGACATGTGCATCATTGAGAGCATGCCGGTCAAATCCGTCATCACTTATCCAAAGACTGGCGCTTCCCTCAAATCAGGACAGAAGCTGCCGATCCGCGGGCATGCCTGGGCGGGTGAGCTGAGTGTGGAAAAAATGGAATACTCCATTGACTTTGGTGCCACATGGAAGCCTGCAAAACTGGAGGCTGCCGCTAACCGTCTGGCCTGGCAGCACTTCAATGCTGAAGTCAGCTTTCCTGAAAAAGGCTATTACGAGGTATGGGCCCGTGCTACCGACAGCCGGGGCACGGCACAGCCGATGATCCTGCCTGGCTGGAACCCTAAAGGCTACCTCAATAACGCTTGTCATAGAATCGCTGTAAAAGTAATCTGATATTATGTTACACCTACCTGATCATTTGACCGAAAAGCAAAAACAAGCCTACCGAAAGCGGTGGCTGGGTACCATCGGTCTTATTGTCCAAACGGTGTCCGCTATTTTCTTTGCGGTCGTCGGTTTGTTCCTGTTTGCCCTCTTCCAGCCCGCTTTGAATGGGTGGTTTGACGACCCTCAAACAGTCCCTGTAGAAATCTCGCAACAGCGTATGGCTGAAAAGGCGGCTGATATGGACCGGGTGGAAGATGGTATACACCTGGAGACCGGGCTGATCGCTGCGGAAGGCTGGGAAACCGTTCGGGCTACCTGTACGGCCTGTCATTCTGCCAAGTTGGTCACTCAGAATAAAGCTACCCGTGATGGCTGGAAGAATATGATTGTCTGGATGCAGGAGACGCAGGGACTCTGGGACCTGGGCGATCAGGAAAAAACCATACTGGATTATCTGGCTGCCAACTACGCGCCAGAGGAGTCGAGCCGTCGGGCTAATCTCGATATGGATGCCATCGAGTGGTACATCCTTGAACTGTAATGTAAATTGTAAACTGTAAATTAACCTTTCGTCATGAAGTATTGGGATATATTTGTTGAAGGCTACAGTGGCTATGCAAGCTACCTGTGGTATGAGATCACCCACCCGGGGTGGCAGAATTATTTTTACTGGCTGCTTATTGTTTCAGGCTTCTTCTTCCTGTTGGAAGTGGTGACGCCCTGGCGCAAAGATCAGCCAAAATTCAGGAAGGACTTCTGGTTGGACTTCTTTTACATGTTTTTCAACTTCTTTCTGTTTTCGCTCATCATTTACAATGCGGCTTCGGACGTCATCGTGAACTTGTTTAATGATGGTATTAAAGCCATTACCGGTGGTTTCGACCTACAGGCCAATAACCCGCTGAATGGTTCCCCCATGTGGCTTATCCTGCTGGTGGGCTTCCTGGTGCGTGATTTCGTACAGTGGTGGGTACACCGGTTGTTGCACCGCAGCGATTTCCTCTGGGAGTTCCACAAAGTACACCACTCGGTTCAGCAGATGGGTTTTGCTGCGCACTTGCGCTACCACTGGATGGAAAACGTAGTGTACCGTTCGCTGGAGTACATTCCGCTAGCCCTGTTGGGTATCGGGCTTTATGACTTCTTTATCATCCACATCTTCACCCTGGCAGTGGGCCACTACAACCACTCCAACATCACGGTTCCAGGCTATGTGACCGGGGGCGTGCTGGGTGCACTGATCGGTTTGGTTATCGCCACAGGAGGCTTCGAAATCAACTTGCTGCAGGATCCTTCCCTGGCTGCACAGCTGGGAACCGTAGCGGGTAGTATTGCGCTTGGTGCGTTTGCACTTGGCCCGTTCATGAAGAAGCTCTTCAACAGCCCGGAGATGCATATCTGGCACCACTCTTATGACTTGCCGGAAGAGCATCGCTATGGTGTCAACTTCGGTCTGACGCTGGCTTGCTGGGATTATATCTTTGGCACAGCCTACATTCCATTCAACGGCCGTGATATCCGCCTGGGCTTCCCCGGCGTGGAGGAGTTTCCAGAAGATTTTGTCAGCCAAAACCTACATGGTTTCGTAAACGTCCATAAGGAAGAGCGGGTAAGCGAAAACGACTTGCCGGTAACGCCTGCTGAATAGAACTTTGGATTAATAACCCAAAAGGTCAAATGCCCGGGAGTAGTGATACGACTACTTCCCGGGCATTCTTATTAGAGGCAACGCGTTGTCTTATTCGAGGTCATTTCCACAGCTCGGAAGATCAACTGTATGGCGCATGGACAGGCCATCTGACAAACGGGTGATAAAAATGGTGGCAGTGTTTCCGCATACGCAGCCCGGAGTATAACTGTTGTGCCCGCCGTGGTTGCCGTCGATCGCCCATTTAAAGCGGTAGTTTTCCGGCCGGTCGATGAGAATACTCAGGTGGACCCCATCCTGAGTACAGTAGCTCTCCTGTATTTCGAAAACGAAAGCGGAATCCTGCATATGCGCTTTTTCCCTGGGCATGTGCGCTGCTTCTGCCAGGTTTTGAGGCTCAACAGGCTCAGGTGTGAGGGCGGGGATAAAGGATTCCTTCTCGCATGAAATCATAGGGAAAAGGGTCAGGGCTAAAATAAGACCTGTAAAAAAGCGGCTGGAGGTGATTCCGTAATTCATCATGACTAAGTGATTATAGGGGTTGTTAATTAATTGGTACACTTCTTCTATTTGCACAAAGCGGAAAAGGATACCCCCTTTGGATGTTTTTTCAAGGAGAGTGCTCAAAACCAACTATCGAGAACGCTGTTTATGCCCTATATTTATTGCGAATTAAAACAAACGACAAAATGAAAAACTTAACACTGCTGCTGGGATTTGTCCTCCTGTTTGGCTGTTCTCCCGCACCAACCAACGAATCCGCTGAAGAATCATCAACCGAAACTCCGGGTGTAGACTACGAGCAATACCTGGATTACTCGGGTATGGACGACAAAGTCAGCGGCGGGGCCAAACGTATTACCATTAATACCCCTTCCGGCGAATTTCAGGTCTGGACCAAGCGGGTGGGCAATAACCCGACCAAAAAAGTGCTCCTCCTTCACGGCGGGCCGGGCGCTACCCATGAATATTTTGAAGTGTTTGACAGCTACTTCCCCAAAGAAGGCATCGAGTATTATTATTATGATCAGCTGGGCTCTCATTTCAGCGATCAGCCGGAAGACACCTCGCTGTGGAATATCCCTCGCTTTGTGGAGGAAGTAGAGCAGGTGCGCCAGGCACTGGGGCTGAATAAAGACAACTTTTACATCCTCGGGCACAGCTGGGGCGGTATCCTGGGCATTGAGTATGCCCTGAAGTACCAGGAAAACCTCAAGGGGCTGATCATTTCCAATATGATGTCCTCGATCCCGGCATATGTGAAGTACGCGGAGGAAGAACTGGCACCTGGCCTGCCTGCTGATGCTTTGGCTGAAATCCGCAAGCTGGAGGCCGCCGGGCAGTACACGGATGAGCGCTATCTGGAGCTGGTAGAGACGCATTATTACCCAAAGCACGTACTGCGCATGCCCCTGGAGGAATGGCCGGACCCGGTCATCCGCGCCCTGACCAACATCAACTACGGTATTTACCTCATGATGCAGGGGCCAAGTGAGTTTGGCGTAGTGGGCGATGCCACCCTGAAGGAATGGGATCGGACAGAGGACCTCGCTAAAATCACCGTGCCGACACTTTCTATAGGCGCGGAGTACGATACCATGGACCCTGAATTTATGGAGATGATGGCAGGTAAGTTGCCCAATGGCTCCTACCACTATTGTCCGGAAGGCGCCCACTGGGCCATGTACGATGATGCTGATAACTACTTTAAAGGCGTGATTGACTTCGTGAATGAGGTTGATGCCGCCAAATAATTAGCGTAGTTTTAGGGGGTGAAAGGCTTACTCACCCCCTAAAACTTTAACCGCTATGAAAACGCTTTTTCTCTCCCTGATCCTGCTTTGTGCACTGAGCACCCTCTACGCTCAGTCCGGGCTCACCGTTGATTCCAAAATTGAGCATGTCACCGTTTACCGGCAGGGAGCGCAGGTTACCCGCACTGCTACGGTCGAACTGACGGCAGGGGAGACGCAGTTGCTGTTCAAAAAACTGCCCTTCCAATTGCAGGAAGAAAGTTTGCAGCTGAAGATCGATCAGTCCGTCACCGTAGTCTCAATTGCGCAGGAAGTCAACTACCTGAATGAAGCGGATTCAGATAGCCTGACCGCAGTCCTGCAGGAGCAGCAACTGGCATTAAGAGACAGCTTACAGGCTTTATCCAACCGGTCACAGGTTTATGTACGCGAGCGTGACCTGCTCCTGGCGAACCAATCGCTGGGCGGCAATGATGGCGTATCGGTGGATGAGCTGGAGCGGGCCGCTGTATTGTACCGTACCCGGTTAATGGATATTGAGGGGCACCTGCAGCGTATCCGGCAGCAAACGGTCGTGTATAAAAAGCAGATGGTCCGGCTGGGCAATCAACTGCTGGAGCTAAACGCCAAATCAGAGGCGGATCCCGAAGTCATTGTCAAAGTCGTGGTGAACACCCCCAAAGCCATACCGGCAGAAGTGGAGCTTCAGTATGTGGTGCCCAAGGCTGGCTGGGACCCTTTTTACAATATCCGGGTGGAGGGTACGGAGCAACCGCTGACACTGGACTACAAAGCCAAAGTGTATCAGGATGCCGGGGAGGACTGGCTGAATACCCGCCTGACCCTGTCCACTGGCAATCCTACGGTGAGCAATGTGAAACCCGGGCTAAGCCCTTATTACCTTACCTTCAACAACTACTACGCACCCCCTGCCCGTCAGCCTGCAGCGAACCGTGGCCGCAGTCAGCGGGTGAGCGGGACCGTTCTGGACCAGGAAACCGGGGAACCCCTGATTGGGGCGTCAGTTCTGGTTGAAGGGACTACTATCGGAGCAGTGACGGATATGGAAGGGCGTTTTGAGCTGGAAATACCCGCCGGACAGCCGGCACTGCTGGTCTCCTATGTCGGATACGCTAATCAGCAGGTGGTGGTAAGGGGAAGCACCGTTAACGTGCGCCTAAGCTCGAAGGGCATGATGCTGGATGAGGTGATGGTTATGGGCATGGCTTCGGGTGTTAGGAGTAAGAAAGCCCGCCCAAAACCGGAAAAGCCTGCGCCCGTCCCTATCGCTATCGAACAACGGGCGACAAGCACCGAATTCGAAATCGAACTCCCTTATACTATCCCGGCAGACCATCAGCCCTACGATGTGCACATGGCGACTTACGAAGTGCCGGCCAACTACCATTATGCCCTTGTGCCCAAACTATCCAAAGAGGCTTACCTCATTGCCGAAATCACTGATTGGTCGCAGTACAGCCTGCTCAATGGCGATGCCAACCTGTTTTTCAAAGGCACTTATCAGGGCGATACCTATCTGGATATGGCCGCTTTTGAGGATACCCTGTCCCTGTCTGTCGGGCGGGACGAAGACATCATCGTCAAACGCGAGCGGGTGCGGGACCAATCGCGTACCAGCTTTCTGGGCAGCAATAAAACCGTAGAGCGCAGCTGGAAAACCACCATCCGCAATACCAATAGCTATCCGGTGTCACTGCGGGTAGAAGATCAGTATCCCCTACCCAAAGATGACGATATTAAGGTGGTCCAATTGGGGCATGAAGGCGGTAAGCTTGATGAGGCAACCGGGACGGTCATCTGGTCTTTCAACCTTCCGGCAGGTGCTACCGCTGAGCGCACGCTGAAGTACGCGGTACGCTACCCGAAAAAGCAGCGGTTGCTGGTGGATTGATGGAGGGCTATAGTCCGTTGCTCAGTTGAATTCGAAAGACATCTGAATCAATTACCTTTATGACCGGAAAGGCAATTCCGCTCAGTTTATTGAAGTCAGAATCGTGTGTGACAATATAGTCCGCATTCGCTGCCACACAGCAATCGACGAATTTGTTATCATCAGGATCATCCAGTAATTGAAATCGGTAATAATAGTCTACCCTGACAACATTAGACAGGTTTTCCAGTGTAGACAAAACGTTGTTGCTGGTTTCCGCACCCATATGAAGCTGAATAATTTCTGCATATTCTGCCAGAATATCTGTTGACACACAAAGCTCAAAAGCTTTTTCTGTAAGGGATTTGAATATCCAATGAAGCTTGGATTTTTCAGAAATGGAAACCAGTAGGACATTCGTATCAATGACTACTCTTTTCATGGCAGGGGGATTATACTATTTAGGAGGAGCGCTTCCTAAGTTTAGTATTAAGCAACTGATCGACCTTTTGGTTGTCCCATCCCTGCTTATCCCATGCCTCGTTTGCGGATTGAATGGCTTTTTTAGCAAAAAAATTGGCTAAAGTATCCTTTAGCTCAAGCAGGTCTTCATCAGAGACCTGATAAGCGAATACTTTTAGTAGTTCGAGCTGAACATTACTTAAGGGAGGAGATGGTGTATCCATGTTTGAAGATTTTAGATAACTATCTGAAATACAAAATTAAGCAGTAATTGGTTCCCTACTTCCCCACCAAAAAAATAGCCGGCCGCTTATGCAAATCCGGCACCTTTGTCTTGCGCCACTGTGCGATGGTAAGGGTGCGCACATACTCGGTGGGCAAGGTAAGGTCCGCTGCAATGCAAAACAGCATATCGGGGGAAAGGGTGTTGATAGCCGTTTCAATCAGGCCGGTATTCCGGTAAGGGGTTTCGATAAAAATCTGCGTCTGCGTATGCTTGAAAACCCGCTGCTCCAAAAACTTCAATTCCTTCTGTAGTTCCGGCTTTTTAGGCGGCAGGTAGCCGTGGAAGCAAAAGTTCTGACCGTTCATGCCGGAGGCCATCAGCCCCAGCAAAATAGACGATGGCCCAACGAGGGGCACTACCTCAATACCCCGCTGATGCGCCGTTTGTACGACAATTGCGCCGGGGTCAGCGACGCCCGGGCAGCCGGCTTCGGAGAGGAGCCCGATGTCTTTACCCTGTTCGGCATCGGCCAGGAAGCGCTGCCGGTCCTCCGGGGGCGTATGCTTGGTAATTTCGTAAAAGGTCAGCTCACTGAAGGGCTTAACGGGGTCGGTCGCCTTGATAAAGCGGCGGGCGGTCTTGGCGCGCTCGGCAATGAAGATATCCAACCGGTGCAAGATATCAATGACGTGCTGCGGCAGTGTGTGTACTGCGCCTTCTCCGAGCGGGGCGGGGATGAGATAGAGTTTTCCTTTGTTCGGCATGGCAACGCTAAAGTTGTTACTTTTGTAGAAAGCCAAAAGTAGCGATAATGCCGCAACCTGAGAAATACCTGTCCGTCTCTGATTATCTTGCTGCTGAGGAGCAATCTTCAGTAAAGCAGGAATATCACAACGGCCTGCTTGTGGATATGGCAGGTGGGTCAATCGATCATAACCGTATTGCCGGCAATATTTACTTTGAATTACGCAGTCGCCTACAAGATTCCTGTACGGTTTTTAATAGCGATCAAAAGGTATACCTGGAGGTGGTTAATCATTTTGTTTACCCTGATGTGAGTGTAGTTTGCGGGGAGTTGGTAGCTCAAAATCAGGCAATCTTAAACCCTGTTCTGATTGTGGAAGTGCTTTCCGAGGGGACTTCAGCTTATGACCGGGGCGCAAAATTCAGAAAGTACCGGACCCTGCCTGCTTTTCAGGAATACCTGCTCATTGATCAGGATCAACCCATTGTTGATGCGCTTTTTCGCGAAAGCAAAGACTACTGGCGCATGCAGACGATCATAGGGCTTGACAGAGAGGTTCCCGTACATAGCCTGGGCATCCGCATTCCAATGCGGGCGATCTACAGTGGCTTGGATAGCTTAATGGAGCCCCAAATACCATTTGACTTATGAGCGATACTTCCTATACCATAAAATTGCCTCAGTTCGAGGGGCCTTTTGACCTGCTGCTCTTCTTCATTGAGCGGGACGAGCTGGATATCAATGATATTCCGATCGCCAAAATCACCGACGACTTCCTGGCTTACATCCGGCAGATGGAAGAGATGAATATTGATTTGGCCAGTGAATTTATCCTGGTGGCCGCCACGCTTTGCCGCATCAAAGCAAAAATGCTCATCCCCCGCAAGCCGGTGGACGAGGAAGGCAACGAAATAGACCCCCGGGAGGAGCTTGTACAGCGCCTGATCGAATACAAACGCGTCAAAAGCGTACTGGAGGAAATGCGGCAGATGGAAGCCCGCAGGGCTAAGCAGTCCTACCGGGGCAACGTCACCAAAGAACTGCACAGCATCGCCACTAAAGCACTGGTAGATGCGGAGCTGGAATCCGTTACACTTTTCAAGCTGCTTCGTGCCTTTGAGCGTATCGTGGAGCGTTTTGAGTATGCCAACCCCAAGACGGTACATCAGATTGTGCAGTTTAGTTACACCATAGAAGGGCAGCAGGAACACATCTTCTCCCGGATTCAGGGTGGGCGTCGTGCCACTTTTACTGAGGTTTTCAGCGCCTGCCGTAATAGGATTCATGCTATTGTCACCTTTCTGGCGCTGCTGGAATTGCTTAACTTACAGGAAATCCGAATCACGGTAGGGCTGGGCTACAATAACTTTTGGGTGGAGGAATACCGGGCATCGGAGGAAGAAGAGTGATCATTAGTGCGGGCGAACCTGGCCTGGGGATACATTATCAGTATTGATGGGATTGCTCCCTTCCCGGAGTCAGGAAGGCCTTTTTGGGCTTGAAACAGGAAAGGGGCACTCCATGCGCATGGAGTGCCCCTT
>ENA-UENT01000068-UENT01000068.1-marine-metagenome-genome-assembly--contig:-NODE-68-length-82360-cov-4.829934_pt1 | contig 82360 bp, 50 predicted proteins | sample MGYA00237879_ERZ529330 | MGnify/ENA primary metagenome ERZ529330 (study PRJEB26372, sample SAMN05368345) | marine metagenome | biome: cultured habitat; feature: ocean water; material: water; isolation... | reverse complement strand
CTAACAAGCGTCCCCCGACGCGAAAGAAGAACCCACTCAACCATCAAACCCCCTAACCATCAAACCTCCAAACTACCACCCATCCACCCATTGTTCTTATATTGAGCATCCCTCTTGAATTTGACTAAGCGTTTATCTTTGATGTGTTCTACCAACCTTAATTGAAAGCCCATTTACAAGCAACCTTAAAAACACCACAGTACGACGATGAAAGGAACCTTCTGGTCAGCGGATCAACTACCAGTTAATTATGTAGCTACTGAGGATATGCTGGAGGTAGTAGAGAAAGTAAAGGCCCTACTACTTCAAACAAAATCCAAGCCTGTCTTGATCTCTGGGGAGCGCGGTGTTGGTAAGACGACGCTCATCCACATGATTGCGCACGCCATGCAGATGTCGGGCATCAGTTCCATTACTACTACGGCTACCAACTTGAAAGCGGGCAATCAGTACATTGGCCAGCTGGAGGAAGAGGTGGAAGATATGGTAAGTGGATTGCAGGAAAAGAACATGCTGTGGATCGCTCCAAATTTTCACCAACTCTTCTACGCGGGTAAGCATAGCAATAACCCTTCCGGTGTTCTGGATATGATCACCCCAGCTATCAGCAAGGGTGAGATCAAGTTGGTGGGGGAGATTACGGATACCGACCTGGAGAAACTTCTTTCTCTCCAGCCGGAGGTCCAGAATATCTTCGAGATCTTTCGCATCATTCCTTCTACGCAGGAGGAAACCATCGATTTAGCGAAACGCTGGATAGAGCTGGACGCACAGCCAGAAAAGTGGAAGTTGATCAAAGATGATCAACTGGAAGAGTTGTTCTTCATTACCCGGCAATATCTCTCCTATCGGGAGAATCCGGGGGCATTGTTGGACTTCTTCAATTATACCAAGGCCAAATTTAAGGGTGACCCACAGCCTTTTGCGATGGACTCGTTTTACGAGGCCCTGAGTTCTCACACGGGATTACCCATCAGTATTCTCAACGATCACGAGAAGCTGGACCTGGACCAAATCAGAACGCGCTTCAACTCTAAAGTAGTGGGGCAAGAAGAGGCGGTTAATGTCCTGGTGGAAAGGATAGCGATGATTAAGGCTGGCCTCACCGATCCGTCTAAGCCATTCGGTGTCTTTCTGTTTGTAGGACCTACCGGAACGGGTAAGACAGAGATCACTAAGATCCTGGCGGAGTATCTATTCAGTTCGCCCAACCGCATGATCCGGCTGGATATGTCGGAGTTTCAATCGGCGGATTCGTACACGAAGATATTCGGAGATTACGGCACCGTTCATAACTCCACCTCTCTGGTGAATGAGATTCGTAAGAACCCATTCTCAGTCATTTTGCTAGATGAGTTTGAGAAGGCGCACCCCAGAATTTGGGATCTTTTCTTACAGATATTTGATGACGGCCGCTTATCGGATAGTCAGGGTACAAGTGTAGACTTCCGCCAGTCAATTATCATTATGACCTCCAATATCGGTGCGGCGCTACCGGCTTCTAATGCAGGTCGCCGCCTGGTAGGCTTCAACAACGAACTGGTAGAAGAAGATACCGACGAGGTATTCAAGCCGGAGGATAGTGTAACTCAAGCGGTCAACCAGACTTTCCGCCCAGAGTTCGTCAATCGTATTGATAAGATTGTTGTCTTCAATGCCCTGAATCGTGCGGCATTGGGCAAGATTTTGGATATAGAATTACGTAAGGTACTCCTGCGCCGTGGCTTGCGTAACAAGAAGTGGGCCCTTGATATGGAGGATTCAGCCATTGAGTTCCTACTGGAGAAAGGGTATACCAAGAACTTAGGTGCGCGGCCGTTGAAGCGGGCTATTGAGCAATACCTATTGGCTCCATTGGCTACCACCATTGTCAACCACAACTTCCCGAAAGGCGATCAGTTCTTACTGGTAAGTCGCGGTAAAAAGGATAACCTCAAGGTGCGCTTCATTGATCCTGATGAACCACAATTGACTTGGGAAGAGAAGCTCAAGCGGCAACAGTATCAAGAACAGAAGTCGAAGTCCCTTGACTTGAAGACCATTCTCCGAGAAAGCTACGGATCGCTGGCGGAGTTTACTTGCATAAAGTCTGAATTTGAGAAACTGCAGCAGGCTTATGCCGATTCAGATATCGCGGATAGCAAGGAAGATGCGATGGATCAAATGGGCCAGGCTGATTTTTGGCAGAGCCCGGAGCGCCAGGATGTGCTATCGCGAATTGAGTATTACGACCGTTTTGAGGCAGCTTTCGAAACAACAGAAAAACTCTTCGAACGCCTAGAAGACCCCGGTAAGGTGCGCCTTGAATTTGACCCATCCCTACTCAAGAAATTAGCCCAAAAGGTGTACTTGCTCAGTGTATCGTTAGATGCCTATCAGAACCAGGAGCCACAAGATGCCTTAGTGCGAGTAAATTATGAAGAGCAGGATGTCAAGTGGGGCCAGCGTTTGGTTGATATGTATTTTGCTTGGGCCAAACGTCGCAAGATGAATGCCAAGCGAGTAGGGTCCGGCAAGAGTGAAGGCAAGCTCTATACCATCTTTCACTTTAGCGGTTTTGGTTGTTACTCGATCTTGAAGGATGAACACGGTTTTCACCTTCGTGAGAAGAAATCTAATCGTAGCAAACTGATTGAGAAGGCCCGAGTTCGGGTTGATGTCTATCCTTTAGACTCTAGTGAATACTATCTCCTGGATGATCCTAAGGGAGCCTTTAGGGTTATGGATGCGCAGCAACGAGGGCAGGTGGTGCGCCGGTTCAATATGGATAATAAGCAATGTAAGGACGCCCACAATAAGTGGCAGACAGGCAACATGGAAAAGGTCTTTAAAGGTCTCTTTGATGTGATGGGGTAGGGAGCTCATCTTTTCTCATTGACCAAAACAAGCGTGCCATGACCACCGAACAAATCGTCAAAGACTGGTTTACAAAATGGGCGGCAGGAGATTTTCTCGAACTGCCTCTAACAGCCGATTTCGAGCACACCAGTCCCTTTGGCACCATTGCCGGTAAAGAACAGTACCTGGCTACTGTGGAGGCTAATCGCGATAAATTCCTGGGCTACACTTTTACGATCCATGATGCGCTCTACGCAGCGGATAAGGCCTGCATTCGCTATACCGCGAAGCAAGGAGAATTTAGCTTGGATGTAAGTGAATGGCACTATCTCGAAAATGGGTTGATTCGCGAAATCGTGGCCTACTACCACATTGGTGATATCCGCGAGGATCACGAGCTCGATGCAGTGGATTAGTTTGAGCCTGCAAAATCTTCCAGCATATGCGAGAGGTTCTTGATGATCTAAATGAGGCTCCAGTTCGACGAGATGGTTATGCTCGTTTAGCCTTCGGCGTCTCCTTGATCACAATGAGCCTATTGGGGCACTTACTATTCTTTACGCCTGTGGAACAGCAGATAACTACACTAATTCCGCGGCCATCCATGCTATCCGTGGTGTTGACCTTGGTGTTCTGCTTTTTGGGTATCATTCTTTCTGTTGCCAGCATTCAGCGCCGTGAACCATTGACTTGGTACAAAGCGGTGGGAACTATCCTCAACTGCCTGTGGTTGGTCCTGGTAATTGCGCTCGTATTATTCGCGCAAATGATGGATTATATCTGAAGACATGAATAATTGGAAGTGGCTGGGTCTGATTCTAATACTCAGCTTTGGCTCGTTCTGGTATTTCACACAAGCTCCTGAACTGCGTAAGCACAATCACCTTCACCTGGCACTGGATGCTAGCAAGAAAAGCAATAAGCCGCTCTTCATTTACTTCACCGCTTATACCTTGTGCTCAGATGAATTCCGAGTCTATACCAGGAATCGAAAGATTGTACGGAAATTAAACAGAGACTTTGAGACACTGATCGTTTTCGTTGACGACAAAGGCTCGATTTGGCCACCAGATATGCGTGTAGTCGAGCAAGACTTGGGCCTGACACCAGCTGATTGGGCACTAGAAGACAACGGCAAATTTCATACCTGGCTGGAACAGGAGCTGTATAAAGAAGCAAGTCAGCCCCTTTACTTGATTACGGATCAACAATTGAAGCCGCTAGTGGAGCCGTGGTACTATAGCGCGAAAAATGTAGAGAAGTTTTTAGGTCATCTAAGCCAACTGGATTAACCCTAAGTTCACGTTTACTGAAAGATCAGGAAAACGCTCACATAACTTGATCTACCTGATCATTAAATCTAACCTACCGCATATGATGAACTTGTCTTAACTTGTTACAGAAAGGTAACATTTGACGCAACGTCAAGAAAATCATCCAGACACTCTATGAAGAAGGTTTTTCTACTACTAATCCTTAGTTCTATCTCTCTACTATCCTACACCCAAGACATTGACAAGGCTGCGATCGATAAGATCTTTTCCGAATGGGATACGCCCACTTCGCCTGGCTGTGCATTGGGCGTTTTCATGGACGGCGAACTGGTCTACGGGAAAGGCTATGGGCAGGCCAACTTAGAATATGGTATCCCCAACGATGCCAATTCGGTTTTCCGCATTGGTTCTACTTCCAAGCAGTTCACGGCAGCTTGTATTGTGCTTTTGGCAGAACGCGGTGAGCTTTCGCTGGACAATACACTAGACCAGTATTTTCCTGATTTCCCTGACTACGCCAAGCGAATAACCATCCGCCATCTGTTGAATCATACCAGCGGAATCCGTGACTATTTGATGCTGGCGTATCTCAAAGGTCTACGTAATGATGATTACTACGAAGACGCCGACCTAATGCGTTGGGTGGTCAATCAAGAGGACCTCAACTTCGAACCTGGGGCTGAGTTCTTGTATAGCAACTCCGGTTATTGGTTGCTAGGCCAGATCGTCAATGAAGTAGCAGGCATGAACATGGCGGAATTTGCGAAGCAAGAAATTTTCCAACCTTTGGGCATGTCCAGCACCCATTTTCATAATGATCACAATCGGATCGTAAAGAATCGGGCTTCTGGCTACCGCCCTGCCGGCGAAAATGAATATGTAATCAGTATGACCACGCTGAATATGATCGGTGATGGCGGCATCTTCACTAGTATTAATGATATCAAGAAATGGGACGATGCCTACTACGATCGCTCCGTTTTGAGTGACGATTTTTGGGCCATGATGACCAAACAAGGAAAGCTTAATGATGGTGAAGTAATCGAGTATGCAGCCGGACTCTTTATTGATGAGTACAACGACTTACCAACCATCAGCCACGGCGGTGCTTTTGTGGGCTTCCGGGCAGAGTTGCTACGTTTCCCAGAGCAGAAAGTATCCATTGCCATCTTTACTAATCGGGCGGATGCCAACCCTAGCTCAATGGCCGAGCAAGTAGCCGATGTTGTACTCCTAGACCTCTTCGTGGATGTTGATAGTGGTGATGAAGAAGTTCCTAATACTGCACCGAAAATTGACCCTGATCAAGAGGCATATCCGTTGGAACAGCTGACTGGTGAGTACGAAGTGGAGCCTGGGGTAGTTGTAGAGATTTCAATTGAGGAAGACTCAATACATGTACTACAAACCTGGAATAATTCGGCCTACAATCTAGCCCGTATCGGTGGCAATACTTTCCAAATCCCTGGCGAGTCGAGTATCAACTTTTCCTTTCAAGAATTGAAGGATGGACATACCCAACAGCTGCTTGTTGATCAAGGTGGCAATGTCACTACCTGCCAACGTAAAGAGGAGGTTGATGTGTCCGGTATTGACATCAATGAGTTTGCTGGCAATTATTACAGTAAGGAATTGGATGAGACCTACTACATCAGTATGGTGGATGAAGCCTTACAAGTACGTATTCGATATAACGATCCGCTGACGCTAGAGTTAGTGAATATTGATCAGCTAGCCGTGAGTGGTTATCTACTGCGTTTTGAGCGCAAGAATGGCAAAATCTCTGGTTTTGAATTGGATGCCGGCCGGGTGAAAAACCTGCGATTTGAGCGGCGGTAATGAAATCAGATTGATATATTAGTATGATATTCCTATAATCTACCATCACAAAGATCAATTCAGAAAACGTGGAAGCGACAAAAGCTGAACTTAAGAAGCTTGTAGCTGAGGGAAAGGTGGGAGAGGCTATTGAAAAACTCCTAGGAATTCCTATGGTGTTGAATAGTAGTGATTTAGCTGATGTTGTTGATGAAGTCGTTATTCTTTCTTTTAATTGGAATAAAGTGAAGACTGAACGAGATCAAGGAATTATTTCCTATGATCAATATAATGTACAAGTAAATCAAATCACTAGAGGGCTATTAAAGCAAATTAACCACTTACCACATCAACTGCCGACAGCTCTAGAGCAATTCGATACAGATGGGAGTATTGTAGAGTTAATGCTAGATCGTCCAATAGAGGAATTTACTACATCAAAGAGAAACGGACTAAAGTCACAATTGGCGCAGTTTCTTGGAATAGACAAAGAAGCCCTGATAATTATAAAGATTATCAATGGTAGCACTATTGTTAGATTGTCTCTTCCTTCGGTCAAAGCATATTTATTGGTCGACAGATTCAATCAAGGAAAAACTCAATATTCTACGTTTTTTCGAAGCCTGAAAATATCTAATGCCAGGATAATCATCCGCTCTTTTTCCGATTTTGCCATTAACAGCAAGTTAAAGCTTGCAGCGTTGTTTAACATAAAGTCTTTTCGACAACTTTTCATCCTCGTCTTTGCACTCACAGCAATTATTGGAATTGGCTATTATAACTATACCAATTCAATCCCTTATTTAGTCGAAAGCTTAGATGTCCACAAAGAGAAGTTTAATCAGGCAGGAGAGCTTTTCGACCAAAAGATTACTGAAAACCGAGCTTCCGCGATAGAACTAAAGGAATTACTTCTTGCGGCCAAACAAGCCATGGAAGGAGATAGCCTTTCCATTATAGACATAGAAGAGACATTAGATCCTGTTCGTAAAAAAATAGGACAGATAAATGCTGATTTCGTCTCGATAGATAGGTTAGTTGAGGATTTAGAATACCATCTAGGTGATTTTCTGAGTACAGGCACTAGAATTTTGAATAAGGTGCCAAGGAATGAATCAAACGAACAACAATATCAGAACCTCAGATCGAAGGTAGAACAGGCTAGGCTTATGTTCCAAGACTTGAACTCTAAATACGATTCAATGAAAAGTACTATGATGGTGTTCTCCGGCATCTTTGAATTAATTGACAGAAATTTGCGAAATCGCGAAGTCAAATTAGATAATGGAGAGATAGAAGACTTAATCATAGCTAATAATACATTGACTACAAACCTAGAGTATTTTGATCAGCAGTCAACAACTATTCCATAGTAATTAATAATGGACTCTACGTGATTGGAATTATCAAAACAACAAATATTCTCGCATTAGTTAGACCAGTTTTTGAAATGGACAGCTGAGAAGTATGATGAAATATACTTTAGGCTTTTAATACCTGTCTCCCGGTTCTAATCCATTAACTCTCATCCAAATGCGACACCTGCTAAAAGTCTTATTACTATTATTATTGAGGTCTTTCACCGCATGTACCAACTCTCCCCCTTCCTGGCTACTAGAGAAGCACCATGCTGTTTCGCCAGATGGCAAGGCTTACGTATACCAGAGTGTCCTAGAAGCGGGAGACAGTGTGCAGATTTCTATCGCTACGCACATAATGGGGCCGATGGTCGGCGGCGGCGGCGTATTTGATGTTATGATGCCAGGAAATACTTTGCTTGATCTCCATTGGTTGTCTGATTCCACGGTAGTAATTGGATATCCTGCAGCAGCTCGTATTCTCCGTCAAGAGACGTCTACGCAGTTTTTCAAGCGGCACACTTACTTTGAATACACAGTGATCGACGAGTGATTGTGCGTCGCTATCGGAACAATAAAGGTCTATTGTTTAGAAACCACAAGCCATGATCGTAGAAGTAGTACCCTACAACCCGAATTGGCCCGCTCAATTTGAGGCGGAGGCAGCCATACTCCGTGAAATCTTGGGAGATATTGTTATTACTATTCATCACATCGGCAGTACCTCCGTACCTGGTTTGCAAGCCAAACCTATTATTGATATGATACCAGAGGTGACGGACATAGAAGCGCTTGATGCAATGGCCAGTCAGTTTGAGGCACATGGTTACGAAGTAATGGGCGCTTACGGAATACCCGGCAGGCGCTATTTCCGCAAGGGAGGAGATCATCGAACCCATCATATTCATGCTTTCGCCTCAGGAGATCCAAATATAGACCGACACTTGGCATTTCGAGATTATCTCCGTGCTCATCCAGTGGTAGCTCAGGAGTATGGCCGGGTTAAAGAAGAATCCGCTAGGCGAAGCAACAATAACATTGAGGATTATTGCGATGCTAAGGATCCGTTTATCAAGCTACACGAACCAAAGGCACTGGCTTGGTATACATCCTGATTAACGTGATTCCTTGGAGTTGAAACGACTAGCACTTATCTTGGAGCTAAGAACATTGCTCTATTGACTTGTAGACCAATGGTTTCAAATGCTTGTCCCTATGATTAGTTTTTTCCGAAGAGTCAAAAAAAGACTGCTGGAGGAAAGCAAGGTAGGTAGCTACCTTGCTTATGCCATCGGCGAAATTATCCTGGTGGTCCTTGGTATTCTCATCGCCATCCAAATCAATAAGATCAATACCAACCGTGTTGACCGTCAATATGAATACAATTATCTGGAGGCAGTCAGTGCTAACTTAAAGGAGGATATTAAGGAAATACAGCTTCGCCTCAAGAAGGATTCAGTTCATCTAACCGCACAGACAGATCTGGTTCGGGCCTTTACTAATGATAGTATTCGCTCTGATGAGGAAAAGATGAAGTATATCATGCACAATAGTGCAGTCATAAGCTATTTCAATCCTCAGAATACTGCTTTTGAAGACATGAAGTCTTCCGGGAACCTAGATCTTATTCGTGATGATAGCTTGCGATATCAAATTCTAGAGTACTACAATTTCAGTCAGCGAGTAGTATCCAGTCAAGAGATTAATAATGAGCTCTTCCTAAAGTACAAGGATCGGGCCTTGGACCAAAGCTTGGATATGAATTCTCTTATTGAACCTCAATTGCCCGAAGAATGGCAAGCCGAGGTAAGTCCCTTCGATAATAGCTACTTCGGAAGTAATCAATCTGCTGCTATGCAAGAAGACTTCGCTCGAAATATCAGCCTAATGAAGGCCAGTGTGTGGATTAATCACAACTGGAAAAAGGCGCTACTCCAAGAAGCACAAGAAGTACATAATTCGATCGAGACTTACCTCGAAGAACAGGATTAGTTCTTGATTAGCCTCAAGCTGTACTCCTGCTTAGGCGTACGGAAGTTAAGGATGTAGATGCCCTCTGGTAGATCGCCCAAGCCATTGATGGTTATCTGATCGGTCAGGCCATCCTTTTGGATCGTCTTGAGCAGCTTTCCATCCAATTGATACACATTAAATGTGATGGTGTCGGCAGCTTGCTCAGGTAGTACTACCGTGACCTCGTCATCAACTGGATTCGGGAAATAGGTCGGATCGATGGCTGCCGCTACTTCCTCGGTAGACACGGGATCTCCTTCCTGATAGACACGTACATAATCTATTTCCATGGCATCCTCCGTGAAGCTAGCTGCAATAGAAGGCTGGATAGCAATGTTTAATAGCAAGTATTGGTCTTCTGTAAACGGCCACGTAGCAGCATTCTGATCTGCTGGCTCGTACACATAATGGAGGGTGCCATCTACACTAAAGCGAAGCTGTTCTGGCGACCAAATCAATTCATATTCATGGAATTCTGTAGAAGCGGTGGGTATCACTTGGCCACCATGATTAATCGTAGCACCAAAGCTTGACGGAGTGTGCGTCGCACTCTGCACATAGTTCTGGTTGTTTCCCCAGTGTTCCATAATGTCGATTTCGCCACAAGCAGGCCAACCCGTTGTACCATAGCCTTGCGTTTGCCAATAAGCACCAGCTTCAGTGATATTCTTGCCCAACATCCAAATGGCCGGCCAGGTACCTACACCTGTAGGTAGTTTAGCGCGAACTACCACCCGACCATAAGTGAAAGCAAATTTGGAGTTTAGTCGTGCGGAAGTAAACTGCTTAGTGTATCCCTGATCGGTGAAGGTCTCTCTCTTAGCTGTCAAGTACATAATACCATCTTCAACGTATGCATTTTCAACGCGATCTGTGTAGTGCTGAATTTCACCGTTGAACCAGCTGCCGCCAGCGGGTAGTTGTGTTTGTGCAAACCACTTCTCAGAATCGATGGCACCCGGAGCATCAAATTCATCTGCCCAGACCAATCGATTGTAGTTATGCTCATCCATGGCTTCGTCACTATCGTGATAGAAGTCATCGATGTAGGCAACCACTTGATCATTGTTGTCTTCACCGTTCACCTGAATCAGAACCCGGTTAAAGTCCGTTCTCTGAATCGGTGGCAAGGAAGTTGGATCCAAATTGATATAGCTATCAGCCGCGAAATTAAAGGTCACGGTCTGCCACTCATCAAGCACGATGGGCTTGATGATTTCGGTCTGCGTCATCCAGGGTGATTCCTGTGTGCCATCCTGTAGCTTTAGCGATACCTGGTTAGGGGCTTCACCAGTAAGGCTGCTAGAAGACACGTATATCTTTAAAGAGAAGGTGCTATTCGTAGAGAAATCAAAGGTGTTTGGGATGTCAAAACGGATATTAGCGTATTGCCCGCCCTCATCACTGTATTGCAGAACTCGTTCGGAGGTATTCTCTCCTCCTTGAAAAGGGTTTGCGAAACTGGCATCTACGCCGCAGTTATCCCCAACCCAGGCAGAGATGGTCCCGTCTCCCTCGAAATTGTCTTTGAAGACCTGAGCATGAGAAGGATCTGAGAATAATAACAAAATAAGAAAAGACAGAACGGAAGCAACGGTCTTAGACACGCTGCCAACTAGTACTAATGCTTGCTTCATGAGAACTATTTATTTGCTGTTGACGGGCAACAGCATTGAAAGTAAATCTTGGCTCATATCTGGTAGGGCCCCGAAAATACGGAGAAGTCTGAAATGGCCCAAAATAGCAGAGGATATTGAGGGGAAGCTTGCCGACTTTTTTGGAAAAGCCTATCAGTCATAACTAATCTCTAATTGGTTTAACAAGTCCTTGACGCCACCAACCAGGCAAAGCACTTAAATTACCGCGAACCAGATATAAAACCCATGAGATTCCTGATCCTCCTTCTGTTAGTGTCGCTTTTTTCCTGCCAACGACAGGTCACCTTAAATCTACCGGCTTCAGATAGACCTGTTTATCTGTGGGAGGCAGCTTGGAGCCCCGACGGGAAATACATCGCGATTGGAGGGAACATCGATACGCTCCGAATACTTTCAGCAAAGGACTTTACAGTAGTTAAGACTTATGCTATACACGAAACCATTCCCAAAGGGCGCGGGCATCCTACCAAGCCACTTTTAGCAGTAGCTACCCAAACCTCCAAAGACGGCTTGGTTCTGGTCGACTATGAGGCAGATAATTTACAGTATATCCCTGGGGCACCACCTTCTGGAGGAAGAGGCCTCGGATGGAATTCGACGGGAGAAGTTCTAGCTTTTGGCGACAACGAGGGTGATATTCATTTCTTTAGTGCGACGGGCAAACTTCTCCGTAAGGTTTCTACTGGTCAGAAAACCGTTATCGATTTGAGCTGGCACCCGAAGCGCAATGAGTTGGCTACGGTAAGTGAAGATATTTCCCGCTATAACTACGATCAGGATTCGTTTCTACCTATCATTAAAGATCGACCGGAAGAGACTTTAATGCTTTGCGTGGCCTGGCACCCGAGTGGGGAGTTCTTCGTCAGTGGAGATTATGGTGACTTTGAAAAGGATTATCCTCCACTGTTGCGATACTGGACTGCTGATGGCACGCTTCTTCATTCCATCGAGAGAAGTAAGGCCGAATACCGCAACTTGCGCTGGAGCCCTGATGGGAGCACGCTTGCTTCTAGCAGCGAGGCCGTACGACTATGGTCATCTAAGGGCGAACTTTTGGCAGAACAAGTGACCCCTGATCTCCTCTGGGGTGTAGATTGGAGCCCTGATGGAAAACGCTTAGTCACGAGTGGTGATGTTGGGGCGGTATCAATTTGGACGCAGCAACTGCGGTTGATCGCAACAACGGAGGAATAATAACTATCTTACATTTTCATTCGGCGGATCACTCTAGCCGTCGCCCACTTTTACAATTGCACATTGTTCCCGTATGATCACAAACTAGCTATCGCACTGTGATGGCCTGAACTTGATTAATCCATCTCTAACCTATATCGATCATGAAAGGAACAAGAAGAATTCAACTATCCGAATCATTTTTAGCTACTCACCAGCTCAATAGTGATAAACCTGCAGCTGATAGCCTGTTTTGGAAAATGTGGGAAGCCGGCAAGGACATTGCCAACAAGACTCTGTCTACGAAATTTATCGAAGGAATCAAGAACGGCACACTCGATCCCGGCACCTACGGTGCTTTCAACATCAGTGATGCCTACTACTGTTTTCATGGTGCCGAAGATTATAAGACCGCAGTGGGTCGGGCGTCAGATCTGACCTTGAAGGCTTTTCTGGAAAAGAAACAAAAGAGCTACGAGAGCTTCAATGCGACTTTCCCGAAAACGTGGCGCGTGAAGGATACCAGTAGTATTGTACCTACCGACGCCTGCAAGCAGTACGCTAACTATGAATCCTCTATTGTTACCAATGAGGAGCCGATTTATTGCCTAGTGGTCATGTTACCCTGCGAATACCTTTGGGCATGGTTAGGGGCTACTTTGAGTCCAGCTAAACCGGATAACTTGTATGCCTCTTGGATCAGCGGTAATAACGACCCATCAGGAGCTTACACGATGGGGAACTTCATAGAGATTTACCGTCAGTATCATTCGCTTGACGAGGACAAAGCCATTGAGATCTATAAAACTGCAATGGAGCATGAGCTGTTAAATTTTCAATCTGCTACAGACTAGCTATTTTTGATTCAGCGTCTGATTGGAGCTGAATTGGACTGCACGTGAAATGTAAAGGCTTGAATGAATCAGCGATACTTCACCTTATTGGATAAAATAGTTTTGGGGCGAGCCAAGTTTCAGGCGCCCTTCAAGGCTAGTTCTGCTCTGCAGGATGAGGCGCGTTTTGTACATATTGTAAGTGGCAATTCTAGGCTTTGCTCCCCAAAGCATCAATTTGACCTCAAGACGGGTGACAGCTTGCTGATGAAATGCGAGCAGTTTGTCAATCATTGGACCAATGAGGAAGCGGATCGTATGAATGAGGTTATTATCTGGCACTTTTATCCGGATATACTGCATCACATTTACGATAATCAAATACCGGCAGTATTTACAGCTGGGGTGGCGGCTAATCCTGAGCCCATTGAATCGATCAATGAAACGGGAGTGGTGGCACACTTTGTAGAAGGCCTCCGGTATTACTTTGACCATCCATCCTTGATGACGGATGATCTGCTCAAAATCAAGTTCAAAGAATTGGTGCTGATCCTACTCAACTCGGATCCTTCCGGACGCGTAAAAACGATGCTGGCCAATCTCTTTCGAGAAGATGAATACGAATTTAAGGAAGTCATCTACGCCAATATTTTCGAAGACCATAGCCTGCAGGACCTGGCTTTCTTTACCGGTCTAAGTCTATCTTCTTTTAAGCGAAAATTCCAGACTGTTTTCGGAATGAGCCCTGGCGTGTTTATCAAGTCTAAACGACTGGAAAAAGCCAGAGATTTACTGGAAAACTCTAATCAAAGAATCACGGAGATTGCCTTTGAATGTGGCTTTAATGACGTAGGGTATTTTTCCAAGACCTTCGCGGCGGCTTTCCAATCTTCCCCTTCTGAGTATCGAAAAAACGTTTTGAACTGATTCTCCTAGTAATTGGACTTTTCGTCCAAGCATGAGGGCCTTTATTCGGTGTTCTTTGTCTCAGATAATAATTGAGAATAAAAAGAACACGAATGACTTCTCTAGTGAAAGTAAGCTTGGCACTGGCCGTATTGTTGGTAGCTACAAGCACCCAGGCGCAAAAGGTCAGATCCTTTACGGTAGAACGGACTATCGCGGCTCCCGCCTCAGATGTTTGGCAGGTAGTGGGTGAAGACTTTGGTGCCATTGCCAACTCCCATTCAGTCATCGTCAACTCTGATTATATCGATGGTAGTTTAGGTGGTGGTGAAGGTGCCGAACGCGTTTGCAACATGAATGAAAGCGGAACAAAGTACGTTCATGAACGCCAGGTCAATTATGATCCCGTCAATTACTCTTTTACAGCTCAAATCTTCCATGTAGGTAAACTCCCCTTGGATCCCGCCCACAACCAGGCTGTTTATCAGGTGATTCCCCTAGATCATCAAACTAGTAAACTGGTGTTTACGATGAACTATCGTACCAAGCCAGCGCTATTTGGTGCATTGTTCAAGGGACGATTCCAAAAAACGATCGAGGATTACTTGCTTGCAGTGGACCACCATGTTCGCACTGGAGAGGTTGTCAATCGTGATAATTTCAAAACCATCAAGCAGCAGTACGAGGGTTAGCAACCCACTGTGATCTTCCATTTTTTTTCCAACACGTTAAATCCGAATCTTATGAAATCCTTGGTCCTGTTTTTCACGCTCTTCTTCATGACAATCACTGGTTCTGCACAACAATTGGTCACGTGGGTCGGTGGTACACCTGGCAAAACCACCAACTGGCACGAGGCCCGAAATTGGAGCAATAACAAAGTGCCGGATCAGTTTACGCATGTCCTGATTCCCGATGTGTCTTTTTCCTCCTTTGCTGAACCCGTAATTAATAGCGGCATAGCAGAGGTAGCTTCTATCACGCTGGTGTCAAATGCTCAACTTTAGCTTACTGCTGATGCGAAACTGCTTGTCTATGAGTGGATCGAAGGAGCAGACAAAATCGAAGAAACTGCTCCAGCAGCAGTAGTACTGATGGAGGACCTAGAGAACAGCAGATGTATTGGAATTCTAATGGATTCCAACGATAAATAATGCACACAATTTCCTGAACTAAGCTTGAAATCATTCTTATGAAGAAATCGAAAATCGTCACTACAGTTCTTATTCTTAGTGGAGTACTAATGATCATTCCCGGCTTAATGTCTCTTTTTGCACCGGAAGCGTTCACCTCGCGGAACGGTATCGATATCGGAGGAAACTTAGGTTTATATAATGATTACCGAGGCTTAGGAGGTATCCTCTTAGGGTGTGGCCTGAGCATATTACTGGGTGCCTTTCGGCCAAATATGGCATTTACTTCTACGGTGGTTGCTGCTGTTGTTTATTCATCCTTTGGCTTAGGGCGTTTGGTTTCCATCGCGATGGATGGCATACCGGTAAAGGGGATGGTAGCCGCTACGGTGGTCGAATGCTTGATTGGAGTATTGGCTATTTGGTTGTTGAGCAGATATCGTCAACCCATTCAAGCAGCCTAAATGAGTATCTTGACTACTATGATACAGCCAATATCAGCCGAATTTCCGTTTACGTCTCGCTACATGAAAGTGAACGGTAACAATATACATTACATTGATGAAGGAGTGGGGGAGCCCGTGGTGTTCCTGCATGGTAACCCCACCTCATCTTATCTATGGCGTAATATCATTCCATACCTCAGCGGAAGTGCCCGTTGCATTGCCCCTGATCTCATTGGTATGGGTAAGTCTGACCAGCCTGATGTCGACTATGGATTTGCTACCACCTACGATCATCTTGAGCAGTTCCTGGAGCAGTTGAATTTGGACCGGATCACACTGGTCTTGCATGACTGGGGTTCTGCCCTGGGTTTTCACTATGCCCGCCTGCATTCTGAGAAGATAAAAGGCATTGTGTTTATGGAAGCAGTATACCGCTTGGTAGACTGGGAGAACTTACCTACTCGGGTAAAAGTTGGTATAAGCTTGATGCGTAATCCACTTGCCAATTGGTTGATGCTAGGCTTGGGTAATTTTTTTATCAAAAAGGCATTACCAAACGGTATTCAGCGAAAACTCACTACGGAAGAAATGGCCGAGTATGCCCGACCATATCCTACACTTAAAAGTAGAAGACCAATTCGCATTTGGCCTAGAGAGATTCCGATCCACGGAGTTCCACGGCATACCTATGCTGTTGTAAGTGCTTACCACCACTGGTTGCTAGGTACCCCTATACCAAAGCTCTGTCTATATGCTGATCCCGGCTTGTTGATTCCCAAACGGGAGATACCATGGATTGAGCAGAACTTCTTAAATATTAAGACGGTGGAAATTGGGAAAGGCCTTCACTTTATTCAGGAGGATAGACCTCATGAAATTGGGAGTGCGCTGGCTGATTGGTATCAACAACTTGACTGATACCCTGGCACCTAAAAAAGTAGCGGGGGCTCGATTACTCAAGCCCCCACATGCGGTTTAAGGCACGGCTACTGTAAACAATATCGATTTTCGCTGGGTCGGTGTCTGTAGGATGCATACGTATATGCCAGACGTAAGTCCCAGAGAATAGTTCTCTTCGTAGAGCGCTTGACCACTCAGTATTCTACGGTCTTGCTCTACCCCGGCCGCGTTGAAGATCGATAAGACGATCGGTTTCGCTTCCGTGAGTTCTACTACGACTTCAAAAACGCCATTATTAGGATTCGGGCTCATGCTGAACTGCAGCAGTTCTTGCGTAGGCTGGAACGGTGATGGAATCGTGGTGGAGTCAGCATGTACCACGATCGACTTCGTCAACCAGTCTTCACATCCATCCGCTACTGCTCTCATCGTCAGGTCAAAGGTGCCAACGTAAGGGAAGTTGAACAGATATTGGTTCTGGATGGTGTTCACCAGGTTCACACTGTCTTGATCATAGAACCATTCTACTTCTTGTGGCGCTGGCCAAGATACTTCGACAGCCGCCACATCTGAATTCACTACCACATCGGTCGGCAACAAGAACAATGCCTGGAAGGCTTCTGAGCCAAGGTTCAATGTGATTTGGTCGCTGGCCGCACAGCCTGCCTCGTTTATTACATCCAAGGTATAAGTACCTGCATCTTCTAGCAAGACTACCTCATCCGTGCTGTTAAAGCCCTGATCACTAGTCCAGGTCAAACTATATCCCTGATCGGAGAAGTCGTAGTACAGTACTTCACCGCTACAAATTGTAGTGTCAGGTTCACCAAGGTCAATGACGAATGGGCTTCCCTCAACCAACTCGTAGGTGCCTTCCTGTGTACAGCCAGCACCATCGGTAATGGTGAGGATGTAATCACCGGCGAGGAGGCCGCTTAACGTACTCTCGGCCGAGCCGGTATTCCACTCGTAGGTAAGTGCTCCCGCACCTCCTCCAGCAACGACACTGATACTACCGTCGTTACCACCTTCACACGAAGGATCAACAATGGTCTCAGCCAAGGTGATTTCGGCTGCGGTTGTAGTTAGTTCGAAGGTCTCGCTGATAGTACAGCCATTAGCGTCGGTTGCCGTCACACTGTAGGTGCCGGTTGTGAGACCGGTAGCTGTCGCTTCCGTTTGTGCTCCTGCATCATCCCATTCATAGGTATATGGTCCGGTGCCTCCGTTCACGTTTGCGGTAAGCTCACCATCAGCACTGTTGAAACAAGTTGGGTCTACAGCATCACCACTAATCGCAAGTGCTACAGCATCCTCCAAAGTATAGCTCTGGACGGTCTGGCATCCATTTTCATCAATGACAGTGACGGTATAGTCTCCGCTAGCAAGACCGGTAGCGATAGCGGTACTTTGTGCTGCTGGGTCATCCCAAAGGATACTAACCGCACCTGTTCCACCAGTAATGGATACCTCCAACTGTCCATCGGTGAATCCACTACAAGATGGGCTGGTGGCCATCTCCAAGTTAACGATCAATTCAGGTGTAGCTGGAACCTCTACGGTAGCAAAGGCTTCACAGCCGCCATCATCCGTTACAGTTACATTATAAGTGCCTGGGTTCAAGCCAGTAGCCTGCTGCGTTTGCTGGAAGGCCGGATCATCCCATTGGTAAGTGAGATTGCCCGAACTACCATCTACCATTACGGTTGCCGTACCGTCGGCAATACCAAAGCAAGATGGTGAGCTAAAGTCATCAATAGCTGCTTCCAGGTCAGTGCCCTCTGGTATGGTTACCATTAGGCTTGCCGTACAGCCATTCTCATCCATCACGGTTACATTGTAATCGCCAGGCATAAGGTCTTGTACGAAGGCGGTGCTTTGCATAGCCGGATCATCCCAATTGTAGGTATAGACGCCAGTACCACCATCAGGTACTACTAGGGCATTACCATCGTCGTTGTTACCACAGGATGGTCCGTTCACTTCGCTAAGTGTTATGGTCACTGGGCTCGGATCATTAATCTCTACGACCTCGGTAATGAAACATCCATCCGCTTGATCGGTGATCGTTACCGTGTAAATTCCGGCAGGTACATCACTTAGCGTGTTGGTATTCTGGCCATTGGCATCATCCCACAGATAGGTGTAGGTTCCAGAACCATTGGCCACTTGCACAGTCGCTGAGCCATCGGTATCTCCAACACAGGTAGGAGGTACTACACTAGTCGTGAGTAGCTCAAGCTGGCCTGCGGCTTCAATGGTTACGCTAGCGCTGGTGAAACATCCGTTCAGATCTGTTACCGTAACATTATATGTGCCTGGGTTCAGGCCAGTTGCTGTAGGGGAGGTCTGTGCTGCTGGATCATCCCAAAGGAACTCGTAGCTGCCACTTCCCGCAAGTACATTTACTGTCGCCGATCCACTAGGATTGGAGATACAATCTGGTTGAACTACAGAACTGATTTCAATCTCTACGGCTGCTGCCCCATCCACTAATGCAGTGGCGGTTGCCATACATCCATTAGCGTCCGTTACAGTTACTACATAAACACCCGGAGCAAGATCCACTGCTGTTGCTGTGGTTTGATCATCAATATCGTTCCACGCGTAGGTGAATGGCCCTTGCCCGTTCTCTGGGCTAGCCGTAGCTGTACCGTTGAGTAGGTTCAGACAAGAGACTGTACTATTTGTACTTACGGTTAGCTCTGGCGTTTCCGGCACGGTGGCGGTACCTACTTCGAAACAGCCATTTTCATCCGTCACAGTTACATTGTAGTCGCCGGCTGCAAGTCCAGTGACGCCAGCAGTCTCAGGGTTGCCAGGAGTATCCCATAGGTAAGTATAGGTGCCACTACCATTCGCAACTGAAACCATTGCCGTTCCGTTCGCTTCACTGTTACACAATGGTGATTCGATATCGAAGACAAGGTCTAATGCCTCCAGGTTGAAGATCTCTACGCTGGCTGAAGCCTGACATCCTTGCGTGTCCGTTACCGTCACGAAGTAAGTGCCGGCAGCTAGATCGGAGATGGTTTCTCCGGTTTGTCCAGTAGACCAAACAAAGTTGTATGGGCCTATTCCACCAGATACCTCTGCGGTTACGCTACCATCGTCAATGCCGTTACAAGTAGGCTGTACTTGTACTGGGAAGATGATCAGCAGGTCTGCCGCAGATACGGTGTTGCTAAGTTCAACGGTACAGCCATTGGCATCCGTTACAGAAACCGTGTAATCGCCGGCTGCCAGATTAGTGGCCGTTGGTGAGTCTAGTCCGATATTATGACTCCAGCTATAGCTGTACGGAGGTAGACCATCACTCGCCATTACTGTTAAAGCGCCATTATCTTCTGCGCAGGAAGCATCCATCACACTCTCCCAACTTAGGCTAGGCCCTGCGGTAAATGTCAGCTCAACAGAGATGGAAGAATAACAACCATTGGCGTCAGTTACGGTCAAACCGTATGTGCCTGCGCTCAGTCCGGTTGCGGTAGCGGCGTTTAAACCACCATCATGCGACCAGCTGTAAGTATAAGGTTCAACGCCATCACTTACTTGTACGCTGATGCTTCCATTGTCATCAGTGCACAAGCTGTTCTGCTGATTCGTGATGCTAATCATTGGACCACCAGAGTACGTAAGGCTGGTAGTAAGTGTACTACTACAGCCATTCACATCCGTTACGGTTATGGTATAGTCGCCAGGTAGTAGTCCGGTAAGGGTACTACCAGAGGCCGTATCATCGTGGCTCCAGGCATAGGTAAATGGCTCCGCACCGGTGGCTACTATTTCAATACTACCACTATCTTCTGCACAGAACGGATCGGTAGTGTTGGCCGTCAGTTCAGGTACTGATGTACCTCCTAAGCTGACGTCTAGCGTAGCCTCACAACCATTGGCGTCGGTTACTGTAACGGTGTAATCACTCACGGCCAAATCATCAGCCGTAGGGCTATCTAATCCAGCATCATGACTCCAAGAGTAAGAGTATGGGGCGGTTCCATTCGCAGCTGAGACAGTAATGCTTCCGGCCTCATCACAAATGGCATCGGTGGTGCTTACTAGCGTTAGGCTAGGGCTTCCTTCTAATTCAATCGTAATATCAACGCTTGCCGTACAACTGCTTTGGTCCGTAACGATTATGGTGTAATCACCTGCATTGAGACCGGTCTGACTAGAACCACTAGCCATGGCGTCATGCGACCAATCGTAGGTATACGGTGCAGTACCTCCTGTTGTCTCAAGACTAATCGCACCATTACCGTCTGTACAAAGGCTATTCTGCTGTACCAGGATATTGATAATGATTGGGTCATCAATGGTCAAGGTATACGTATTGATGCTTGCACAACCATTCACATCCGTCACCGTCAGCGTGTAGTCGCCAGCAGCCAACCCGGTAGCGTCAGGACCATCCAGATCCATATCATGCGACCAGTCGTAGGTATACGGTGCTACACCACCACTTACGGTTACGCTGATGGAGCCATTGTCATTCTCACAACTTGGATTGGTAAGGGTAGCATCAGTCATCGGGGCATCGCGATCGGATACCGTAGCAGAAGCTTCGGCTGTACAACCGTTGGCATCCGTTACCGTCAAAGTATAGACACCTGCTGGTATTCCAGTGGCGTCTGGGCTATCCAGTCCCGCATTATGCGACCAACTGTAAGTGTATGGAGGTGTACCACCAGAGGCCACAAAGCTCACCGATCCGTTAGATGCATTACAATCACTATCAATCACTGTTGGGTCGCTTAGTGAAGGGCCTTCCACCTCATTCAATGTGGTATTTAGCACGATATCACAGAGGCCGTCTGCACTAATAGTGACACTGTAGTCATCAGTGGGCAGACCAGTCGCTGTTGGTTCATTCAAAGTATTGTCATGACTCCAACTGTAGGTGAAAGGCCCAGACGTTGTAATCACATTGATGCTTATGGTTCCGTCTGCCTGGCCGCAAAGCTCAGGCGTAACGTTTGATATTTCAGCCTCCACTCCTGGAGGTGCAGTAAGTACAATTGTTTCTGAAGCGGTACATCCATTGGCGTCCGTTACGTTGATGGTATAATCACCTGCGCCAAGGTTGATTTGTAGGGTGCTGGCATCGCCATTGTGCTCCCATTCTACAGTGTAAGGTTCAGTGCCTCCGCTAATGAAGGCATCAATAAAGCCATCGTCCACACCACAACTTGGGGCCATTTGATCGATGATCGTAATCTGCGGTCCAGGAACGAATAAGATCTCTTGGGTAACCATTGCAGTACATCCATTGGCATCGGTAACAGTAGCTGTGTAGGTTCCGGCTACCAGGTCAGTTAAGCTAAGTTCGGTAGCTGTAGCGTCGTGATCCCAGGCCACATCGTACGGTGGTAGTCCACCATCAATCGCTATCGTAATACTTCCGGTGCCGTCTACACAGGTAGCATTGGCGAAGTCCACTACAGATACGGTTGGTGCACTATTATCAACCACATCAAAACTGACGGTATTGGTACATCCGTTATCATCGGTGACGGTTACGGTATAAGAATCTGTGCCAAGGCCAACTGCAACTGGGCTATCCAAGCCTAGATCATGGCTCCAAGAGTAGCTGTAAGGAGGAGTACCTTCTGTAGAAACAACGACCGCCGTAACGTCATTGGCAACACAAGGATCTTCTGTACTACTGTCGAATACGATGGTCGGCCCAGCAATCTCACCTACCGTAATATCCAGACTCGCCGAGCAACCATTCACATCCGTGACAGTAACGGTGTAGGTGCCGGCAAGGAGGTCAGTAGCTGTATTGCCGTCTACTGCTGGAAGTCCATCCCATTCGTAAGTGAACGGACCAGAACCGCCATCAACCAATACTACGGCAGAACCCACGCCTTGTCCGCAAATGTCAGATTCAACTGGGCCTTCTTGTAGGGTAATCCCAGGTTCGTTAGTCAGTGTTTGACTAAGCTCATCCGTACATCCGTTGGCATCCGTTACCGTTACAGAATAGGTGCCAGCCGTTAGTCCAGTAGCGAGTGGGCCGTCCAAGGTTGGATCATGGTCCCAGTCGTAGTCAAATGGTGGTGTACCGGTAGTGTTTAGAAGTGCTACTTCAATGACACCGTCTGCTTGGTCGCAGTTTTCGTTGAGTGCTTGATCGATGAAGAGTACCGGCCCCGCTTCTAGAATTACATTAGCGGAAGCCGTAGCTGTACATCCATCAACATCAGTGACGGTGACGTTGTAAGTACCTACGCTTAAGTTTTCAATAGTAGCACCGGCTACACCAATACCATTATCCCAGGTAAAGGTAAATGGCGCGGTACCGTCCAAAACATTGATGGTAATAGAACCATTGCCGTCCACACAGATGCTGTTCGAAACTACAGGTGCATCCAGTAGTGGACCAGGAATAAAGTCAACCAGCTCAGAGCCAATGATGGTACATCCGTTAGCGTCAGTAACCGTCACCGTGTAGGTTCCAAAGAAGAGGTCGGTAACGATTGGGCCATCTGCATCCTGATCATGATCCCATGCATAGGTATAAGGCTCGGTGCCACCTGTTACCGTAACTTCGATTGAGCCGTTTCCATCTTCACAGAAGCTGGCTTCGGCGAAGAGGTTAATAGCTGTAGGTCCACCTTCATCGCCAATGTTGACAAAGCGGATTACCTCACAACCTCGTGCATCCGTAACAATGACAGAGTGTGTGCCCGTGGGTAAGTTGGAAACGGAAGGAACACTTGGGTTAGCGATGCTCCAATCGTATGTATACGGAGCTGTTCCGCCAGTGACGGCAACGGTTGCTGTACCATTGGCATCGCCACAGGTCGCATCCGTTGTACTTTCTACCGTGACGACTGGTGCTGCTATTTCTCCAACGGTAGCCGTTTCTACTGCTTCACAACCGTTGGCATCTATCACCGTTACGGTGTAGTCTCCAGGAGCCAGGTCAGACAAGGAACTGGTAGTTGCACCGCCAGGTGACCAGAGGTAGGTATATGGTCCAGTATCACCTATCACACCAACTAAGATCTCACCATCATCCTGATCACAGGCAGCATCGGTGATGATCAAGTTAAGGGTAGGAGGTGGGATGAATTCTACCGTAGCAGTAGTACTACCAGTACAACCATTGGCATCCTCTACCAAAATCGTGTAAGTGCCAGCTGCTAGGCCATCAAACAGCGGATCACCTTGTGGTATGCCACCATTCAGGCTGTAGGTGAATGGTGCTGTACCGTCTATTACGCCAACAGTGATGCTACCATTATCATCCGTACAGAAGCTGTTGACTACTGTTGGATCAGGGGTAGGACCAGCAATATTGGCGATGTCTACTGTAATCTCAGCAGTACAAGTATTAGCATCCGTGACCGTAATGGTATAGCTACCAGCCGTGAGGTCTGTGGCCGTCGGACTATCAGGGTTGCCATTGCTCCAGGCGAAGGAGTACGGTGGTAATCCGCCAGTTGCCTCAACGGTAATCGTACCGTTAGCCATATCACATATTTCATCAGTTGAACTCACCAGGTTGATGAATACTGGTGTGATCGTTGAGATTGTACCCATTGCGGAGATCGTACATCCATTCGCATCGGTAACTACCACAGTATGATCACCAGAAGTTGCAGGATCAAGGGTACTTTGATCTAAGGCTGGATCGCCATCCCATTCATAGGAGTACGGTTCCGTACCGCCGGTGACAACTACTTCCAGGATGCCGAAGGCTTCTGTGCAGGACGCATCTTGCACTACATTTACGGTAGCCATTAGTGGGCTCGCTTCGCCAACAGTAATATCTGATAGGACGAAGGTACAGCCGTTGGCATCGCGTACGGTCACTTCATAGGTTCCGGCGGTAAGGCCAGTGATTGGGTTGTCTGAGCTAAACGTCATACCGTCAAGCGCATACTCATATGGCGCAGTGCCATCAGCAGGGAAGAGCGTTATGCTACCATCCGAGAAGCCACCACAAGTAGCATCACTCACCGAGGCTGTTGCAGAAATACTGCTTCCAGCATTTACGGTGTACATAAACTCAAATGAACAGCCGTTATCATCAGAGACGGTAATGGTATAGTCACCCGCTTCCAGGTTCGGGAAGTCGCCAGTATTTTGTGGAATCCCGCCATTTAGGCTGTAAGCTAAGGTGCCACTACCACCGGTTACGGCTAAGGAAATTGATCCATCAGCCAGTCCAAGGCAAGAGGCATCTTGCACCAGAACGATATCCTCTTTAATACTATCGGGTTCGAACAAGTATACGGCCAGTTCGGCTGTACACCCGTTAGCATCTAGGATTGAGAATTCGTATTCGCCGGCAGGCAGGTTGGTTTTAGTTGTTGTTTCGCCAGCACCGAGAACGACGGTTTCCCCATCATAATTCCAGGTGACTGTATAGGGAGCTGTACCGTTGATAGGTTGAGCAGTTACTGTTCCGTTTTCATCACCGGCACAGGTAGATACGTCTACGGTTGTAGCGCTAATATCCAGTACCGTGACTACATCTACTGATCCAGAGAAAAGTACTTCGCAGCCTTTGTTATCTGTTACTCGGAAAGTGTATGGGGTGTTGGCAGTAAGGCCACTAAAGGTCGGGGTACTACCCGTTTGCGGATCACTGAAGTTGATGTCGGTAGTATACGGTGCTTCGCCGCCAGTGATAGAGATAGAAATGGAACCATCACTTCCGGGATCGCAACTCTCTTCCGTTGTGCCAGTAATCTGAGCGGTTAACGGAGATAGTAGTGGTACGGTGATACTGCCATTAGAGCAATATCCACAGGCTGTACCTAAATCATAAATCGCCAATTCATAAGTGTCTCCCTCAAGTTCATCAATCGTAAAGGTAGTATTGCTAGTCTCAAATGAAGTGTATGGATCACCATCACTAAAGAACAAGAATGGTCCTTCGCAACCTAATCCAGAAGGAGTAGTGAAGACCTCAATAAGGTACGGCCCTACGCCATTGGTCAGGCTAACGGAAATACTACCTTTGGTACAAGTGGTTGCGGATTCTAGTAGGGTGAGTGAAGTAGTAATTTCATCACGATACTGAAGACCAAAGAAGTCAGCTGATACCACACATCCATTGGCGTCTCGTACCCAAATCTCTGGGTTCACCGAAAGGTCCGTAAGGGTGTTGTCACTTTGATAAGCAATGCCGTCGCTTGAGTACTCGTAAGGTGGGTAGCCACCCGTTACGGTCGTTACCTCTACAATACCGTTATCACCACTGCCATTTACACAGTTTAATAATGGGCCAACATCCGTCATAGTTATGATCTGCAGCTCGGGTGCAGGTACGATACCAATCATCGTTTCACTAGCACTTCCCAGAGTGAAGGAAAGGGTGTCGTAAGATGGTGGATAAACGACCGAACAACTTCCTACAGCGCCGTAGAGTTCGCTGCCGTCTGTAATTCCTACTGCGTAACCTGTATTGCCGTTTCCTTGAACAGCTGCTTCCGGAGCAAGGCCCGAAAAAGTATAAGTAGCAACGCCGTTCGCTGAGACTACCGGTCCACTGGTAGCAACTACTCCGTTATTGTACAGGGAGAAGTAGTAAGGTGAACGTCCGCCACTAACCGTAGCTGTGATTGTACCATTATTGTCCTCAAAACAGATTTCGTCCGTTGAAGTAGGTGTTTCGGTGAAGGCCATCACCCCTGGATCTTCAATGGTAATGCTGAAAGTATTGGTAGCAAAACAGCCGTCGGCACCTTGTAGGGTAATATCGTAAGAGCCACCACTAAGGAAATCTTCGACGATAAACCAGGCTGCTTCATCAAGAAACACCGCATCAAGGGTGTTGTAGGTAGCACCGCCATCAATAGAGATCTGTCCTTGCGGGCCTCCTCCAAAGCCAAGTTGGTAAACCGCATCGAATTCGGTCATGTCAATTCTGATATCTGCGAGGTCTCCACTACAAGTAATGGGAGTGAAGGTTATATCTGCAATAGCGATCTCAGCCGGCTGCGAAACGGTAACGATTCGACCCAATTCACAAATTCCGCTAGGCTCACTATCTCTTACGATTACATCATACGGACCAGCGGTTAGGTTGTCATAAGTAACACTGATGCCGGCCGGAGTATCACCGGTAAAGGTCGTCCCGCCATCAATAGAATACTGGTACGGAGGTACACCACCACTTGCTTGAAGTGTGAATTCGCCATCGGAAAATCCGAAACATGTAGTCGAGGTGTTATTGGTAACGGACAAGGATAACGCGCTGGATTCTGGAATGGTAAAGGCTTGTGTTCTTATACAGCCATTATCATCTAACACAAATACAGTATGATCACCTCCGGTAAGCATGTTGAAGTCACCATCGCTGTTACTGGTCGTCAAGTCATTGTCTACGTAATAGGTGTACGGAGACACGCCGCCAGTAGCAGTAAATTGCGCCGTACCGTCAGCTGCACAGTCACCGGTGCTGGTTACGCCATCTTCCGTGATTTCAATTGCGGAAGGCGGTTGGGTTATTGCCCCTAGCTCGATTTCAAAAGTACAGCCCAATTGATCCGAGACCGTCATGGTGGTGTTTCCACCGTCGTTGTTGGGTACGCTTACAGTAATTGGTGATACACTACGTCTAAAGACATCTGGTGTAGTGACGGTATACAAAGTACCATTACCACCAGTTACATTTACGATCATCTCAATTTCGTCTCCAAAACAGGCCACATCGAATGTGCTGCCTGTAGGGTTTCGGTTGACGATGGCCTCCAAGACTTCGGGTTCGTTGACGGTAACCTGTGGATACGGTGGAGCATTTTCGCAGCCGTTGCCATTACGGACGACAACATCGTATGTTCCAGGCGCAACATTGGATATCGCGACACTACTAGAAGCGGTAACTCTAGTGTAAATTACAGAGCCGCTTTGCTGTAGCTCATAGGTGTTGGTACCAGAAGGGTTACTCATACTAACAGTGACCCTACCTAACTCTCCATTACAACGGGCATCGGAAGGCACTGTGTTTGTTACAGTGGGTAAGGCTCTTCCAGCGATATTGATATTATCCACAACTGCTGCACAGCGGGAGTCAATTCCTGACTCCACAATGGTAAGCGAATAATTACCGTCATTCAGGTCGTCGAATTCGATGGGTAAGCCACTCACTGGTGTGACTATATTGAGTGGGACACCAAGATCACCTCCCGTGAGGGTAAACGAATAGTTAGCGCTGGCATCCACTCCTCCTCCAACATCTGTGACTCGAATTATTCCAGTCTCTCCTGCACAATAGACAGGCGTAACGATGTCTATATTGTTGACATTTGGTGGCGGGGCTCCTACCGTAATGTTTAAGGCGGATGTATAGCGCCAGCCGTCAGTTTCATCGGGCTCATCCATGCCAGTTGTATTTCTCATCCTATATACAGGGAAGGGGTCCTCCGCGCTTACTTGGATATAGTCTCTATTGGTAAACGTACCAACGTCTTGCCAGGAGTTAGAACCAGTTTGTTTTTGCCACTGTAAGGCATAAGAGCTGTAATTGCCGGCATTAAGGTCAGCATCCAGCGTGACGGTTTCCCCGGCGCAAAAGATATTCTGGTTAGGGCCATTTACTCCAGCTGAGGCACTGATGGATCCGTCGTATACGTCCAAGGCGATTAGTGATAGACGTAGGTCAACACGATAACGGGAACCAACGGAGAACTCGTAGGTGTCACCCGGCTTTTGCACCACGTTGCCGATAATAACAGATCCGCTACTTTGGTTTCGAGCATCATCATCATTGGTAAAGGTGCCACAGCAATCATAGCTACAGTTGCTGCCTCGATCATTTTCCCAGCCATCAACTGAAACGAGTAGTGGGACCTGACCGTTCAGTGGCCAATTGCTAGGAGCAGCATTGTACTGGAAGACGAAGTTGTTGTTGCTCTCGCGATTCTTGAATCCTTGCGATGTATTGCTAATGTGTATACATTCCTCTCCAACAATACCCAAGGGGGCAACAATAGCATTTACTTTCCAAGAAGGATCCGGTTTATTAAAGGGGTCGTTTCCACGGTCAAAATAGACGCCGGTGATTTTTAATTCCAATCGCATATTCTGTCCTACCAGTGCTGGAGCTACTGCCAGGAAGGAAAAGAAAAATAGGATGAGCAAACGATATGGTCGCATGACAAAGGATATTTCTGATGGTTTTGGGTGGGGGGCAACCCCAGCAATGCTTCTGTTCATTGGTGCTTAGTAGTTCACTTCTAGGCTTTCACTAAGCGGGCTTTGCCCGCCATCGTGCCATAGCACCTTCACACTGTAGCGATATTGGGTGTTCATCTTCAAGGAAGTATCGATGAAGTTGAATCTTCTAACTCTACGTTTCTTTCGGCCTGTTGTAGTGCCACTTTCTTCCGGGGTTACACTAGTGTAAGAGCGGAAAGGCTCATCACCTCTAGCGCGGTAAATCACGAACCGGCGTACGGCATCTTCCTCTGAATAAGTCCATGACAGATTCACTTGCTTGACTCTACGGTCAACCGCTGCACTGAGGTCTTGCACACTTGCACGGACAAAATCATCAATGACTTGCGCTTGGATGAGCTTTGAGGAGGCCATAAGGTCAGCATTGTCCGTAGCTACTACTTTGTATTGGTAGCGTTTGCCGGCTTCAGCCGTGGAGTCGCGGTAAGAGGCAATCATGGTATAATCAACCAAGTCGATGGTCTGCAAGAGTTCCCAGGCTTCTTCGCCCATTGGTGAGCGATAGAGCTCGTGCTTGACCACATCGGTACTGCTGCTGTTCGCCCATTCCAGATAAGTGCTATGCGTATCAGATTCTACGTCTCTGAATACGGGTGCAGTTGGTGCAATAGTATCAGGGCGTTCCAAGGCCAGAATCTCAGAAAACTCCGACGGGTTCTGGCGATAATCCAACGCAAAAACTTTTACGAATACCTCCTCAGTCAAGGTGTTGAGGGTAACCGTATCGTAGTGGTAGTTTTCCAGCGTCGGCTTAGAAGTTAGCTGTGTGAATTCTACATCTGGGTGGTTAGAGAAGTATACCCGATAACCAAGCAGATCTGGCTCGGTATTGTCATCCCAGGTAACGATCATTAGACCATTCTTGAGGATGGTTCCACGCAAACCTACTGGTGCTGCTGGAGGTGTCACATCATCAATCTGGGCTAGGGCCGCAAAGGAAGTCATCTCCCGACCGTATTGGTCGACAGCCACTATGAGGTAATAGTTGGACGGTAGTGGATCGGGATCAATAAAGCCTCGTAGTTCCGGCGCGATCAGCTCCTCACCACTCAAGTTGTCAAAAGGCCCCTGGTCGTTCGAGCTACGCAGAATTTTGAAGCCGATGATCTTGTCATTGTCTGATTCATTGAACTGCCAGCTGATATTAAAGCCTTTTTGCTCGTTGGGGAGAACCGAAACAATACTTGGGTAGTAATAGGGCAGGGCATCGATGCCGGTTCCCTGTACCGGATCGGAAGGAGGACCGTATTCATCAAATGCCGTGCGCCCTTTTACACGATAGAAATAGGGTTGATTATTGCGCTCCAGGGAGTCCGTAATAAAGGCTTTTTCCGGAGCACGCTCGGTGCGGTCCATGGGAATATAAGGCAGGTCGCGTATTGGTGCCCAATTGACACCATCTTCAGAACGTTCCACTTCATAACTCACGTAGAAGAAGTTGAACTTCTCTTTGTTCCAGCTAACGATTGCCTGACGATCGCCAAAAGTAGCATCGACATCAATAACTTTAGGTAGAACGTAGGTGTCTGAAAGACCAATTGAAACATAGCCTGTATCAATCAGGTTGATGTATTCGATAGGAATACTATTATCTCCTTCTTGCAGCGTGTCTACCACGAAACTAGGTTGCTCAGTTGGAAATACCCGGTAGAGGTAAGTCTCATTCGGAGATACATTCCGATCTACAAAAGCCAAGCCCATTGCAGTAGCTGCTTCAAAAGAATGGTCGGCTGCGAATAGGCCAAAACCGAAGCGGTTTTCCTGTTCGTTAGCACGGTTGATGAGGCTTACTACTTCCCCTTCTGTACCGGTTTCCGGATCAAAGGAGTTGCCGAAGATGGCTTGTGCACCAATGGCGGCGTAGTTGTTGCGCTCCATTAGAGGACGCCACTCGGCCTCTGTTTGCCAGGGGAAGATGGGTTCAGCGGTCAGTGGTGTTGGTACCGAACGCTCTTCGAAAGGCAATAGCTGCCCATTGCGCTTGTAGGTGTAGCGAACCAGGGTATACCCCACTTCATTGCAGTGAAACCAGGTGCGAGGTGAGGTGGCCGCCCAACGCAGCATGATCTCCTGACCGGTCGAACGTGCTAGCATTTTCAGCGCACGCTCCTCGTTCTGAGGTGGATTGATCTGTGCTTCCATGAAGATGGGAGCCAAGAGTAATACCAGCAGAAAAAGGCTTTTATGTAGCATGTTTTGTTCTTTGCTTTTGAAATCCATTAGGGCTGTTACAGGATGCATTAGTTATTTGATCCGTAAGGGATCGTCAATTGTCGCTCGGTATTCGGTGTATCAGTACCTGGTAATACATAGCGCACTTTAACACCATAATCACCATAGTATGGGTAGATGAAGGACCACCCGTTGAAGTCCAGCATGTACTGCGGTACGTTGTTGTTATCCACGATGTAGTCGGCTACATCCTGAGAGTACTCGAAGTAGTCGCGGATCATGTTGTACGGTAGGTCATAGATGACACCGGTAACCGGTAGCGGTACACTGGCCGAACCGTTCAACTTATCATCTTCCGTCAGACGGTGTGGGGTGGCATTCTGATTCAAGAACACCGCAAAGCTTGGCACTTCGCCATACTCTTCCGTATCACGCCAAGACAATTCTACCTGCGATTGCGGGAAGTGATCATACATCATCGGGGCAATGGTCGTATTGAACCAGTTGTTTGGTGTAGCCGTAAGATCCGCCTCCAACTGAATGAGTGGTGCTACATCATCGTGTCCGTTGAAGTAACCTTCTTGATCAAATTCATCGAAGAATTCATTACCCTCTACATAAATACCGAATTGGTCAACAGTCAAGGACGAACTGTCTGCGATGAAGAGCGGCAAGAACCAATAGTTGGAGAAGTCCAAAGCGTTCATCTTCTCATCGAAAGTATTGTACAGACTCGTGCGGAAATGCGCAGTGTAGAAGTCTTTCTCCTTCAGCTCGCTTAAGCTCGTCTCTGCCACTTTCGACTGTACAACAAGTGTTGTGTATTCGCCATCAGATTCATCGTTCTGGTAGTTGATGAGCTCCTGCTCAATTTCAGCAACGTTGGAGTCTACCTCGTCGCTACTTGGAGCAACAGGCTTGTTCATGAGTGAAACTTGAGTCACGGTATTGCTGGTCAAATTGCTAGCAGGAATGCTGAAGCTCACCCGGCGATTCGCATAGGAGAAGCCAGAAGCAGCTGTTTCATTACTGTTTTGGTAGAAGACTAATTCCTGGTTCCAATCGTCAGGATCTAGCGCAAAGCTTGGCTCCGACTTGAATAGGTATGGCTGACCTTGCTTCAACTGAATGTAGCCATTGCCACTTTCACCCGGGAGGAAGTTAAACTGATCAATCAGTGGGTAACTGTAGGCAATATTGTGGTGAGGGATATAATCCGGTGCACCACCCGTAGTGAAGTTGTAGTCTGCCGTTTGCTCGAACGGTGTATTGTTATCATCCAATAGTACCGACCAGCTTGACGATCCTTCTGGGCGCTTTTCGAAACGAACGCGTACCAAGAAGTTATACTCTGTGTAACCCGCCAAGATATCAGATGGCGTGAATACGACTACATCATTGTTATCATTCCAGTTGTACTCACCAGGTACGACTTCACCGGTGCCAACATTAGTAATGTCGAAAGCATACATCATCGGACGATACTGAGTAAGATTACCCTCATCATCACGCAACTCGAAGATGTTGCCAATTGGTAGGTTGAAGGTTACCTGTGGGCGGATGAATACATCTACCTCGTCGGTATCATTTTCATTCGGTTGGGTACTTCCAATTAGTTCGATACCTGCTAGTGGGCTAGCACCGACGATTTCACATTTCTCTCCAAGTTCAAATTCGAAGCGGCAACGTCCAGAAACAAGACCGCCTAAGATGCTGTAACGACCACCCACGATACCTTTCATCCACATCGGATTAGGTAACTGAGCGGCAAGAACGGCTGCTGCTGCAAGCGAGAGGATTTCGAAATCACCGCTCACACCAAATACATCTACATGCAAACCGATCGCTCCTTCAATGTAACCCCAAACCTGACCAGTAGCGTACCAGCCGTTGATACCGATGGGCTCGGAGCTGTTCTCATTACCGGCACAACGTGCTGCTTCACCGAGGTTAAGCATCATTACGTCGAAGCCTGCTCCTGCACTAAACTCGGCGTAGAAGGCCAAGAAAGAAATATCAGGTACGGACAGCTGCATGGAAGCACCGAACATCAGGCCGTTACCGCCTTGGAAGCGTGGGTCGTCGGGGTTGATAACCGTTATTTCACCCAAGATGTCCTGGACCTCAGGTGGTAGGGCAGGGAATGGTGGTAGGTTCATACCGGCATCCAGGTAGGCCGTGAGCAGGAGTCCCATATTCCCCCAGTCAATGCCACCCTCGGCACCGTCAACTTCATCATCAGGCGTTGTGCCAGCAAGATCAGCCAAAGGACCAAGATCGTAGCTCAACATAATGCGATTGTCTGGCGTACCTAAGTGGATATACCAGGTGCTTGGGTCTGCATGAATAACACCTGTACCCGCGAGATTTTCATCGTAGGCTCCGGAGACAACACCTCCAGCAATGTTCACATACATATCCAGCTGGGCATGGAAGGCTTCGTTGTCGAAGTCGAATTCCATAGCCAGGATTGCTCGTACTGCCGGATCCTCTTCAGCCGGTGGTGTCAAGAACTTGGCATCTCCTTCGAAGGCGATTTGGGATAAACCGCCATTAGCATTGAAGATGATCTCGAACATCACATCCGCATTAAAGGTCTCTCTACTCGCCAGACCAATTCCTAGGCGGGCTCGAATACCAATGCCAGCGCTCTCGTCCGGAATATATTGGACACCTGAAAGCGACATGCCAATATTACTTTCAGCATCTTCCGGATCTCCTTCTTCTTCCTCACCATCAATTTCTACATCCTCTTCTCCGGCCCTACTCATGTGATAGGAGGCACCACCACCAAAGCCGTAAAGTGCCAGACCGGTGGTTCCAATCATGATTCCCGGATTAAAGGACGCCATTGCATCAGCAAACCAGTAGCGATAGCCATCAACTTTACCGAACTGTACAATAGCTTCGACCTCTAGGCTGGGGTCAAAACTGGCTTCGATGGCCGCCCGGAATCCGGATCCATATTGCGGCGTGTCCTCGTAGAAGAGTATTGAACCAAAGAGTGAGTAGCCAGGGCCACTGACATCCAGCGACAACTCATCGACTACCACTCCTTCAAAGGTCCAATTCTGTCTTCCAGAATCATCGATTTCTATACCAGATAATAGCCGGACTTGCCCTCCGGCAGAAAACCCGCCATCGTCAGCACTCATTAGGTTGACTTCGGCATTGATCAAAAGTGTAACTACGTCTTCCTCCTGGTAGAGCCCAAGTTCATTAATCGTCACCGGGAAACCAGCCATAGATATGGGTTCTCCTTCTTCCCCGACCAATTGCCAACTACCAATATTGATGAGATAAGGCGCGGCTGTACTTAGTTCAAAGTCCTGGAAGGCGACGGATGGTATCACCAGTTTGTCGGGGGCATCCGCGGATTTATTACTACCCACAGAGGAGTTCATGCTCGCCATACCATGGAGTATAGCCGAAGCGCTGAAGGTACGCTCCTCGGTGTCGTATTCTACAGAGATTTCGGTATCAGCGTAGAGCTCTAGCTGTGCTTGCCAGGCACTCATACTCACGTCTTCGGTTAGAGCTAAACTGAAGAAATAACCTTGTGCGGGTTGGATCAAACAGCCGTAAGCCAGTGGATCATCAAGTGCCGGTACTTCTAATAAACCAGCCATGGCAGCATGATTAAACTGATTGGATATCACACCGATCTCCAAGGAGTCTACAGCAAAGGCCCAGGACCCAATTCGACCCTGTTCGAGGGAAAGGATGTTTGTAGCAAATACATTACCACTGAATCCGGTATAATCAATAATAATATTGGTGGCACCTACTTCAATAGGATCATCACCATCACTGAAGCTCTCCGGTAGCTTGATGTTCAAGGCCGACATAAAGAAGCCTGTCCACAGTGGGCTATCAGCTCCAGCTTCTCCTTCTACGTCAGGGTGGGAATACTCTTCGGGGAATACCACTGACTCTGGAGTTACTGAATCACTAAAGTCAAATACCGCACTTTCTACCGACCAGGCCCAGTCCTGCAGGTCAGGAAGCTCGAATGGCGTCATGCTGATTTCTGCAACGAATTCTCCCCAGCCTGGCATGTTGGTCAGGAAGGAGGCCGTTACGAAGCCCTCGTCCAGGCGCTCCCAAGTAGTATCATCTACTGGAACGATGAGGTCACGGCAGAAGGCAATTTCACCAGCCATACCGATGGCAGAAACGCCCTCACAGTTCCATGCTACGTAGGTGTCGTCTCCACCAGCGATGGTCATCAAAATTTTATCACTGAGTTCGATTTCCACATCGGAGGCCAGCGTTAAGTTGGATTCACCAATCAAACCACCAGGGTGGAAGTTGGCGGTACTCTGGAATGCAACGTAGCGATCTGCTACTGGAATTTCGGCCGACATAAATGCACTCAAGCTTGCACCAGTAGTGGTGAAGGTCATAGATTCGATCACAATCATATTGGGGTCTTCACCTAAGGTAATCGGCAAGAAGACACCACCTAAGTGCTCCAATAAAGCTTGGGTATCCAATTCGCCAGCTTCTTCCTCTTCCTCCTCCTCTTCTTCGGCTTCTTCTTCCTCGCCATCACCTTCTTCTCCATCTTCTTCCTCATCTCCCTCTGGTGGATATACCTCACCACACAGGGTAGTGGGCGGAGCAGCAGCTTCTTCCTCCTCAATTTCTTCTGGTGTCATTACGTCGGAGAGCATTCCCCAACCATTTTCCAAAGCATTGACCTCGCCGTCATATACTTCATTAAGTTCATTGACATAGAGCCCTTCGAAGGTGCTAATTACGCGCAAGCCTAACCAAGGAACCGTCACTAAACCAGTACCGTCCCAACTGTCAGGGTCTTCAGCATTGGGCTCAGCTTGGGTGATCTTAAGATCAAAACCACCCAGGTTAACCACAGTGCCAAACTCCAATTCAGTAGCAGGATTGGTATTGGAAGGTTGCGGTAGGGTAAACTCATCTGTGCAATCAAACTCCGCTGGATCGAACTCGATGAGTGGAGTTGAGAAGGTATCTACTGGCGAGAATGGCCCAGCAGAAGTACCATTACAGAGCGTCTGAATCTGATACTCATAGGTAGTACCGTCGGTGAGCTCTGATAGGGTGTGGGATATATTCAGTGTCTCATCCTCATACCAATTAGCATCTGTTCGTCCGTATTCCCGATAGCGAATCAAATACGTATTGTAGCCAGGATTTGGCTGCCAGTTGAGAGCTGCTTGGGTTTCATTCACTACCGTTGCGGAAATACCTTGTGGATAAGTACAGGTTTCTCCGTAGGTGAAGAACTGTGGTGCACTCCAACCCTCATTGTAAAAGGCGTTCTGCATCGTCAGATCCGAGGCACGAACCCGCATCAAATACTGGCCGCCTTGATAAAGCTGTGGGTCGGCAGGACTAATCAGTGCGGAGGTCGTCATATTCACCACCTGTTCGATATACGGCTGCTCAAACTCGAAGATGAGATCTGGCGTGAGGCCATCTTCGGGATTGTATTCGAAAATCTGTAGGGTGTACTCTACTGGGAATCCTCCTACGTGGCGCTCTTGCCACTGTACACCCAGGTTTTGTGGACTGGTAGCAATCTGCTGGCCAATTGGAGACAGGATAACTGGTGGGTCATGAAGAATGACATTCATGCTCGTACAACCAACCAAGGATACGGGAGATTCATTGCTACGGTCGTAATCATAAACCGTGAAACAAACCGAATAGAAGCCTTCCGGTAAGCGACCTTCAGACAGGTATTGCTCACGGGTATAACCAGAGAAGTCCAGGTTGTTGATATCTAGGTATTCGCCCAGTTCTACGCCAGAGAGTTGGGTGGGAACACCAAAAGAAAGTGTAATCGGATTGGGTACCAAGTTCTCCTTGGTGGTAAGAGTGATGCCCTGGCCAGAGATTTCCACTTTCAAGCGTACCTGATAGGAGAGCTCGTTGCGGTCGTTTAAGACCAAGGTTGTACCAAGGCGTTCCAAACCTGGGGCCACCATGTCAGCGAGGTTGCCGGTATGTGGTGGAACCGACTGTGTGGCGATGGTTACGGGAAAAACCTGGGCAAGGCCAGGTAGTGCACCAAATACCAAAAGAGTTAGACTAAGAACGGTAGCTAAACAATGCTTATTCATAGAGCAAAAGGCTAAATGAGTTTTGGATGTGGTTCAAGGGATTAATAGAGGCGCAAATCGGCGCCAAAGCGGTAACCATAACTGATCCGGCCATACCATTCGGAGAAATCCATGACATCGTCGGAAGAGCTGTTGCGGTTAATGAAGCTATTGGTGAAGGAGATGTTATGATCTTCCAGGAAATTATAGGAGGCACCAACAGTTAGGTTCAGAACATTGGAGTTCGGGCCATTCTCCTGCGACACCCAATTGTAGGTTGCCCTGAATTGAGTTTGTAGTTGCCGCTCGAGGAAACCCTTCGAAACGGCTAGGGTAGGGGAGACGGTATTGTTATCGAAGTCCGAGAGTTCGGTCTGATTATAGTTAAGGGCTGCGGTAAAGCGCATATCACGATCCGTATTATTGATCGTGTACATTAAGCTTCCGTTGAAGAAGCGAGAATCTGCATCAGGCTGTACCACCTCATCAATGATACTTTTCGCTTGCTGGTAAGAAACCATCATAGTGATGGAGGAAGGCCGGGTCCGATCGGAAGAGAGATTGTAGGTACCCACCACATTTGCAGTGTTAGTGGTCTGTGCCAGTAAAATGGAATCTACAATAGCAGCTGGATCGGCGAGAGCCCGTAAGCGAGTGGTGTTTTCGAAGTTGGAGTAAGACGAAGAAAACGCCCATTTTTCGTTTGGAACGTAACTAGCATTCACCGAACCCACCGCACGACGGGTTCCATTTTGCTCGAAGTCGTCGAGGTTGGTGTTTTCTAAACCACCGTTAGCGAATAGGGTCAATTTGTTTTCCAGGAAGGAGGTGGAGAAACCAGCGGTGTAGTACTCCGCATCACTCAAAAAGAAAAGTGCACCTAAAGTGCGAAAGCCACGATCGATACGTTCGTAGCCAATGTTGGTGCTAAAGCGTTTGGGACTATAAACCAAGCGAGTGCGGATGGCATCGCCATCGGTGATGGTTTCATTGGGATTAAATAGGCCCAAGAGCGAGTTGCTGTTATTGACATCGTCATCTAGTAATTCGGTTAGGCGGCGGTCTTCGTTGGTCACACTATGTGCGTACTCTAATTCCACCGATACATTCTTGACTACTTTCTGCTTAGCAGTAGCACTAGCTACCATATTTTCAGCAGGTGCTAGGGAGGTGCCCGTCGGCTGAATAATTGAGTTTTCATCATCAGAAGCAGCGAAAAAGATCAGATTATACTCACTGCCTTTATTCTTATAGCCGGTTTTGAAACCGTAACCTGTTCTTTCGTAAGAAGGATCAAGGGCCTGTTGGCTGTTCAGGTCTTCTGCTCTGGCGCGGCGCAGGCGGCCGTACATGCCGGAAACGTAAAAATTTCCGGGTTCGAGCTCGAAGCCTGCCCCCCGGAAATTAATGCTGTTCAAAGTGTATTTAGAATAGTTGAGACTACGATCGCCTAAATGCAGGGTAGCCCACTTGTAGGTAGGGCTAATGCCAGCGAAGGTGTAGCTCGGAAGATTAAACTCCTGATTGCCATCGGAAAATGCCAGCGAAAAAGGCGCTGATATTCCCAAGTATCGTAGGTTGAGACTGGCCAGTGCTCGCCACTGTAGGGCATCACGTCGAGGGTCAATCCCATTGCTGAAATAAAAGTTGTTCGACAAGCGTAAGCCACCGCTGATCTGGAGATCACGGTTTTCGCTTGTATTAATGCTCTCTAAATTCTGAGCCGATAGCGGCAGGGTCAATACCGCTAGCACAAACAATAACCAATAGGGAATGAATGTACCTTTTACGGGAGTAGCTAGGGCCATTACTTATATGAGTTTAAGGTCTATGCAAGCCAGTTGCATAGCGCCTAAGGATTTAGTCAGTTAGTGAACTACCGAGTAGTGGTTTGAATCTATAGTGTTCTTTGAAAATGGCGTTGAAAAACCTAAATCAGATAAAAAAGTAGTTATACTAGGCTTTCAAGGGGAAAGGACGGGTTAGAGGCCGTCAGTGTGTATACTTTCGTGTGAAGTTGCTCGCAATATAGAGCTATGTGCCAAGAATAGTGGTGGACATTTTGATCAAATTGGTGGACATTTTTGTCAATTGGAGCTAAGTGTTTGATTGTCAGAGGGGGACTTAAGCACTTACGTCGCCCTCTTTTCTGTACTCAGATGGTGATCGCCCAACGGCGCGTGAGAATACCCGCGAGAAGTATTTGGGATCACTAAAGCCCGTTTCATAGGCAATTTCCGCAACGTTCATCTCTGTGCTTACCAATAACTCTTGAGCACGCTGGATCCGAAGTGAGCGCATGAATCGAACGGGCGACATTCCCGTCAATGCAGATAACTTTCTACGAAGTTGAGACTCACTTAATCCCAGCTCCCGGGCAAGTTGCTCGATTTCGAAATCGGGATTCTGGAGGTGGTGCATGATGATATCCTGCGTGCGATTTACGAACTGGTCTTCGATCGAATTATCCTCTGGGGCAAGCTCGCTAGATAATTCGTTTTTCTGCCATCTGGTCCGCAGTTTTTCACGCAGTGCAAGCAACTGTTCTACTCTTACTTGGAGCTCTTCTTCATTGAAAGGCTTAGACAGATAAGCGTCGACTCCAACTCGCAGTCCTTCTAATTTAGTTTCCACTCCGGCTCTAGCGGTGAGCATAATGACCGGGATGTGACTCGTACGCTCATCCGCTTTCAAGTGTTTACACACCTCTACGCCATCCATCTCCGGCATCATAACATCGGTGATAATTAAATCCGGAATAGCTTCCAGGGCCCTCTCCAACCCTTCTCGGCCATTAAGCGCAAACTCTATGTTGAACTTGGGGTCAAGGCAAGAGGCGATATAGTCTGCCATGTCCGTATTATCCTCAATGATAAGGATCTGTAATTCATCTTCTGGCGCCAATGGACTGAACGCTGGTGCCGGAGTATTTGCAGTTTGTTCTAAAGTAGTAGAGGGCTCAATCGTTTCTGCTGGTAGCGGTTGTTGAGGTGCATGGTGTGCGATCGGCAAAGAAACGGTAAAGGTGGTGCCTCTATTCACCTGACTCTCAACGGTAATCTTTCCTCCTAACAATTCTACCAACTCCTTGGACAAGGAAAGGCCAATTCCAGTCCCGGATGGACTCGTTTTACCAGGGCGTTTCACTTGGTAAAATCGATCAAAGATATGCGGGAGTTGATCAGCCGGAATTCCTGCGCCGGAGTCTTTGACGGTAATTTCTAAGTGCTCTTCACCTTGCCTTAGACCAATGTGGATGATCCCTTTTGGAGGTGTGTACTTGATGGCATTGGACAATAGATTCGAGAGGATTTTCTCGAGCATTTCTACATCCGTATCCATTAGGAGTTCAGTAGCCTCCGCCTCAAAATTTAGGCTTATACCTTCTGCCTCAGCGAAAGAATCAAAAGATCTTACCTGGCGCTTAGTGAGCTCTACCACTGGAATTTGCACGTACCTGGGGGTCAGCTTCCCAGCCTCCAGCTTATTGATATCTAGAATCTCGTTGATTAGTTTGAGAAGGCGTTTCCCATTCTGCAAGATCAGTTGATGATCTCCTATCGCTTCAGCAACCCGGTTTTTTGATAAGGATTTTAGCGAACGCTGAGCAGGCCCCAAAATCATCGTCAGCGGGGTGCGGAACTCATGAGAGATATTGGTGAAAAAGTTCGTCTTCAGTTCGTCCAGCTTACGAAGCTCTTGTGCTTCACGTTCCGCAAGTTGTTTGTTGAGCTGATAGCGATAGACAGTTATAATGATGGCTACAGCCAGTAGGAAGTAGATCACCTTCGCCAGGTGTGACTTCCACCATGGCGGACGAATCTGAATCGCGTACTCTGTCGGTGCTTCCTGCCAAATGCCATGATGATTGGCTCCACGAAGTTGTAAGCTATAACGACCGGCAGGGAGGTTGGTGAAGGTTATTTTACCGTCATCTTCTAAGGGGAACCAACTATTCTGAAAACCTTGCAAGCGATATTCAAACTTGTTTTTATAGGTCTGCTGATAATTCAGCATTGCTACTTCAAAACTGATGATGTTATCGCGATGCGTAAACGTAAACTGTCGATCGGAAGGCAGGAAATACTGGACGATTCGCTCATTTTGTTGCTCGGCTTCTTGGTATCGCGTCAAAGTGGTGATAATGGTCCGGGGGGCAAAGATGTCCAGTTGGAAGGCAAGCGGGTTAAAAGTGTTTAGTCCATTCGGGCCTCCAAAATACATCTGGCCAGTACGAGGGCTTCTGGCCGCTGCATTAGGATTAAATTCATCTGCCTGCAGCCCATCACGTTGATCATACGTAAAGCACCTGCCGGTTTTAGGATCGAAACAGGCTAAGCCTTTGTTGGTACTCAGCCACAGCCGTCCTTGACGATCTCGTTGGATTCCGTAAATGACATTGTTAGGGAGTCCGTCTTGCTCCTGATAATGCTCAAATTCATTGGGTCTATCGTTTCGTATTACGTTCAGGCCACCTTGTGTGCCGATCCAAAGGTCACCTTCCGCATCTTCATGGATCGACCAAACAAAGTCATCAGAAAGGGAGGTCGGATTTCCACTTTCATGACGGTAACGGGTTATAACTCCCGTCTTCGGATCCAATCGATTTAGACCTCCGCCAAAGGTGCCAATCCAGAGCTGTCCGGACTGATCTTCGTGCAGGGTGAGTATTTCGTCGCTCGATAAGGAGTTGGCGTCATCCGGATTATGGATATAGGAAGTGAATGCAGCACTGGCCTTGTCCCAATAGTGCACTCCGCTTTGGAACCCACCAATCCAAATATTGCCGTTGTTTGCTTCTGCAAGCGCGCGGACGGGCCCCACCTTCAAGGACGGATATCCAGTCCCCGCGTTTTCAAAGTTGACCCATTTAGTTGTATTCAACTGACTAGCCGTGTTAGCCCTGCCACTAGCAGGTAGAACACTTAGGCCATTGAAGGATCCAATCCAGAGGTTTCTTTCTCGGTCTTCCAACATGGCTCTCAGGCGATCAGAAGGGATACTTTGGGAATTGGAAGGCTGGTGCCGATGTACAGTAGCTTCACCAGTCGATTGATCAATACAACTCAATCCACCACCATCTGTTCCAACCCATAAGAAACCTAACTTATCTTCCAATACGGCCCGGATCGCACCTCCGGTACGACTATCAATCTTTTCGAATCCAGTGCGTCGGTTACCACTGTCTGGGCGATCAAAACCACCATTAAGTCTGTTTAGACCATTGTTTGTGCCAACCCAAAGGTTGCCTTGAAAGTCTTGGCAAAGGCTCCAAATGATATTATTGGACAGACTCTGGTCGTCACCTGCCTGATGTCGATAATGTTGAAACAGCCCCGTCTCCAGATTCAGGCGATTGAGCCCGTGAGAGAAGGAGCCAAACCACATATGCCCAGCCTTGTCTTCGAGGATCATTGGGAGGTCATGGTCGGATACAGAGAACGGATCAGCAGGATCATGGGTATACTGTTGCTCTACTTCTAGTTCCTGATTAAGCTGGAAAATATGCTCCACAGAAGTCGCCCAGATACGATCTTGACGATCTACATAGACAGATATTACTCTGGGGTTTTGAGCCCCAGTGCGGTTAGGTAGGGATATTTGATTGAAGGTGTGTTCTTTCTTGTGGAAGACGAAAAGTCCTTGAGAACCGGCTATGAGAATTCGATCCTGATCGAGATTAGTGATCTGTTCAATCTCATCTCCTTCGACCGGGCGGTTGTCTACATTTAGTGACCAAGAAATGAACTGTCGGCTTTCTGGATCCAGGCGAGCCAAATGAATTCCCCCTATCCAGAGATAACCATCCTCGTCAGGTAGTGAAGTGAGGACTTGTGGGAAGGGGAGTGTACTTGGATCTGCTGGATCATGCTCAAAACGCTCAAAGAGACCAGTTGTAGGATCAAGTCTATTTAGGCCTTGAACGGTGCCAACCCACAGGTTACCTTTATTATCAATGGAAATGTGCTCAATGAAGTTTGAACTCAAGGAGCTGGGATCGTCTGTGTTTTGTTTAAACACCACCATCTTATTACCGTCAAAACGGTTGAGTCCATCTTCGGTACCAATCCACAGGAATCCAGTCTGATCTTGGACAATATGACGGATACTATTATGAGACAGGCCAGTCTCCTTTCCAATATGGATAAACGAAAGGTCTGTATCCTGCTGCCCCCAAAGCGACACGATAACACAACTAAGGATAGCAACTAACCAAGCATGAGAGGTAGCTCTCAAGTTTCTTATGATTTGTATCAAGATAATTCGGATGTCCAGCCCATCACTAACGAGGATTGATGGATCTTCATATAAAGTAGAAAATTACGGCGATAATTAGAAACGCAGGGAGGATATAATTGGAAAATATCGGCATATGTAAGCCGATGGATAAATTCGGGCTTTGTTATTCAAACTTTGGCTATATAGATGAACTGTTTTCGCCACTATCACTTCATTTCAGGAACAATTCCTAATTTAGGGGGACACGTGGATTAGAATCAGAATAATCCACCAGGGATAAAACTACTTTACTGATTCTCCATTCCACTTTTAACAACCACCTAACCACCCAACCATCCAACTAACTAACCTAACCTTCCTCACTCATGCTCAACCTTTCTGTAGTTCTTGAAGACAGCGCCCGCCGCTATCCAAACAAAGACGCCTTTATTTTCATGGATACTCGCCTGACGTATGCTCAGGTTAATGGTGCTGCCAATCAAGTGGCCAATGGTCTACGTGCTGCCGGGATACAGCCTGGTGATAAGGTGGCACTGAGTTGTCTGAATCTGCCGTATTTCCCGATTATTTATTTTGGGATATTGAAGGCTGGTGGCGTTATCGTCCCCTTGAGTGTCCTGCTTAAGCGCGACGAGATTGAGTATCATTTGAAAGACTCTGACGCAAAAGCCTACTTCTGTTTTGTTGGTACACCAGAATTACCCATGGCGCAGGAAGGTCATGCGGGCTTTAGCAAAGTGGATGCGTGTGAGCATTTCTTTGTTGTTACAGCAAAGCCAACCGATCCTTCTCCAATCGAGGGAACGAGCACTATGGGCATGCTCATGAACGGCCAATCTCCTGCAGGGGTAACGGAACCTACTTCAGCTGAGGATACTGCCGTGATTATTTACACCTCCGGTACTACTGGGCGCCCTAAGGGAGCAGAGTTAACGCATTCTAGCCTTCTACAGAATGCCATATTGTCGACGGGAGTAATTACCACTAGGACAGAAGACACGCAGCTTATTGTATTGCCTTTGTTCCACATTTTTGCGATGACTTGCTTGATGAATGCAGGTCTCTACAAGGGCGTGACCAGCGTCCTGCTGCCTCGCTTTGATGCCGAAGCAGTACTGGGATTAATGCAGAAACATGAAGTGACGGTTTTTGCTGGAGTTCCCACCATGTATTGGGGCTTGCTGAATTACGAGAATACCAAGTTTGACTTGGAAGGAATCTCCGCAAAACTGCGGATGGCAGTATCAGGTGGAGCGTCTTTGCCGGTACAAGTGCTAGAAGATTTTGAGGCTAAGTTTAAGGTGCCGATTCTGGAAGGTTATGGTATGTCAGAAGGATCGCCCGTTGTTACGTTCAACCATATTGATGTGGGTCGTAAACCTGGTAGTGTAGGAACACCAGTTTGGGGTGTGGAAGTGAAATTGGTAGATGATAATGATAATGAAGTGCCATTGGGCGAAAAGGGTGAACTCGTCTACCGCGGGCACAATGTCATGAAGGGGTATTACAAGCGCCCCGACGTTAATGCGGAAGTACTCCGAGGAGGCTGGATGCACTCTGGTGATGTAGCGATAAAGGATGAGGATGGCTTCTTCTACATTGTTGATCGTACCAAGGATATGATTATACGCGGTGGTTTGAACGTCTACCCTCGTGAGGTGGAGGAAGTTATTATCCAGCACGAAGCGGTATCCTTAGTTGCTGTTATCGGCGTACCAGATGATGAGATGGGAGAAGAAATTATGGCTTGCGTTGTCCTCAAAGAAGGCGCTAGCCTGGAAGCACAAGATCTCATGCTCTGGACGCGGGATCGCATTGCCGCCTACAAGTATCCGCGCCATATCGAATTCCTGGATGCCTTGCCAATGAGTGCGACGGGTAAGATACTGAAGAAGGAGCTGCGTAAGCGTTAGGTGTTAGGCGTCCTGTTCGTTAGGCGTCCCCCGACGCCTAACGAACAGGACGCCTAACGAACATAAGGGCGAACGCCTAACAAACATGAGGTTCAGCGTCCCCCGACGCTGAACCTCATGCATAAACTGTTCATTTGCGAACACTAATGTGCGCGCCTGTACACTTTTTAGAAGTTGATTTTACTTCTAATTATCTGATTTTGAATGGGTTGGTCTCAATGGCATGCTGCTTGCATTATGATGTGTAGCGGGCTGTCCGCATTGTATTATGACTGTTGAAATCACCCGACTGAAATCATGTTTAGGAATTATCTGAAAACCGCCTTTCGCAATCTTTGGAAGTACCGTTTCTATAGCGGTATTAATCTATTGGGCCTGGCCAGTGGAATGCTCTGCTTTCTTTATATTGCGGCATTTATCCAGGATGAACTCAGTTACGATACCTTCCACGCTAACTCGGATCGTATTTACCGGATGAATTTTGAGGGGAAGATGGGAGAGAACGAACTCTCCGTGCCTCAAATTGGTGCGCCGGTTGGTGCTGTGGTTTTGGAGGAATTTCCAGAGGTGGAAAACTTCGTACGTTTCCGGGAAGCCGGTGACTTTCTGGTACGCTACGAAGATCAAAGCTATCAGGAAAGCCAGATCGTATTCACGGATAGCACTTTTCTGGAGATCTTCGACTTTGAGCTCCTTAGCGGAAACCCTGACCAGATTCTCCGACAGCCGCAAACGGCTATTCTCACCGCTTCGATGGCACGGAAGTACTTTGGCTCCGCCGATCCAGTAGGCAAAACCCTTCGCCTCGACAACGAGGTGGACTATGTAATCGAAGGCGTATTGGCAGACCTCCCTACCAATTCCTTGATTCAGCGTCAAATGTTCCTGTCGATGTCTGGCTTGGAAGAAAGCCGGAATCCGTTCTGGACAAACATGAATTTTGAGACTTACTTCCTCTTACAGAAAGACGCTTCAATTGCGGCTGTAGAGGCTAAGCTTCCCGACTTTCTGTACCGACACCTGGGGGCAGAAATGGAGAAGTTTCTGCAGATATCATTTGATGATTTCATTGCTGCAGGCAACTCTGGTGCCTACACGATGATTGCTTTCCCGGACATCTATCTTCACTCCAACTATATCGAAAGCCTGGGGCCAAGTAGTGATATCAGTTATCTGTACATTTTTGGTGCGGTGGGGCTCTTTATTTTGCTTTTGGCGGCGATCAATTTTGTCAACTTAGCCACGGCTCGTGCTACTACTCGCTCACGTGAAGTGGGTGTACGTAAGGTGGTAGGAGCTGGGCGACAACACCTGATGGGTCAATTCCTTTCAGAGAGTACCCTTTTGGCCTTTTTGGCATTAATGGTAGCCCTGGCGGGAATGAGATTTGCGATGCCGGCTTTCAATGAATTGGCAGATAAGTCTCTATCCATGCAAGCACTGTTTTCTCGTCCTGCAATGATTCTGACCGGCTTCCTGTTAGTTGTGGTTATTGGCTTATTGGCAGGGGCATACCCCTCTTTCGTACTATCGCGTTTCCGCCCCATTCAAGCTATTCAGCAGCGGTTGGGGGGCAATGGCGCTAGTCGGCAAGCAGGTCTACGATCTACCTTGGTTGTAGTGCAGTTTGGCATCACCGCTTTGCTTCTGGTAGGCACCTTGACGGTATATCGTCAGATGCAGTTCATCCAGGAGAAGAAATTGGGTTATAACAAGGAGCAAATGTTGCTCATTGATGGCGCTTATGGTCTGGAAGACAAATTAGATGCCTATAAGTCGCAATTGGCAATGGACGCCCGTGTACAAGCGGTCACTACTAGCAGTTACTTGCCAACACCTTCTTCTCGTAATACAAGCGGCTATTTCTTGGGCAACAACCCGGAGAGCAGTGCGCTGTATATGCTTCAGGTTTGGTACGTAGACGATTCTTATCTGCCTACCTTAGGAATCGATATTAGGACTGGCCGCAACTTCACGCCACAGCCCGTTGATGCGGAGCCGAGTAATAAAGTGATCGTTAATGAGGCGGCTATTCGCCGCTTCGGTATTCAGGGAGATCCCATCGGACAACAGATTAGTCGCAATTTTGGAAACGATGCGGAGACTGGCCCACAGCTAACCGTATACGAGATTATCGGTATCGTTGAGGACTTCCACTATGAGACTTTCCACAAACAAATTGGACCACTGGTACTGCACCAAGGAAGCAGTAATCGCTTTGTGATTGCAAAGGTTGCCCCTACGGATTTACCTGGGTTAATTGCCAAAGCGGAGCGGGATTGGAATAGTATGGAAACAGGATTACCGTTCCAGTATTCCTTCATGGATGAAAGTTTTGCGCAGATGTATGCGGCCGAGATTCGTGTCGGTAAGATTGCCCGACTCTTTGCTGGCCTATCTATCTTAATCGCGAGTATTGGTTTACTCGGTCTTGCCACCTTTACGGCTTTGCAACGCCGCAAAGAGGTAAGTATCCGCAAGGTCTTAGGAGCATCAGTTGGTGGTTTGTTTTTACTACTAACCCGCGATTTCGGTAAGCTTATCGTAATTGCGTTGGTATTGAGCCTTCCACTGGCGTGGTATCTGATGCAGCAATGGCTACAAGGCTTTGCTTACGCTGCGGGTATTGGCCTGACTAACTTCTTACTAACTGCAGGTCTACTGCTATTTGTAGCACTACTAGCCGTGGGTTATCAAGCATTAAGAGCTGCCCTGGGCAATCCTGTGGAAGCTTTGCGCGGAGAATAGCTTCGTATATAGTACTGCCGTAGTAGGCAGTCGTGCAGCAAGCCGGATGGAACCAACTCCATCCGGCTTGTTTCTTTTACAGAGGTAGTGATATTTAGCTTTCAGTGGTGATCCTTGTCAATGGAATAGGTGAAGCAGTCCTGTAAATTGAGGCCCTCTTATTCATGTTTCCATTAACCGCTGCTAATCTATTGGCTATGCTACATACTTCCCTGCTCAAGGATATTCAATTTCACGATGATAATCCCGCTGTACAGTTGCTACTAGATACCGACTTCACCAAAGAGATTCGGATTGCATTTCGCCCAGATCAGTTGATGAAGGAACATCAGACTCCCTTCCCAATTGTGGTTGAGGTTGTGAGGGGGAGTATTCAATTCGGGGTGAATGGTCAGCACTACGATCTTGAGGCTGGTGCCTTGCTGAGTTTGGCGGGCGGTGTGCCGCACGACCTTCGCGCTAAAGAGGAAAGCATAGTGCGATTGACATTGTCGAAAAGTGATCGAGCGAATCGAGTAGCGGGGGTGGCAGAACAGTAATTCAACTTGACCATACCTGATTTCAACGATTGATAGTACTTTTAGCGCCTCAACTAAAATCACAGCCGATGTACACTGCCATTAGGAGAACTAGGGGATTCCTTTTACTGCTTACTTTATGCTTGGCCTTTTCTGCTTTTGGACAAGAAAAAGCAGCCTACGTTATTTACAACAAGAAAGGCAAAAAAGTATCGTACAGTAAGCTATTGCGCGAGGCACAGCAAATGGATATTATTCTATTTGGCGAGCTGCACAATAACCCCATATCACATTGGTTGGAATTAGAATTAGCCCAGGACCTTAATGACGGTAGAAATTTGGTGCTAGGAGCAGAGATGATTGAGGCAGATAATCAAAAGGCCCTGAATAATTACTTCACGGGAATCATTGATAGAGAAGGCTTGGATACCTTGGCCCGTCTTTGGCCTAATTATGATACGGATTATGAACCCCTGGTAGAGCTTGCTAGAGAAGCAAAGCTGCCGTTTATTGCCACGAATATTCCTCGTCGCTATGCTTCAATGGTGTACAAAGACGGTGGCTTTGAAGCGCTGGAAAAGCTTGCCGATTATGAAAAAAGGTGGATCGCACCACTACCAATTACGTTTGACCCGGAACTGCCGCAGTATCAGAATATCTTGAGTATGATGGAAGGGCACGGTACACCGGAATTGGTGATGGCGCAAGCGATGAAGGACGCTACTATGGCGCATTTTATCCTCCAAAATTACTATCCAGAAAACACCTTCTTACATTTTAATGGAGCCTACCATTCGGACTTTCACGAGGGCATTTTGTGGTATTTGCAACTTCAGCAACCCGATCTAAACTACCTGACAATAACGACGGTCGAACAAGGCAATACCGCCGAGCTGGAATCTGAGCATATCGGACGCGCAGACTTCATCATTTGCGTAGATGAGGATATGACAAAAACGTATTAAGGTATCGTTGCACTTTCTTGAATTACAATGTAGTGCTAAGACGACGGTCTTGGGCCTGCCATCTACTTTGATCGAGCTTGGTCTTAGTGGGAGGGCAGCGACTATTCCACACCGTCAATGATCAACTATACAACCATCCTAACGTTGTAGATATCAATTACATATTACTTGTAAATTACTCAGCTTATCTATGAAAGAGGGATTGCTTGCGCTCAGTTTATGCTTAGGTGCCTTAACAATGTATGCCCAATCTAGCCCCCATGTGATTTTTGGAGAATGGCCTCGTTATTTCCAGCAGGAAGAAAAGGTAGTACGCGTTTTCCTGGATAAGAACGGAGACTATTATCCTAACAGCATTATTCCTGCCGCCGATCTGCGAGAAAGTGGGGCTTCTATAAGGGAACATTTCAGCACGAATGCAGACGCTTTTTTAGCCGTTTTACAGTCGTACGGTGTTGCTTCTACAGGGAGTTTTGAAGACGACTATGCAGCACTACAAGGCGAGATTGTTGATGATTTGCTGCGTTTGGTCAATGCACTGGATCAGGAGCATGATCTGTACATCCTGATTCATGGTTTTCGTAAGCCAATGCTACCACAACGGGGTGGTTCTCCTTCCAGTCGTGGTTATGCTTCTGTTCGCAGCAGTATCCAAGGGCAGTACAGTGCGCAATCTGAGGAAGCCGTCTTTTTGGAGGTCTATTGGGATGGCACCTACGATTGCTGTATTGGCCGCAAAACAAAAGTGAATAAACGCATCTTTAAACTCTTTGAAGATGTGGCTCAAATAAATGCCAGCGAAGTAGGCTATGGATTGAGAAGACTGGTACCAGCCATTGATCGAGACGAGCTTACCATCGTTACCCACAGCTTAGGCGCCCAGGTTGGATTGTCCTTGCTTACCAATACCTATGATGAGCGTATCGATGCAAAGGAGCAAGAATTACCCACGCCAGCTCAAGCTCGAGTAAACATAGGCTTAATTGCACCGGCGATCTCTAGAGATCCTTTTGAGGATTACGACGAACGAACATTATCGACAGTAGCGGACAACGACAATTATCATCTCAATATCCTTTACAACGAAAAGGATTTTGTGCTGAAGAAACGTTGGAAAATATTTGGCCCTGGGCCCAAAAAATATGGCGATACCTCCTTGGGGTGTAATTGCCGCAATGAAGCCGAAAAGCTTGCGGAGGATTTTGCGGAGAACTTTCCTAGTTCTGCCATAACGCTCTATAAATCGGCTATCGGTGGAACCCATCGCTTCACGCGTTATGCGAATTCCAGGGCTTTTACCGCTTTCTTAGCGGTAGTCATGGAGTGATCGCCCTGAACAAGTACGCCCTGCTCCACGATCACCGGCTAATCGTATTTTGATAGTCTGTGGCAGATGCCTTACCTTGCTTCCTAGGCCGACAGTTGACGGTCCGGCATTTTGAGCTACAAGTAAAATAGGATACGGATATGTTTAATCTAGCACAGGCTAGTAGCAGTAGAAAACGCCTGCTACCATACCTCTTTAATTTAGGACTTTTAGGGTTAGTTTTTACACCAACTTGGTCCCAAACGGCACAGCAATCCTACATCGTCCAGGAGGGAGATTGGCTCAGTAGTATTTCCGAACGCGCTTACGGAAATCCACATTTATACCATCGCATCATTGACGGTACAAATGCCAAAGCCAAAGCGGATGAAAGCTACGCGATACTCCATCGCCCTAATCAATTGCGAGTGGGTCAGAAAGTCTGGATTCCCTCTGCACCAGCAACCACAAACTTAGCCTCAGCTCCGAAAACGGATTGTGAAATCCGGCTGTGGTATAACTATCAGGTAGTAGCGATTGGCGCGATTAACCAAAGGTGGATAAATGATGGATTGGATTTGGAGACACGCGCTCGGCAAGCTTATAAACTACGTCATGACGCCCGGGTCAATGCTCGTTTCATGATGCAGGATCAAACGGCCGTCAAAGGGCTCCAAGCTAGAGATATGGCCAAGTATGGTAATCCTGATGGTCCTACCTTTGAATACCTCATTCAAAAGAATACCGATCAAGGCCTGAGTATGGAAGAAGCCTACCAATCGATCATTGATAGCAGTAGTCGTACGGATCAACGATTCAACGCAGATTGTCAATAGCAGAACTATGGCAAATACGCTGCAGGTCATTATTCTTGATGATGAAACCCCAGCCGTTCGGGTAATCCGAAATTACTTCGAGAAGGGACCTTCAAAGTCGAATTGGCTTTGACAAAGGGAGGTACCTAAGATCAACTGCAGATTTACTTGTCTTCCTGTACAAACTCAATGGCCCGTTCCAGTACTTCGTCTCTTCCTTCGCGGATTCCAGCAATTGTGGGCTTACACGGAATGTCTGGCTGAATGCCTAGTCGTTGTAGCTGCCTCCCATCGGCGTGGCGCACACCCTGACCACTAAAGCTGAGCCGTATGCCGCCGGGAATCGCAAAGTTGGTCACATCTCCATTCGCTCCCATCGTTGGGCTACCAATGAAGGTGACATCTGCCACTTGTTCCAAAAACAAGCAGGTATGCTCGGCTTGGCTCACGGCATCCTCATTGATGAGTACCACGATTTTGCCCTGGTATTTTGGCTCATCACGATAAGGTACCGTCTGCATGAATTGATAACCTGCTCTTGACCAGGCCATATCCCCAGTTTTTAGGTTAGGTCCAAAGACCAATGGACAATTGAAGACCGCCAACTCCGGGCTTACGATCTCGCTTAGGCGTGGTGCAATAGCCCAGGCAGTACCATTGGGATAACCACGCATGTCAAAAACCAGAGCGTCTGCTTTGCCATACGTCTCAAAGAAATCATCCACTTGACTGGAGGCGAGGATGTTGAGGTCGGCGTAAGCGATGCGCTCGGAGAGCCAACGCATGGTATCCGTGCGTGGAGCCTTGTAGTTTTTGTAATGGTCTCTTGAGGTGAAATAGGTCACATCCTCTACTGAACCATCAGCGTGTTGGATGGTGTATACAGTGGTCGTAGGTTCAGGCGTGCACACTGATCTTTGCGTGGCTCTTTTCCGAAAAGCTTGTTCTGTAGAGTAGGCTAGATAAGTGCGCATGTCTTCCATAATATCCTTCACCGGTACACCGTCTTTGGCCAGTACTACATCTCCGATCTGAGTTTTACCAACGCTATCTTGAAGTACCTGCTTTATCACTACCGATTCTTCTATCCAGCCCGTGTAAAAAGGTGGGGGCGTGAAACCGAAGAGCTCTTTGAATAGCGTATTAGCGTTGGTGCCTCGCGCACCTCCGTGCGAATCCTGAATGTAGTGATAGAAGCCAAACACTGCTTTTTGATAATCAAGAGCGTTCTCGGCCTGAACGAAAGCCGGCAGGAACTCACGTGTTACCACCTCCCAATTTCGATCCATGAGATCACGATAGGGGAAGAAGAGGTCGATAATATTGAAGATACGAGCTGCTGCCAGTAAGCGATCACCAAGTTCCGGATAGGCCTCCTCCGTGAATACCGGAGTGTAAGGAATACCAGTAAACGGAGATACGGTTGTTGGAGCAGCACTAGCCGTAGCTGTGGAGGCCGACGTTTGCAGTTCGCGTATAATGGTTGGATAGTCTGCCTCTTCTGCGGCTTTTACGAGTGCATCAGTTAAATCGCTTTGTATTGGAGTGGTGGCTTCTGCAGCTCTAATCTGTACGCTCAGTTGAGGTGTGAGCGGCAGACTGTACACTTCTCCTGCTGGTGCTGCACCTAATTGGTCAAGATTGATAATCGCAGCTTCTCCTTGTGCTTGTAAAGCGAAAGCAATACCTGGAAGCTGTCCCGCTGAATGGTCGTTCACAATGAAAGCGACAGGGATGTTCTCGGTCCGTTCCCCAGTATATACTTTACCAAGCTCCACCGTGTAGCCTGAAAAGTAGCCACCGCTAGTAGTCCCTTGTTCTGGCTGGAAGCCACGATGATAGGCTTTCATCTTGGCTGGTCCTCTGAAGGTGCCGGAGCAGAGTGCCCCTTCCCATTCGTACCAGCTGAATAGAATATCCAGATAAGCCCAACCGGGATTAAATTCCTCCGTAAATCGCCAATCGAAAATCACGGTACTGGCGTTCATTAATTCATCCTTAAGCGCAGTCAATTCATTGTCGTGCATCGCGTAATCGGGAAGCTGATAACCACTCTTTGCCGATACGATGAGCGTGCCGTCTTCCTGTTTTGTTAGGTCGAAAGGTTGTGGGGCTTCAGCTGGTTCTTCCGTTGATTCACTTGTGTATATAACCTTTGTGGTAGGGTCGCCCAGTTCAGTGAATAGCGCCTCTAGAGTTTGTGCGTATGCTTCATCCGTTTCAGCATTAAGAACTGCAGTCGCATGTTCTGACCAGGCCTCATCCCACTTGATGGGACGATAAGCGAGGTAAGGGTGGAAATATTTAACGGTACCGTAGATCTGACTATAGTGAAATAAGCGATCCTTTTGTTCGGTAGTTAAATCCTGAGCAGAAGTAGAAAGGCAGATAGATACCAGGAGAAGCGGTGTAAGAAAGCGAAGCATGATACGGGTGGTTAGTCGGTAAGAGAAAACATAGTTGCTATTGGTTTAATGATATACCTGAAACCAATATAGTTGCCACCAAATTTAAAATTTCGATATACAGTAGCAAAATCCTTTAACGTTCACTACGGTATCAAAGGTGTATGCTAATCCGGTGCATTGTACCTTAGCATGGTACTAGAATAGCTCCCTATGAAATTTATCAAACGCCTCTTTTTGCTCGTCCTTTTTATTGCTGGTGCTCTGGTTGGTTATGCTCAATACAAGAACCTGGCCTTTACAGATTATGAGGGTATACTAGCAAGTCTGCAACAAGATGTCTCTGATTGGGTGGCGGCAAGTCAGCAAGCCGAAGCAGAATCCAGCGAAGAAGTCGAAATCACAGAACAGCAGAACCTGTCCAGTGAACCTGCGCCCAAGAAAAGAGAACGCTTGCGGGTGCCTGCTAACCCGTATTCGCAACTGGATCGGTATGTACGTGCTTGTCCCACGGAAGCGGAGGTAGATGTGGCCACGCTAGCTGCCTATTTGGGAGAACGGGCTTCTTCTGACATTGAAAAAGCCCGTGCTATTTACATCTGGTTGACGGATAATATCTACTACGATGATGAAGGCTTCAACACCGGGAACTACAGCGACACCTCTCCCAGCGGTGTCCTTGCCAACCGTACTTCTGTTTGTGATGGTTACAGCTCCTTGTTTTTTGCGCTGGGGTATGAAATGGATTTGGATGTACTAAAAATAACGGGCTACGCCAAAGGCTATGGATACCAACCAGGCAAGCGTTTTAGCCGAAGTGATCATGCCTGGAACGCGGTGCGCATCGATAACGAATGGCGTATCTTTGATGCCACCTGGGGGGCTGGTAATGGTAAGAGTGTGAATGGCAATTTGGTCTCTACCCAGGTCTTTGAGGAATATTGGTTTGACGTGGATCCGTACGAAGCGATATTTAATCATTATCCAGAAGATCCTGCCTATACTTTTGTGGAGCCTAGTCTCAGCCTACGGCAATATGAGCAGTTTCCTTACGTACGAAAAGGCTACCATCAACTGATGCAAAATGGCAAGCAGATCTATAACTCCAGTTTGGCGGGAGAACTAACTCGTTTTCCGGATGCTTATTCGGTCAAAACATACCTTAAGACTGTCACCATGCCACTAGAACGAGAACTGGAGTTAGGCCAGTCCTACTCATTTGTGCTGCAGGCACCAGAAGCCGAAGCTGTTGCTTTAATTGATGCAGAAGGAAATTGGGAACAACTAGAGGATGATTATGGCGAGTTCAGCGTTGATTATCAACCCACTACTACTGGTGAGCTGAAATTGGGGGTAAAAACAAGTGCTAAGCAAGAATATGCTATCGTGCTTGTCTATGAGGTAGTGGGCCAGGTTCAGTAGTGAAATTTTCTTCCTCTGCCAGGTAGGTCTTTGGGGCGTATGCTTGTCTTTAGAGTATACACCAAAAGATATACCAATGAAACACTTATCTAATGTTTTGCTCCTTGCCTTGACCGTATTTGCTTTAGCATCCTGTGATAAAGAGGATGATACCTGTGTGGAATCCGTTTGGTATCAGGATCAGGATGGAGATGGTCTTGGCGATGCTTCGAATACGCTCTCTGCATGTGATCAGCCTGCAGGCTATGTAGCTAATAGCAACGATGACGATGATACCGTGGCACAAGTAGCTGATGTTACTGCCTACGGCGATGCCCTGAGTGATCAGGTTGCCAACGGTGATGGCAACGGAATCGATAACTACTTTCGAAATAGCGGGGTAGTTGTGGACGAGGTCGCCAATACGTACTTCGCTGTGAATGGCGTGCATCCTGTAAACTCTGGCGACTATACTTCTTATTATACCAAATCAATTGTGGAGGCTTCTCTGGATACGGATGAAATTGTCCAGGTCTGGGCCTTTGATTCAAATACCCTTGGGCGTGAGGTAGATATGGAAGGTCTTTGCTTTGCCGAAAGCACTGATGTCCTGTACATAGGTGATGAGTATAACTTCATTTATGAACTAGATCTTAATACTGGGGTAGTAACTCGAGAGTGGGACCTGGCAGACATTGGTATTTCCACGGCTACGGATCGTGGCGTTGAAGCCATCACCTATCTCAACGGACACTTCTTCGTAGGAATCCAAGAAGAGCAACGGATCTATGAATTGGACCTGCACCTGAATGCTACGGATGCCGGGAGCGCCGACTATCAGACCGTTGATGTGATTTCTTCTTTTGATGTGGAGCGCTCTCCAAGTGGTCTATTTGCTACTAGTGATGGTAGCATCTATATGGTCGCTTTCGGTGCTGGTGCCGGGGATATCTATCACTATAGTACAGATGGTACGTTGAGTTGTATAATCACCTTGTCTAGTGATATCGAAATTGTCCGACCAGACGGTATCTATATTGATAGTGCTGGTGAGTATGCCTACCTCGCCGACTCACAGGGAGCCTTAAATGGTCTCCATGGCATGTACCGTGTTGCGTGGAATACGTTGAGCTGTGAATAGTAGAAAGTCGTAGGAAATGAAAACGGGCGCGAAGTGATCCAAGTAGAGAACTTGGTACTTCGCGCCCGTTTGTTTTCACTGAAATTGTGGCTGGATATTAACGCCGTTGCTGATCAATGCGATAGCTCATGGTTAGGTTAGCAACTGTCCCTTGCCACTGGAATTGATTTTCGCGGATGAAGTCCACTCCCCGTACGATGCTACGACGGATACGCGTATTAAATACATCCCGTACGCTGAGGGTAAGCGAACCATTGCCATTGAATATCTCGTGGCTCAAGGCCAAGTCCATCCGCCAAATGGAGCGGGTACGACCTTGGGTGGTTTGGCGTGGTGCACGATAGTTGAATCGAATCTGTCCTTCGGTGTTTTCTGCAATATCAAACTGCGCTGTCGCACGCGTAAACCAGGTGAAGGTTTCCGCGCGCAGCTCGGGGAATTCTTCCCCTCCGTCAACGATCTCCTGGAATAAGTTTAGATCTCCGTTGACCTTAAGCCAGGCCGCTAATTTGTAGTTGGCGTTGAGCTCGAAGCCAAAATTATCCTGGGTAGCCAGGTTCTCAGGGCGAGTGATACTGGTACCATCAGGATTAACCCGTTGGATACGCTCCGTCACCCCGGTAGTATGCCGGTAGTAAGCAGTAGTGAAGAGACTTCCTTTTTCGAATATCCGCAGAAAGCCAAGTTCCAGATTGTTGCTGAACTCAGGATCCAAGTCTGGATTACCGCCCCAGAAGTTTCGGTCGTCAGAGAAGGTGAAGAACGGATTCAGGCTCCAGAAGCTTGGTCGGCTAATACGGCGGCTATAGCTGAACTGCAGGCTGTTGGTTTCCGAAAACTCGAAGCCCAGATTAGCACTGGGGAAGAAGTTGAGAAAATCCCGCTCGTTTACTTCTGCCGTTGTTTTAAGCTCCGTCTTGATACCTGTGTATTCCGGGCGCAAGCCAAATTGATAGCTGAACGCACCTTTCTTGTTGCCGTACATGAGGTAGGCAGCGTAGATGTTTTCGTCGTAGAAAAACTCATTGGTGAATTGAGGAAGCGTCTCGAAATCATCATTCACCAATTCTTCTACTGTAAAGTCATTTGAAATCTGGCGGATGCCGATTCTGGCACCGGCCTCAAACTTGCCGTTTTTGCCGAAGGGCAAAGTATAATCCGTCTGGAAGATCAGGTTTGAATTGGCTTCTCGATTGGCACTACGTTGTACTAAATCCAGTAGACCTTCATTGCTTTCCATATCCGAGAAGACGGTATTTCTTAAATCACTGCTCTCCGTTTCTACTTCATCTTGATAGCGGATGTCGGCGGTGAGGACGTGCTTTTTGCTGGAGTACTCCCGACGGAAGCTGAGTGATACTTCAGTCTCTTCTTCTGCCTCCGTTTCCTCATCTGTTCTGATGGTCCGCTCGAGGAAGTCATCATCCAGGAAGTCGAGGTAGGTTGTGGTGTTGAGGTTGTTGTCGTCACCTATGTTGTAGCGTCCGGCTAGTGTCAGTGTCGTTTTATCATCAAAATTGTAATCGACTCCTGCCCGAAAGTTATGGCTTAGGCCTGAGCGATCGCGGTCTCCGATTTGTTCCGTACGGAACACGCCCATATCCGTGAATAGATCTTGCTCAATACTACTGCGACCTACGCGTGTGCGGTAGTTCAAGCCATAGTTCGTAAACCAGTTGAGCCTGCCTGAGCGATAATTCAGATTAGCGGCTCCACCATAAGACTCGGGGATGCCTCCATTGATATCGAAAGAGCCATTGAAGCCTTTGCGACGGTCTTTTTTCAAAACGATATTGATAACACCGGCCGCTCCCTCCGCCTCGTAGCGCGCGGAAGGGTTAGTGATCACCTCTACTTTCTCGATCATGTCGGCAGTAAGGGCACGTAAACCCTGGCCCCCGTCACCAACCAAGCCGTTAGGACGTCCATTGATGAGAATGCGTACTCCGCCGCTTCCGCGCAGACTCACATTGCCTTCTACATCTACTTGTACAGAAGGCACATTCTCCAATACATTTAGTGCATTGCCGCCCCGAGCATTGAGGTCTTTGCCCACATTGAAGACGCGTTTGTCGAGTTGGATTTCAGTGGTAGACCGTTCTCCTACAACGAGTACTTCGTCCAGCACTTCTACATCTTCTTGTAGTTCAATATCACCAAGGTCCAGGACTCGATCAGTGATGGAGAAGTCGCTGATTCGCTTTTCCGCAAAGCCGATGTAGGTAATCTTCACTTCAAAGGCTTCCTCCTCGGTTTGCACCTCAAACTTACCGTCGAGGTCAGTATTAGCAGCCGTGATGATTTCTTCCGTTTCGGGGTCGGTAATCATTACGGTAGCAAACATGGCGGACTCACCATCAGGGGTAAGAACTTTACCTTTTACAATCGATTGGGCAGAGAGCGTAGAAAGGCAAATGAAAAAGAATAAAAATGCTATTGAACGCATGGGGTTATTTCTTGGCTTACTAATCCGTTACACCCCAGTAAACGCGACTCAGGCCATGTTGTTTTCTGTATCCTTCAGTTGCAGCGAGTGGCTTGTCTTTTGCTGTGGATGAGGTTTGGGAGCACTTTGTTGGGAAATGAAAGGGGCAAGAATAAAAACACCCAACGGTTTGTCTATTGCTATCCGTCTTTCTAAGTGCTCATCACCGCTTCCTTGTCATGAAACGATTTCTATTCTTATTTGCAATTGCACTCATTTTTTATGCCTGCTCCGCTGAAGATGAAACTACCCTACATGATTGTGCAACTACTCCAAATTCCTGCATTTGTCCGCGCAATTATGATCCGGTCTGCGGCTGTGATAACATCACTTACAGCAATGCCTGCGAAGCAGAATGCGACAATATCTTCGATTATGTGCCGGGTGAATGTCCGTAGCTGACAACCAGACTCGGCTCGTGAATTCGGGAGGCGAACAATGTGCAGCCAAAAACTGTCTGCATTAAAGCTGGGGCACTGTTGCCCCATCGCTGCATTTTAACTACCTTCGCAGCGTCAAAAAAACAACCTGCCTCAAATATGAATTTGCACGAGTATCAAGGAAAGGAAATTCTGACCAAATACAACGTTCCCATCCAGCGCGGCCACGTAGCTGAAACCGTAGAAGAAGCGGTAGATGCTTACGGAAAACTGCGCGAACTAACAGGTAGCGATATTGCTATCGTAAAAGCACAAATTCACGCTGGTGGCCGCGGTAAAGGCGGTGGTGTGAAGCTAGCCAAGAACATGGATGATTTGAAGGAGCACGCTGGTAACATCCTCGGGATGATGCTAAAGACTCCTCAGACTCCGGGTGGTTTGAACGGACCTGGTAAACTAGTTCGCAAGGTATTGGTAGCGGAGGACGCTTATGCGCCAGACTTCGATGCTTGCCGCGAATTCTACGTTTCTATCCTAATGGATCGTGCTCGTAAGTGCAACGTGATCGTATACAGTACCGAAGGTGGTATGGATATCGAGGAGGTAGCGGAGCACACGCCGGAGAAAGTACACAAAGAGTACGTTGATCCAGAGTTGGGCCTACAAGGTTTCCAGGCGCGCAAAGTAGCCTTTAACCTAGGCTTGAGTGGCCAGGGCTTTAAGAATATGGTGAAGTTCATCAGCAACTTGTACCGCGCCTTCGTTGGTTCGGACTCAAGCCTGGTGGAGATTAACCCATGTATGTACAACCCGGGTGACGATCGCGTGATCGCTGTTGACTGTAAGTTCACCCTTGATGATAACGCATTGTACCGCCACAAAGACTTGGCAGAGTACCGCGACATTCACGAAGAAGATCCAACGGAAGTAGAAGCTAAGAGCTTCGGCTTGAACTACGTTCAGTTGGACGGTAACGTAGGCTGTATGGTAAACGGTGCTGGTCTGGCGATGGCTACTATGGATATCATCAAGTTGAGTGGTGGTGAGCCTGCTAACTTCCTAGACGTAGGTGGTACTGCAGATGCTAAGCGTGTAGAGAATGCTTTCCGTATCATCCTACGTGATGACCGCGTAAAAGCAATCTTGATCAATATCTTCGGTGGTATTGTTCGTTGTGATCGCGTAGCACAAGGCGTTGTGGATGCTTACAAAAACATTGGCGATATCAAAGTGCCAATCATTGTGCGTCTACAAGGTACCAATGCGGAGATCGCTAAGGAGATCATTGATAAGAGTGGCTTGAACGTACGTTCAGCTATCGCCCTTCAGGATGCGGCTGATGCCGTTAAAGAGGTGATGGCGTAAGTCAATCTAAAGAATAGGGGAGTACTTCCCCGCCACTAAGGGCGAATGAGTGACTAAGGTTGCGCATTCGCCCTTTTGTTTTGTCCCTATGACCCCAAAATGCTTAGACTTCTTCTCTCCGGGGCGCGATTCATCGCGTCATCACAAACCGTTAAAACTCTGTTACGAAGCCTCAATCTCTGACTCTTCCCGCCTCCATTTACCTATTTTGTAGGGATAAAGTCCATATGTTATGAGCCGCTCTAATTTTCCCTTCAAGATCTTCCTGTTGGTCCTTCCATTTTTATGGGGCTGTCGTAGTGACGATGATAGTATGATGAATCCCTTATCCGTCTGCTCGGATGGAGGGGTATACGCCCTGGATCTGGCCAGTGACGTTTTTCGTTCAAATCAAATCTGGCTTACCGAAGCAGATGGAGATATTGCGGCTGATCAAGAATGGGATATTGCAACGCTTGGTGTCCAGTTCTTTAATTTTGAAGACGCCTGTGAAGACGCCTATACCATGAGTTTGGCTGGGTACCGGCAACAGGAGCCGGGGACGATCAGCTCAGATGGCGAAAACCTTTGGGTACGAGAAGTGGCGGAGGTGCCCAATGGAAGTAATATCAATACCCGGGTACTGCTACAGGGAACAGCCTCTGCAGTCACCTTCATGCCAGGCTATACTTTCGAGATTCAGAATTGCCCTGCTATTGATTCAGTCCGGTTTTGGCTCGGTGCTGATCGCAACAATGGTTATGGCTTGGAACCCGATATCACCCTTACTTATCAGGATATAGAGAACAAGTGCATCATAGATGTTCAACAGGCTGTTGCCTATGCTGGTACCGCTCTGCTTGCTGTACGCCATGCTGCCTATGGCACTTGGTTTGGTACGACGGTTAACCTATTTGGCCAGGTGTCGGTGGATCTTGATTTTTTCGAAATGCCCGCGCTCGAAACCAAGCCGATCAACATCAGCTGGCAAGATGGATTAGAGGACCTCTTCGTAGAGATTCGCTGGATCAATGAAATCGGGAGTAAGCGCAGTATGGTGCTCGATGTAATCGATAAAGAAGGAGATTTTGTGGTGCCCATGCCCGCGGAAGCGCAAGGGCCTTTTACCATATACGCCAGACAATGGAGTACGGGCACACGCGAAGTGCAGCAAGTCTTTGATACTTGGCCATCAGAAGTGGATATCAATTTTCAGCTCGAGGGAGAAGTCACCAATTTTACCTATCCAGAACTTCAATATGAGGCCTCTGGGGCTAACATTGCGGTAGCTAATGGTATTTATTCCGGTAGCCCTAACAGTGTAGAAAATAGTCAACGCTGGTACGCAGGCCCCGCTGCCGAAGGGCAACAATCCATCACGTTTGCACCACTCAGTTTTGTGTTGCGTGATTCCCGCACTGAATTCCTCTACGATCAGGCCTACAAAGCCAATGCAAGACTCAAGCTGTACAACTATGCCAATATGAATAGCGACTACAGTTGGTACCTACGCAACGTATATTCTGATCTCGGGACCGGTGATCATTGGTTGAAGACGCTGGATTATGAGATGTTGATTGTGGGCTTTTGATTAGCTAATCCTGCTGTTTAAACTATCGTTCATGCGCGCGTTCCTATTCCTAGTAGTGGTGTTGACCACTTTGAGCACTTGCAAAGATGATGAGGTGATAGACTTCCCCTCTTGCTCCAATGGTGATACCTATGCGCTGGATTACCGCACTGCACAATTCAGTGGGAATACGATCTGGCTTAGCAATTCGGCAGCTGAACTGGTGCTGGATGAAGATGTAGAGGGAGGTACCGCCACACGATACTTTGTCAACTTGGAGGATGCCTGTAGTGATGTGTACACCTTCAGTACGGCTGGATACCCTAATATGTCCAATGGTAATCCTCAAATCTTTGCCCACAACTTTCAGATCAATGAATTCGGTGGTGTTCCAGCAGGCAGCGTTGTCGACTACTGGAATGCATTGAATTCGACGATTTTTGGCTCCTTGCCAGAAGGTACGATCTACATTGAAAATTGCCCTCCCATTGATTCTGTGCGTCTGCTCACCTACGCTGATCCACGCGAGGGTTACGGACTAGCACCTAGATTTAGTTTTGAGTATTCAGCAGAGGATAGTTTACTAGCTGTTCATACCCAGCTTTCCTTTCTATGGGTGACCGATCTGCAGTTGGCTGTGCGTACACTAGATGGTGTCTGGGGCGGTATGTCCTTTCCCGCAAACGCGCTTGTCGATTTACCTGCTCCTCGATCCTATGCAGATTTGCAGCCTATGGAGCTATTACAGACAATGATTGAATGGCCGACCAATGCAACTGATGCAGAGCTAGAAATCTTTTGGGTGCAGGATGTCAATAATAGAAGACTGCAATTGATTGGCAGAACGGACAAACCTGGATTGTTGGAGATGCCATCCCTCTCAGGCATAGATGGTCCTTTCCTTTTTCAATTCCATTGGAAAGATGATCATGAGCGGGAAATCCATCGGGTAGAAGAAAGCTGGTTCCCCAAATTGTCGTTCTTCCCAACGATTGAAGGGGAGCTGGTTAATTATCAGTACCCTCAATTGCAATACGAAAGTACTGGCGCTAACGTCATAACTTTGGACGGGATCTACGATGACCCTAATTCGAGTGCGTATTGCCGCCGCCAGTACGCTGGCCCAGTGGCTACTGATGGGAATTTAGTACTAGCGCCCTTTAGCAATAGCTTGGATCAAGCGAGTAACCGCCTCAAAAGTCTCTACGAATCAACCTGGGATCAAGACCTGACGCTGCACTTCTACCATTACCCGGCGATGACCGGTAATTTTGGTTGGTACCTGCGCTATGTTGTGTCTGATCTGGGCACAGGATCAGAATGGCTAGACCGATTGAACTATGAACGTATGACAATACCCGCTCGCTAAAACGTAAGCCTCGTCGGCCAGGAGCAAGTTCTGCTAAAGTCAATTGGCTGACCTTCTTGTTGTTATCCCTTTGTTTAACACTTGAATGTGAACGAGTTCCGGGAAACATCACTTATCTTATGGTTATATTCATCTTATAACCCCTATCTATGCGACGCTTCTCTATACTCCTGCTGGTAGTCCTATGCTACAGCTCCTGTAAAAATGATGATGATATGGTTGTGACCTCCAATTGTGAAGGAGGAATAACCTACTCTCTCGATTTTCAAGCCGAATCCATTCACGAGCGCAATTTATGGTTGACCGAGGCCGATGGTGATCTCGCCTTCGACGAAGAAGTAGATGCCTTAGTAACTGGGCTACAGTTTCTCAACTTCGACAATGCCTGTGAGGATCGCTATACCCTGAGTGTCGGCTATTATGACACAGATGATAATCCTTACCCGGGGGATTATGGCAAAGAGTTGCGCGTTCGGGAGTTCGCCGCTGTACCGAATGGTAGTGTAGTCGATTTGCAGAGTGCCGGCGTTAATGGAAATGTATTCAGAGGGTTGATGCCCAATTGGCTAATTGCTATTCCGAACTGTCCACCGATAGATTCTGCATTATTACAAGTGAAGTTGGATCCGCTTGCTCCGAATGCGCCAACGACACCCTTTTACTTTGATTACTCACTGGTCCTTGTATACAGAAGAAGCCTGGGTCACGGCTCCCCAAGCGCTCATGGCTTTCCGCGATGCCAACACGGGAGAATGGCTGGGGGAAATCCTCGATTTCCGTCAGGAGCTACCTACAACTTTGGCTTATGAAAGCTTAAAGTCGATGAATCTTCAGTCTACGGAGGTGCAATGGCCAACTGGCGCCAGAGATATGGAGCTAGAGCTTCATTGGGTACATGATCTCTCGGGGCGAAAAGTAACCATGGTAGGATTGCAGACAGAGGAAGGAAACCTTGAAATACCAATGCCAGCGGAGGTTGCCGGACCCTACATTATTACCGCCAGATGGGAGGATGAATATGCGCGCGAAGTAAGGTACATGATGGATGAATGGCCTGAGGAACTCAATATTATCTCTTCCCTCCAAGGGGAGGTGCTAAGTTTTGAGTATCCAAACTTGGAGATCAGTACGAGTGGCCTCAATGTCCTAAGGGTTGATGGTGCTTTTGTGAATTCATCCGGTTATTATTCTCAACGACAATACGTAGCAGAAGCCAAGGAAGGGCCACAGCAGATTCAATTTGCCCCACTTAGTCCAGCAATGGATGCTACCGATCCGGATATCAAGCCGCTGTACGAACAAGCGCTGGACGAATCCGGCCGCTTGGATCTGTACTACTACCAAGAGACCGATGGGACCTATTCCTGGTACTTTCGTAATATCCTTTCTGACCCCGTTAGTGGAGAAGCCTGGCTGAAAAGTTTGCGCTACGAGCGCTTGATTGTGCCATTCAACTGATACTGATATCGAGTACCTTGGATTTAGTGTTTATCAAGTATTTTTAGGAATGAACCGCGCCTCACTACTGTCTCTGCTTTTCTTCACTTTCTCCCTGTTTGCGTGTAGCAAGCAGGAAACCGCTCTGGATTGCCCGGGACAAGGCGACCGTGTTGTTGATGTCTTGAGTGGGCCCAGTTCTGCTCTCATGGCTGGAAAAGTCTGGGCATTTCTTAGCAATGAATACGGAGGCCGGGGCGAGACCGTAGAAATTAGCAGGTATCCCTTTTTTCTTAATTGGCCACTTGGGTGTCAGGATGAGTACTCGGTGAGTATTGTTAAGCATTTTGCCAAGTCCGTGCTCGCGAATGCTTATACGTCTTTAGATACTTACGGTAAATTTCCCGTCGGAGGGTCGATCGAATTGGAACCGGCACTATTTGAAGCCTTGATCCCTACTACTCGGATAGAAAGCCAGACCGTCGTAATTAACAATATGCCAGACTATTCTGGCCTAGAGTTCTTTCCTCGAGTGTCCTTTGATCCGCAATACGACGCTTCAACGAAGACGCTTCGTCTGGATATACCCAACTATTCTACTTTCTTGGGTAAACGCCATGCCTACCTTGCTTTTTGGGATAGAGAAGCCAGCGAACGCCGTGCCGTCCTGATTGATTTGAGCCTTGGCGGGAGTGAATACGACTATTTGACCCAGTCTCATCTGATGGAGTGGCAGCGCATAGCCGTTGAAGGGGATATTAAAGATGTGAGAGTTCAAGAAGTGATTGATCAATCCCAAGGAGATATGGTATTTATGGGTTCGGAAACTGTTAGTAATAAGGAAGTACGCTTTTTATTGCGAGCGGATAGCCGCCCCTATTTAATTCATATTGCTACCAGTCTTGTGGGCACCAGTCATATACGCAATCAAGCGTATTATCCGAGCTTGCCCGAGTTGGTGCAGCTTCCTGGCTCTCCATTGTCTAGAATCGATTATGATCGGAAGGGTTTTTCGTTGACCTGTACGGCACCGATTTACTTGTATTTATCATCCAGTAATCAACCGTACACCGATAGAGACCAGCAAACTTTTCAAAGTATGATTGGCCCTGGAGAACAACGGCTCCGGCCACCAGAGCTGCCACCGTTTCTGCAACAGCAAGACCCGGATATATATTTGCCGGCTAATCTATTTGAAGATGGTTTTATGTATGAGTTCTGGCATTATCCAGCGGCAGAAACCGCCAATGATTATTGGAGAATGGATGAATTAGATCAATTTGCGTTGCAGAATTACTATTATGAACGACTTTATCGTAGACCTTAACTGATAAACTGCTTTGGTTGACTAAAAGTGCTCTTATCGATGTACCGCTACTCTCTTTACCTGCTGCTATTATTCTCATTATCCTGTGCGCGTAGTGATGACCAACTAGATTGCCCGGGACAAGGTGACCGCGGCGTTGATGTCCTGAGCGGACCTAGCTCAATTATATTCAATGCAGAAATTTGGGCCTTTCTAAGCAATGAATACGGTGGACGAGGTGAATTGATTCGTGTAACCGGCTACCCTTTCTTTTTGAATTGGGAAGATGGGTGCCAGGATGAATACGCAGTAAATCTGATCAATTTTCAATACGACTTCACCTCTCTAACTACCTATTGGAAATATTCGGCAGGGGAGTCTGCGCGACTTCGTCCAGATCTACCGAGTTTGTTCTATGACTTTTCGCCGATCGCGCCTCCCACCGTTACCATCACCAACTTTCCGGATTTTCGTGATTTAGAGCTTACTGCTCAGCTCCATTTTGAATCACAATTTGATGCGAACTCAAGGACGCTCCAAATTAATATATCATTGGAAGATCGCTGGCGGGGCGGTCGCTATGCATACTTGACCTTATGGGACGAAGTAGCTGGAGAACATCGTGCAATCTTGATTGACTTGCAGGAGGGTGGACAATATGATTACTTGATCCAATCGATTGGCATGAGTTGGCAACAAGTCTCAGTGGCGGAAGAGGTACACTATGTTGGGATTCAAGAGGTAATTGACCCAACCAGCGGTGAGTGGGTTTTCATGGGGGAACAACTCGTGCATAATGGCACAGCTGAATTTCTATTGCTTTCAGAATCGCGCCCCTACTTGGTTAGCATTTATTCTGATGGACAATTGGCCTCTCACCGATGGGCGCAAGACTATTATCCCGAGCTACCCGATCATGTGGATTTTCCCTCGTCTCCCATTCTGGAACATGACTATATCGCCGAAAAATTCACACTCACTACAACTGATCCGATTTACTTGTCAGTGGTGACTAAGGAACTCGATATAACCGGCAATCAGCGGATTCTTCGGGGCGTCATACCAGCAGGGCAATACACCCTACGAACCCCTGACCTTCCGCCAAGTTTTCGTGCAAGCTACCCTCAAGTAGATTTGCCTTTAAACCTCTCCGAGAACGGATACGAAATAGCGTTCTGGCATTTTCCGGCCGCTACATCGGAGGCGGATTACTGGCGACTACTAGAGCTAGAGGGGCTTGATAAAGAGCTATATTATTTTGAAAGAATAGCGGTACGATAGCAGGTATGCTACACTTGCTTTAGGATGATGGGGTGTCAGGCTTGATTTATTAATCGTTGCTATCACGCTGAGTTATGAAACAGACTGCTTTTTACTTATGTGTTTTTCCACTCCTACTCTTGTGGTCATGCAATCGCAGTGACGATCAATTAGACTGTCCTGGTCAAAGTGATCGAGCTGTGGATGTCATTGGCGGCCCCCTTTTTCCATCGTACGGAGGTGAAACCACACGGGCATTCTTAAGTAATGAGTACGGCGGTCGGGGTGAAATACAAGAAGTAGTAGGGTATCCCATGCACCTTAATTGGTTTGATGGTTGCCAGGATGAGTATACGGTAAATATATTAAGTCATTATCCAGCACGTTGGGACGGGCTCGTTTGGCCTTCTCAAATCCCTGAATATGCTGGGATTCACTCGTATTTTGGTGTAAAAAATGGTGATGGTTTCAACCTTGGTGATGGGCCCCCATCTGGTCTGAGCTTTGATCTTTGGGAGGTTCCAAGTCGCTCTTTGGAAATTACTGGAATTCCTGCTTGGGATGAATTGATCGTTTTGCCAAACTCCAGAGATTTTGATCTGGACGAGTTGTATCCGACTGGTCAAGGTACGCTGCACGCAGATCTTCAGTCTACGACGCTTTCTAGTCGGACAGTCTACATCATCTTTAAACTAGCGGGCACACTGGAATATCGAGGCATTCGCTTGAACTATGATGACCCCTCTTGGGATTATGACTTCGCTACTGCAGCAATACCCTTCGCACAGCATCAGATTGAAATTGATGAAGGGATAGATCGTATGACGGTATTTCAATTCTCTGATGACGAACTAAATGAATACTTTTCCCTTGGTGGATCACGGCAAGGAGAGCGTACACTATCGGTCTTGCTACCTCCAGAAGAGGGACCATTCACGATTGGCTGTTCAAGCAGCGAGGCTGGTGTTTCCAGAAGGACGAGTAAGATGCTGCCTGAGCTTCCCCTTAGTGTAGACCTTTCAATCCACGGGGCTGATCCGATTCTTGATATATCCTGGACGGAAGATTTTCTCAACCTGGAGATGGAATTGCCTGGCTATTGCAATTTATGGAGTGGGACATGGCATGGTAATGAACCCTATATCGTCTCTGTTAGACGAATGGAGGGACCGCTGAACAGTGGGCAGAATTCGATAAGAATACCTGATCTTCCTCCACCCTTTAGGCAGCAATTTCCAGCGGTTCAATGGTTGCCAGATATGCTAGATTATGGTTTCAAAATTACCTTCTGGCATTATCCCGCTATTCAGCTTACTGAAGATTACCGCCACCTTGACCAATTTGCCCCATCTGAGCTCATTGAGTTTCATAGCTTTGAGTTCGAGTTTTAGTAGTAGTATTAAGAGATCCTATGGTAGAGGACGATTTGTTAGCTACAAACAAAAACTAAGCTTATGCGCGCATCCTATCTATTGCTGTTGAGTTTTGTACTGATCGTAGGTTGTCGGCAGGAAGATGATCAGCTAGACTGCCCCGAACAGGCCGACCGTACAATAGATGTTTTGGCGGGACCATTGCTGCCTGCCCGAGGACTTGCGGATTGGGCGTACCTGGGTAATAAGTACGGGGGCAGAGGAGATGCCATTGAAATTACCGGCTACCCATTTTTCTTGAACTGGTTAGATGGTTGTGAAGAGGACGTTAGTGTAAATATTGTTGGCCATCGGAAGGAACGAATCCGATTTCCCGATAACCTGGTGTTGGTGCCAGAGCATGCAGTTCTGCAATCTTACTATGGTGTCAAAACCGGACAAACGATCAATCTCGATCCTGGAATAGGAGGGTGGACATTTCCTACCCAAGAGGTTTTGGACTACCGTACTATGGTGATACGAAATGTACCGGAATGGGATCAGATCACATTGCTGCCCAATACATCCGCCGATGCAGATATTGATGGATCTATACCGGGGGAGTTGAGCATCGAACTAAGCCCCTGGTACGCTTCACGGGGCTATTTCTACATTGTAATTAAGGAGCTAGGTACGTCTGATTTTTATGCGATAAAGGTAGATCCCACCGTTGAGCCGTTTACCTATGATTTTGCTACGGACAAAGTGCCAGTGGACGTTCATACCATAGAGCTTGACCCAAGCCTTACTTGGGTAAGTGTTCATGAAGTGATTGATGGAGGAGAAACAAGACCCCTTCAACTATTCTTCCAAGGACTGCCTGATAAATCTGTGACACTATTTGTGCCACAAACAGACAATCCCCATATTGTCGCGATCAGCAGCGAAGAAGGGAATGTGTATCAATTTACTGCCATGCTCCATGAGTCCTTGCCTACCTACTTGGATCAGACTGATCATGGCGAGATTCCAATAACCGATTTTACCTGCGCGGGCGATTTCATAAATCTGGAACTAACTAAGCCCGGCTACTTCGAACTTCGTGGAGGGGACAATAGCCCGCTCCAGTATGATCCAGCGTTTCGAGGGATTAGGCAGTTAGAAGGTCCTTTATCTGCCGGCAAACATCGGCTGCGACTCCAGGATTTGCCCCCGGCCTTTAAAGCGGCCTATCCAGGATTGGAGCTCTCTAAGGATATCTTTGAAGACAGCTACTTGTTGAATTTTTGGCATTATCCAGCCATACCAAGGGCGGAAGATTACTGGCGCTTCAGTGAGTTTCCTAATTTGGATCGGCATCTCTACACTATTTACCAGATTCAAGTGAATTAGGCGGAGCAAGTCTTTCTGCCTACCTTAATGGGCAAACAAGCCCTTCATAATGACCTTTTCCGAATACCGCCAGTACGATGCACTGGGATTAGCTCAATTGGTTCAGTCTGGCGAGCTCACCGCAGTTGAATTATTAGAAGTTGCCATTGCTAGAGCAGAAGTTATCAATCCAACCATCAACGCCATCATTCATCCCTTGTATGAACGGGCGCGTGAGAAGGCTGAGGTCTCAGCGGAAACTGCCAAATCACCTTTCGCGGGTGTACCCTTTCTTATCAAGGACTTGGGACTGGCACTGCAGGGTACGCCGCTTCGGATCGGCTCCCGGTCAACGGCTGGGGATATCTCTGCTGAAAGTAGTTATTTGGTGAGCGCCTTCGAGAAAGCAGGCTTGTTGATTTTTGGGAAAACCAATACGCCAGAATTTGGTCTGACTCCTTTCACGGAACCGGAGCTGTTCGGACCTACTACCAATCCCTGGAAACCTGGCTACACTGCTGGAGGGAGCTCAGGCGGGAGTGCAGCAGCCATAGCGGCAGGCATCGTCCCACTTGCTACCGCAAGCGACGGAGGTGGATCTATTCGTATGCCGGCTTCTTGTTGTGGCTTGTTTGGTTTGAAGCCATCTCGAGGAAGGTTAAGCTTGGGACCTGGTGGTGGAGAGATGTGGGGAGGAGCAGTAGTAGAAGGTTGTAACAGCCGCTCTGTACGTGATTCTGCAGCCTTTTTGGATCAGTTCTCTATACAGGGACCTGGTGAATTGTACGTGGCTCCAGCACCGGAGCGTACCTATCTAGAAGAGCTCAATCAAGCTACTGGTAAGTTGCGAATTGCTTATAGTTACGAACACCCCTTAGGGCTACCGGTTGATCAAGACTGCATTGATGCGATCGAGAGTACGGTGTCGCTTTTGGCGGAACTGGGGCATGAGGTAGAAGCTGTACCACTGCCGTACGAACGCGAAGACTTGACAGAAACCTTTCTGCACCTAATTATGGGGGAAGTAAATGCAGAGCTCCGCCGAATTGGACAAGCTCGCGGGCGGGCTGTGAGTCGAGCTGAAGTGGAAGAGAATACCTTCGCCTTAAGCTTGCTCGGAGATACCATTACTGCCGGTGCCTATGCCTACTATCGCAGTAGATGGAATGATCTGGCTCGCCGACAAGGGCGTTTTCACCAAACGTATGATTGTCTGCTAACACCTACAGTGGCGTTGGCTCCGTTTAAAGTGGGAGGGCTAGCCAGCACACCTGCTGAGCATTTCCTCATTAAGATCCTGAATCGACTCCGTTTGGGTAGCCTACTGAAGGCTAATATCGGTGAACTGGCGAAGAAGGTGTTTAACTACATGCCTTACACGCCTATCGCTAATATGACAGGACAACCAGCGATGTCGGTACCCCTGCACTGGAATGAGCAAGGACTACCAGTAGGCGTTATGTTCACCAGCGCCATCTATCGGGAGGATATTCTTTTCCGGCTAGCAAAACAGTTGGAAGAGGCTCGGCCTTGGATGAACAAAGTACCAGGGTAGGGGGGGATTATTAATCTCAATAGATCGAGTTTACTTGTTTCCCATTCGATCCAGGTAGTCTTTTTCTTCCGGCGTCAGAGAATCGACGCCCTTTCGGTTAATCTTGTCCAGGATCTCATCAACTGAGAGTTGCTTTCTCCTTCGTGGCCTTCGACCAAGATTTTTGACCCCTTCCCCCCAGTAGTTGTCTACCATCAGCACTGCGGGGTTACGGATAATGAGTAGCAAGAAAGCTGCGGTGGGCAAGAGTATCAGAAGTATCAACCACCAACTGGTCTGAAGCACAGAAGGTTTCAACAGAATAGTAAGTAGCACTCCGACGATAGCACCACCCAGGTGGGCATCGTGGCCAATGTTATCACTTTGAGACTTAATTCCCAGCACAGATATCAGAACGAACAAGATTCCAAAAAGCCAGCTGGGCATCTCAATCGGCAAAAGGATTAAGGATATTTTGATGTCTGGGAAAAGAATGATGGCGGCGAATATGACCCCACTAATAGCCCCAGAAGCACCGACCGCTCTATAGTCTCCATGCTGGCGATGTATGTATAAGGCCAGAAGGTTTCCTCCTAAAAGGGAGCCCACGTAAATGAGTAAGTATTTGGGAATGCCCAGAATCAGCTCTAGTGACCAACTAAAGGCCAAGAGTGCCACCATGTTGAAGCCAAAATGAATCCAGCCAACGTGCAGGAAACCCGAAGAAAACAGCCGACTCCATTGTCGGTTAATGAGGATCTCGTCCACATTAAAGACATGGCGTTCGAAATACTGTCGATCAATGAAGCCTTTGTAGGTAGTCAGGCCAATTAGTATTAGCAGTAACGTGCCAATTACACTGGACATAGGGGTTCAGGGCTTTGTTGAACTCCTAATTTAGGGTAAATGCGTTACTGAACCAGGATTTGACCTACATAAGTCTGCTCACCACTCAGAATCCGGTAGCTGTAAACTCCTTTGGGCCACTGGCCAATGAGGAGTTGTTGGGTCCAGGCTTCGCCAGGTGTCGCCTCAAAAGAAATTCGACGCAGCTGCTGGCCAGCGACGTTGAATAGCTCCAACTCAATGATTGAACTACTGGCCTCTTCCACAAAGAAATTCAACTCATTGTCCGTTGGGTTCGGGAAGACCTTCCACGCCTTGGGTGGTGGAAAGCTCATGGGCAACAAATTGGAATAGGTAAATGCACCATCGGCAGTCGTCACCTTAACTCGGTAGATGTTGGCGCCGCGCAGTGGTTCTTGATCCACGTACTGGTAGTTTTGGATCGTATTATTGTTACCGGTGGTATTTATCTCTGCTAGTGGACGGAAGCTGAAGTAATCGCTACCGCGCTGCAATTCCATCTTTACAATATCATTTTCGAAAGCAGTACCCCAGTTCAGTGAGATCGCTTGATCGGATCCCTGCCCCTCCAGTTCTACCCAATCCAAGAATGGGTCACCACAGTAGGGATAGATGCGTTGCGATACCATGGTAGATAAGCCCTCCGGATCAGTTACGGTCAATTCTATGCGGTAGTAGTAGATCTCTTGTTCACAACCCAGCGGACTGATGAGAAAGTAGCTCTCCGGTTCAAAAATTACCGGATCTGGGTGGAAGTGGTCGTTATGGTGCAAGAAAGTCCGCCACTGATACATCAACTCGTCATTGCTGTGTTCTGCATCCGTGACGTTAGCTGCTAGGCGCAGCAAAGAGGTAAAGCCAAGCGGGTATTGATCTCCATCCTTGAAGGAAGAAATCTCCACTTGCGGTGGTGTATTATTAAGGGATACAACGCGCTCACTAGAATTTACAGCACCTTCTGCATCGGTAACTGTCAGGCGCACCAGATAACTTGACGGGCCATTACCCGTACTGGTAAAGGTATGGGTGGGAGCTAACTCCGTGCTGGTATTGCCATCACCAAAGTTCCAGGCGTAAGTCAGAGCTGTTTGATTCGGGTCATATGATCCGGCTGCCGTAAACTGTACTTCAAGTGGGCCTGGACCATAGAAACGGTCGGCTTGAATGACGGCGATAGGGGCCGGGTTGCCACCATAGCTGATCTTACGGAGTTCGCCTGCAAGGTTGGTATAGTACAAGGCGCCGTTATCGGTGTTTTCTGCTAAGTGGATCAAGTCCTTAGTATACTCATGGAAGAGGTCCACCTTACTGAGGACGTTGTTTTCGTCAATTTCCATCGTTCTGATCCAGCCGCTAAAATCAAAATGGATGTATTTGCCGTGGTACTCTTCTGGGAATTGATCTCCTTGATAGAATACACCGGCCAGACTCGAATAACCATCAAAGTTCTCTCCGGCAACAGGTACGGCAGGGTCATCGAGGAAAATATTGATGAGGTCGCCATTGTCATTCCAGCCCGGCACCGCAGCTCGGGTTGGCATATTCCATCGCGAATTGCTCCAGGTGATCAACGGTTGTTCTGCATAAGAAGGGTAGGCCGAATCTGGTATCGGTTGACTGAGGTCGCAGGGGTTGCCAGGAATAAACGGGCCTCCTTCCTTTGGGCGAGCGATAAGATCGCGGAAGTCAAAGAAAGGTTTGTCACAAGTATTGACGGGGTTGGGCGCCATTGGGTTGATCGGAACATCCTGTATCCAGAATTTCCAGGCCAGTTCATTGCCTTCAAGGATCGGCCATCCAAAGTTTTGCCCTGCCGAATGCAGGATGTTGAGCTCTTCCCAGGATCCGTTACCTACATCACCCACCATGAATACACCAGGATCGCCATCCTCAGCGTAGTGACTTCCGGTGTTGGGGCGCAGCACCATTCGGTAGGGGTTGCGAAGCCCGCGAGCCCATACCCTAGATTGAGCAGCACGTGGTGTGGCTGGGTCATAAAAAGGATTGCTGGCTAATCCATCGCCCGTCTCAGGGTCAATACGGAGCACTTTCCCGTTCAATGAACCCAGGTATTGTGATTTGTAAGCACCTACATCCTGGTCCGGCGTGATAATCCCCCAATCAATAGCTTGTGGTACGAATTCGTCACCGGGTTCATTGCCAATGCCGATTTGTAGACCACCGGTAGTTTCACCTGATGTTAGTAGTAAAGTGCCGTCTGTTCCTTGAACAATGCATCCGGCCCCATGGAACTCATAAAGGATAGGTACGCCACTGTCGATCGTTTCCCCCAGTAGTACTTTCCGGGAATCCGGTACTACTGTTTTGAAGCCTGTACTGGCGTCTGCCTGATAACGGGTTACCCGAGCAAAGGTGGGTTTAAAGGTTACTGTGCTGTCTGGAGAGTATTCAGGAGTGCCGTAGTTCCAATGATGGTGAAGGTCCACCACGTAGTACAAATAGAAGTAACCATTCGTTAGGAATTCATTGTCGAGGCAGAAGCCATTTAGGCCATGATCTTTCCAACTACTTACTTCCTCGCTCAGATCGAGTAGTGGTTGTTCCAATAGCTGATCGGCAGTATCCAAAACATACACTTGACCGGCTTTTTCCCATACGTACCCCTGGCCATTATTATCAAAGATGACACCCAGTGGTAGCTCGAATCCATCCGCTACTCTGGTATCGTAGAAGTCGGTTGGGAGTTGGGCAAGTAAAGAGGCCTGACTTACTATCAAACAACAGCAAAGCAAGGAAAAACGAAGAAGGAGAAGCTTAATATGCACTCTATCCATGACATTTTGGGGATTGATCTCAAGGAAGCACAAAAATACAAGAATCACCGTACAGCTACGTCTTGCAACGGTAATATTCCTGCCTTCAACTTGACAGTTCCATCAGCGAGATTTGGAGTAATTCCCTACTCCACCAATATGTCCTTGTTGTTTTGCCTAGCGCCCGAAGTGAGCAGCAGCACTTGCAGTGGATCCGCGTTCTTTCCCATCCTCAATGGCAGTAGGGGAGTAGTGTACGTGGATATTAATGTATAAGGCACGTGCCAAGCGGAAGATGTACACAAAGAATATGCCTAGAACCAGGATGAGCAGACCGAAACTTGCTGCCGTGCTCCAATCCAGTACCCAGTGGAAAAATAGGACAAATCCAATGGAGAAGAAGGCGGTGAAAATATAAGACAAGAACATGGCACCGTAGTAGTAGCCCGGTTCTGGGAAGAAATCTTCGTTGCACTTGTCGCAGCGCTCTTTCATGTCAAAGGGCTTGCTGAAACTATAGCTGCTGGTCTCGAACATATCACTCTCGTGACAGCGTGGACATTTGATATTGAAGATGCTATACGCCTTGGAGCCTTTACGAAACATGTTGAGTCTTTTTTGGTAGTTGCAGTTGGGGATATTCATTAAACACTTAAAGCACCGCAAAGATGCACAAAAAGACTACTGATTTTGGTGATTTGTGTCACAAAAAAAGTATCCCGGATCATTCACTTATTGATGATCCGGGACCAAAGGATTACTGAACAAATAAGCGCTTAATTCTTTTGGACAATGCTTAATCTCGACAGTGATCCTATGTAAGGGGGGGAGGGCGCGTTTCTTGTTGTCTACAGCTTTAGTAAGCGTTCTGATTTTGAGGCTTTACCGTCGAAATACTGGATGATATAGCTTCCGCTTGGTAGAGCACTAATATCAAGCGTTTGCTGCATGCTATCCAATTCGATAGTCATTCGTTGGCGCCCAGTGAGATCCAAGACCTGAATTTGCAGGCCAGCCTGACCACTAATCTGTAACTGGTTAGTAGCGGGATTAGGGTAGAAGCGTGGTGCAATTGTATGCTTGTCACGAGCTTCCATCGCTGTTTCGTTTGGTGTAGGGTCGTTGCCGCTCATTCGACCGAGTGATCCATTTCCGCCGGATGTTTCAGAAGGACGGCGGTTGCCACGTACACAGTTTCGGGTACTAATCATCAAGTTAGAATTGATGCCTACGTTAGCACTGAATTCTATATTTACACTATTTGGTAGGGTAGGCATACTGTTCTGCAAGTCCAGTTCAAAGAAATGATCACCTGCCTGATCGGTATTAACTATATCTGTATTGTTAGGATCTGGAGTCCAGTTGGTGGTGCCCGGTGCATAGCCAGGGGTCACTTGATTCAGTTTGGTAGCACTTACACTTGAAGCACCACCCGGTTGCTGAAGTCGGAATAGTGACACTGGTTGTGGATTAAATTGGGAGAAGCTTGGGCCCTCCACGCTAACAATCACTTCATTCGTATTAATAACCCGACTGCTGCTTCTGGTAAACGGAATATAAGTTATATACATGCTTCGTGAGAAGTCCCAAACAGGATTGACGCCAACAGTACTTCCAGAACAGGTAGAGATTGTTGTGTTATCAGGTGTGTCCAACTGAAGAACCAAGTCATCTATGTGGAGTCCTTCGGGTACCCCAATTCCTGGGTCACCGGGAGTTCCATTCTCGCAAAGAGGAGTGATGACCACCACTGTTTCACTGGTGATAATATGACCAATGATTGTAGTATTGGTACTGAAGTGGGTATTGTTATAGAGTACAGTGTTGGTCAATAGATCAATCATCTGTACATCATAGCCATTAGCGCCAGCAACTGGGGCCCAGGATACGTCCAGGACATCTACTCCCATGATCGTGGCAGTAATAGTTGCAGGGGCTGCTAAATAACAGGGTTCACCCTCTTCCTGAGCCGTAGTTTTTGTGCTAAAGAGCACTAGAAATAGAGAAAGCAATAGTAGCTTGGGGACGCTATTGAGTTTCATTTTGTAGAGTTTTGTTCAGTAATTATAAACTTATGTTTACGAATGTAGGGGCCTTATCAGATAAAAAATAGCTTACTTTTTTACCATTTTCTGTACATTTTGCCTTTCGAACGCTTGCGCGATGAGCCAATTAAAGATAATTGACACACTACTCACCTTCAGTAAAAAGCAAACTGATCGACTCCGTCAGTTTGTAAAATCTCCGTATTTCAACAATGGATATAATGCCGGACAACTGGTTGAGTTACTTGAGTTCTTACTGAAGCATAAAAAGAAGGGGGTAGACAAAGGAGTACTCCAAGCGCAGTTCTATCCGGATAAACCTTTTGTAGAGAAAAGTAAGAATGCCATCGATAATCCGTTGGCCGATCTGAATGCATTAGTTGAAGAGTTTATCGTCCATCAGGAAGTTGATGAGGAGGTGATCCGGCGATCAAGTTTTCTAAAAGCACAATACTTTGGCCGGATTCACCGCGATGATCGTTTCTTGTCACTGATCAGTAGATATCGCAAGCAGTGGAAGAAGCGCCAACGGTTGGGATTTGAAGATTGGCTGGAGCGTTTTCAGATGGAACTCCTTGCCGCGGAGTACCATGATATTTTTAAGACGCAAGACAAGGAGAGCGGTTTGCAGTCGGTGCACCACTACCTCGATCAATTCTTTTTTGCACAAAAGATGATGGTGGGTTTTATGGCCTATTTTCAACAAAAGATACTCGGTAAAACGGACGCTGTTGAAATGGAACAGGACCCTGTGTGGATGTTCCTCTACCAGAACTATCCTCAATTGGAGGTGGCAAACCCTGTTGCGGACTTGTATTACCATGCCAGCCTATTAGTCGATGATCCTGACAATGCTAATTTGTTAGATGAGTTTCAAGCGCTGCTAGAGCGGCATCAATCTGATGTTCCGGAAGAAGAAATTCGTAACCTTTATGCTGTGCTTCGAGCAATGAGAGGCCAGCAGTTTCGTCGTAGTGGAGGAAAGGACTTAATTCCCTTCTTTCTCTCTATGTATAAAGAACATATGGAGGGCGGATTCTTTGCGGTAAAAGGCAAGCTCAAGTCAAGCTCAATGAAGCTCCTGGTTAATATGGGAATTATGGCAAAGGACTACGATTGGGTAAGAGGTGTATTAGCCGATTATCCACCTAGTCGAGTGATCAATACTCGGTATCCAGAAGAATTCCATCGCTTATGCCAAGCCGAACTCCTTTTTGCTGAGAAGAAGTATGAAGAGGCAGAGGCCAAAATTGTGTACCGGCTATTCGAAGACTTTAACTACAGCTTAAGCTGTGATATCTTACTAGTCAAGGCCTACTATGAGACGCAAAATGATCTCCTGGAAAGTCGTATTCGAGCTATGGAACTGAAGGTTCGGCGCGCTAAACTTGGGAGCTTTGATAAACAGGCTTATCTCAACTTTATCAGTATCGTTCGCAAGTTGATGAAATACCACTGGATCAAACATGAGCAAAAGCTTGCTAAAGTTGAAGAAGAAATTAACGCTGATAACCCCCTCATTCAACGAGCGTGGCTGAAGGGTGTTTTACAGTCATAGCGTCTATTTGGAGAGCTGAGCCATTCACCGCAAATAACTAACATTTCGCCGCCATTGTAACTGATCTTACAACCTAATTCCAGTAGTGTTGTTGGGAGACTATAATCAGTTTGACGTATGAAAAAAATGTTACTCCGCTCTTCAATAGTCATGTGTTGCTTGCTTTTACTTTCAACCTTAAGTGCCCAACCACCATGGGGTGGTGGCCGTGGAAAGAAAGGCCCAACTATTAAAGGCCGTATCTCCGGAACTGTAATCGATTCTATTTCTGGACAAGCTGTTGAATTTGCTACGATTGTATTGATCAAGCCAACAGACGGTAAGCAAATTGACGGTGGTATCACCGAAGTTGACGGTTCCTTTAAGATTATCGAAATTGATAACGGGAAGTATAACCTTAATGTGAGTTTCCTCGGATATGAGGATAAAATGGTAACCGGCATCGAAACTACGCTGGAAAAGCCTGACTTGGATTTAGGTACCGTTTATCTTATTCCAACGGGAGTGAACCTGGAGGAAGTGACCGTAACAGGCCAAGCGGCATTGGTGGAAAACCGGATTGATAAATTGGTCTACAATGCAGATAAGGATGCTAGTACAGTAGGTGGTGATGCGGCTGACGTGCTTCGTAATGTTCCCCTGTTGTCTGTTGACCTAGATGGTAATGTGAGCCTTCGTGGTTCGTCTAATATTCAGATCCTCATCAACGGTCGTCCTTCTACTTTGTTTGCTTCCAATCCTGCGGATGCCCTGAAGACCATACCTGCTAACCAAATCAAAACCGTAGAGGTAATCACTACCCCTACCGCTAAGTATGATGGCGAGGGTAGCTCAGGTATTATCAATATCATTACCAAAAAGCGCAATGCCGAAGGCTTTACCGGATCAGTCAATTCATCCATTGGTACTCGTCAGAATAATGGCGGTATTAATCTGAACTGGGTGCGTGGCCGCTTTGGTCTTAATGGCGGCGCCAATAGCTTCTGGTCGTGGCGTCGGGAGGGAGCTTTAGATTTCTTCCGCGAAGAGCAGGACGGTGAAAATGTGCTGAGTACCTTCTCACAAGGAGGGCCAAATAGTAGCCAAGTACTGGGCTTCAATGGCAATTTCGGTGCTTTCTATGATTTCAATGCTTTCAATAGTATCAACTCTAGTATCCGATTCAATGGTTTCAATAACTGGCGTGATGGGACGATCAATGGTGAACTCAATGATTTTAGCCCAGCCGGCATTGTCAACTTTGTCCGGAGTAATGATAACCAGGGAGGCCGCAATGGCTACGATTGGACAACGGATTACAAGCGTACCTTCCCCAATTCAGAACGGGAGTTTTCTGTAGCCTTCCAGGTGAGTACTACGGCTAGTACACAGGAGAACACTACTGATCAGGATGGAAATGCGTTCCGTTACGAAGAAGATATTCGCAACACCAATGATGGTGTCAATAGTGAGTACACCCTTCAGGCTGATTACGTGCATCCGTTTAGTGATGGCATAAAGCTGGAGACGGGTGTGAAATCGGTTATCCGCCGGATTGATAGTGATTACGAAACCAGAACTCGCGAGACCAATAATGATGCGTTTTTGTCTATCCCTCTCTTGACGGATAACTTCCTGTATGACCAGGATGTGTATGCGGGCTACGTGTCCTTTAACTGGGACTTAGGGAAATCGTTCGGGCTGATCACCGGCGCTCGTTATGAGCATACCACAATTGCTGGTGAATACCGCGATCGTGAGGAGGAGCCGTTCACGCAGGAGTATGACAATATTCTGCCTAGTATCATCTTGAGTAAGCAGTTTAAGAACTTCAGCAACCTGAAGGCAAGCTTCTCTAGACGTATCCAACGCCCTAGCTTGTTCTTCATTAATCCGTTCACCCAGGTGAATGATCCTAACAACCTGGTCTTCGGTAATCCGAATCTAGACCCAGAAGTGGTGGATCAGTACGAGTTGAGCTACGGTACTTTTGTAAAAGGTATTTCTGTAAACGCTGCCGTGTACTATCGCCAAACCACAGATGTAATTGAGTCTTTCGTTCAGATTGAGCCTGCTTCGGAGGTGTCTACCACTAGTTACCTGAACATTGGCGTCAATAACAGTATTGGTGTGAATATCTTCACCTCGGTGAACGTCAAGAAGGTGGGGTCATTCCGATTGGGCTTCAACATCTTTACTTACGATGCTGAATCAACGGTAGACTCCATTAACCTTAGCCGGAACACAGTCATCTGGAATGGTAATATCGGTGCGAATCTTAACCTGCCGCGCGATTGGAAATTTGACCTTTTTGGTTTTGCGCGTTCGCCTCGCCAGACCTTACAGGGTGAGAACCCAAGTTTCTGGTTATATGGAATGGGCTTGCGTAAGCAGTTCAATAAGCGCTTCAGCTTAGGTATACGTGCCATTGAGCCATTCAATGAGCGTAAGAACTTCCCATCAGAAATTCAGGGTGAGAACTTCTTCCAACGTTCTGACTTCAGTATCCCATTCCGTTCCATCGGGTTTAGTATCAGCTACAATTTTGGTCAGCTCGACTTCAGCGGAAATCGCCGTGGACGTCGTTCGAAGATTAATAATGATGACCAGAAAGGTGGAGGTAACGATAACTTCTAACCATCAAAAATCTAGTTGCTTACAGGGCCTCATTTCGTCATGGTGCGAAATGAGGCCCTATAATTTTGGAGTAGATCTTTTTATACAAATGCGGCGAATGTTAGATCACCATCATCGCACACCATATTATCCTTACTCCAATAGCGCTAAAACGTGCGATTTAGCTAGCTGCTCGCGCGCTGTTCCTTGTCCACGAATAATATGGTAAGGTTTGTTGTAGCGTTCAAGAAGGTCAACGTACTTTTCAAAAAGCGCTTTTCGACTCTCTTCATTTGGTGCTTCTCGTAAGGGGTCAGGTTCCCAGGCTAAATCCGGATAGCAAAGCAGCCGTAGATCGTACTCGACTTTTTGTACTTGTTTGCTAATGTAAGGATCAACGGCCCCGTATTTCACTTCACTCCACACGTGAATTACCTCCGGGCCAGTGTCACAAAATAATAGCTTCACATTGTCACGTTGGTTTTGCAAGCGCAGTTGTCCGTTGAGTATTACCAGAACGTCCTCTTTGTCATAGGGGCGATCAAGTACCCCCAGATAAGTACGGGCAAACTCTGGCACCCACGGTGACTGAAACTGCCGCGCTAGGAATTGCGCCAGTTTTGTCTTGCCACTAGACTCCGGTCCGGTAATGAGTACCTTCAACATAAATCAAAGATTGATCTTCATTCACAAAAACAAGCTCGCGTCTCATGCGTTTAATGGCTAGCAATTTATAGTGGATTTTTTCCATAAGCTTGACTAATATCGCTAAGACCTTATTTTCCAACTACCCATTCCCAAGCGTCCCCCGACGCGAGGAATCATAATTTCCAACTAACCAACTAACCAACTAAC
>ENA-UENT01000067-UENT01000067.1-marine-metagenome-genome-assembly--contig:-NODE-67-length-82721-cov-9.292932_pt1 | contig 82721 bp, 51 predicted proteins | sample MGYA00237879_ERZ529330 | MGnify/ENA primary metagenome ERZ529330 (study PRJEB26372, sample SAMN05368345) | marine metagenome | biome: cultured habitat; feature: ocean water; material: water; isolation... | reverse complement strand
CGCCAGTAGGTGACCACTTCGTATTGCGTATAAATAAGTTCATTCTGAGCCTTCAGGTTAGCCAATTGGAATGCTACCTGAAAGTCATCCCCCCCTCTTCATACGCCTGTAGCAGCCCTTATTGTTTGGGGTTTATAGTCCAAACTACTAAGTTCTTGGACTATAGCAAAGTATTACTTCTGCAAATACTGCCCTGCGGTCATAACCGGAGTAGCGGAAGTTTTAAAATCTCTCAAATTTCTTGTAATAATGACATCTGATTCGTTTTCCAACGCTGTATAGTATTGTAATGCATCCTCAAAATCGCTGAAGGCATCATCATTCAAGGACAATTCTAAAATCTTATCATCGAGTGCAAGTACTTCAACCAATACCTTGAACCTTGTTAAAATTGCTCTGGCTTCTTCTTTTGACTTCAGCTTTGATAAAATGTAATTTGCATTGGCAAAACTTAAAGAAGATACACACAATTTTATTTCTTTTCGATCGGCTAAAGAAAAGAGCTTAGCGGCATCTTGATAAAACGGTGCTCTTTGCCCTAACAGATCAAGTACAATATTCGTGTCAATGAATAGCTTCTTCATCTATACTTCTCCATTAAGTAATCTGCGTATTCACTGCGATGGTCAAACCCATCCGGTATCTCAACCACTCTACTTAAAGACTTGACCAATGGCGTGATTTCGATATCCTTTGGTTTATTGTCAATTAATGCGCTTAAGTAGGCCTCTATAAGCCTTGACAGGCTAACTTGATGTTGTTTGGCGTAAACCTTAGCTTTTTCAATCACCCTTTCATCGAGACTAAGCGTCAGTTTTTTGTCCATTGATTTAATTGTTTTACGTGTAAAAATAAGTCATCTACACGTAAGAATCAAGCCTAGTGCCTCAAGTCATAGATCTCTGATACTTAAGTTGAAGTTATTTTTCGTCGAATCCTCACCCCGCTTAGTCCAACCAACTGCGCCCAAATAATATATGCTCCCTATCATTGCACTCAGAACAAAACCCGTGCAATGGAACTAACCATAGAACACCTGAGCAAAACCTACCCCAACGGCACTCAAGCCCTGAAAGGCGTAAGTTTTTCCATCCCTAAAGGCATGTTTGGGCTCCTGGGCCCAAATGGCGCCGGCAAATCGACTCTGATGCGCATCATCGCCACCCTGCAGGATGCAGATGAGGGCAGTGTGCGCCTGGGCGATTTAGACATTCTCAAAGACAAACAGGCGACCCGCCAAATCCTGGGCTACCTGCCGCAGGAATTCGGGGTGTACCCCAAAGTCTCGGCTACGGCCATGCTCGACCACATCGCCATGCTGAAAGGCGTGCAAAGCAAAAGCGAGCGCAAAGAACTGGTCGAAGCCCTACTCCACCGGGTAAATCTGTACGAACACCGCAAAAAGGCCGTGAGCAGCTACTCCGGCGGTATGCGGCAGCGCTTTGGCATTGCGCAGTGCCTCATTGGCAGCCCCCAGCTGATCATTGTGGATGAGCCTACCGCCGGACTGGACCCCGGAGAGCGCAACCGGTTCTACAACCTGCTCTCGGAGATCGGTGAGAACGTCATCGTCATACTCTCCACCCACATCGTGCAGGACGTCAAGGAACTGTGTACCAATATGGCGATCATCAACGAGGGCCACCTCCTCTTCACCGGTGCGCCCGATGCTGCCCTTTCGGAAATGAGCGGCAAGGTCTGGGAAAAGTCAGTCTCTAAAGCCGACTTGGACCGCTACAAGGCGGAACATCAGGTCATCTCCTCCAAGCTCGTGGCCGGGCAGCCCCTCATCCACGTGTACAGCGAGGCAGCCCCGGGCGATGGCTTCGAGGCGGCTGACCCCAGCCTGGAAGACGTCTTTTTTGGAAAAATCTTTGGTGTCAACTAAAACCCCAACCCTATGCTTACCAATATGCTACAATTTGAGCTTCGCTACTGGCTGAAGCGGCCAATGGTTTGGGTGTTTTTGCTGCTGAATACCCTGCTCGTCTTCTTCGCGGTCACGAGCGACAACGTCACCATCGGGCAGTCCTACGGCAGCGTGCATAAAAATGCGCCCTTTGTGCTGCAAGGCATGTACGGCAATATGTCGATCATCATGCTGCTCATGTCTACCGCCTTTATGCAGGGCGCGGCACTGCGGGACTTCAACAACAATACGCATCAGATCATCTTTTCCACGCCTTTGCGCAAGTTCCCTTACCTGATGGGGCGCTATCTTGGCGCTTGTATCATTGCGCTGATCCCATTATTGGGCGTGACCCTGGCTGGCATCCTGGGTAGCTTTGCCCCCTGGGTAGCCCCCGAACAGCTCGGCCCCCTAAACCTGAGCGGCGACCTCTGGGGCATGCTGCTTTTCGGCATCCCCAACACCTTGCTCATCGGAGCGATTATCTTTGGTATTGCCACGCTGACCCGGAGCACGATCGGCTCTTTCATTGGAGCTTTGGGTGTGCTGGTGGGGTATGGCGTCGCCGTCTCTCAAACTTCCGATCTGGATAGCGAGTACATTGCCATGCTTGTAGACCCCTTCGGCCTGAGCACTTTTCAAATCATAACAAAATACTGGACCGTAGCCGAAAAGAACACCATGGCCCTGGGCGCTCACCCCATGATGCTGCTCAACCGGGCGATATGGCTGGGTGCGGGCGCACTGATCTGGTTCCTGACTTACACCCGTTTCTCTTTCACGCTGCGCAATAAGAAAAAGAAACAGCAGGCGGATACTGCGGAGGAAGTAGCCTCTACCACATCGGTAGCGCTTCCAAAAGTGGCCTTGCAGCAGGGCTTTGGGGTATACTTCCGTCAAATGCTGAGCCAGGCCCGCCTCGACTTTATGGGTGTGATCAAAGGAGCGCCTTTTCTGGTGATCCTGCTGTTCGGTATTCTGAATATGGCGCCTGGCATCGCCTCCGTCAATGGCGGTTACGGGCTGGATCTTTACCCGGTAACTTACCGCATCATTGGCAACATCCGGGGGTCCATGTATTTGTCGGTTATTGCCATCCTGATTTTCTACTCCGGCGCACTGATCTGGAAGGAGCGGGATGCTAAGGCAGATGAAATCTACGGCAGCCTGCCCTATCCGAACTGGGTGCCGGTGATTTCCAAAATACTAGCCATGACGGGCATTATTGCCGCCCTGCAGCTGATTTCTATCCTGACCGGAGTAGTCGCACAGACCATCAAGGGCTATACCAACTTCGAATTGGGGGTCTACTTCAAAGAGCTGATGGTGCTGGACCTGCTGGGCTTCTTTTTTGTAGCCGTGTTGTCCATGCTTTTCCATACGCTGATCAACAATAAGTACCTGGCGTACTTTGCCGTGGTGGCTTTTCTGATTGTGAATGCCTTCATCTGGCTGCCGCTGGATGTTTTCAGCAATATGCTCAGCTTTGGGGCTACACCCAACTATACGTACTCCGACATGAATGGTTTTGGGCCTTTTATCCCCGGGCTTGTCTGGTTCAACCTGTACTGGTTCCTGTTCAGCCTGCTGCTGATCGGTGGGACGGTCTTCTTCTGGGTGCGCGGCAAGGATACGGTCTGGAAAAATCGCTGGCAGGCTGCTGCTGCGGGTTTCAGTCAAAGCCGGTGGCCGATGATTGGCTTGCTCGGGCTTTGGGTACTGACTGCAGGCTTTGTCTTTTACAATACCCAAATGCTGAATGATTACGATACGCCAAAGGCCTCACGAAAGCTCAGCGCCGACTACGAAAAGTCCTTTTCCTACCTGGAAAAACAGCCGCAGCCGCATATCGTGGATGCGAAGTACGAAATCGACCTCTACCCTGAAGACCGGGATCTGGACGTTAAAGCCCAACTGCGCCTCACCAACAACTCCGGCCAGCCGATTGACACAATGGTAGTGAACCTCATTGATGACTTTGAAACCGAAATTACCATTGAAGGGGCCCGGCTCGTGCGGGAAGAAGCCGACTTCCAAATGCAGTTCTATGTCTTTGAGCCTGCCCTGCAACCCGGCGACACCATCGGCATGCAGTACACCGGCAAAATCGACCACCGGGGCTTTGAGAATGAAGTCAGCAATACCTCCATCGTACCGAACGGTTCCTTTTTCAACAATACCGAAATCACTCCCAGCTTTGGCTATCAAAAGAGCCGGGAAATTTCGGAAAAGCGGTACCGCAAAAAGTACGATCTGCCGGAGCAGGAAGCCATGCCGCCTCTCCAACGAGAGTGCACCGATGCCTACGTTTGCCGCCACCACTATCTGGGGCTGCATGCCGACTGGGTAACCGCGGAAACGACCATTAGCACAACCAAAGGGCAGACGGCAGTCGCACCGGGCTCTCTGGTGCGCAAGTGGGAAGAAGGCGACCGGGCTTACTTCCAATACAAGCTTGACCACCCGTCTATGAATTTTTATTCCTTCATTTCTGCCGACTATGAAGTGGAACGGGAAAAGTGGCAGGACGTGGATGTGGAAGTCTACTATCAGGAAGGGCACGAGTACAATGTGGAAAATATGGCCAGCAGTATCCGCAACTCTCTGGCGTACTATTCCAAAAACTTCTCGCCCTACCGCCACAAGCAGGCCCGGATCATTGAGTTCCCGCGCTATGCCAGTTTTGCGCAGGCTTTCCCGGGCACCATGCCTTACTCTGAAGGCATTGGCTTCATCGCGGAAATCGAAGAAGACCAAAAAGATGTGGACATGGTCTACTACGTTGTGGCGCACGAGATGGCGCACCAATGGTGGGCGCATCAGGTCATCGGTTCGGGCATGCAGGGTGCTACCTTACTTTCTGAAACCCTGGCGCAGTACTCCGCCCTGATGGTGATGGAGGAAACCTATGGGCAGGAGCGCATCCACAAATTCCTAAAGTATGAGGTGGACAGTTACCTGCGGGGGCGCGGCCGGGAAACAGAACGGGAAAAGCCCCTCCTTGAAGTCTACGCCAATCAGGGCTACATCCACTACCGGAAAGGCAGTGCGGTGATGTACTGCCTCAAGGAGATGATTGGGGAAGACCGGGTAAATGCGGCTCTGCGCAGCGTTATCGACTCCTTTGCCTATCAACAGCCCCCTTATCCGAATGCGCACCACTTGGTAGATGCTTTCAGGGGGCAAACTCCAGACTCCCTGCAATACCTGATCACCGATATGTTTGAGACCATCACCTTGTTTGACAACCGGGTGCAGGAACCTGCCTACCGGGAACTGGATAATGGGAAGTATGAGGTTAACTTCACGGCCTACGCCACCAAGTTCCGGGCAGATTCCCTGGGCACAGAAACGGAAATCCCGATCCGCGACTACATAGACGTGGCCGTGTTTGCGGAACCCGAAGAGGACGAAGAGCGTGGCAGGGTGCTGCATCAGGAGCGCCTGCTGATACAGGACAAGGAAACACCGGTTAAAATTGTCGTGGACGAACTACCCTACGAGGTGGGCTTCGACCCCAACTATTACCTCATTGACCGGATGCCGGATGATAATGTACAGCGGGTGAAATTGGAATAAACAGCCCGTTATGAATAAACAAGGAGCAGAGGGGTAGCCCAGGTGGGCATACCCCTCTTGCTGTTTCATAGCTGACCAAAAATACGTTCAATTGTATTTTCTTTTTTTGTACTTTTGTAATGGCTGATACCCTTACTCCATTCATTCTCCCTATCCATAACCCTGATGAGCCCCTGCTTGTAGCTCAATGAACTGCGTTGCGGTAATCATCCCGCATCCCCTGTTAAGAAATAGCAAATACTGCAATGAGAACACTTTTACTGCCTTCTTTTCTAGTGATGGCACTCGCACTTTATGGACAGATCCCCTGCAATGGAGAATTTCTGCTTTCGGGCACTGCTGTACAGCAGGGCGACTGCATTCAGCTGACAGCAAGTACCACCGCCCAACAAGGCTGTGCATGGCTCAATACGCCCGTAGATTTCAGCCAACCATTTACCCACAATATGTCTGCCAATTTCGGAGTCGTGGACGGCAGCGGGGCAGATGGCATTTGCCTGATTTACCAAACAGGTGGGCCGACCATTTGCGGAATTTCGGGTGGAGGCATGGGCGCACAGGGCATCGCCAACTCATTTATCGTAGAGTTCGACACCTGGGACAATGGTGCACTTCAATCAGATATTGCGCCCGACCACTCTGCCATTTCCATCAATGGTGATCTCAACAATCAGCAGAACGGGCCGGTAGCCTTGCCCAACATAGAAGACGGGCAAAATCATACTATTACCTTTTCGTGGAACCCGGTCGGCAATCAGTATACAGTAGTCTTCGACGGGAATACCATCATGTCAGGCTCTTTTGACATCATCAATCAGTGTTTTGGCGGCAACACCCTGGCTTACTGGGGTTATACGGCCTCTACCGGAGCGGCTTTCAACACTCAGTCGGTTTGCCCTATCCTCCCTCCCCCTATTCCCACTGATGCAGGAGCGGATGTCATCGTGCCCTGCGCCTCTGCACAAATCACACTGAATGGCACCGGCACCGCTGTAGGCCCCTACACCTACTCCTGGTCTTCGCCAAACGGCGGCACCATTATTTCCGGGGGCAATACACTTACCCCAACGGTGATGGGCGCGGGCACTTACATCCTCACCCTCACCGACCCCAACGGCGGCTGCCAGGAAACAGACGAGGTCGTGGTCAATATCGACCCTTTGGAGGTAAATATCAATGCACCGGCTTTCGCTCCCTGCGCCGGGGGTGAAGTTTTGCTGGATGGGAGTGCCTCCTCTTCCGGCGGATTCATCACCTATCAGTGGTCTACGCCGAACGGGCTTTTGCTTTCTGCTCCCAATCAGCCCACCGTACTGGCAGGCTCACCGGGCACCTACACCCTGACCATCACCTACAATGACGGGCAGGTTGTTTGTACCGAACAGGAAAGTGTAACCCTGCAACCCAATACGAATATCCCGGTTGCCATGGCTACAGGCGGCGACATTACCTGCAACAACCCTGTAGTCGCGCTCAATGGCCTGGGCCCATACATCGGCCCTCAGTTTTCCTACCAGTGGATCACCAGCGATGGTCTCATCGTAAGCGGTGCCCAAACCCTGACCCCGGTCGTAAGCCAACCCGGACTGTACACACTAACAGTTGTCAACAACAACACCAACTGCATGTCCCAGGTCACCGTAGAAGTGGGTGACGAAACCGACCCGCCTGTTGCCGCCGCCAGTGCACTGGGGGAGCTGGGTTGCAATACCAGCCAGGTCACCCTGACAGGCGCTGGCTCAGATACCGGACAGCAAATCGAGTACAGCTGGCAAACCAATGACGGAAATATCGTCTCCGGGGCTAATACCCTGACGCCCACAGTGGATGCCCCCGGGAACTATGTGCTTCTCGTTACGAATGAGGAGACAGGTTGCTTTAGCATAGCTGATGTTACCGTTGCAGCCAGTGCGCCCGGCCCTGCGGTTGATATCGTTGCCCCGGACACCCTAAACTGCGCCATCGAATCCGTCATCCTGGACGGCAGTGGTTCAGAACAATCCATTAACTTCACTTACAACTGGACGACAACAGGTGGGCTCCTCCTGGCCGGAGCGGATACGCTTGTGGCTGCCGCCGGGGCGCCGGGCACGTATTATTTTTCAGTTTCAGATACGCTTACCGATTGCACCACCACCGACTCTGTAGTGGTCATTCAGCAACTGAGCATGCCGTTAGCCGATGCTGGCCCTGATCAAAGCCTGGATTGCGGTACCACCTCCGTTAGCCTGGATGGATCGGGCACCGGCCTCCCGGCGGGTTATGTCCCTATATGGTCCACTCCAAACGGCAGCCTGCTGAACGGTGGGCAAACCCTGACACCAACGGCCGGAGGTCCCGGCCTATACATACTGACAGTGCTTGATACCATCACCCAATGTTCAGGTACAGATACCGTCCTGATTGTCAATGATGGGAATGTACCCTCCGTAAGCATCGCCATGCCAGATACCCTTGACTGTGCAACCTCAAGCATTGACCTTATTGGGAACGGGGCTACAGCAGGAGGCAATGGCTTTACTGTCGCCTGGAGCAGCGCCGGGGGCCACCCGATTACTAATGCCAGCCAGCTGACCGCTACAGTTACCGAGCCCGGCACCTATACCCTGGAAATCCTGGATACCCTCAACGATTGTTCGGCTCTTGCCTCCGTCCTTGTTTTACAGGACACACTCCTCCCCATCGCTTCAATTGAGGACACCGATACGCTTACCTGCACAAACACCATGCTGGCGCTGGACGGTACGGGAAGCAGCTCAGGCCAGATTTTTGACCTGCAATGGAACACCAGCGACGGCCATATCATTACCGGTTCGGAAACCTATACTCCTGTCGTAAATGAGCCGGGCACCTACGTACTTGAAGTGCTAAATTTACAGAACCAGTGCTCCTCCACCGCCAGCATTACCGTGGCGCAGGATACCACCGCGCCTGTGGCCAATATCATTCCGCCCTCAACGATCACCTGTGCTTTGCCTGCCGTGATGCTTTCTGCCCAGGGCACCAGCACAGGCCCAAATATGGCATACAACTGGTCCACCACGGATGGAGTGATCCTAAGTGGCACACAATCCTTAAGCCCGGAGGTCAATGCAAGCGGCACCTACACCTTACAGGTTGCTAACAGCCTAAATGGTTGCAGCAGCACCGCCACGGTCTTTGTGCCGGCCGACACCCTGCCTCCTGTCGCTGCTGCAGGCCCGGATGACACCCTCAACTGTTATCAGCCTGCTCTGCAACTGGGCAGCAGCAACACCTCAGCCGGCAGCCGCTTCACCTATGACTGGTCCGGCAGCAGCCCGATTGCCGGGGACCCCACCACGCCTATGCCGTTAGTAGAAACAGGTGGCACCTTCCAGCTCGTTGTTACAGATACTGTGAATGGCTGCCAGGCTTCCGACAGCGTGACGCTTACCGAAGACTTCGAGGCTCCTGTGGCCACACTTGCTATGCCGGACACCCTCAACTGCGTAGACAGCCTCGTCACCTTAAATGGTAGTGGCTCCAGCACTAATGGCAACTTCAGGTACGAGTGGACGGCCCTCAACAGTGGGGTCATGTTTGTTTCTGACAACCCCACCGCAGAAGTTACGGCAGCAGGCCCCTACGTGCTGGAAGTCGGGAACCTGGACAACGGCTGTACGGCAACTGATACCGTCGAGGTGTTCCAGGATACCAACCTGCCCGTTGCGGCGATTGAGCTGGCCGATACCCTGACCTGCGCTCAGTCACAGGTTACCCTGAATGCTGCTCTGAGCAATTCCAATAACAACCTTAGCCTGCAATGGTCCACAATGAACGGGAATATCCTGTCCGGACAAAACGGATTACAGCCTGTCCTCAATGCACCTGGCGTGTACGACCTTGTGGTTACCGACCTCAACAACGACTGTACCGTAAATGCCAGCGTTGCAGTAGCCATAGACACCGTATCACCGGCTTTAGCGCTAAGTCCGACCGGGGTACTCAACTGCCGGGATACCGTACTGACCCTAAATGGCAGCACTCCGGCTCCTGCTGCTCAGTGGACCTGGAGTAGCACAGACGGCAACCTCCTTAGTGGCACGGACACCCCCACGCCGGCGATTGATGCGCCCGGTACCTATCAGGCCACAGTGGTTAATCCGGCCAATGGCTGTACCAACGCTATCTTCCGTACCGTACTGCAAGACATCGCCTTGCCCAACATCACCATTGCGCCAGCTGCCGTGCTCACCTGTACCCGAACCACTGTCCTGCTTAACGGCTCCGCCTCTGACCAGGCTCCCGGATGGGACATCACCTGGCAGGCACCCGATGGCAATAGCATCAATGACACCTTGCTCGCTGAAGTGGACATGCCAGGGACCTACACGCTCGAAATTCTAAACACGGACAACTTCTGCCGGAACATGGCCGCCATATCGGTTGTCCAGGACACCCTGCAGCCCACAGTGGCCCTGCTACCTGCGGACACCCTGGATTGCGCCACCCCAACCATTGCCCTCAGCAGTAATGTCAACACCACCGCCGCCCCAGCCTACCAGTGGACTTCTGTCGATGGGCAAATCCTTTCCGGTGCCAACAGCCTGAACGCCACGGCAGGAACTCCGGGCTGGTACTACTTCACCGCAACCAATGAGAATAACGGCTGTCAGACCGTTGACAGCCTGCTCGTATTGCAAGACACGATTGCCCCTGCCCTCGCCTCCCTTGCACCTGCGCCACTGACCTGCACAGCCCCTCAAACCTGGCTGAATGCAGCAACCGGCAGCAACCCTGTCTGGACTTACAGCTGGACTGCTGCCAACGGGGGGCTCCTCAACAGCCCGGCAGACAGCAATGCCGTTGAAGTGACGGCCGCCGGTACCTACCAGGTGTTGGTCACCAACCCGGAAAATGCCTGCACGGCCACCCAGAGCTATACCGTAACGATGGATACCCTATCGCCCGTGGCCAGTATAGCCCAGCCGGATACCCTAAACTGCGCAGTCAGTAGTGTCCCCCTTACCGGCAATGGATCAGATTCAGGGAACGGCTTTAGCTTGAGCTGGAGCACGAATGATGGCCAATTGAGCGGACAAACGGATCAGCCTGACGCTACGGCAAATGCGCCCGGCACCTATACCCTTTTCATTGAGAACCTGACCAATGGCTGCACTGCCAACGAAAGCGTTGTCGTCCCTCAGGACACCCTTGCACCCATTGTTCAGATTGCCGCCGCCGACACCCTTAACTGCAATAGCAGCAGCATCCTTCTTGATGCTACCGGAAGCAGCACTGGCAATACCTTTGCCTACGCCTGGACCACCGGAACCGGACTGTTGCTAAGCGGCGCAGATGGGCCTATGCCGGAAGCCGGTGCCGCCGGGCAGTACACATTGGAAGTCACAGACCTGCAGAACTTTTGCAGCACCACCAGCAGCGTGACCGTACCCATAGATACCCTTTCGCCAAACGTTTCCCTGGCACCGCCTGCCGTACTGAACTGTGATCAGAACAGCGTTCCGCTCAGCGGGGATGTCAGCAACGCCGGCACCGGGTATGACCTGGTTTGGAATGGGCCTGCAGGCGGGTTTTTATCCGGGCAGGATGGGCTCGAACCGGTGGTGGCTCAACCTGGTACTTACAGCCTGACCATTACCAACCCGAATAACGGCTGCTCCTCAGCTGCCAGCGTAGCAGTCACACAGGATATAACGCCTCCAACAGCCGCCGCAGGCACCGACTTTATCATCCCCTGCTTCCCGGAGCTCCGCCAACTGGATGGCAGCAATTCCTCTACCGGGCCCACATTCAGCTATAGCTGGAGCAGTACCGATGGGGCAATTCTGGATGATAGCACTACGCTCAATCCTGCCATCGATGCACCGGGCACCTACATCTTGCTGGTTACGAATACAGAAAACGGGTGTACGGCCACCGATGCCGTAGAAGTCAGTCAGGATATACCGGAAGCGACCTCTACTACCATTCAACCATTGTGTTTTGGAGATTCCGGCCAAATCAGCTTTGAAAATATATCCGGTGGAGCGCCGCCCTATGTGTACTCTATCAATGGCGGAGACACTTATGAAAATACACCAAGCTTCCAGGTACAGGCGCCCGGCACCTACACCCTCATCGTTCAGGATGTCAACGGGTGCGAAGCGGTACTTACCACGTCAATCGTACAGCCGGATTCGCTGGTGGTATTGATGGCTCCGGAAACTGCAGAAATCAATTACGGCGAAAGCCAGACGATCCAACTTCAGTCCAACTACCCGCTGGGTGAGCTGACGAACATCACCTGGTCCCCTAATCCCGGGCTAGACTGTTACGACTGCCTAAGCCCGGTAGCAAGCCCGAGGCTTTCCACCGTGTATCAGGTAACCGCCACCAACGCTAATGGCTGCCGGGATCAGGCAAGTATCCGTATTATCGTCAAAAAAGACATCCCGGTTTATATCCCGACGGCCTTTTCCCCAAATGGCGATGGCAACAACGACTGGTTTACGGTTTATGCCGGGCAGGGCACCATCACCAATATCCGCTACATGCAGATTTTTAACCGGTGGGGCGAGCAGGTCTTCCAAAACCAGAACTTCCAGCCCAATGCGCCGGCAGAAGGCTGGGACGGGCTCTTCCGCAATCAATACCTAAATCCAGGCGTGTTTGCCTATGTGGTAGAGGTGGAATACTTTGATGGCACCACTGATTTGCTAAAAGGGGACGTCACCCTGGCCCGGTAAGGGAAAACAGGTCTCCTGGCAGGCATTTTGGCAGAATACGTGCGGTTGTTGGCTGCCCGGTGCTACATTTGATTTTAATTTTTCAACTCATAAACCTCAGCTTCATGAAGCAATTTTTTACCCTTTTTGCCCTTTGCCTAAGCTTTCAGCTGGCTTTTGCCCAGGTGTCCATCACGGAAGCGCCTGATTTTACCCTCACGGATATTCACGGAGAGGAACACCATTTATACGATTTACTGGATGACGGCAAATATGTCATGATCAAGCTTTACGCCTACTGGTGCGGCCCTTGCTGTTCTACTGCTCCGGCAGTGAAAGAGGTCTACGAGAACTTTGGCTGCAACTCCGGCAACCTCGTTGTCATAGGGCTGGAAGCCGATGGTACCCTGGCACAGACTGAAGCCTTTGAGAATGACTGCGGCGCTGCCGGAGGTTTCCCGGTGGTCAGTGGGCTGGACGGAGGCGCCAGCGCTGTTGTTGACCAATTCAACCCTTTGGCTTTCCCTACCGTCATCCTCGTTGCCCCTGACCGTACGATCGTGGAGCAAGACATCTGGCCTTTCGAAGTCGACGGTGCTACAGCCCTTGTGGAAGGCTACGGCCCCGCACAACAGGAATGCGCACCGGTCAGCACGGCTGACGTAGCCCTGATTGCGGGTTTTGAAGCCAAAGCGCAGCCCAATCCATTTGCAGAGATGCTGAGCATTACCGGCCATACCGATACCCCGGCGCGTATACAGGTTGAAGTCCTGAACGCACTTGGGCAGATTGTACTGCAACATGATGCCGGGCAGTGGACAGCCGGCGAGCATACCACTAGTATCCCTGCACAACAGCTTCCTAAAGGACAGTATTTCGTGCATCTTCTTGCGGATGGTGTGCCTGCTGCAACGCTTAATGTGCAGAAACAATAACTGATATGATACCCTGCGCCAGGCTTTGAACTGGCGCATGGTAAGTTCACCCCCCGCTACCCTGCGTGTATTTACAATTCCTGTCCCGTTTCCACAGTGTTCCGACAACTACCGCTTTTTACAATTTATTTTTCCTTACATTTGAAAAGCGAAGCTTCACCCGGAGGCTTCCCAAAGCGGCACCATACAAACACTAAAACCCTGCATGCGGTACAGCCCTGAAGAAATCGAAGGTTTCGAGGGCCAGCTGGATTTGCTGGTCCGGAAGCTCAACTTCATGAAAAGTGAGCTGGGGCGTACTATTGACCCAAACGCAAAGTTTGCCATAACGGAAGAAATTGCCCAGCTGGAAGGGCAAATCTCTGATCTCAAGGGCAAACTCAGCGCTGCTCATGGCCTGCCCGTTGCAAATCAAAAGGATCGGCTTGCCGAGGCTATCCGTCAGCTCAATATGGATGAGGAAGAGGAAATCGGGCTGCTCCACCTTGTGAATTGCGACCGCCATCAGATGGTAGACAAATTCTGGAACGCCTTTGATGAGAAGGAAGAAGAGCACTTTCAGTTTTACTTCATTACCGGCTGCCCCACGCAGATGCCGCCCAGTTTTGCAGAGCGTATGGTGTACGAGCTTTTGGTGGAAGAGCTGGATGGAGAAAGCGATGCTCTCCACATTCTCACCCAGGAAGATAGTGGGCGCCTCCGCATTCAGGACCTCCCGCTCGGCCGTAATACCCGCAAAAGCCAGCAACGCTTCAAAGCTTACGTACAGGAACGCTTTCGCTTTGCAGACACGCAGTCGTTTGATACTTTCATCGAGACAGGCGTGCCCAATCTGCCCTACGACTACGTGGCCGTCGTTTTCGAACTGCACGAACGCAAATGGAGCAGTTTCCTGCCCGAATACCTGGAGTGGATGATTGAGACCTTCAAAAATCCGAATAAACAGGTCCCTAAATTCTTATTCTTCTTCGTGTTTTATGTCGATGGGCAGCACCTCGGCGGGCTTAAAAGTGAACAGAAGTCCATACTCACCGCCCTGAGCGAGCTGACCGTCCGCCATGAGACCACCCTGCTCACGCCCCTGCTGCCTGTAGAGGACGGCGACCTGAGAGCCTGGCTGATGGACCTGGGGGAGCGCAACCCCAATCAGGTGCAATCGGTGATCGATGCGATGGTAGCCGGGCTGCGGGAAGAAGACCAACTGCTGTTTCGAGACAAGCAGCAGTTCAATATGAAAGATATCGAAGAGCTTCAGGCTCTGATTCATAACATTGCAAATGAATAGGCTATGAGTTTCCATCTTTACGGTGCGGAAGGGCAAAAGGCACTGCCGCCCATAACCCTGAACGAACGGGTCAACGACCCGGCTTTATACCTGCCCGCACCCGGACTGGTCAGTGCAGTCAATGTAGCGCTCAACCTGGGGCTGCCGCTACTGCTCACCGGAGAGCCAGGCACGGGCAAGACCCAACTGGCCTATCACATCGCGCACTACTTTTCCCTGGGAGAAGTTCTGGTGTTCAATGCACAGACCACCTCTTCCGCCAAAGACCTGTTCTACCGGTATGATGCCCTGGGGCACTTCCAGCACAGCCAAACCCAATCCGAAGCACTGAGCCCTGATGAAATCGAACGCCGGTATGTTCGGTACCAGGCTCTAGGTGCAGCCATCCGGAGCGAACAACGCCGCCTCGTGCTGATCGACGAAGTGGACAAAGCGCCCCGCGACCTGCCCAACGACATCCTCGCGGCCCTGGAACGCCTGGAGTTCGATGTACCGGAGATCGATAAAAGCTATGCCACAAGCAAAGACAACCGCCCTATCATCATCATGACCTCCAACTCGGAGAAAAACCTGCCGGAACCCTTCCTGCGCCGGGTTGCCTTTTACCATATTGACTTTCCTACTGCCCGGGAGCTCCTCCAAATTCTCCAGCGGAAAGTAGAAGGCTATGATGGGCAGGAAGGCGCAGGCAAGCTACAGGCCATCATCGACCACTTTGAGCATATCCGCTCCCGGACCTCCGTCAAGTTACGGAAAGACCCCGCTACAGCAGAACTCATACAATGGGCCGCCCTACTGCATAAGCTCGGCTTTGAGGTCCGGCAGCTCAGCGATCCGGGAAGCCTGTCAGAAAAAGCCCGTGCCGATCTGAAGCTTTCTTACTGTGTGCTGGCCAAAAACAAGGATGACCTTGACCAATTGTACCGCATGATTGACCAAGCTTAAGGATGGAAAGGGGATTCACATATCGCCTCGTAGCCGACCTGATACAGACCCTGGAAACAGAAGGGTACCAAATCGGGACCGGACAATACCTTCGGGTGCAGGAATTGCTGCGTCAGTTGCCCGATGGTATGCCCGCTGAGGAGTTGATGTACGCCCTCGGCCCACTCTTTGTGCAAACCCCACAGCAACAAGATCAATTTTACCGGCTTTTTCAACAGGCACGGGACCGGACAGAGGCTTATTTCCGTGCGATTGACCAAGCTCAGAATACTACGGAGGAGATCCCCCTACTCCAACGCCGCCCCCGGAAGCTGCAGTGGCTTCTTGTGGCATTGGCCCTACTGTTAGTTGTGCCCCCTGTTATCGTTATCGGGCTGTACTACCTGAAAGAGAGCACGCGCCCGTATGAGCGTATTTTTACCGTCAATGCAGGGGCATCTGCCAGCAGCTGTATACCGGACTCTGTTCTTCAGGAACACATAGGCAGTATAGACACCTTTGAGGTCCTCTTCGCGGGCCGGAAGGGGCAGGCATTGGGCAGCTTCATGCTCGACCGTAACTGTCTGGACTACATCGCCCGGGACTCTGTAAACGGGCAGGACTCTATCGTCATTCGCTACCTGAATGGCAACCGCAAACTACTGGTCAATTTCCGCCCGGTTATCGAGGGTTACGCTGCTCCTCCTGCACCTGCTAGCCGGAAAGACCCCGGGAAGCCCTATAAGCCTGAGCCAAGCTCCCCAACTCGTGCTGTACAATCCGAATGGGCTAATATCAGCCCTCCCTTTAACCATGACCTTTTTGCATACAGTGTGGAAGCCCCAAGCTGGCTACAGCAGCAACTGGCGCGGTACGAAGACCTCATCCGCATCGGCGGTTACATCCTGGCTTATGCATTTTTGATAGCACTGTTGCTCTACCGGTTCAGGCGCCGGCAAAGCGAGCAAATAGCACTGGACAGTGACAAGCCGCCCTATGTATGGCATATTCGCATCCCTGAAGTAGAACACCTCCAATTTGGGCCAGCATTTCAGCGGCTCCTGAACCGCCTGCGGCAGCGGACACGGGGCGGTGCCTATCAGCTCGATGTGCCCGGTACGATTCGGGCGACCATTCAGAAAGCCGGTATGGCAGACTTTCAATACCGGCAGCAAACCCGGCAGCCAGAGTATTTACTGCTTATTGACCAGCAGTCTGCCCGCAATCACAGAGCCCGGTTATTCGACTATATCTTCCGCACCTTCCGGGCAAACGAGGTTCTGGCCGAACGCTTCTTCTACGATGGTGACCCCAGGATATGCTACAACAAGCAATACCCCGATGGGATCACGCTCACCGACCTGCAACAGCAATTTGGATCTGCGCGGCTCTTCATCATTGGGCAGGGGCAGTCGATGCTCAACAAAATGACGGGTAAGCTTGCTGCCTGGACGACGGTACTGGAAGGATGGAAAAGCCGCGCCTTGTTTACTCCAAAACCCTACGATAACTGGGGCAGAAAGGAACGTCGCCTGAGTCAGCGCTTCATCGTACTCCCACTGGAACTGGAAAGCCTGGAGATTTTACTCGAAGCTTCAGAAAACGACGAAGCCCCCACAGCTGAGGCTTGGCAAAACCGGCTGGCAGGGCAGCTGCGCCCTCCGGTTCAAATGGAAGGGCCCCTGCTGGATACGCTAAAGCGCCATTATCCTCAGCCGATGCTCGAATGGATTGCTGCCTGTGCCCTCTTCCCAACTTTACACTGGCATCTGACGCTTTACCTTGGCCGCTACCTGTCTACTGCAGAAGCCCCATTGCTTACCTACACCAACATACAGGAACTCTGCCGGCTACCCTGGTTCGTAGAAGGGAGCATCCCGGACAACGCCCGGCTGCAACTCACGCAGTGGCTGCAAACGGAGCACCCTGCCCTGCTACGCGCACTAAGGACCGAACTCAATGATGTACTCCGCCGCTATGCGCCACCGGCCGGCAGTGCAGCATTTGAAGAACATCAGTTGCACACTGCACTCAACGAATACCTTTCCCTGGGGCGCTCCGCCCGCAGGGACCAGCTTAGCCAGGAAATCGCTACCCTGATGGAAGCCGGCAACCCACTGGACGAAGTGGCTGCAGCACAGCTTAAGGCCCGACAGCCCAAATGGTCTGCCAAACTTTCAGATAAATGGAAAGAACGGCTGTACTGGCAGGGGTTGCCAGCATTGGGACTGAAGCACCTTTGGCGGGAAATGCGCTGGTTTATACCTGCCCTGTTTTTTGTGGCCGGCTTATCCCAAATGCCCTGGAATTTAAGCCTCAGCCCCTGCGAGGGTGCACTTGTTGCACTAAAATCTAAAGGGGCCAGTGACTTCGTATGTCTGAATGAGCGTGCCGCCTGGCAGCTTTTCCTGGAAGCACGTGCCCGGCAGCAGATTCAAACCACCCAGGACCCCATTTCCGCTATTTCCGCTGTTAGCCGTTCCCTGAGTTGCAGCCGCGGCCTTTCGGTGCTTGAGGTAGCCCGGGAAGACCAAACCAGTACCGCCCATAGTTGGGAATGGTACTTCCCAGAGCCCGGTGCCTCCCTTAACAGCAGCTGGGGCAGAGTCTCGACTTTCAGAGACTCTTTAATGATCACCCTTGATGCAGCCCCTGGCATTGACACACTGGACCAGGAACTTCGCGCCAACCTCGCCGTTTTGCTCTATAATAAAGGTGCTGAAATAGCCCGGCAAACGCCTGACAGCCTTTCGGGAGATGGCTCAGCCTGTACCTATTTTGCCGCAGCGCTGGCTATAGATAGCGTCCACTTGCCCAGGGAGATCATGCAACAGTGGTGCGAAGGACAAGCTGGGTTTAGCCCGGAATGCCGAATCCTGGGCAAAAACATTGCTTTCCGCTCCCGCCCTGTCAGTGATGCCAAGCTGGAGGAAATCATGAGGCGGTTTCAAAACAATCAGGGAGATACGGAGCTCAATACCGATTGGGCACTCTTTCAGGCACCGGCTGGCACAAGGGCTACCCTACTGGAAGAGCGGGCACTGGGTTACTGGGCTGTCATTCGGGGCATTCCCGGCTATCTGCCGAAGTTTCCGGAAGAGGACAGCCTCCTGATCCCCTGTGAGACCCGCTACCGGTACGTTCAGGGGCAGGTCCTCGACGGCACAAAACAGAGCGCAGCTCCACTTAGTGGTGTAATGGTACTTACAGATCAGTATACTGCCATTACCGATGGGGAAGGCAATTTTACACTGGAAATCCCTAACAGGCTGGCAAAGCCCGGCCAGCTGGTCTTCTACCAGAAGGTTGGATACCAGCCCGACACCATCACTTCTGATCTTTCTCTGGAGCGCATCCCCAGTGTGCAACTTTATCCCGATGCTGATTATCTGGATACCAGTGCAGTGTACTCTGTTTCCTTTGTACTTCAAAATCTTTCAGATGGCAGCCCATTGAGTGATGTTGCCGTGCGGCTTATACAGCCAGACACCCTGGTGGGGCTGACTGGCCCAAACGGCAGATTAGACCTCTATGTGCCGAGGCCCGCCCTGGCCCGGAATGAGCGTGTAGCTTTTCAGTTTCAAAAAGAGGGCTTCCAGAGCAATCAGACCACCCTTAGCTTCCAGGAACTGGAAAAGGAAGCGGTGTTCCAAAAAATCGTAGTCCTAAAACCCGAAGGGAATATTCCTGTGCAGCAGGATATTCCTCAGCAAACCGTAGAAGCCAGCACAGGCTCAAGATACCTGTGGTGCCTCAACCGAATCAGCCAGGACTACTACTCTCCCACCTTTGATGATGGCCGCACCCGTTTGGACGGACAAGAGATCATCACGGACCTGCTCAACCGGATCAAAGCCGGCCTCGAACAAAACAACATTTCTTATTTTGAGGTCAATCCTATCGGCAAACGACCTACGGAAGGCGAGCAGGTACAGCGGATCAATGCCCAGCCAGGGAATAAACTGGTGCTGACCTTTAGCTTTGGTTTCACCGGATCAGTCAGCAACCCAGCCTCGGCTACTCAGGACTTTGACTTCACTGGTGCAGGCTCTGGACTGGGCTTCGTCCTCAACCCAGCCTGGGCTACTCAGGACAAGGGCGGCATCAGTGCCCGTATCAACAGCAGCGAAAGCAGTGCTCGTCTGGCGGCCATTTTCATGGAGGCCATCATGCGGCAAACCAGCCTGCGCAATGCCAACCTGGCCACCGCCCCGGAGTCACCTTCCCCGCTTTTGAATGGGCTGCAGGTACCTGTAGCGATCTTTCAAAATGGCTTTCTGACTAACCGGGAAAATGCCACTTTGCTGGTCCAGCCGGCTTTCAGGCAGGAACTGGCCAATGCCTATCTCAGTGCTATATACGCTATCGAGAGCAGCGGTTTGGCCAAAACCCCTGCCCCCTATATCGAAAACCGGGATGCAGACGACGATGGTATTGAAAACCGGCTTGACCGTTGCCCCTTTGAACCCGGCGAAGGGGCCAGCGATGGCTGCCCGGTAGAAAAAACAGACCAGGAAGCACTCGAAGCCACACTGAGAAAAGCAACAGGCATCTGGGAGGAACGGAAAAATACACCACAGAATTTCAACACTACCGGTACTATTTTCCCTGAGATTGGGGTACGGGGGCGATACGGCATTCTCAAAACACTCATTAACCCCGCTGCACTTGAGACGCTTATCGGCGAGCCTGTTTACCTGAGCGGCCCACATAACGGAGCCGATATTAACTTCAACGCTGAAGATGCTTTTGGATACTACAATCCTGCTTTTCTAACCAAACTCACGGACTACCTGAACATGGCTGCCCAAAACCAGGCTCTCCAACGGCAACTTCAACCGCTGTACAACCGGGAATTCAGACAAGTCATGCGTACCTTTTTCCAGACTCATCAGACCGGCACTAGTCAGGAGCAGTTGAAAAGGCCGTTCCTGGAATTGCTGCGCAGTGTAACCAAAGAGCGCAAAAGTATAGCCGTCAATCGTTTTTTCCTGGACAATTTCCGCAACCTGCCGGGTGAGGGAGACTCCCTTGAAAAAATGATGGCCACCCGTTTTTGGTTCCGCCGTTCCATTGATGGTACGGATGAGGAATTCTATAATCTGATGCTGCTGACACTGCAAACTTTTGATCCGGATTTCCTGTACAGACAGACGAATTAATCATACCCCTGCGCCTGCAGGTGGAAAAGCTCAGCGTACTTGCCATCCTTTGCAATCAGCTCCTCGTGGCTGCCAAGCTCCAGCAATTGGCCGTGCTCCAGAAAAAGGATACGGTCGGCCATTCGGACCGTCGAGAACCGGTGAGAGATGATGACCGCAGCTTTGCCTTCAATGAGCTCAGAAAACCGCTGAAAGACCTCATGTTCCGCCCGGGCATCAAGGGCAGCCGTGGGTTCATCGAGAATAAGCAGCTGTGCGTCCCGCATGTAAGCGCGTGCCAGAGCGATTTTCTGCCACTGACCGCCACTGAGGTCGACACCTTTGGCAAAACGCTTGCCCAGAATTTGGTCGTACCGCTCGGGGAGAGTGTCCACTACTGTATCAGCGAGGCTTTTGTGTGCTGCCTCTTCAATGGCCAGGCTATCCTCTAAGGCACCAATATTGCCGATAGCGATATTCTCACCTGCTTTAAGCTGAAACCGGATATAATCCTGGAAAATGATGCCGATGTTGTTGCGCAACTCCAGCAGGCTATACTCCCGAATATCCACACCATCAATCAAAATACGCCCCTCCGTGGGCTCGTAAAGCCGGGCCAATAGCTTTACCAGAGTAGTCTTTCCTGCGCCATTCTCCCCCACCAAAGCCAGCTTCTCCCCTGGCCGGAGCTGAAAAGACAGGTTCCGAATGGCCCAGTGCTCACTATTCGGGTACTTGAAACTGACATGCTCAAACACAAAGCCCTGCTGAATAGCCGCCGGAAATGGCAAACTATCCGGGGCGGAAGTGATGGTGGGCTCAATCTCAAAAAACTCAAACAAGTCCTGCAGGTACATTGCTCCTTCCGCAATACGGGAAAAGCGGTTCATAATGCCCTGCAGCCGGTTGCGCATCCGTTCGAAAGACCCGGCCAGGAACGTCAACGTACCTAATGTTATGATGCCGCCTACGGCTTGGGTGATGATGAAAACGTAGGCCCCGTAATACGATAAAGTACCTATAGCCGAAAGTCCACTGCCCCAGGCGGCCCGCCGAATGGCAATCTTGCGGTTGGCGTGATAGTACCGGTCAGACAAATCAGCAAAGCGGCGGGTGATGAAACCCGATAGGTTGAAAATTTTCACCTCCTTAGCCATTTGGTCGCTGGCACCGATGTAGCGCAGGTAGTCCAGCTCACGCCGTTCGGGTGTCCAGCTACGGGTAAGGGAATACGTGCGCTGATTGAAGTGCGTTTCCCCAAGGAAGGAAGGGATGACCGCCACGATTAGGATCAGGATCAGCCAGGCATTAAAGGCGATAAGCCCTCCGGCAAGGAACAGGACGGTAACGATATCCTGCATTTGGGTGAGCACCTGCGACATGAGCACGGTACGTCCGGTAGTCTGCCTTCGGGCCCGCTCCATTTTATCGTAAAACTCGGCCTGCTCAAACTGATAGAGATCAAGCCGTGCCGCATGCTCAATAAGCTCCACGGAAGTCCGGTTGGCAAACAAGTCGCCCAGCAGGCTGTCCAGCAGGGTAATGCCTCGGTTCATGAGGTCAGAAACGATGGCTAGGGCAAATTCCAGGCCCACCATCGTCCAGAGGTAAGTGGTACCTGTACTTTCACCATCGATCAGCAGTAATATGGTGTCAATAATCTCTTTGCCTACGTATAGGACGAGCAGCGGCACTGCCGATTTCAGTAACCGTAGCAGTGCGTTGGCCAGTGTCATACCCGGGCTGGCTTTCCAGATCAGCCGGAAAAAGCGCGGCAAATTGCGCAATGCTTCGAATTGCTCCCGAAAACTTCGTTTTTTGTCGTCTGCCATATTTCTATGAACCCACAACACCTATATTAGTTGTACACCCAAGACTAACCACCAATCATGGCTAAAGCACTGGAAGAATTCGACCGCCTGGCAGAACTGCTGCAACTGGAAAAAGAGGAGGACCTGGAACAGTTTAAATCCCGGATTCAACGCCTGCCTCTTACCGAAAGACGCGATAATGGCTACGCCTGGTACCCGGTACAGGTGATGAAAACCGGCTACACCTACGGCGACCGGGCCTACGTGACCATCTCCAGAGAAACTGCCGAAGACACGCCTCACCATTTCCGGGCCGGCATGGTAGTCAATTTTTTCACCCAACAGGCCGGAGCCAACAAGCCGGAGCGCAGCGGCGTGGTCAACTATGTGAATAAAAACCGTATGCAGATCATCCTCAACAGCAAGGACTTTCCGGACTGGATTGGGATGGGGCTGATCGGGGTGGACCTCCTCTTTGACGACCGCACCTATAAAGAGATGGAAAAAGCCCTGAAAACGGTGCAGGAAGCAAAGAAAGGCCGGCTGCCGGAACTTCGCAATATTTTGCTGGGCATTGAGCCGCCCCGCTTTGCCCCCGTCAATGAGCCATTTACCCATCCTCAACTCAACGACTCCCAAAACCGGGCTATTACTCAGATACTGGCGGCACAGGATGTAACAGTGGTGCATGGCCCTCCCGGTACAGGCAAGACCACCACACTCATACAAGCTGTAAAGCGGCTTTCCGAGCAGGAACACAACATCCTGGTGACGGCGCCCAGCAATACCGCTGTAGATCTCTTGGTGGAGCGCATCGCGGCGGAGGGGCTCAATGTTACCCGTATCGGCAATATATCGCGCGTAGACGAGGCGGTAATCCGGCACACGCTGGAAATGAAACTCGCCGACCATCCTGAGGCCAAGAACATCAAAAAGGTAAAGGTGCAGGCCGCCGAAGCCCGCCGCAACGCTCAAAAATACAAGCGACGGTTCGGGCCGGAAGAACGAGCCGAGCGCCACCAATACTATCAGGAAGCCCGGGAGCTTTCCGCCTGGGCAAGGCAACTTGAAGACCGGCTGATTGAGCAAATCCTTGATGGCTCTCAGGTCATCGCGGCCACGCTTGTAGGCACTTCTAATGACATTCTCTACAGCCGGAATTTCCGGACCGTCTTCATTGATGAAGCCGCACAGGCACTTGAGCCCGCTACCTGGATCCCTATTGCCCGGGCTTCCCGCGTGATTTTCATGGGCGACCCCTTTCAGCTACCGCCCACCGTCAAATCACAGGAAGCGGCACGAAAAGGCTTTGGGGTGACATTGATAGAAAAGCTACTCGACCGCCTTCCCGAAGTCAACCTCCTCAACGTGCAGTACCGCATGAATGAGCACATCATGGCTTTCTCTAATAAGGTCTTTTACAATGGGCAATTGCAAGCCGCACCCGAAGTAAAGAGCCATCGGATAGACGCTGATGCCGACCATCCACTGATTTTTATTGATACGGCCGGTTGTGGGTTTGACGAAAAAACACATCCCAAATACAAAAGCCGTTACAATCCGGAAGAGTTCCTGATTCTGCGGGAACACCTTTATCAGCTCAGGGATGCCTTTCATCCGGAGGCACTACCTTCCGTCGCCATCATTTCCCCCTATCGCGAACAGGTGGTGCATATGGAGCGAATGATTGAGGAGGACCCATCGCTGGAAAACCTTGCTCTGACCATCAACACTATTGATGGATTTCAGGGTCAGGAGCGGGATGTGGTTTATATTTCGCTGGTACGCTCCAATGCTAAAGGAGAGATTGGCTTCCTAAAGGATTACCGGCGGATGAACGTAGCCATGACCCGGGCGAAAAAGCAATTAATCATCGTAGGCGACAGCGCAACCATAGGCGGAGACCGCTTTTACGCAGATTTTTTAACCTATTGCGAGCAGCAGGGACTGTACCAAACGGCATGGGAATACATGAGAACGGCAGGTTGAATCTCAGAAAGTGGTCGGTTTTTCACAGAGAACGGTATCTTTTTTTGAGAAAGCGGTGTTTTTTTGACGTATTTTCTTGCTAAAGATAATAAAAAAATGCATATTTGCATAAGTGATACGCGTTAAACTCTTGTAAAACTGCGTGTTACAGCAGCAACTCCAACTGAGAGTGCTATCTAAACTACATACTTCAAGAAAACCTACTATGAGAAAAACAAAAGTGAGCGTACACCATGAGCGCTTGCAGGTATCATCTGAGATCCTGCGTGCCATTGCTCATCCGTTACGCATGAAAATCCTGGAATTCATTGACCGCAACACCGAGATCAACGTGAACAAAATCTACAACACGCTTGGCCTTGAGCAGTCTATTACCTCACAGCACCTCCGCATCCTCCGCCTTGCCGGGCTTGTAGATACAGAGCGGGATGGAAAGTACGTCCACTACAGCATCAACTATGAGAAAGTAGGTGGGACGGTTGAAGGCGTCAAGCGCTTTCTGGAAAAGTCCAGGGTGCTGCAAAAGTAAAGTTGGCTTCCAGGCAACAGTCCAGGACCAAATGAGACCACGCAATTGTTGTGTGGTCTTATTTTTTTGCCCGTATGCCTTATACCGGAGATGAGCCTTCAGCCTGCTGCGGATGATCGCGGTCAACATCCTTGGTTGCAGCTTCCTCGTCCTGCATATCAGAGGCTACTTCCGCGCCAGACACGGACTGTTCTTCAGACATTTCCTGAAAGAAGCTGCGCTGAAAAATCAGAATATTGATCACACCTAGTGTGATCGCCGTATCCGCAATATTAAAAACCGGCTTAAAAAACATCACTCTTTCTCCGCCCCAAAAAGGCACCCACTCAGGAAGCACACCATTGACAAGCGGGAAGTAAAGCATATCCACCACTTTGCCGTGCAGGAACCCGGCGTATCCGCCTCCTTCCGGAAATAGTTCAGCTACCCCTCCGTGAAAATGACTGGCAGAAAAGATTAGCCCGTAGAAAGCACTATCGAGGATATTGCCCAATGCCCCGGCTAAGATAAGGGCAAAACTAACCATTAGCCCGAGAGAAGCACCGGATTTAACCAGTAAGCGCAGGTAATAGACCAGAAAGGCTACAGCCAGAATACGAAAGAGGCTTAAAGCCAGCTTTCCATATTCACCGCCCAGGGAAAGCCCGAAAGCCATGCCATTATTCTCTACAAAGTGGATACGAGCCCAGTCGAGCCCGAACATTGCGAATTCCTCTCCGTACTCCATATGGGTTTTGATCCAAATCTTCAGCGACTGATCGATAACAAGGACCAGGAGTACGACAAAAACAATAACGGCTGATTTCTTCAAGGTACTGCTGTTTCAGTTTGTTCTGCAAATATACCAAAGGTGAACACAGGTTGTACAAAACCTGCACGCTACCAGACAAACCTGTCACCGTTTTGGCATGGGCGGGGCTTAAAATTTCAGTCCAATCGGATTAATAACGCCCGTATGGATTTTTAGGTTTGCAGTAAATTGCAAAAAAGCCCTCTTCTGCATTATTGCAAAAGAGGACTTTTCGGGGCGTAGAGCGCAGGGGGTAATTTACCGGCTCTTTTTCGCATCTATACTAAGCGTGGCATGAGGTACAGCCCGGAGCCGCTCTTTTGAGATCAGCTTACCGGTTTCGCGGCAAACGCCGTATACTTTATTTTGAATGCGGATCAGTGCATTATCCAAATGCTGAATGAGTTTGCGCTGCCGCGATGCCATGCTGGTAAGCCGTTCGTTTTCAGCAGTGCCGATGCCATCGTCAAGCCCTTTGACTTTTGCATCCGGGTTATCCGCCATTTCAGATAGCTGATCGAGATAGAAGTCCAGTTCCTTTCTGGCTTTATCCAGTTTTCCCTGGATAAGCACGCGAAATTCTTCCAGCTCTTCATCCGAATAGCGTGTTTTTTCTGCGTTTTGATTCATAGCAAGTTGCAGTTTAATATGAAGCACATTAATACCCGGCTGAGCCTTACTTCTGCCTACATTGAGGGACAGCCAGAACAATTATTTCTCTAAAACACGGTGCAAAATTACGAATAATTAAATTAAATTCCCACGCTAACATATTATTTGCCCTACCCGGAAAAGTCCGGCTCATACCCCGTCAGGCAATCAATAATGGTCTTTAAGCTCACAAAGAGGGCTTCCTGCCCCTCCCGGGAAACCAGGGCCAGAGCATCTTCTTCGTCCTGAGTCAGCGCATCTTCTGCAAAAGCCAGCAGGTCCTCCTGAGGGTAGCCCTCGAAGAAGGGGTCAAGGCGGGACCGGAAGTTTCCGCCTTTGTTGCCATGCATTACAGCCCAGTTGGCTTCCTCCACTTCGCTGAGGTGTTTTTCGTCAATAACGGGCGGGAGCGCCTCTTTTCGGACGGCATGCCAAACTACCAGCATCAGAAACAGAAAGTACTCACGCTCTTCCGCTGTGAACGCCTCGAAGTTTTCTGTAAAAGGATAGGCAAATAATACGGGCTGCTCCTGCTGCATGGCCTCCAGCCCCTGCGCGTAGGCATCAGACTTTCCCTCCAGTTCGGCTACCGCCTGATCAATCGCGTCTTCAGGTATAAACTGCATACAAGGTTGGTTTTAGCGTGCCCACACGGGCACCCTTTCAATTTTTGCCAATGATACGTATTTCGAGACGTTCGGAAAAGGCCGGGTTGGGTTTTGGGAAAGCTTTTCCATAACCCTTACCGTGCAGGCGCGTGGCATCAATGCCATTCCCAACTAAAAAACTTACCACTACCTGAGCCCGCTGCCGGGTCAGTTCAAGTGCTTTGGCATAGGAATGAGGCTCGCCGATGTGCGCGCCAACCTCTGCTATGAGATCCGGATGCTGATTGAGAAAAGACAGCAAACGGTTGAGTTCGGGATAAGCCCCCGGCTTCAGACGATCTGTACCAGTCTCAAAATGCACGCTGTTAAGTGCAATATTCTGGCCTATTTCTGCCGGGATTAAGGTGAGGTTTTGGCTGACCTCCTGATAGGCTGCAGGAGCCGATGATGAAACCGGTACAAGAGCAGGCACTGCATCAGGATCGTCATTAACGGGCGGCACGGGTTCTGTGGATAGTTGCTGTGCCACTTTGCGGTCGAGCTTTTGCTGCACCATTGCCCGTTCCAGTTTTTTGACCTGATACCTTCCGTCTATTTCAACCAGCCCTTCCACTTTTTCTTCCAGATGCGGGGCCAGAGCTTCTGCCACTTCATCTTCCATTGCAGCTTTCAACCCTTCCAGTACCTGAGCCTCCCATGGTTCTGGTTCTTGTCCAGCAGGCTGAAATGCACCTTTGGCTGTCCAGTCCGGGGGTAAGGCATCGGCAGAGGTCAGCCCTTCCTTAATTTGAGCTTGCAGCTGCCGGGCCTTTTGCTCCAGCGAGGCACGCTCCGATTCCGTCAAAGCCGGGCTGGGCTCCACCTTAACAGGTATTTCCATTTCCTGTATCAGCCGCTTTTCCACTTCAGGGATCAATTCCTGTTCCAGCTCTGCTTTGGCCTGATCCTGAAGCTCTTCGAAGGTTGGTTGGTCTTCCCAAAGGTGGCGTTCTCCTTCGGCTGTTTCCTTTTCCGCCTCCTGCAGGGACTTCTCATGCACGTAAAATCGCTTAAACCGTGCTTGCATATCTTCCAGCTCCCGTTCGGCAGCAGCAGCCTCATCGTAGCCATCGTCCGGTAAGGTATCCTGATGCGCCACAACTTCTGTAAAATACCGGTACCGGTGACGCAGGGCCTCAATTTCGGGGTCCGAAGGCGGAGGCAAATCCAGTCCGTATTGCTGAGCCCGGACTTCAGCCAGTGCCTCCTGCCGCATCCGTTTAAGCTCCAGCAACTCATTATCCAGCTTATCCAGGTGCAGGTGAAGGGCCCGGATATCTGCCTCTTCCTCTGACATTACAACGGCAGAGCTATTCGATACCATAGCGTTGGCAGACAAGTCTTCTCCAAGAGCTTCTATCGGCTGCGCCACGGGGAAATAGCCGGGTAATTCCGCAAAAACCACTCCTTTTTCAGTGGCAGGAAGCAGGAGGCTGTAGGTCCCGTCTGCATCAACTTCTGCAACCTGTACTATCTTCCCGGCTTTTGTATCCTCAAGGCGCACCTCCACTTCTCCTGCCAAACTGAAGCGGTCAACCTGCACCTCGCCTTTGATCAGGCGCAATGCTTCAGGCCGGAGTGGTTCAGGCAACGTCATTTGAAAAATATCCATATCTCTGCCTATGGGGCGGCGTGCAATAAAAGCCTCTGTTCCGGAAGCCGGAACGCTGATGAACAACTCATCAGCTTTGGTATTGATTTCCTGGCCAAGGTTGACCGGTTCCGTCCAATTATTCCAGCCACCTCCTTTTCGCCTGGTCATATACAGATCGTAGCCGCCTTTGCCGCCAGCGCGATTGGAGGAAAAATAAAGGGTCCGGTTGTCCGGAGCGAGATAGGCACTCTGCTCATCTGCAGAGCTGTTGATGGTCTTCGGCAGCACTATGGGAGCGCTCCAGGCAGCGGCATCCGTCCGGGTACTCAGGTAAAGGTCTTTATGGGCAGGGTGCCCCTTTTGCGGCAGCACGCAGATCATATGGTGATTGTCCTGAGCGATCTGAAAAAAAGCTTCCGGTACACTTGCGTGGCCGCCCTCAAGGTGGTGCGTATCTGACAGGCTCCAAAGCCGGCCAGCCTCCCGGTACCGGCGCAGCTGACCTTTTCCGGCAGCATAAACCAACAGCTGCCTTGCGGAAGTATTCAGGCTCAGAGGCCACTCGGCTCCTCTGGTGTTGACAGGAGCGCCAACGTTCACCGGTTTGGACCAGATGCCGCTACCTGAACGGTAGGTGACCCAAACGTCGCTGGCGTTTTGCTCGCCCCGGTTCCTCGGGTGCCCAAAGCGGGCGAAGTACAGGGCATCGCCCTGCATATTAACGACCGGGTAAAGTTCGTCGTAAGTGGTATTGACAACCTCCTGCAGCGTACCCTGTGCGGTGGCAGGAATCACACAGCGGCCCAAAAGAAGCAGGAATAGCAGTGGCAGGAAGGGCTTTCTCATAATTTAGTGTATAAGCAGAACTTAAAAGAAATCGGCCGAAAACGACTTGTACACTCCTTATGACGATAAAACACACAAAAGTAATGCCCGGTTTCAAAGCATTTCCTCCGCTTCGCCAAAAGCCGAGGGTGGCGGCCCCTGAAGTTGAATAATCCGACTACTGTCCAGAACGGAAAGGGCCCGGAGCGATTCGCCTGTCCATTCTCCAAAAACGGTAACCTCCTGATGCCCTCCTACGGCCAAAAGTACCCACTCATGGGCGTCCTCTGCCTGCACTGGTATTTCCATGCCCCGGGCATCAAGCAGTACCACCTTCCCTGATTGCCAAACCGCCCGGATCTGCCCCAGCAATACCGGAAAGCCGGAAAGCCATGGATTCTTAGACAGTGCCTGCGCATAGGCTTCCAGCATTTCCTGCCCATGCTCTGTTATGGGGATTGCATCCATAGGCTGCCGGTAGGGCTGTACCCTTTTCAATAAGGCCCGCAACGGATAGGTACCCGGATAGTAAACGAGCTCCCCCTGCAGGGCACTGCCCAAGACCCAATGCCCCTCAAAACGTTCGTTTCCCCACGCAAAGTCCAAAATAAGTGCAAACCGGCCGGTCTGCTCCCCTACCAGCCAGGTACGGCGGTAACGAAGCTTTTCTTCCTCTCCCTCCACCAGTCCGATCACCAGCCATCGGTCTGAGACAGCCGGCCCTTCCAGTACCTCTTCCTTTTTCAAATTGACGCCTCCGTAGGACAGCAGTTCTACCTGCATGGCCTGGGGCAGCCCCTCTAACTGACGGAAGCTTTGCACGAACAGATAAAGCTCAGACAAAGCGCCTAGTAATTTACCATGCCACTGTTCTTCTTCCATCAGCTTTGGGAAGCTGCGAATGCGGCGGGCGACACTCCCTAGTTTAGCGTCCACCATACGGGCTGCTATGCGTTCCCAGAAATCTGGCCCTGCCCCTTCAAGGCTGGAAAGCCCCTGCCGGATGACATCACGAAGCCATTGATCCAGCTCTTCCACGCCTGACTTCATCTCCACAATACGCTTGTGCAGGCGGGCTTCGCGTTCGCTGGTATCTGCTACGGCAGACTTTCGGGCCTCCGGCTGCCGGATCGCATCGCGAACCCAGCCCGGGCGCTCATCGGCGGGTGTAATCTGATCATTTTTGCGAAGGAAGAAAAGCAACAGGGAAAGTACGTGCTGACAGGGGCGGTACCGGTTTTTGCAGGTACAATGGAAGGCTTTCCCGTCGAGAGTTACCATGACCGGGTAGGTGAGCTCACCTGTAGACTTGCAAATGCCCCAAAGGGCATCGCCATCGGAAGCTACGTTTTCCCACTTTCGCCCGTAGAAGAGTGCCCGTGCCCGGTTCAGGACGAGGGTATTCGGTGCGTACGCTTGCAGGGTGGCGTAGGTCCAGCTCACATTGTAACAGATTAGTCCTCTGTATCGAGGATGCCCATAGAGTGCATGGCTTTTTCAGAAGCGGTTTGTTCGGCGCTTTTCTTGTTGAAGTCGTCGGCGGTGGCTATTTTCTTGCCATTCACCATGACTGCGACTTTGAAGCGGTCCCGCTTTTCGAACTTATACCGTGCCAGGAGCTTGTAAGTAACGGTTTGGCCGTTTTTCTGGCACCATTCCAGCAGCTGGCTCTTGTAGTTGTCATCCACGGTTTCCAGCTCGTGTACGTCCACGTAGTTGCGTAGGATTTTATTGACTACGAAGCGCTTAGTGCCTTTGTAACCCTTTTCCAGATAAACTGCGCCAACGAGTGCCTCCACCGCATTTCCCAGCATAGAGCGGCTCAGGCGGGTCTGATTGTACTCAGAGAGCAGCATATCCAGCCCCATCTTATCGCCGATCAGGTTGAGTGATTTGCGCTTGACGATCTTCGAGCGCATTTTAGTGAGAAAGCCCTCGTCGCTGTTAGGGTATTTCTTAAAGAGATACTCTGCTACGATAGTACCGAGCACAGCGTCGCCCAGGTATTCCAGGCGTTCGTTGTTCTGCACTGCGTAGGGTTTCTCCGAAGAGGAAGACTTGTGGGAAAAAGCCAGCTTAAAAATAGCCATATTGGCAGGGGTGAAACCAATAAGCTGCCGCAAACGGCGGGCCAGTTCCTTATCCTCGGATAAAAAATGGTTATAAAACCTAAATACGAGCCGCAACAAAACCTTAGTGTTTTGTGAAAAGATATTGTTATCTAAGGAGTAAGGCGGTAACAGGCTTGATGCGCGCTGCCGCTCTACTCTTTTAAAACCAACGGGAGAATCCGGTATACCAAGCCCGCTCAAATAAATGCGGCGGCCCCATACCAGCCTCCCTAAAAGACGGCTCGCCTGCGATTGGGGAATCCAATTCCCCAGGCGCAGAAGTGCCTAATCTTCGTACTTCTTAAATACGACAGAGGAATTGTGCCCTCCGAAGCCAAAAGTGTTGCTGAGAATCGCTCTGACTTCCCGCTCCTGCGCTTCGTTAAAGGTCAGGTTCAGTTTAGCATCCAGCTCCGGATCATCCGTGAAGTGGTTGATCGTAGGCGGGATAAAACCATGCTGAATGGCCAGGATACCTGCAATCGACTCCACTGCTCCGGCGGCGCCAAGCAAATGCCCGGTCATGGATTTCGTGGAACTGATATTCAGATTGTAGGCATGCTCGCCAAAGACCTGCTGAATGGCTTTCACCTCTGCAATATCCCCAAGTGGGGTAGACGTGCCGTGCACGTTGATGTAATCAATATCTTCCGGATTGAGCCCGGCATCTGCCAATGCGATCCGCATAACGTTGCCTGCACCCAGTCCCTCGGGATGTGGCGCAGTGATGTGGTGGGCATCTGCGGTAGCGCCTGCACCAACGATTTCGGCATAGATGGTCGCACCACGCTTTTTAGCGTGCTCCAGTTCTTCGAGCACGATTGCGCCTGCGCCCTCGCCGAGGACGAAGCCATCACGGTCCGCGTCAAACGGACGGGAGGCGGTTTTGTAATCATCGTTGCGGGTAGAGAGTGCTTTCATCGCATTGAAGCCACCTACTCCAGCCTTTGTCACTGTAGCTTCTGAGCCACCGGTAATGACAACATCCTGCCGGCCCAGGCGGATTTGATCAAAAGCAGTGCCAATTGCATGAGAAGAAGAAGCACAGGCAGAAACGGTCGCAAAATTCGCGCCCCGGAAACCATACCTGATGGAGATCAGCCCGGCAGCAATGTCGGAGATCATCTTAGGGATCATGAAAGGGTTGTAGCGAGGTGTGCCATTTCCCGTGATATGATCTTCGATTTCCTTTTCCAGTGTAGCCAGTCCGCCAATCCCGGAGCCCCAGATAACCCCTGCACGGTCGACGTTAATCTTTTCAACATCGATGCCCGAATTTTCCATGGCCTCCGCAACGCTATACATCGCATAGATGGTAAAATTATCCATGCGGCGCATTTCGCGGCGGTCTACTTTTTCTTCAGGTTGGAAATTCTTGAGTTCGCAGGCAAACTGAGTCTTGAATTGGGAAGCATCAAAATGAGTGATAGGATTAGCACCACTGAGGCCATTCTGTAAACCTTCCAGGTATTCGCTAATTGAGTTTCCGATGGGGGTTACTGCTCCTAGTCCTGTTACGACAACCCTTTTCATTGGCTTAATTTGATTTGGTTCCAGCCTCCTGTTGCAACGGCTAAGTTATGCCCGTGTAATTGTTTGGTTGGAAATTTGCGCCTTGTATTTGGTAGAGAATGTAGCCGGGAGGTTCAAAATGCAATTTTAAAGAAGGCGCGGAGATACAAATCAGAGACTTTCCTCAGAAAGCCTCTAATTTGCATACGTTAAATCCGGAAACAGCAAACGCTGTTACGCTTCTTTAACCTGTGACTCCAGATAAGAAACAGCCTGGCCTACCGTTTGGATAGCTTCAGCCTGTTCGTCCGGAATAGCGATATCGAACTCCTTTTCGAACTCCATGATGAGCTCCACGGTGTCCAGAGAGTCGGCCCCCAGATCGTTCGTGAAGTTTGCATCCGGGTTCACCTCTGATTCGTCGACACCTAATTTGTCGACGATGATCTTATTAACTCTTTCTGCAATGCTAGACATAAGTGAATTCGCTTTATTGGTTTACAATTGCGATGCAAAGAAACGTAGAAGAACCTTGACTACCAAAGTTTTTCAAAAAAAAGTTACCCCCCTGAACCTCTGAAATACCCTGCTATTGCTGAATCCCAGCCGATTCAGGGTTCAGTTTCAGCCCGGTTTTTTTCTTTTAAAGTGGCTGCTGCCTGTTCGGAAATCAGCCCATCAAATGCCGCCGTACCGGTATTTGTTCATAGGTTTTTAACCATAGGCGGTTTGTATATTATTAGGATTAGCGTACTTTTACAGTTAGGATTATTGTAAATTTTACACTTAGTCTGTTGCAAACACAAAATTACACCCAATTAAAAAATTACCAGACGCATGAAAGTCGTTGACCATCAAAATACTAAAATTGTGGCAACCGTAGGTCCTGCCTGCAATAGTTACAATCAATTGCTGGAATTGGTCAAAACGGGTGTGGACGTATTCCGCCTTAACTTTTCCCACGGCACCCATCAGGATCACCAACAGGTCATTGATCACGTCACTTACATCAACGAAAAGTATAACCTGCACATTAGTATTCTTGCCGACTTGCAGGGCCCTAAGCTCCGTGTAGGCAAAATCAAGGATAACGCCCTTGAGCTTAAAGAAGGGGATGTGATCACCCTCGTCAACGAAAAGTGCGTGGGTACCATGGAGAAAATCTACATGAGCTACGAAAGTTTTGCCCGGGATGTTAAGGTGGGCGAGCGCGTGCTCGTAGATGACGGCAAACTCGTATTTGAAGTCCTTGAAACCAATAAAGAGGATACGGTCAGGCTCAAAACCCTCTTCGGCGGCACCCTTTCCTCCAATAAAGGCGTCAATCTGCCCAACACAAAAATTTCTCTGCCTTCCCTTACGGAAAAAGACCTGGTGGACCTTGAGTTCATCCTCACACAGCCGGTCAACTGGATTGCCCTCTCCTTCGTACGGCACCCTAAAGACCTCAAAGATTTACGCAGACGCATCGAAGCGAAAAACCACCCTGCCAAAATCATCTCCAAAATCGAGAAGCCGGAAGCGGTAGAGCGGATTGACAAAATCATCAAGCACTCCAATGCGATCATGGTAGCCCGGGGCGACCTGGGCATCGAAGTGGCTATGGAGCGCCTGCCGCTTATCCAGAAGGACATCATCGCTAAGTGTATTCAGCGGGCCCGACCAGTGATTGTAGCCACGCAGATGATGGATAGCATGATCACCAACCCAAGCCCGACCCGTGCAGAGATCACCGACGTAGCCAACGCCGTACTCGATGGCGCGGATGCCGTAATGCTAAGTGGTGAAACCTCCGTGGGTAAGCATCCCGTGAAGGTGGTGGAAGCCATGAATAAAATCATTGAGGAGGCAGAGACGCACTACGACTTCAAGGACCGCCGCCCGATCGCAACCTCAAAAACCCGGACGTTCCACTCGGATGTCATTTGCTTTAATGCCGCACAGACCGCTATGCAGGTCAATGCCAAAGCAATTATCGGTATGACAAGCTCGGGCTACACCGCATTCAAAGTTTCGAGCTACCGGCCGAAGACCGATATCTACATCTTCTCCGACCGCATGCACATGCTCGCCACCCTTAACCTCGTTTGGGGCGTGCGCTGCTTCTACTACGACCGGTTCACCACCACTGATGAGACTATCGCGGATGTAACGGAAATCCTGAAGCGCGAAGGGCGCGTCAAACCCGGTGATGTCATCATCAATACGGGTAGTATGCCGCTGCATCGCCGCCACCGGACCAACATGATGAAAATCACGCCGGTCGAGTAATCAACCCATAAAGCCAGATGCGGATAAAGCCCGGGCAAGTTCAGCCGCCGGCTCCAGCGCATCTGGCTTTCCCACATCCAGCCACTGCGAATGCTCGTGTCTAAAGCCAGCTATCTTTGCACTGCGGGCTGCATTCAGATAAACGTCTATGATTGAAAAGGCTTCCTGCTCTGGCATGTAATCGAACAGCCGCGGGTGGAGATACTGTATCCCGCTAAAGGCCAATGCTGTGGTGGAAGGCACCGCTCTGCTGATTTTTTCTGCCCCTGTGTTGGCATTTTTCCAGCCACTGAGCAATCCTTCTTCATCAAAAAGGAGGTAACGTGAGGTCTTCCGGTCCCGCACTGCCAAAGTAGCAAGTGCTCCACTAGCGTCATGGGCGCGCCGCAGAGCGTGTAGGTCAAGGTCGGTGAGAATGTCCGCATTGTGCACCAAAAAGGAATCTCCGCCCTGTAGCCACTTTGCAGCCTTGCGCAGGCCGCCTCCTGTGTCCAGCAATTGCTTCCTTTCATCGGAAATATGAATGACCGCCCCGAAATTATTATTCCTTTGCAGAAAATCTTCGATCTGATCGGCGAAATGGTGTACGTTAACAACCACTTCCTCATACCCGAAAGCCAGAAGGCGGCGCAAAGCGATTTCCAGCAACGGGTACCCCCCCACTTCCACAAGCGCTTTCGGGCGGTCATTGGTTAAAGGGCGGAGTCGGGTACCAAGGCCGGCAGCGAAGATCATAGCTTTCATGATAATTCTATTATTTTAGCCGCTATGATACAAAAACAACTTGTACAGATTCTACTCGCCCCCTTTTCTTTGCTGTACGGCATCGGTGTCAGTGTGCGGGACTTCCTGTACAAGCAGGGGCTGCTCAAGGGAGTGGAGTTTAATCTTCCGGTCATCTCCGTTGGCAATTTATCGGTTGGGGGTGCAGGCAAAAGCCCGCATATTGAGTACCTCATCCGATTGTTGAAGGACTACATTGACATCGCTACGCTGAGCCGGGGCTATGGCCGCAAGACCAAGGGCTACCTGGAAGTACACGCCGACATGACTGCCGAGCAGGCCGGTGACGAGCCCCTGCAGTTTAAGCGCAAGTTTCCGGAGATCATGGTCACCGTTTGTGAAAGCCGCACCTTTGCCATCCCCAAAATCATGATGGCCCGGCCCGGGACCAAAGCGATACTGCTGGACGATGCCTTTCAGCACCGGTCAGTGAAGCCCGGCATGAATATCCTGCTCACCGAATACAGCCATCCCTTTACCCGGGACTACCTTTTGCCTGCAGGCCGGCTCCGGGAATGGCGTTCGGCCTATGAGCGGGCGGATATCATTATTGTCAGTAAGTGCCCGCCGCAGCTATCGGAGGAGGAACGGCAAGCCTTTACAGCCGAAATCTCCCCCCTACCCCATCAGAAATTGTACTTTTCTTATTACGATTACGGGCAGCCTTACTTCATTCTGAACCCACGTTACCGGCTGGATTTTACGCCGGAACTGGAAGTGCTGCTGATTTCAGCTATTGCCCGGACGGACTACCTGCAGGCTTACCTTGAGGGGCAGGTTGAACACATCAAAGCGATGGAATACGAAGACCATCATTACTTTACCAAATATGATGTGGGGCAGCTCAAAGCTAACTTTGACCGTATGGAGACCAACCGAAAGGCTATTCTCACCACCGAGAAAGACGCCATGCGCCTGCAGTTGCACCATCAATATATTGAGGAGCATCAACTGCCTGTTTTTGCCCTGCCGGTACAAGTGCGCTTCCACTTCGGCCAGGCTGCCGATTTTGACGAAACCATCCAACAATACCTCTTAAATTTTCAGGTGTAGATGAACCCCATCCTTTACCTTATATATCAGTTCCTGAAGCTGCTTACCAAGATTTCCTTCCGGGTTTACTACCCTAATGCCACGAGGATGAACCTGGACCGGTTGCGCTACCGGGGCGGCAGTATTTTGGTATCCAACCACCCCAATACCCTGCTCGACCCCCTCAATGCCGCCTGCCGGGTACCCAAGGTGGTGCATTTTCTGGCTAATGCCAGTCTTTTTCAGACGCCGTTTACCAACTGGTTTTTCAATACCTTCTATTGCATTCCGGTGGAGCGCCCCCAGGACACCAAGGGCAAGCCGATCAATAATGCCAACGCTTTCCGAAAGAGCCAGCAATTCATCAACAAAGGGGGGTGCCTTTTCATTGCCCCTGAGGGCGGAAGTGATATGGAACGGCGGGTGCGGCCTTTCAAAACCGGCACGGCGCGGATTTTGCTCGGGGCAGCTGCCATGAACGATTTCGAAACTGATTTGCGGATTTTACCCGTGGGCCTTACTTATGACCACCCCCATCGTTTCCGGTCCCGCATGACGGTCAATGCAGCGCCTACGATTCTTGCGCGGGATTATGCTGAAGCCTACCGGACAGACAAGGTACAGGCCGCCCGGCAGCTTACGCAAGATCTGGAGCAGGCTATCCGCGATCATACGATCGACACGAAAGACGAAGCCGAGGATACCATCATATTACGGGCAGAAGAACTGCTAAGGAACAGCCACCCGCTGAAAGGCTCCGATCACTTCAGGCGTACGAAAAAGTGGATCGAAGGCTTACGGAAACAAGCGCAACAAGCTCCGGAGGCTTACCAGGCGTACGCAGAACAGCAGCAAAAGTATTGGACTAAACTTACGGAAGCCCGGACTACCGACGAGGCTGTAGCTAAACGCCCAGGCCTGGCAGCTGTGACTTACCTGATACTCGGAGCGCCATTTGCACTATACGGCTGGATAAACAATTTACTGGCGGGTTATCTGCCCAAACTCGCTTCCGAAAAGCTCGGCCTTTATATCGGTTACACGGCTTCAGTCCGAATTCTGTGCGGCTTGTTTGCCTTTCCTATTGTCTACGCTCTGCAATCCTGGGCAGTGGGCGCCTGGCTGGGAGGCACAGCAGGATGGATTTACCTGCTCAGCCTTCCCCTTTCCGGCTGGCTGTACCTGAAATGGCAACCGGTGGCCACGCGATTCAAAAACCGGCAAAAGGCCAAAAGCATGAAGCACCTTGATGAAGCAAAGGCTGAGCGGGCCACCCTGCTGAAGGCTACCCTGCAATACCTTAACCCCTGAGCCTATGGGCTACCCCGAAGCCATGGAACCCATACTGCTAGGCCTGTTTCTGGCTGCCACCTTTGTACAGCTTTTGTACTGGCTGGGGTTGTTTTCGAGGCTTGCGCTGTACCGGCAGCCACCGCCCCCTAAAGTGCCTCCGGAGCCCGTATCCATTATCATTTGCGCTCATAACGAGGCGGAGAATCTTCGTCAGAACCTCCCCCTTTTCCTGGCTCAGGACTACCCTGATTTCGAGGTCCTGGTTGTAAATGATGCTTCTACAGATAATTCTTTGGAAATTCTTTTGGAATTTAAAAGAAAAAGTCCCAACTTGCGCGTAGCTAATCTTACAACCAAAGTAAGTCGTGGGAAAAAAGCAGCCTTAAGCAAGGGCATTAAAGCTGCAAAACATAGCATTCTTTTACTTTCCGACGCCGATTGCCGACCCGTTAGCTCCAAATGGCTGGAGCACATGCAAGCATTCATACGGGATAGGGTCGAAATAGGCTTAGGATACAGCCCTTACATTCGTGAGAAAGGCATATTAAATGCCACCATCCGCTTTGAGACGGTTTATTCTGCTGTCCAATATTCTTCATTTGCATTCGTTGGGATGCCCTACATGGGAGTAGGGCGAAATTTGATCTATCGCAAACACTTGTATCGTGAGGCAGGTGGTTTCGATGATCACATGGACGTGACCTCCGGTGACGATGATTTGTTCATCAACGCTGTGGCTACGCCATACAATACCCGGGTGATCCTTTCGCCCGAAGCATTCGTCTTTTCTAAAGCCAAGAGTAGTTGGAGAGGCTACTATCGCCAGAAATCGAGGCATTTATCAACTGGTACCCGGTACCGCCCGGTGCATCAGCTTTTGCTGGGCGCACTGTCAGCGAGCCACTTTGGGCACTATGTATTTGGTCTTGCCTTGATCCTATTTCACAATTTGGAAACCATCGTATTCATTAACTATCTGGTACGGATAGTGGTGGTTACGGCGATGTACGGCCTCATTACGAGAAAGCTTCGAGACCCCTCACTTGTGTTTTGGGTTCCCTTGTTCGATGCGTTGTTCATCCTGTACTACCTGATATTCGCGCCAGCCCTTTTCAAAAAAAAGGAACCATGGACATAGCAGTACAAAACCCAACCCAAAAGCAGACGACAACCTCTTCCACGAACGACGACTACAGCATCGTCAAGGCAGCTATCCGCGGCAATCAGCGCGCTTACGAAACGCTGATGAACCGCTACCGCACGCCGATTTACCACATGATGCTGAAGATGGTCAACAACCGCGAGGATGCCGACGATTTGACGATTGAAGCCTTCGGAAAGGCTTTTTCCAAACTCTCCAGCTACGTGCCCCGCTACGCATTCAGCACCTGGCTGTTCCGTATTGCCATTAATAATGGTATTGATCACATTCGCCGCAAGCGCCTGCAAATCCTTTCCATCGACGAACCGATGGACGGCGACAACAGCAGCGATTACTCCAGCAACATCCCGTCCTACACCCTGGACCCGGAGCAGGAGATCATCCGCAATCAGCGCCTGAGCCTGATGCGGGAGCTGCTCGGCCACCTCAGCCAGAAGTACCGCCTGATGATCGAACTGCGCTACTTTGAGGAAATGAGCTACGAAGAAATCAGCACCGAGCTCGATATTCCGCTCGGAACGGTGAAAGCCCAGCTTTTCCGTGCCAAGGAAGTCCTGAGCAACCTACTCAACCAACCCGGCGCCAGCGCCTACATCGACCAGGTGCGTCAGCGCGCCTAAGCAGGGGATTGCCCCCTGTTCGCAAAGATCCCCTGCCGTGCAGCGCCCTTGCTGTGCGGCAGGTAATTTCCCAATTTCTTCGCCCTTTCTCACCCTCAGGGTTTTTCTTTCCACATTTTTTCTTTGGTTACCAACAGCTCTTCTTAGCAATAAGTGAAAGGGGTTCGCCCCGTTTGTGCACAGAATGCCTTAGCTTTGTAAGCTGCAAAAAAAACAGCACAGCAAAATATGGCGGGCGACAAATACCAGGATGGCAATAAGCCAGCCTACCGAAAAGGTGGGCGGCAGAAAAAGGAAGAACTTTCCAACTTCGTGTTCGGAAAGGTGCAGCCACAGGCCGTACCCCTGGAGGAAGCCGTGCTTGGCGCCATTATGCTGGATAAGGAAGCCCTCACGGTAGTCCTTGATATTTTACGGGCTGAAAGTTTCTACCTGAATGCCCATCAGCTGATTTATAAGGCAATGATGAGGCTGTTTGAGAAATCGCAGCCTGTCGATCTGCTCACCGTCACGGAAGAACTGAAGAAAACCAGCGACCTGGAAGCCGCCGGCGGCCCCTACTACCTCATTGAGCTGACCAATAAAGTCGCTTCCGCCGCCAATATCGAATACCACGCCCGTATCATTGCTCAGAAATTCGTGCAGCGGGAGCTCATCACCGTATCCACCAAAATCATCACCGACGCCTACGAAGACTCCACAGATGTTTTTGAACTGCTGGATGATGCCGAGCAGGGGCTTTTTTCCATTGCTCAGCAGAATATGAGCCGGGGCGTGGAGAGCATGTCTTCCCTTGCCGCCAAGGCCCAGAAGCAAATGGAGGAGCTGCGCAAGAAGGAAGATGGCCTGACCGGAGTACCTTCCGGCTTTACCGACCTGGACCGCCTGACGTCCGGCCTGCAGCGGTCAGATTTGATCATTTTGGCGGCGCGTCCGGGCATGGGTAAATGCCTGGGCAAAGGCACTAAGGTGCTGATGTACGATGGCAGCCTGAAGAAAGTAGAGGACGTAGTGCCCGGCGACCTGCTCATGGGCGACGATTCTACCCCAAGGCGCGTCATGACAATTGCCAGAGGCCGGGAACGGATGTACTGGATCCGGCAAAACAAGGGTAAGGATTACCGGGTGAACGAAAGCCATATCCTTTCCCTGAAGAAGAGCCGTCAGGAAGGTAAAGGAGAGCGTGGCAGCATTCTTGATATTTCGGTAAGAGACTACCTGGCAATGTCTGCTAAATTCCAGAGTAATTACAAAGGCTATAAAGTTGCGGTCGACTTTCCGGAACAGGCGGTTCCACTCCCCCCCTACTTTCTCGGATTATGGTTGGGTGATGGGTCTTCCTACAAAAGCAACATCATCAATCAGGATGAGGAGGTGGTTGCCTATCTGGAGGAACTGGCTCAGGCAAAAGGGCTGGAGCTGGTCACCTACAAGCAGGAAGGAAAATTCCCGGAACACCGGATCAGCAACCGGTCAGAAGGCCGGCATGGGTACAGTATTCAGGGCGTACTCCGGGAAATGGAGGTACTTCAAAATAAACATATCCCACACACCTACCTTATCAATAGCCGTCAAAAGCGGCTGGAGTTGCTGGCCGGGCTGATTGACAGCGACGGGCACTACCTCGAGCAGTCCAATGGGTACGAAATTACCCAAAAGAATGAAGCGCTGGCCCGCCAAATCAAATTCCTCTGCGACAGCCTTGGCTACCGGGTCAGCTTCAAGCCCAAGCAGGCGGTCATCAGCAGCATCGGCTATGAATCTACCGTTTACCGGCTCCGGATTTATGGCAATCTGGATGAAGTACCGGTCAAAGTGGAACGCAAACAAGCCGCCCCGTGGAAGAGCCTGGTCAACTGGCAAGTCACCGGTATTCAGGTGGAGTACGATAAAGTAGACGATTACTACGGTTTTGAGATTGACGGCAACCGGCGCTTCTTGCTGGAAGATATGACCGTTACGCATAATACCGCCTTTACGCTCTCTCTGGCCCGAAACGCCGCCATGACCTTCAAAAAAGCAGTCGCCTTTTTCTCTCTGGAGATGTCTGCCCTGCAGCTCGCTCAGCGTATCATTGCGATGGAAGCGGAGATCTCCGGTATGAAAATGCGGAACGGGCAGTTGGAGGACTACGAGTGGGAACAGCTCAATGCAGCCCTGGAGCGAGTGAGTGAAGTCCCCATCTACATTGACGACACGCCGGGCATCAACGTCTTCGAGCTCCGGGCCAAATGCCGCCGCCTGAAGATGCAGCACGACATCGACCTGATTGTGATCGACTACCTGCAGCTGATGAGTGGCGGCGGGGACAATCAGCGCGGCAACCGGGAACAAGAGGTCAGTGCCATCTCCCGTGCCCTCAAAGGGCTGGCAAAAGAACTTAACGTGCCGGTCATTGCCCTTTCTCAGCTGAGCCGTGCGGTGGAGACCCGCGGGGGCAGCAAACGGCCGCAGCTGTCGGATTTGCGTGAGAGCGGAAGCATCGAACAAGATGCTGATATTGTAGCATTTATATATAGACCAGAATACTATGACATCCTCGAAGACGAGGAAGGCATGTCCCTCAAAAACGTAGCCGAACTGATTGTCGCCAAGCACCGGCATGGTGCCCTGGAAACCGTCCGCATGCGCTTTGAAGCCGAGTTCGCGCGCTTTTCCGACCTTGATGACCCCGACTTTGGCGACCTGCCCGGGGATACCTTTGGGGACCCGCAGGCGCCCAACATCATCACCCGACCTTCTAAGATGAATGATGATGAGGATATCCCGTTTTAGTTAAGATTGAGCAGCTGACAATAAAAACACACCTAAACCTGTCTTAGTACCAGGTACAAAACCACATCCCTATTACTTAATGGTGTAGCATTATGAAGGCAGAACAGAGCGTCCCAACCCTCTTATCGTTACTGCACACCTCGAAAAGAACGATCCTTTTCCTGGCAGCAGCTTTTGTTTTTTTCCTGGGCTGTAACAAAACTGCTGATTTTGAGGATTTAGAGCTTTTGACTCAGAAGAACTGGCACCTCACTTCAAGGGTGCAGGGTGGTACAGACTTAACCGATGATTGTGATTTGGATGACGTATTAGTCTTCACGAATGCGACCGATTTCGATTATGATTTCGGAGACCTAATCTGTGGTGATAGCAGCCTTGTTAAAGACGCTGACACCTGGAAAATCATAGATGACTTCACCGTATTAAGAATGAAATATAGGTTCGAGGGCAGCGGGAAAGGCACCATCATTGAGTATTGGAAAATACTCGAGCTCAATGACACCTTGCTCCTGGTAGAGGATGTATTAGCTGAAGGGAATGATCAGGTGCCTGAAATCCGAACTTATCAGCATTGATAAAAGCCAGAGGCTGTCCTTCAGACCGCTCTAAGAACATATCAGGTAAAGCCCCGTCATCATGTCTATTCGCTACTTTCTTCCCTGTCTGCTCGTTCTCCTTTCGGGTTGTATGGCTCTTGCCCAAAACCACTTGCCCGTTTCAGTGTCAGACGCAACATCCGGTGCACCACTGGCCTTCGCCCACTGCTATTTGCAAGAAAACAAGACCGGGACAACTACTGATCTGGCAGGTAAAGCCCTGCTCCATTTTTCGAAAGGAGGGCCCATCAGGGATCAGTTGACTCTTTCTTATGTAGGATACCGGGACACCATCATTCAGGTGCAACCCTCAGATCAGGAACTGCGCATTGGGCTACAGCCCAAACCCATACTGCTGGAAGCCGCTGAAATCAAAGGACAGGCGGCAAATCTGAGCGCAGAGGAAATCGTCCGCAACGCTATCAAGTTCATTCGTAAAAATTACAGCCGGGATGCGGTTCAGCTCCATACGTTTTACCGGGAGTCCTTTTCGGAAGGCGGGCAACTGGCTACCGTAGATGAAGCCATAGCCGATATTTACTACACCCCCTACCCCCGCCGCTGGTTTACCGGGCGCTCCTTCCGGCATTACTACGATGGCGCCTATGAAGGCCGGGCCGACAACCGCTTTGCCAACCACTTTGTGCTGCTTTCCAACCCCATGTATTTCAAATACTACAACACGGTGAAGGATCAATGCAAAATGCTGGGCGTCCGGTTAAGTGATAACAGCAGTACCGAAGATTTGCACCCACATGTACAAGGTGGCCCCCTTGCACTGCTTTCTCAGGATAAAGTGAAGTACCGGTCCGATTTCATGGATCCCGCTATGCGCGACAAATATGCCTACGCTAAATCAAGTGCGGTGATGTTCAACGGTCACCCCTGCTACGCCATTACTTTCAAGCCTTTACCTGGTGAAGATCCTATTTTTCAAGGCTGGCATCAGCGTATGAAAGACCCGATCTTTTCAGGAATCATCTATGTCGACATTGAAAGCTTTGCCGTGGTCGCTATCCGGTGTCAGCTTTCTCCCCTGGCCCGGTTTGACAACTATAAACGACACCGCGCCTGGCAGGTCTTTCCCGACCGCAGTACGCTCGCCGTTGATTACCAGAAGCAAAATGGGCGCTGGTTTCTCAAAAACATCAAGACGGAGCAGCACATCAGCCGCTCGGAGTTCCTCAGTCCGGGGCAGCCTGTCTTCCAACGCCTGAGCCACAATTACCGGCTTACCCGGCAGCTTTGGGTACAAGGTATTGAACCCGATGCATCCCCATTCGATGAGGCAGATGACCAACTGCTGCATGATCAGCGCGATGCACGCCTGGCCACCTTTCCTTTCGAATACAAAGACTCTCTTTGGCAGGCGTTTGAACAGACCGCGCGGTACCCTGAGTTAAGTACCTGGGATGTGCAGTCGCTGGAGCGGAAAGGGCCGTTGCATCAGCAGTGGAGCAGGTGGTTCGTCAAAGAGGAAATGCTCCCGCCTGCTGCCAATGCACAAGCCGATACGCTTTTGCTGCCCGATTGCAGGCTTATCGCTGATCCCTACCGGTGGATGGAGAGACAGGACAGCCAAACCCAGGCCCACATCAATACCGAAAACCGCTACTTTTTCAATGAATACATCCCATGGAAGCGGCAGCAGTTTTCCGCTTTCCGCAAAATGCTAATGACGCTGGGGCGCTGCGATACCAATTCCACACCACCCAGACATCCATATGTCTACCGGGACAACCGGGGCCTGTTCCTGACCGATAGCAGCGGGAGTGATCCCAGAATGCTCCTCAGCTTCACCACTGACCTGCCTGATGGCAAAAGCTTACGCTCCTACCGGCCCAGTCCGGAGTATGGGAGTCTTGCTTTTACCCTGAGCAACGGTGATGCCTATGCCAACTCTGCCAGAATAAAAATGCTGGCCTCCAACCAGGTAGACTCCCTTTCTGACCAGTTGTATGAAATGGAATGGCTTAGCGAAAACACGCTGGTCTATACCGTTGTGAATGAAAGCAAACGCGCCTATGCCTGCTATGCTTACCAGCCACAGCACGGTGACAGATGGCTTCTGTTTGAGGCGACTGACCCTGAGTTTGAATTAGAGTTGTATGAAGTGCAGGGCACTCTGCTGCTCAGTTGTTTGAACAGTGATGGCAATGAATTATTCAGGATCAAAGAGGGTACCGAAGGTGTAGAACTCCTCCGCCTGCACGGCACAGACTGGTACAGCACCGACTTCTATTTCGACAAGGATTTGTACTACCTGGCAGCGAGGGATACCGCATTCCAATCCTGCATTCTAAAAACAGATGGCCATTCGGACCTAATACTCTGGACAGCCCCTCCTACAGTAGCCCTAGACGAAGTACGTGCCACAGCGGACTACCTCTTGGTTAAAGCGATTAACCGGGCCAGCGTCAAATTGTATCTATTATCCAAAAATGGGGCATTGCTGGATAGCCTCTCCCTGCCGGAACTTCACGGGTCCGTGCAATTGGGGGAAGTTAACGACTATGCTTCCAACACCTGCCAGTACTACTTTGAATCGCCCAATCAGCCCTTCACGCAGTATACTATTAATCTGGCTACCCGGCAGCTCACGGAACAACCAATTGATTGCCTGCGCAACCCACCGGAAGCCGCTTATGAAACCACCCTCTATAAGGTTCCGGCAGAGGATGGAGAATGGGTACCCCTGCGGCTTAGCTACCGGAGCGACTTCAAAAACCTGAAAGCTACCAAAGGCGTGCTGCTATCGGTATACGGTGCCTACGGTGCCTACAGCGAGGCCAACTTTGACGAGTACGAGCGCCTGCTGATGGACGAGGGCTATGTGGTGGCTCAGGCCAGCGTACGGGGCAGCCGGGCTAAAGGCTGGCCGTGGTACCGGGCGGGTCGGGGAGTTAGCAAACCTGTGGGTATTTCAGACTATCTGGCCTGCGCCGCTTACGTCCGGCATGAACTACACCTTCCCAAGACCTTTGCCTACGGGCAAAGTGCTGGTGGGCTGATCGCCGCCGCCGCCCTTAATGAGAATCCTCAGCTGTTTGACGCTGCTATTCTGGACTACCCCTTTCTCGACGCCCTCGGTATTTCTCTGGACAGCCTCCTACCGCTTACCAGCCTGGAATACCCGGAGTGGGGCTACCCCGACCGACCGGCAGAAATTCAGGCGCTGCAGGCTTACTCGCCCTACCAAAACATCAAAGCACAGGCTTATCCGCCCATCCTGATGCTGGGCGGCCTCTACGATTTGCAGACGCCCTACTGGCAAATCATGAAAGCAGCCGCCCGGTATCGCGCCCTGCAGACCAATGATGCTCCCATTCTTCTACACTTAGGCAAGAACTATCACCCAGGGGATATCCCCTACCGGACGCGGATCCGGGAGATGACGTATCAGTATTTGTTTCTTGAAAATATCCCATCAAAGTAAGTCTGCTATGAAGTCTATTACTGCGTGCGCTGTCCTTGTACTCCTGGCCGCAGGCCTGATTGCTCAAAACCTGGTACCCAACCCCGGCTTTGAACAGCATCGTAGTTTTGACTGCTACGGCTGTTACCTGGACCCTGTCAAATTTGAGCACCTGATGATGGGCTGGCAGGATTTGAATACCAACCCTATTTTGTGTGATTGCCAATACAAACCCTCCGCAGATGAGGGCAAATACGATAACTGCCAGGCGGAACCCGCCAGTGGCTGTAGCATGATGCAACTGGAATACCTGGCCCGGTGCACCGATTGGGATAGGAAATCCTATGGTTGCTCCAGCTACCTCGGCCAATCCCTTACGGAAACACTACAGGTAGGCAAAGTGTATGAGTTGGCTTTCCAGCTCTACATTCCCACTCAATACGGCGACCTCGACATGCCCCACCAAATTGGACTGGCGCTCTACCCAAAGCCTGTCTATAATTCCAACAGCGGTATGTTGCGTTCTGCCGGTTTCCTGGTAGATACGGTCATCTACAACCAATGGTACCGGGTCAGCTGGCGGATTCAGCCTGTTTGTGAACTGTCCTATCTGGCACTTGGCGTTTTCCGCACAGCAGACTGGCCGAGGGTGCACCAATCTGAGTTTCACCAAAAGTTCTATGTGGACGATCTTTCTGTCAAAGCTGTAGATGCGCAACCAACCGATAGTGTTACGGTATTCTGCCATCCACCGGACTGGGAGGAGCGGGTTGAGATGCCCCAAATGGAAACCGTACAATGCTATTTTGCTTCCGGCGACAGTATTCTACATCCGGATACCCAGCAAAAACTCGATCAGTTTGCAACCTGGGCCCGCAAGCATCCGGAAGTGACGTTTCTGATCAGCGGGCATACGGACAGTATCGGCAGCAGTCATCAGGCATTATCTACTGCCCGTATTGAAAGCGTGCTGGACTACCTTAGCAGAACGCACGGGATTCCCCGCCTGCGATTTCTCAGTATTCCGGAAGGCAATGAGCGGCACCAAGCCAGTAATGATACAGCATCAGGCCGACAGCAAAACCGGCGCGTGGAAATCCGGCAAACTAATTTCGAACTCCCCATGCTGGTTTACCGCCACGCGCTGGAAGCCGTTCAGCTTGAGGATCACACACTTGCCCTCCAAACGCTCAGCAAATGGCTCAACCTGACCCCGCAGACTTCCAAAATCCTCTTGCTATTCGACCCTCGCTTGCTTCCCTTACGGGAAAAAGCAGGCTGGCGGCTGCTTGAGCAAAAGGTCCTAAAAAGCTATGCTGGATTCTCCCAGCCAGCGCAAGCTTTCCTGCTCGACTCCCTCTGGGCGGAGGATCAGCGGTACCGCACCCTGAAGTACCACATTGAAAACCTCGCTGTCTACCTCCCCAGAGTAGATGAGGGAGTCAACTTTTGGGATGTCAACTTCCCACCGCCTGGCGACGAGCAAATGCAGGAGCTTGACCGCCTGCACTATGAACACTTGTTAAGGTTGATCGACACTACTTCCTGGCCACATACCTCAGACATCGGAGAGCGGCAGGCCAAGGCGGTGTTTTTACTCATCAGCCACACGATGGAGGAAGCAACCATCGCCCACTTCGTCCCCCTCCTCAAAAGGAGCTGTCTGGCAGGAGAAGCTCCCTGGCTTTACTACGCTACACTTTACGACCGGCTACAGGTCATCCGGGGTCGGCCACAGCGGTACGCCACACAGATGGACACGAGCACTTCAGTCCCTACCTATTTCCCTGTGGAGGAGGCTGCCCGGGTCAATGAATGGCGGCAGGAACTGGGATTGAGCCGTTTGCCTGATTTTGAGTAATCCTACTGTTGCGAAGGACTATAAGAAGACCTGATTTTTCGGCACGGCTAGCTAGTATTTATTCACGTTTCAAGCTGGCCGGCACTTGCAGAAAGCAACCTAAAGCAGCTCAGTCGATGGCTTGGAAAGTCAAAGCTCCACCGCTTCCCATTCCACAATACGCCGTTCTGTTGAAGAGAAATTGATACCTCCAGCAATTTTTTGCCGGGGCGAGTTGGTGTAGGGCTCAAGGTATCCTTTATCCTGAATTTGCTGAAGCGCTTCTCCCGCACTTTTATCCAATTTGAACTCAAGCGCATAAATACGATCAGCCGTTTCTACCAGCGCAGCGCAGCGATCGCGGGAAGAATGTACTTCTGAGCGAATGTAGGTCCCTAACAAGGAAAAAATCAAAGCCACAACAGCGTGGTAAAAATGCTCCGTTTGCCCTTTCCAATGATCGTAGGGAATTTCCGCAAAGGCGGCATTAATAATCTGAAAAGCTTCCTCTAAATCGCCGGAGCGCATCGCCTCCCGCAACCGCAAGACCTTTGGCACCGGATTCTCAGACGGATAATCGAGATACTCTTTCAAGAGCACTTCCTGAAGGGAATGCCGGACTTCCTGGTTGGGGTAATCCAGGGTATAAACCAAGTCTGCCGGCTCATAGTGCTTAATGGTGAGATAACCCGTTTGAAAAAGGATGGGGATGGGCTGTAAATTACGCAGGTCGAAACTATTGAGGTCATGCTGGGTGGTCAGTGTATCCCGCAGGTTGAAATAGCTGCGCTTCTTCATTTCTTTTACGAGAAAGGTCGGTGTACCGGTCTCGAACCAAAAATTTCGGTACTCTCCCCCACCCCGGAAAAAACTAAGAATAGAGAAGGGGTTATACACTCTTTCTGTGCCGCCCCAGGAATAACCATTATACCAACGACGGACCTCCTCTTTATCCACGGTTTTCAAGGGCTGCGCAAAATAGTGCTCCAGCTCTTCCTGCGTGATGCCGAGCAAGGTTCGGGCCGGGGCCACGAGTGAAAGGTTGTACAGGTTGTTGAGGTCAGAAAAGATGCTGACTTTACTGAAGGCCGAAACGCCGGTTATGAAAACGAGCTCCAGATAGGGGTCGCTATCCTTTAAAACCGAATAAAACCATTTTAGCGTATCCCGGTTAGCTTCTGCCTTTTCAGGTTCGTCAAGGTAGTCGATAATCGGCTTATCGTACTCATCAATAAGCAATACAACTTTCTGGCTAAAGTGACGATACGCTTTTTGAATGAGCTGTTGAAGCGGGTGTGTAAGTTCACGATTATCCAATTCAATCCCCAAGCTTTCGGCGGCTTTCTCCACGCCCTCCCAAATGGCCGCTTTGAGCTCGTTATCTTTGTAGTTGAAGGACGCAAACCGCAACCAAATGACAGGCCGGTGCTCCCCTTCCCAATCCCAGTGATTTTCAATCCAAAGCCCCTGAAATAACTCCTTGCTGCCTCTATACAGCTCATTTATGGTGGAAAGTAACAGGCTTTTACCAAAGCGGCGGGGCCGGGAAAGGAAGAAGTGTTTTCCACCTTCAATAATCCGATAAAGATATTCTGTCTTATCCACATAAACATAGCCGCCTTCGCGCAGCTCCCGAAAATCCTGTATGCCGATTGGATACTTCATACGTTCAAAGATAGGAAATTAGACCTTCAGATTTTTCATCGGTTTTGCCCCCGGGGAATTTAACATAAAACAGTATCCCCCCAATTTCCGTACCTTAGCCCCTCAAACAAAGCCAAGCCATCCGTATATGCCGCCACCCAAAAAGCACGATCGCAACCGCAAGAATAACAGCAGCAAAAAGCCCAACCGATCTTTTTCACAAAAGCCACGCCCTGCAAAGCCTGCTAAACCAGGACCGGTCCATGAAAAGCCGGAAGTAGAGGGCATGCGCCTCAACAAATACGTGGCACACTCTGGCATCTGTTCCCGCCGGCAAGCTGCCGACCACGTCAAGAACGGGCTGGTCACGGTGAATGGGGAGGTAGAACGTTCACCAGGCTATCAGGTACAGGAAAGGGATGAAATCCGCTTTAAAGGTGAACTGATCCAACCGGAAGAACGCAAGGTGTACCTGCTGCTCAATAAGCCCCGGGGCTATATTACCACCACAAGTGATGACCGGGGGCGCAAAACGGTACTCGACCTGGTAAGCGATAAAGTCCCGGAACGCATTTTCCCCGTAGGCCGCCTCGACCGGGAAACCACCGGGCTGCTGCTGTTAACCAACGATGGCGACCTCGCGAAAAAACTGGCCCACCCCAGCCACGAGATTAAGAAATTCTATCAGGTCACCCTCGACAAAAATGTTACCCCGGAGCATATTGAAGCCATCCGACAAGGGCTCGAGCTGGAAGACGGCCCTACTCCGGTAGACGGCGTGGACTACCTGCGCGGCGGCAAAAAAAATGAAGTCGGCATCGAAATCCACATTGGGCGCAACCGGATTGTTCGCCGTATCTTTGAGCACCTGGGTTATGAGGTCAAACGGCTCGACCGTTCCTACTACGCCGGGCTCACCAAAAAGGACCTGCCCAGAGGCTTCTCCCGCCACCTCACCGAGCGGGAAATCATTATGCTAAAGCACTTCATCTGATATGTATAGCAAAGAAGAACAGCAATCGCTTTACAGCCTGTCAAAGGAATTCCTGAATGCGGGCAGTGCCTTGCACCAGCAATCACCGGATGAGCAAATCAATGAGCTCCGGCAGCTGATTGTCTATCATGAATACCGGTACTACATCCTCAATGATCCGGTCGTGAGCGATTATGAATACGATCAGCTCTATAAGTTGCTGGAAAAACTGGAGGCGGACCATCCTGACCTGGTTACCCCGGACTCCCCCACGCAACGTGTTTCCAGCGATCTGATTGAGGACTTCCCGTCGGTGGAGCACCTCACGCCCATGCTGTCCCTGGCCAATTCTTACAATGAGGCAGATCTGGTGGAATTTGATAAGCAGATCAAGCGCTACGCCAATATCCCGGAGGAGCAGGACATCGAATACGCTGTGGAGCCCAAATTCGACGGGGGCAGCATAGCGGTGGTGTATGAGAATGACCAACTGGTCCGCGGCGCTACCCGGGGCAACGGGCAAATGGGCGAAGAAATGACCGCCAATGCCCGTGTGATCCGGTCTGTACCGCTGAAAGCTGCCTTTTCAAAATACGGTATTCAAAAAGCAGAGCTTAGAGGCGAAGTGCTCATCCGGAAGGATGTATTTGAGGAGATCAATGCCACCCGCCAAAAGGAGGGGCTGACGTTGTTTGCCAATGCCCGGAACACCGCCACCGGTGCCCTGCGCATGAAGGACCCTAAGGAAGTGGCCCGGCGCGGGCTGGAGGCTTTCATTTACACGCTTGGATTTGCTACCGGCGAAAACGGTGAAAGCGTGCTGAGCAACTTCAACTCCCATAAGGAGAGCCTGGATATGCTGCATCAGCTGGGCTTCAAGGTACCGGCGGAAGGCGATGAGCGAAAGGTTTGCAAAAACATCAGGGAGGTGGTGGATTTTTGCCTGAAGTGGCAGGAAAAGCGGGAGGAATACCCCTACGAAATAGACGGCATGGTGGTCAAAGTGAACGACCGGGAACTACAGGAGCGGACCGGGTACACAAGCCATCATCCCCGTTGGTCTATCGCCTTCAAATTCAAAGCCAAACAAGCGACCACCAAGTTGCTGAATGTAGAGTATCAGGTAGGCAAAATCGGATCCATCACTCCGGTGGCAAAAGTGGAGCCTGTACAACTGGCGGGCGTAACGGTAGCTTCTGTTTCCCTGCACAATGAAGACTTCATCACCGGCAAAGACCTGCACCTTGGAGATACAGTGCTGGTTGAGCGTGCCGGTGACGTCATCCCCTACATCGTCAAAGCAATGGACGAGCTCCGGGACGGTTCCGAACAACCGATCAAATTCCCGCGGACCTGCCCGGTGAATGATACGGATGAACCGGTGGAGCTGGTCCGGGCAGAGGGGGAAGCCGCCTGGCGGTGCCCTACCTGTGTGTGCGGAGCGCAAAACCTGCAGCAGATCATCTTCCACGTCTCCAAAAACGCTATGGACATCGACGGTATGGGCAAGTCCATTATCGAGCGGTTCTATGAGCTTGGGTGGTTGCGCACGATTGCGGATGTCTACCGCCTGGACTACGACCAAATTGCCCAACTGGAAGGCTTCGGGCAAAAGTCAGCCGACAATCTCAAGGCCTCCATTGAAAAGGCCAAACAAAACCCCATTCACCGGTTGCTGCACAGCCTCGCCATTCACCACCTGGGGCGCAAGGTCTCCAAGATTATCGCAGCAGAGATCAAGCATGTGCTGGACCTGCGGGAATGGACCACAGAGGATTTCACCAATATCAAGGATATCGGGCCGGTAGTTGCGGAGAACATTGCCCACTACTTTCACGACGAGCACAACATCAAAATGCTGGAGGAGATGGAAGCCCTTGGCGTCAACTTACAGCAAACAGAGGACGACATCCCCAAAGCGGCTTCCGGTGAGGGGCCCTTTGTCGGCAAAACCATTCTCTTTACCGGCTCCCTTCAAACGATGAGCCGTAAGGAAGCGCAGGCCAAAGCCGAAGCAGCCGGTGCCAAAAACATCAGCGCCGTAAGTGGCAACCTGGATGTACTGGTGGTGGGTGAGAAAGCAGGGTCTAAGCTCAAAAAAGCGCAGGCGCTGGGTACTGTTCAGGTCTTAACGGAGGAGGAATTTCTAGAACAGCTCATCTAAATTGCGTATTTTTAAGATCGCAGGGGTTGCTCTGCACCGATTATAACGAAAAACAACAAAGCCATGGGTTTAATCTACACCTTAATTATCGGCCTCATTGCAGGGGCGCTCGCCAAAATGATTACGCCGCAAAATGAGAAGGGCGGCTGGATTTCTTCTATTGTCATTGGTATCATTGGCTCTTTTGTTGGCCACTTTTTAGGAGGCATTCTCGGTATTGAAAGCACCCATTTTATCGGCAGGATTCTGATTGCTACGGGCGGTGCCGTGCTCGTGCTTTTCATTTACCACCGTTACCTCGCAAAAGAATTGAACCTCCCGATCTGAGGACAGGGAGGGTTTACAGCCAGTAAATTGCCTGCGGACTTACAGCCCATAAACATTTATTGCACATCATTCATGATACCAAGCGCGATGAACAGCAAAAAGTTGAAGGTCGCCCTTAGCCTAATGGGCCTGGGGCTATCCTTACTTTGGGCTGTCAGTGCAGATGGGCAAACCTACCACTTTAAACAGTATACGGCTAATGATGGCCTGCCTACCAATGCCGTATACGGAGGCATTCAGGACCAAAAAGGGTTCATCTGGTTCTATACTGAGCATGGCGTCAGCCGCTTCGACGGGCAGGAGTTCCGCAACTACACCGTAGAGGACGGATTGCCGGTGAATGATGTCTGGTATCTCGCTGAGGACAGGCAAGGGCGTATATGGCTGAATACTTTCGGGACGAAGCTTGTTGCTATAGAAGACGATAGCGTCAAAACTTACTATGAAAGTACAGATCCCCATTTTCAGCGTTTTGACTTTCTCGCAAATGACCAAGACCTGGCCATTTACGAAAAAGGTACCGGGCAGCTACTCATCTCGGATAGTCAGAGGGGATTGCAACGGCTCCCGGTGCCTAAGGTAATTGACAGCATTCCGGAATACCTGCTATTGCCCTGTTCCCGGGATACTTTTTTGCAGTTCCATAAATCCTTATCTCAAATCACCCTGATTGCTAATGGTGGATTCCGGGAAAGTTATCTCCTCGATAAGCAGGACGCTGCAACCTGGCGCCGCCTGAACCATAACCACCGGCATAACCGTACTTACTGGAATAAAGAACTCTTTTTCTGGCCCCCTAAGGACAGCCTCCTGTATTATTTTTCGCTGAAGACCGGAAAACTACTGCACTACAACCTCAAACAGGTCTTTGGCGCAACCCCTCACCTGCTAAGGTATCAGCAACTGCATGGACAGCTGCAGATTCAGACTAACCTGGGGCTTTTCATTCTGGATAACCAACTGAATGGTGTAGATACGCTAAAGTTTCAACTTGCTGCAGACAGTGATGTCCACCGGTCTTTTCGTGACCGGGAAGGCAACTATTGGGTCTGTACAAAGGATCGTGGTGTCTTCTTTCTAACTGCCCGCCAACGGAACGCTAAACTATTCACGATCGAAGGCCGGTACGAAGTTGGGATCACACACATCCGGAAATCTGGCAAAGGGGCCATCGTAGCCGGCACCCGTAAAGGGGCCCTGCTAAAGTTGAATCCAAATGAAGAATTTCAACTGCTGCTACCTGAACTAAAAGGTCAACTCAATGATAGCCGGAATATCAATGCTATTTGCGTTCGGGACGACCAACACCTGTGGATTGCCCGCCCGATCCTACCGTTGGAATATGTTAAACTAAGCAACCATCAAACCATCACGCAGCCGGTTGATTACGAAAAACTATCTATAGAAGACCACGGTATTCCCCATTTTTTTGATACTCCTGCAAGGAAGCTTGGTCTGGGGCTGGGCATCAAGGACCTCGCCTGGCATGCCCCTTCCCAACGGCTTTGTGTGGCCCGTGGCACCCATCCTTATATCCTCCATTTTGAGGGGAAAGACAGGCCCCAACGGCTGGAACTCCTGACCAGCAAACGAACTTATGCCTGTGCCTTTTCACCAGATGGCAAGCTCTGGCTTGGCCATATTGACGGCCTGGCTGCGTACACAACAGAGGAGGGGTATCAGCCTGTTTTGGCCCCCGAACTCATTCAGGGGCTTTACATACAGAAACTCATCTATGATTCCAGCCATGAAATCCTGTGGATAGGGTCTGATGGAGGTGGGGTTATTGCGCTTTACAAAGACACCGCTTTCACCGTCAAAGGGACGGAGGGCTTAAGCATTAATGACCTTCACCTTGAAGATAAGACCTTATTCGTCGCTACTAATCAGGGGGCTCAACTCATCAGAATTAGTCAGGATGTTATCCGTTCACAGGTTGTGGAAACCTATGGCATACTGGAAGGGCTCCCTTCTGTGGAAACCCGGTCCATAACTTCAGACAGTAGTGCAATCTATATAGGCAGTGCTATGGGGCTTTCGAAAATTTCAAAGCAGGAGGTCTACTTTAATTACCGGCATCCGCGGCTCTATTTTGCAGGATTAGAGGTCGATGAGGTGCCGCTCCCTCCCGATACCAGCTATACGATGAATAGCGTGCCCTATCAGCTTTCTTTTTCCTTCATAGGCCTGTCTTTTAAGAGCCTGGGGGATATTCAATATTTTTATCAGCTCAAAGGCGTGGACGAACAGGTCATGCAAACTTCCGACCGGCAGATTCGGTATACCAATCTTTCACCCGGCGAGTATACCTTCACGGTGCTGGCAGAAGACAACAATCAACAGCGCAGTGAGATTTATACTGTTAACCTTACGATTCATTCTAATTTTTGGCAGCAATTCATGCCCTGGATAATCGCCATGCTGGTCGTTGCTTTGACGGCCTGGCTGTTTTACCGCTGGCGGTTACACCGTCACCGGCAGCAAGCCGAACAGGAAAACGCGATTAACCGGCAGTTTGCAGAGCTGGAACTACAGGCGCTTCAGGCTCAAATGAACCCCCATTTCGTTTTCAACTCCCTGAGCGCCATACAGTACTTCATTGCGGCCAATGAAAAACAACGGGCTGACAACTACCTTTCTAAATTTGCGATGCTGATGCGGCAATTTTTGGAGTCTTCCAAAACCCGTTATCTCAGCCTACATCAGGAGTTGCACCTGATCAGGCTGTATATTGAGCTGGAACAAATGCGGTTCCCCAACCGGTTTGAGGCAGATATTACTATGGAGCCGGATATCAATCCGTATACGACCTTAATCCCCACCATGCTCCTGCAGCCTTTTGTAGAGAATGCTATCAACCATGGTTTGTTCCATAAAATGGCAGGTGGCAAATTGAGTCTGGACATTGTTAAGGATGAGAACCAGATGTTAATTTGTACGTTAAAAGATAACGGCGTAGGCCGTACTGCTGCCAAAAGTATTCAGCAAAAGGCAGGTAAAGCTTATCGCTCCCGCGCCATGCAGATTACTAACGAACGCCTGCATGCCCTTAGGGTCATTGAAGGTTACGATGTCAAAGTGGAAGTAGCAGACCTGACAAACCAGGATGGTTCAGCTACAGGCACCCGAGTCATCATTGCGGTTCCGGAAATTGAGTAAGCACCCCATGATCAAAGCAATAATTATTGAAGATGAAGCCCACGCCAGGCTTACCCTGAAAAGTAAACTGGAAGAATACTGCCCGGAAGTTGAACTCCTGGGCATGGCGGACAATCCTAAAGAGGGCCGAATACTCATTCAGGACTTAAAACCTGAGCTGGTTTTCCTGGATATTGCCATGCCCGGCGAGAGCGGCTTTGACATGCTTAGCCAACTCGATAGTCTTGATTTTGAGATAATTTTTGTGACCGGCTTTGACAACTTCGCCATCGATGCAATTAACTTCTGCGCGATTGGCTACATCCTTAAGCCCATACAAACCAGCGTGCTCATCAAAACGGTGCATAACGCTGCTCAGCGCATTCGCCAAAAACGGGATAACGAGCGCAACAAAGAGCTCATCCGCAACCTTCAACACCCTGGTAGCACTTCCAACCGGATCGGTATACCCACAGAGGAGGGGCTGGAGTTTATCCCCACTTCCGATATTATCCACTGCGAAGGCCAGAAAAAGCTAACCAAATTATTCCTCGCCGGCAACCGCTCCCTGGTCAGCTCTTATAATATTGGAGAATTTGTCCGGTTGCTGGAGCCCTACGGTTTTTTCCAGATCCACCGGTCTCACCTGATCAACCTCAACCGCATCCTCCGCTACAACCGGGAGGGGCAGGTAACCATGGAAGACCACTCTCTGGTCCCTGTTTCTAAGCGAAGGCGCGGAGAATTCCTTCAACAACTTACCCGCTTGTAAGCATTATCTGCCCTCTCATTCCGCAATGGTGCCCGTTGGTCAGATGTGGGCTACAACCTCCGTGTTTTGGTCCTACCTTTGAAAATCATAAAGCTTTGCAGGCAGATGCACCGCTTCTGCACAAAGCCACCTAAACCTTACCGAATCATCTTCCTTTCTATTAGCCGTCGGGCTCACAGAAATGGGAAAAGCCTTAACTCAGTTTGATATTGTCTGCTCTGCAGACTAATACGCTCTCTTAGCATAGCCGGGAGAGCCATCTGCAAACGGTGGCTCTTTTTTTTTATTCAATACACACAAATCCGGTTTGAGGCGTTATGATAGGTAAATGTTCAATCATGAATGCTTCTCAGCTCCTTTCCCTCTTCAGTCTGTTCACGCTGTTAACCGGCATTGCCTGCAGTTGCCCTCCGGATGAAGAAATCGGTCAGCTCGGCCTAAGTGAAGCCGGTCGGAATTTCCTGCCTTACGATGGTACCGAAACGCTGCGCTTTGTGAATGCCAGCGGACAAGCCATGACTTTTTCTGCGCCGCGGGGCGAGGAAGCTGGCAAAAACCAGCTCTGCGTTAATATCATCTGCACCGAGGCCCGATTCAACAGCCCCTCCAGTTGTGAGTACTACCTAACAGATAACCTACGTTATATTTTTGTCTCTGAAGATAACGAACGTCTGCTCGACCTTGCTGTATTTACAGGGCTCTATGCATGGGAAACAGAACACTTCTTTGATGCGCTTCAGGCGTCTTTTTCTTCCGGCACACCTTCCATTCAGGCCGGGCAGGTCATTGAGCAACGCTTTGACGGCACGCTGATCCCGGAAGAAACCAGCATCACCAACCTGATGCAGAAACGGGAATCTGTAGAGCTCAATGGTACTACTTTTAATAACGTATGGAGTTTCGAGCAGGACAACCTCGGCTTTTTTATGCAGCCGGGCAAGGGCGTGATTGCTCTCAAAGAGAATAGTCAGATTTGGGTTTTAGAGCAGTAATGCCTTTCTTGAGTAGATAAGCATCCACAACCTACAATGAAGTACCCGCTTTTCTACCTCAGCCTCCTGCTTTTCCCCCTAAGCCTCCACAGTGCGCAACTGCCTGCAGGGTTTGTGGAACAACAAATAGCCACCGGACTTGACCCCACGACCCTGGCCATCACTCCGGATGGACGCGTTTTTATTGCTGAGAAGTCCGGCCGAATCCGGATCATAGAAGATGGCATCTTACTGCCTGACCCATTCCTGAGTGTTGAAGTAGACAATTACAACGAGCGTGGTCTGAGCGGGCTCGTCCTTGACCCCGGCTTTGAGGTCAACAACTACTATTACGTCTTTTATACCGTACCCGGCAGTAACTTTAACCGCATCAGCCGTTTTACCGCAAATGGCAATCACACCCTGCCCAATAGCGAAGTCATCCTCATGGAACTTGCACCCCTGAATGGCACCATACACAATGGTGGGGCGATGGTCTTCGGCAGCGACGGCAAGCTCTACATTGCAGTAGGCGATGGCGCCGACCCACAGAGCGGACAAGACCTGAATACCACGTTGGGCAAGATGCTGCGCATCAACCCGGACGGGAGTATACCTGAAGACAACCCATTCTACAATGAGCTCAGCGGGCAACAACGGGCTATTTATGCTTATGGCTTTCGCAATCCATTCACCATGGCTGTTGACCCTGTGACGGGCACGATCATGGCCAATGATGTGGGCAGTAACAACTTTGAAGAGGTCAATGCCATAATAGCCGGCGGCAACTACGGATGGGCATTACAGGAAGGCCCGGGCGCAGCACCTTTTCCCGATGGCTATGTTGCTCCCCTGCATGCTTACGATCATGGGGTGGGCTGTGCCGTCATTGGCTCCGCTTTTTATCAACCCACTCTGCAGCAATTTCCTCCGGAGTACACCGGCCGGTACTTCTTTGCTGATTACTGTGAAGGCATCATCTGGACCATGGACCCCTCCACAGGTAGCGTTTATGCCCCTTTTGCCACGGGCATTGAACGCCCCATCGCCCTGCACACCGCACCCGATGGCAGCCTGTACTACATTGAGCGTCGGGGACTTGGCGGCGGTTCAGAAATTGACAATACCAGCACCGCTAATGGCGTGCTTTGGAAAGTGTCCTATACCGGCAGCGGAGCTCCATTCGTAGCGGTGCAGCCCCAGCCGGTACTGCGGGTAGTGGGCGAAACAGCACATTTTTCCTGCACTGCTTCCGGTGCCCCTACCCTCTCCTATCAGTGGCAACGCGACGATATTGATATCCCGGGAGCAACAGACTCCATCCTGACTTTGCCCGCCGTCACCCTAGCGGATGATGGCAGCGCTTACCGATGCCGCATCAGCAATGGCGAGGGTGAAGCATGGACAGCAGAAGCACTGCTTTCAGTCACGGCCAATAACCGCCCGATACCTGAAATCACACTGCCTGCTACCGGGCAGACCTATCAGGCCGGCGATGTGCTGGCTTTTGAGGGCACAGCATCGGACCCGGAGGAAGGCGTATTGCCATCCGACCAACTTACCTGGCGTATTGATTTTCACCATGATGACCACACCCATCCGGGGTTGTCTCCGCAAACAGGGGCAGGTGGCAGCTTCACAATTCCCATTGTAGGGGAAACTTCTCCCAACGTCTGGTACCGTATTCATCTTACTGCGACTGATGCTGAGGGGCTCTCACAATCTACCTTCCGGGATGTCTTCCCTGAAAAACGTAATCTTCAGCTGCTGACCGAGCCACCGGGGCTGCTGCTCCGCATTGATGGGCGCTCCGTAACCACTCCTCAGACAGAGGAAGGCGTAGTCGGGGTAATCCGGTCCCTGCAGGCACCGCCAAGCCAAATCATCGGCAACGTGCTGTACTCTTTTACCGGATGGGAAAATGCAGGTACTGACCCATTGCTATCCTTTGCCATGCCCGATGCAGACCAAACTTTTCTGGCTTATTATCAGGAAGTACCCCTGGGCTCTGGCACCGGGCTCACCGGGGCCTATTACAACAGCCCGGTTCCCGACTTCCAGGGAAACCCGGCATTCTGGCGTATTGATACGACCATTCAGTTTGACTGGGGCGATGGATCTGCAGCACCTGCCCTGCTCGGCACTGACTTCTACAGCGTTCAATGGACGGGCAGTATCGAAGTGCCTTTTTCTGAAACTTATACCTTTTATACCCATTCGGATGATGGAGCCAGACTTTGGGTGAATGACGAGCTCATCATAGACCAATGGGTACCACAGCCACCTACCGAGGTAAGCGGCGAGATTTTCCTGCAGGCGGGGCAGCGCTATGCCATCCGGCTCGAATATTTCGAGGAAGGCGGTGGTGCGGTTTGCGAACTTCGCTGGAGCAGTGCCCGCATGCCCAAAGCCATTATACCCAAAACACAGCTTTACCCGGATCTCCCTGCTTCAGGTTCTACCCAACTACTGACCAGGCGCTTCCAGCTGTTCCCGCAGCCAGCCAGTGAAACAGCGACGCTCTGGATTGATGCCCCAGGGGAACAAAATCTGCGTGCCCGTTTATTCCAGGCCAATGGGCAGGAAGTATGGCGTGGACTTTTCCAGCACCTGCCTCCGGTCAGCCAGCACAATATTCCGGTCTCAGCATTGCCTGCCGGCTTGTACGTTTTGCAACTACAATCCCGGACAGGCCAACAGAGCCTCAGGTTATTGGTTGACTAGCGAACATCGCTGGAAGCACACCCGTTGCAGAACAAAAAGTATTCATGAGAAGAACAGCAACCTCCGTATGGAATGGCACTGGCACCAAGGGCAGTGGCCATTTATCCACGCAAAGTGGCGTATTTGACCAACAGCCTTATTCTTTCAAAACCCGCTTCGAAAATGAAGATGGCAAAAAAGGGACTAACCCTGAGGAGCTCATCGCAGCAGCCCACGCCGGATGTTTCAATATGGCATTGGGCGTGCAACTGGAACAGGCTGGCTTTGAGCCGGAAGAGCTGAATACTCAGGCCGCCGTCCAACTGGAAAAGCAAGGGGAAGGGTTCGCCATCACCAAAATCCACCTCACGCTGAAAGGGAAAGTCCCTAAGATTTCCTCCGAGCAATTTCAGGAGCTGGCGAATGGCGCAAAGGCCAATTGCCCTATTTCTCAAGTCCTCAATGCAGCTATTTCAATGGAGGCAGAGCTCATCAGCTAAATCAAATTCCCCGGGGGCCACTCAGTCCGGGCCTCCGGGGATTTTTGACAGCAGCCAGCTCCGCTCCGTGAGGGGTTGCATGTTTTCCACTTCCTTTCTTATCCTTGCCCTGCCCGGTATATCATAGGGGGGCAAAGCGATCAATTGCCGGACTATCCGGATGATATTACCATAATTCTTCCGGTGGTACTGGCTAAACTCCCGCCGGGCTACAAAACTGCGCAGCCTTTCCAAATGGGCTTCCAGTAATTCATACTCGCCTTGTTCATAATAGATTTTCAACAGTAAGGTCCGGGCAATCAAATCATTAACCAAGTCTGTAATTTCCGTGGTCAGCAACAGCTGCCGGGCCCGGTCGTAGTCCTGCTCTGCGAAGTGCAGCCTTGCCTGATTGAACTGACTGGCCGACTCCCGGTAGGCATCCGGCAAGTGGGGCGTATAACCTGCAATAAATGCCCGCACCGCATCCAGGTAGCTCAGCCGTATTCCAACGGCCACGATATTGTTGAAGGTAAACCTCGAAAGCATCCCACCATCAAACAGTACTTCCTGCGCCAGCCCATCCTGGTACAAACGCCAGCTTTCTTCAGCGTAGAAGATATTACCGGTATTGATCTGCCGGATACAAAAATTTAGCGCCAGCATGTACAAGTCCTTTTGCTCTTCAGCAGTGAATTGCCCCTGACAGGCCTGCTGCAGCTCGCGGAATGCCAGGAAATGTTTCTCCTGCTCTGCACTTCCGAGAAATCTAAAGCAGTGGTAGTAGAGGGCAACCGCCGGGTACTGCAAATACCCTCCTGCCTCAATTTGGCTGATTAGCGGTTCCAACAACCCATAATCGTAGGACTTTTTGAAGACTGCCTCGTGCGAACGTTGGGTACAGGCATGCCGAAGCTTCCGCGCCAGGTAATCCACGTCGAGCGTATCGGCAATCTCTTGCAGCTGTAAAGGCTCTGTGCGTCTGTTGTCAGCCTGATGCTCCAACTCGCTGACCTGGTACGTCAGTAAAGCCTGGTAATAGTCCGCATTCCTGAGGGGCTGCCGTTCCAACTGCTGTTTTTGCCGCCGCATGGTGCGTTGGAAGTGGCGGTCGAGGCGGCGATGCCGGTACAGCTTAGCCAATTGGCGGGTGCGGGGCAGACCTGAAGCCCGGGCTTCTTCCATCAACAGGAAATCTTCCAGTAAAGCATGCAGCTCGCTCATGGCATTCCGGAGCTGCTGATTGTCGTAGGGCTGCCCGGGGAAAGCATGTTTGTACAGTAATTTCAGCTCCGGCCAGGGTCTTTTTGCAGCTTTCCTTTCTACAAGGTAGCCCAACATCAGATGTAGTTCTTCCCGCTTGGTGGCGTAGCCCGAGGTCAAAAACCACCTTATTTTACGGATCTCTCCGCTGGAAAGCGCCCCCAAGAGTTCGTACAATTGATATTTTTCCATGCTAAAATGTAGCTTTCATTTCTACAATATAGAAATAATTGCATTGCAGCGGGGCGTTAAACCCTGCACTTTTGTGAGGTAATTAATACCAAACTCATGAAGACCCAGTATATCTACTTTTTACTATTCAGCTTCCTCACCTTACAACTCACGGGGCAGGGCTGGCGGCAGACTTATAACTTCCCAAGCAACTCCTACCGGGTATACAGCCTTGCCCAACACCCAGATGGAGGCTACCTGGCGGCTACCTCGGCCGCTCTAACGGGTTCCTATAATGCAGCCATTTTGAAAACCACAGCAGCAGGCGATTCCATTTGGCTTAAAAGCTACCCTGGTGGGTACGGCATTTTTATTGCGGAGAACACCGATGGCACCTTCTCTTTTGTCACCGATGAATACGTCAATGTCATCGATACCGAGGGCGAGGTGATTAGCACAACAGGCATCCCATTCACCAATAGTTTTGACTTTAACTTCACCGCTGATCAAGCTGTCGCGTCTACAGGTAATGGCGATTTACTCCTTGGCGGGAATAATAACATCGGGCAGGCTATGCTTTCCAGGCTGACGCCAACCGGGCAGGAAATATGGACACGCACCTTCCCCCACCCCAACGAGGAAGAAGTACATGCTTTAGCGGAAGATGAAGCGGGGAACATATACCTGGGACTCCAAAGCAACCCACCGGGCGAGCAGTTTTCTACCAGAATCGTTCTGAAAATTGACCCGGATGGAAATACCCTCTGGCGCACCGAGCTGCCCAATGACGGCAATGCCAGCGATACCCCGGATCATATTGCTGTGGTGAACGGCACTGAAGGCATCATTATCGTGGGTGCCGGAGTACCACAAATTTCAAGGCTTAGCACTGATGGAGATCTGCTTTGGAGTGATGCCCTTTCCTCCAGTTACTCCCCATCTTCAATCGTTGAAGATCAGGAAGGCAACTTTACCATCACCGGCGTACAGGTTTCCAACGGTATCTACAGGAATGACATCTTCCTGCTAAATCTTGATGAGAATGGCAATCACAATTGGGAGCACACCTACACCCGCCTGGAATTTGAGGGTGGTGATGCGATTTTGCCCACAGCCGATGCAGGTTTTTTAATTGGTGGAAACACCGTGTCACAAGACTTTTCCTCAGGCAGTATGCTTCTTATGAAAACCGATGCCTTCGGCAATCTTTTCACCAATCAAGTTAGCGGGCAGGTCTTCCTGGACCTTAACAACAACTGCCAGAAAGATCCCAATGAGCCTCTATTGCCCAATACCGGGCTCACCCTGACCAAACCGGGCTTTGAGAGTATCGCCATCTCGGATACGGCCGGGCAGTTCACCATGCAGGCGGACACTGGTGCCTTTAGCCTAACACCTTTCTTTAACTCGCCCTATTACACCTCAGAATGCCCTACGGACGCTCTGGTTTTTTCCGGCTTTTTCGATACCCTTTCCATTGACGTGCCAGCCACACCGGTTGTCTACTGCCCGCTGCTACAGGTCAATCTGAGCACGCCTTTCCTGCGCCGCTGCTTTTCCAATACTTACACCGTGGATTACTGTAATATTGGCACGGCATCTGCCGGAAATGTGCATGTAGAAATCACCCTTGATCCCTTTTTAGAGCTGGAGGGAGCGTCCATCCCATTTGAAGAGCTAAGCCCGGGCCGGTATAAGTTTGATGTGGAAAATCTGGATATTGGGCAGTGCGGCCGTTTCAATATGACCGTGCTGGTCAGTTGCGAGGCCGAGCTCGGGCAAAGCCACTGCACCGAAGCCCATATTTTCCCGGATGAACTCTGCCTGCCACCTGTGCCCGGTTACTCTGGCGCTTTTCTGGAGCTGGAAGCCCTCTGTCTGGACACCACCGCCTTTTTCCGGATTCAGAATACCGGCGACGGAGATATGGCCGCACCACTCGAATATATCGTCATTGAAGATGCAGTACTGCTTCAGCAGGAAACCTACGATCTGGCACAGGGACAAGAGGCCTTGCTCACCTTCCCCGCCAATGGTAGCACCTATTACTTCAATACACCTCAGGAACCGGGCGCACCGGGGGCAGATTTCCTCAGCGCTGTGCTTGAAGGCTGTGGCACCAACTCCGATGGAAGCTTCAGCACCGGCTTTGTCAACATTTTCCCGCAGAGCGACAGCGACCCCTGGCTCGATATCGACTGCCGGGAGAACATTGGCAGCTTCGACCCCAATGACATTCAGGTGTTCCCGAAAGGGTATGGAGCTGAGGGGCAGGTAGAACCGGGCACAACGCTGGAATACCTCATCCGTTTCCAGAATACAGGCACAGACACTGCATTCACAGTGGAAATCCTGAACCCCTTCCCACCTGAACTCAACCTGAGCACATTACAGCCCCTGGGCAGCAGCCACGACTATAAACTGACAGTCCTGGAGGACAACCTGCTCAGCTTCCGGTTTGATCACATTCTGCTGCCCGACAGCACCACCAATCTGGAAGCCTCACAGGGTTACATCCGCTACCGGGCGGAGCACCGGGAAGGACTCCCGCTCGGCACCACCATCGAAAATGATGCCGCGATTTACTTCGACTTCAACGAGCCCATTTTCACCAACACCACACTAACCACTATTGATGAAAACTTTATCCTGGTCAACATGGAAGAGATCTACGTACCGGGCTTGTCCCTGAATGCCTACCCCAACCCCTTTACCGATTTCCTGAACATTTCCTTTGATGGCTTGTCCGGAAATACAGTACAAATCCTGATTTACAACACGGAAGGCAAACTCGTCCGGCAACTGGAGCAGCCGTTTGCGCCGGTCGTGACCCTCCGGCCGGGGGCGATTCCCAGTGGGCAATACGCCCTGCAGGTTTGGGTAGACCAAAAGCTAACCGCCGCCGGCACTATTATTAACCACTAAACTTTGAAGCTATGAAAAGGCTAACCATCGCTAGTTTTCTAATGATCCTGTTTGCAACGATCACAACTGCGCAGGACTCCCCATGGAGCGTACAAACCTCACTGGGCTACCAGCAGTTTGAAATCTTCAACGACTTCCGCACGGAGCTTATGACCTTTGAAAACGGCAACTTTGGCCGGAGCACGGGCAACGTGACCTACCCCATCCGAAGCCTGCAATTTGGGCTTGGCCTCAATTACGCCATCCATCCAAGGTGGACTGCCAGCTTACAGGCCAACTATACCGGCTGGAAAGGCGAGTACGGTACTGACCGCTCCATGACTTTCAATGCAGGTGCGGAGAATGAAGTCACGCATAGCCCGAGAAGCCCGCGTACGCTACGTCTCGCACAGTTCAACCTCATAGGCTATTACCACCTCAACGGCATCGGAGCGAAGAGTCAGTGGCAAATCGGTACCGGTGTGAGCGGGGCTTTCCGCCGGCACCGCTATGAGACCCTTGCGCGATACAATATCACCTCCACCTATGACCTGGAAGTACTGGAAAGCCAGATTGAGACCATTGATAAGTGGATAGTGGGCATTCCACTGAGTGCACGGGTGCTTATCCCGGCAACAGAAAGATTGCAGCTTGGCGCACAGCTCGACTTCACCTTTTTCGCCAGTGAAGCGTTTCACCGGAGCATTGTACTAATCGCTGCGCATACCTTCTGAAAAACACCTGACCTATATACCCCAATCATTAAAGAAGCCATCCCAAGGCATTTGCCTGGGATGGCTTACTTTTTTTCAAATTATCTCAACAGAGCAACAGGCTTAGCTCGCCAGTTCCTCCCGGATTTTGTTCAGTGCAGAACCCGCGCTTACCCAATCGATCTGCGCCTGATTGTAGGTGTGTGCTACCTCGAACTCTTCCGTTGAGCCATCCTTGTGGTGCAGCTTCACGGTCAGGTTCTTATCCGGTGCCATCTCATTGAAGCCGAGGATGTCGATTTTGTCGTCCTGCCGTACTTTTTCGTAATCATCCGGATTAACGAAAGTGAGAGCCAGCATGCCCTGCTTCTTCAGGTTGGTCTCGTGGATACGTGCGAAAGACTTCACAATCACCGCACGGACCCCCAGGTGGCGCGGCTCCATAGCAGCGTGCTCACGGGAAGAACCTTCACCGTAGTTTTCCTCACCGAATACCACGGTGCTGATGCCTGCGGCTTTGTACTTGCGTGCGGAGTCTGGCACACCCAGGTATTCAGCTTCATCTTCGCTGTCCACGTAGTTCGCAACCTTGTTCATTTCGCCATTGAAGAAGTTGATGGCGCCGATGAAGCAGTTGTTGGAGATGTTATCCAGGTGGCCACGGTACTTCAACCATGGGCCCGCCATAGAAATGTGGTCCGTTGTACACTTACCCTTTGCTTTGATCAGCAGGCGCATGCCTTTCAGCTGCTCCTGAGTGATCGGCTTAAATGGGGTTAGCAGCTCCAGGCGGTCTGAATTGGGATCTACCTTTACCTCAATACCACTACCATCAGCAGCAGGTGGTATAAACCCGGCATCCTCAACAGCAAAGCCTTTTGCCGGCAGTTCCACGCCAGTTGGTGGGTCCAGCTTTACGTCCTCGCCGTTTTCGTTCTTCAGCGTATCGGTAAGCGGGTTGAAGGTCAGGTCACCGGCAATGGCCAACGCTGTAACGATTTCCGGAGAGGCCACAAAGGAGCGGGTCTGCGGGTTACCGTCGTTACGCTTGGAGAAGTTCCGGTTGAAAGAGGTGATGATGGAGTTTGCCCGGTTGGGGTCATCGGTGTGGCGAGCCCACTGACCGATACACGGCCCGCAAGCGTTAGCCAGCACAACGCCGCCCATCTTCTCAAAGTCCTGAAGTTGACCATCACGGTCTACCGTAAAGCGGATTTGCTCAGAGCCCGGCGTCACCGTGAACTCCGACTTCACCTTGAGCTTCTTATCCACCGCCTGACGTGCCAGAGAGGCCGCCCGGTCGAGGTCTTCGTAGGAAGAGTTGGTGCAGGAACCGATCAGCCCTACCTCCAGCTTTTGCGGGTAATTATTTTCCTTTACGGCCTGAGCAAACTTGGAAATTGGCCAGGCCAAATCCGGGGTATAAGGGCCATTGATATGTGGCTCCAGCTCAGACAGGTTGATTTCAATCACCTGGTCGAAATATTTTTCCGGATTAGCGTAGCACTCGGCATCACCGGTGAGGTGCTCTTTCACGCCATCCGCAAGGTCGGCAACTTCGGCACGCTCTGTAGCACGCAGGTAGCGGCCCATAGCCTCATCGTAACCAAAGGTCGAGGTGGTCGCGCCAATTTCGGCACCCATATTACAGATCGTGCCTTTTCCGGTACAAGACAGCGACTCTGCGCCATCACCGAAGTATTCAACGATGGCACCAGTACCACCTTTCACAGTCAGGATACCCGCCACTTTAAGGATGACGTCCTTGGCAGAAGTCCAGCCACTCATCTTGCCGGTCAGCTTCACGCCGATCACTTTAGGCATCTTGAGTTCCCAGGGCATGCCAGCCATAACGTCTACGGCATCCGCACCGCCCACGCCAATCGCAACCATACCCAAACCACCTGCATTAGGGGTATGAGAGTCGGTACCGATCATCATACCACCGGGGAAAGCGTAGTTCTCCAGCACAATTTGGTGGATAATACCCGCGCCCGGCTTCCAGAAACCAATACCATACTTGTTGGACACAGAAGACAGGAAGTCGTATACTTCCTTATTCACGTCGTTAGCTTTGGCGAGGTCCTGTGCAGCGCCCTCTTCGGCCTGAATGAGGTGGTCACAGTGCACGGTGGAAGGGACAGCGACGTTATCGCGGCCAGCCATCATAAACTGCAACAGTGCCATTTGTGCGGTCGCATCCTGCATAGCAACCCGGTCAGGCGCAAAGAAAACGTAGTCTTTGGCACGGGAATAATTTTGCAACGGCGACTCAGGGTGCAGGTGGGTATAGAGGATTTTTTCAGTAAGGGTGAGCGGGCGGCCAAGGGTTTTCCTGGCTTCCTCTACTCGCGCAGGCAGTGCTTTATACACTGCCTTGATCATATCGAGATCGAATGGCATAGCAGATGAATTTAATTTGTTTATTGTAATGTGGGACTAGTGCGACTAGACCGGATTATCTGATAGTCTTTTCACGCCTGAACCGCTTTTGTTGACGGGTCTTAAACGGTCAAAATTTGCGGCTCAATTCGTCAGGCATGCGTTCATGCCCTACGCGGTTTTTTATTTGGTGTTTTCAATAGCTGCCTTCAGTAGTGCTCCCTGTTAAAAACAAGCAGGCGGACCGGGGTAAAACCCTTATTTTTTCAAGGATTTTGAAAGGTAGGCAAATGTACAATTTTTACCTCTTTTTGGCAATGCATATGTAATATAGATAGGATGGACCGAAATATTGTTTTGCCGGTTTGCACTTTTCTGCCTATCGTTCCACCGCCCATAGGTTTTGGTAGGCACGCCCCCAGCAGGTGACCTTGCGCAAATTGGGGATACGGGGCAGGCAGCCTTCCACCATGGAAGCGCCAAAGTACTCGTACCCGCAGCGGTAGTTGTCCATGTAGAGGATGTCGCCTCCGGTATTGTCGGCCAGGCAGGTGTATTCCGCGAATGCGTTGGTGTTGCTCTCCGTAGCATCCAGAAAAGTGAGGATATTGATGGTGATTTTCCGGCTGGACAAACGGCTGGCCCACTCACAGATGTCTTCCCCATCGGCCCGGCAAACGTTGGCCCCATCACTGATAAGGAAGATCGACTTCCGGGTTTGCGCATCGTCTGAAAACAGCTCCGGGCTGGCTTGCAGGCGCTCAAGCAGCGGTGTAGTGCCATTGGGTACCAGGAATCGCAGCCGGTAGCGCATATCGTAACGGCTCAGCGCCCCCACCGCATCCCAGGCTTTGGGCTCCGTCCAGCAGTCCCCATCTATGCTGCCCAGACCGAGTTGGGTGGCCTCCGGAAGGCTATCCAGAATGAACAAGGCCGTCTGTTTCATCACCTCAAACCGGGTGGTACCCATACAAGGCACTTTCTCCATTACCATGGACCCCGATAAATCGAGCAGAAAGAGCAGCTCTTCATAATCGGTAAACTCCAGGGTCCGGTTCGTATTGCCGGGGAGCTCCCCTACCGGCTTTGGGCCCGCAGAATCCTGTTGCGCATAGTAGTCTTTCATCCCCTCCATGCCGAGGGTGTCGCGCACCAGGAAGTAGTTGTAAAGGGCTGCAGCATTTTTCGTGTCGTACTTCACCGCCTGATCAAAATAGCCAAGAGAGCGGATCAAATCGCGCCGGTGTACGTGGTAGTGCCAGCCCAGGGTATCGCTGCCGTGGTCGCTGCCCCCCTGATTAAGCATGGTAGCGTAGCCCAACGCGTTGTAATAAATGGATAGCCGCTTGGGGTCTCCCAGTTTTTCCTGTAAGCCAATGCTCTTTTCCAGTGGTTGTAAAGCCTGCCCCGCCCGGTCAGCGTAAAGCAGGACCATGCCCTTGAGGAAATAGCGTGTAGATTCCTTTTGCGCGAGGTCAGGGTCGCCGGACCGGAGCAGGATATCGCTCTTTTGCAGCAGTCCCAGCCCTTCGTCCGCCCGGCCAACCCGGCTCAGCGCCAGGGCGAGGGAAAGGTTGAAATTGTAATTGTCCGGAATGATGCTGTGGGCTTTCTCAAAGTGGCTGACAGCCCGCTCATAGTGGGCTTCTGAGTACAGCAACATGCCCTTGTAGTGCGCACGAAAGGCGGCTTTCTGCCGGTTGCTCTCGGGTGCCAGCAAAAGCAGCATCAATGGAAAAATAACCAGACTACTGTACTTAATGATCATGCACTACAACGGTTCTGCTCAGAGAAAATCAGGCCATTTCAGCCAGCTCCATCCACCGGAGCTCCAGCTCTTCCAGCTCATCATTGACATTACTCAGCTCCTTCGACAAATCTGTAATTTGCTCAGCACTCAGGCTTGTGTCATTAAACTGCTCAGTTAGCTCCGTCTTTTTTTCTTCCAGTTTCAGAATTTTCTTTTCCAGCCGCTTCAACTCTTTACGTTCATCCTGACTCAGGGCCGTGGCTTTAGATTTTGGCTTTGGCGCAACAGGCATGGAGGCTTCTGCTTCCTTGGCCAGGCGGGCTTTTTCCCGGTCTTCTTCCTTTTTTACCTCCCGGTAACGGGTATAACTGCCCGGGAAGTCACGGATTTTTCCGTTGCCTTCAAAAACGAAGAGATGCTCCACGATTTTGTCCATGAAGTAGCGGTCGTGGGAGACGATCAGCACACAGCCCGGGAAATCCATCAGGAAATCTTCCAGCACATTGAGCGTCATGATGTCCAGGTCATTGGTAGGCTCATCAAGAATAAGGAAGTTGGGGTTGGCCATAAGGACAGTGAGCAGGTACAGGCGGCGGCGTTCTCCACCACTGAGCTCAGAAACGTATACCTGCTGCTGCTTGCGGTTGAACATAAAACGCTCCAGTAGCTGAGGTGCGGTCAGTTTCTGCCCTTTTTCCAGGGGGATAAACTCAGCAATGTCCTGAATCACATCAATAACCCGCTTATTTTCTTTGAGTTGGATGCCGTCCTGAGTATAGTAGCCAAAGACGGTATTTCCGCCCACCACGACCTTGCCGCTATCGGTGCGAATTTCATTCGTGAGCAATTTCAGGAAAGTAGATTTACCGACCCCGTTCGGCCCAACGATGCCTGCACGCTCCCCTTTTCGGAACTTGTAGGTAAAGCCGTCCACCAGCACTTTATCATCGTAGGCCTTGCTGATGTTGTGGGCTTCCAGCACTTTTTTGCCCATGCGCTGCCCCTTGATGTCGATCTTCATCTCTTCATCAATACGCTGCTGTGAGACCTCATCTTTCAGGTCGTGGAAGGCATCCACCCGGGACTTGGCTTTGGTGCCCCGGGCTTTAGGCATACGGCGTACCCAGTCCAGTTCCCGTTTGAGTAGTTTCTTGCTTTTCTCCAGGGTGGCAGACTCCACATCATGGCGGGTCGTCTTCTTTTCCAAAAATTCACTGTAGTTACCAGTGTAGCGGTAGAGCTTGCCCAGGTCCAGCTCTACAATGATGTCACAGACCCGCTCCAGGAAGTAGCGGTCGTGGGTAACCATGAATAAGGTGATACGGGGCTGCTGCAAATACTCTTCCAGCCACTCGATCATGTCGAGGTCGAGGTGGTTGGTCGGCTCATCGAGAATGAGGAATTCCGGCTCTTCGATGATGAGCTTAGCCAGGGCCAGGCGTTTTTTCTGCCCTCCGGAGAGGTTTTTGACCAATTTATTCAGGTCGCTGACTTCCAGCTTGGTCAGCACTTCCCGAATGCGGGCTTCAAAATCCCAGGCTTTCAGGGCATCCATCTTAGCGATGGCTTTGTGCATGGCCTCAGTATCGTCCGGAAAAAGCATAGCATACTCGTATGCCCGCACGGCCTGAATCATAGCATTGTCTGAATCCAGTACAGCCTCCAGAATAGTATGTTCCTCGAAAAACTCAGGGTCCTGATTCAGGAAGCCAATGCGTACATCCTTGTGCAGGTAGACTTTGGCGGCCTCTCCTTCCGGCGCTTCTTCGCCGGCGATCACCCGAAGCAGCGTGGTTTTCCCCGATCCGTTTTTGGCGACCAATGCGATCTTTTGCCCCTGATTAACCTGCAGGGAAATATTGTCGAAGAGAACTTTCTCTCCGTACATTTTTGTGACGTCTTCGAGGTTGAGATAATTCACGCTTATGGATTCTGTGAATGAATATGCAAAAGTACAAAAGACTTAAGCAGTTGCCCCCTGTGCCGAAAAAAAACGGAGGCTTTCCCACCCAGGTAGAAAAGCCTCCGAAGCTGAGGGGCCCAAAAGCCTATTTCTCTTTGATCATATCATGCATGATCGCCAGTGTTTCCTTGATGTAAATGTCTTTGGAGACACTTTCCAGCCACTCGTCATTACGGGCTTTTTTGGACTCGTCGGCTTCGATGCCGGGCAGGTCTTCCTCCAGGTTGGAGATATTCTCCAGGACCACCTGATCCATGACGCCATCAAACTCATCGGCCTGTTCCTGACGTTTTTCGCGCATTTCGCGGTAGGCCTCCAGCCCAATCGGGTAGGCAGACTCTTCGCGCTGCTGCTCTACGCGCTTGGCATTAGCCAGGATTTTCTGGAAAGCCGCATTTTCTTCAATCCGCTTTTCACTGCGGCGGCGCAGCTTGCTGATGTTATCCACCTGCAGCACATCCTGATCGTACTCCACAGGGTCGATTTCCGTCCACTCCATGGCATACTCCCGGTCGCGCTCACCGGTCTTGATGTAGAAGAAATTGTCTGGCAGGATGATGTCCGGCGTCACGCCTTTGAGCTGGGTGGAACCGCCATTGACGCGGTAGAACTTCTGAGTGGTCAGCTTGATTTCGCCCAGTGGCTTCAACTCATTGAAGCCACGGATCGTGCGGTCCAGGTCGATAAAGCGCTGCACGGTGCCTTTACCGAAAGTGGAAGGGCTACCTACAATCACCGCCCGGCCGTAGTCCTGCAAGGCTGCTGCCAGAATTTCCGAGGCAGAAGCACTGTAAGAATTGACCATAACTACGAGCGGGCCATCATACTGCACACGCGAATCGGAGTCTTTCAGCACTTCAGGGTCCGAAATACGGGATTTCACCTGTACAATCGGACCTTTCTCAATGAACAGGCCAGTCATTTTGACCACATCCCGCAGGGAACCCCCACCGTTGTAGCGCAGGTCCAGGATGATGCCATCTACATTTTTAGCTTTGAGCTTCTCGATTTCTGCTGCCACATCCGTAGAGCAGAAGCGCCCGTTTTTATTCTGAAAATCTGCATAGAATGAGGGCAGCAGGATGTATCCAATACGCTCTTCGCTGCCTTCCTCCCCTTCCAGGATGAGTGATTTTGCAAACTGCTCTTCCAGGACGACTACATCGCGGGTGATCGTTATATCTTTCACACTGCCATCGATCTTCTTTACTGTTAAGGTCACCTTGGTACCTTTGTCCCCGCGGATGAGCTGCACCACATCGTTGATGACCATGCCTGCAATATCCTTAGGCTCGTCTTCATCCTCCTGCTTAACCTTCAGGATGACGTCGTTTTCATCCAGCTCTTTTTGTTTCCATGCCGGCCCACCAACTACGATACTCACCACTTTGGTATAATCATCCTCAGTACGCAGAGTGGCGCCAATGCCTTCCAGCCGGCCACTGAAGCGGATATTGAAGTTTTCTTTATCAATGGGCTGATAGTACTCGGAGTGCGGGTCGAATATATGCGTGAAGGTATTGAGGTAAACACTCAGGCGGTCTTCCCGCTTCAGTTTGCGCATACGGCCGTACCAGTCGTCCAGAAATTCCAGGACTTCTTTGCGGGATTCCTGCTCAATTTCTTCAAAGGACTTTGGGGCTTCCTCTTCCCCTTTCTTTTCCTCTTCTTTGGTTTTGTTGACGATGCGCTCTACCGTTTCGTACTTCAGATACTTGCGCCAGTACTCCTTCAGTTCATCGTCATGCTGAGCAAAGGGCTTTTTATCACCATCCAGCTCAATGAATTCGTTGGTATCATAATCAAAAGGCGTCTCCAGCATTTCCCGGTAGTAGCCCTGTGTTTTATCAAGAGCGGCCTCCAGCATTTGAACAGAGGCATCGAAAAATTCGAACTGCCCGGCCTGCGCCTGATCATCAATACTCGTGCGGTAGCCTTCAAGCTTAGCAATATCTTCCTGTGTCAGGAACCGGCGGCCACCATCGACCTGATCGAGGTAAAAATCAAAAATCTGACTGGAGAAATCGTCATTGATATCCTTCGGCTGATAATGCAGCTGCCCGAAACCGCTCAATACAGCCTGCATCAGGACAGCCTCTTTTTCAGCGTTATTGGGTTGTGGATAGTAAGCCGCTGCAAGTAGGGCGACTAACAAAACGGAGAAGAAGATCTGACCTCTGTACTTCATGATAAATTTCTTTATTGACATCCTAAGGTGTGCTTTCTGGATTAATGCACGGTTTGCAAGTAGCAATATCCGGTGCCAGCTGTCTTAGATTATTCTGCTAATTTTTTCTGCTAGGCAATTCAACGAATAAATATACTTCATTCAACAAGAAAAGGGAATAATCGTACCTGCACGGGTGTTGCTTTAACGGTATGGTAACAAATCCAGTGCCAAATTATCGAAAAGGTAACGATAAAACCAGAAAAGAAGTTGTGCCAGCCCCAAACAGAACAGCCCCGGTAGCGTCATTCTACCGGGGCTGTTACAATTATTCCTTCGCTGAGATTACAGCAGTGGCGCGATCACCAGTGCGACCACAGACATCAGCTTTAGCAGGATGTTCAGTGATGGGCCGGAGGTATCCTTGAACGGGTCACCTACGGTATCACCTACAACGGTGGCTTTGTGCGGGTCAGACCCTTTGTAGTACATTTCACCGTTGATTTCCACGCCTTCTTCAAACATTTTCTTGGCGTTGTCCCATGCACCGCCAGCGTTAGACTGGAAGATGGCCATGAGTACACCTGTTACGGTAACGCCAGCGAGGAGGCCGCCGAGCATTTCTGCACCCAGTTGGCTTCCCAAGCCTATCAGTCCAGGTGTCAGGCCAACCACGACCGGTGCCAGTACGGCCAGCAGACCAGGGCGCACCATCTCGCGGATAGAAGCCGCAGTGGAGATTTCCACACACTTGCCATATTCTGCCTTGCCGTCGGCTGCTTCGAAGGTCTTCTGATCGGCATCGCTCCAGTCAGCGAAGTCTTTGCCGTCGTTTTTGCGCATTACGTCAAGCGCTGCAGTCAGCTCAGGGATAGACTTGAACTGACGGCGCACCTCCTGAATCATATCCATTGCCGCACGGCCCACTGCACCCATGGAGAGGGCAGAGAACAGGAAAGGCAACATACCGCCCACAAACAGGGCCGCCATGACATAAGGGCTGGTGATATTGATGCTGGTTAGTCTTGCATCCGGGTGGCTGAGGTTGTACGCCGTGATGAAGGCAGCAAAGAGTGCCAGGGCAGTAAGTGCCGCAGAACCGATTGCGAAACCTTTACCAATAGCAGCCGTAGTGTTACCTACTGCATCAAGCTTGTCTGTACGCTCGCGCACTTCTTTTGGCAGCTCCGCCATTTCAGCGATACCACCGGCGTTGTCGGAAATCGGGCCATAAGCATCTACCGCCAGCTGAATGCCGGTATTGGAAAGCATACCTACTGCAGCAATTGCGATACCATACAGGCCAGCAAAAGAGTAAGAACCTACGATAGCAACTGCCAGGATCAGAATAGGGATAGCCGTTGACTGCATACCCACACCAAGACCGGCGATGATGTTAGTCGCCGCACCCGTCAGAGACTGGTCCACGATGCTCTTTACCGGTTTTGTGCCTGTGCCTGTGTAGTATTCGGTAATCATACCGATGAGGAGACCGCCAGCAAGGCCGAAGATCACGGCCCAGAATACACCCATAGAGGTGTAAGTGGTACCTTCGAAAGTCCATTCTGCAGGCAGCATCCAGTTAACGATGCCGAAAGTGGCCGCCAACATCACACCGGCAGAAAGGAATTCCCCACGGTTCAGGGCTTTCTGAGGGTCACCGCCTTCTTTTACCTTCACAAAGAAAGTACCCAGGATAGAGGTCACGATGCCAACGCTTGCGAGTACCAGTGGCAACAGTACGGCGTTCAGGCCTCCAAAGGGGTTATCGCTTTCAAAACCGGCGGAACCACTGATGACTTCCTGCGTCGCAGGGTCTGTCACCAAAATAAACGCAGCACCCAGTACCATCGTACCGATGATAGAACCCACATAAGACTCGAACAGGTCAGCGCCCATACCGGCTACGTCACCTACGTTGTCGCCTACGTTGTCCGCGATTGTTGCAGGGTTGAGGGGGTGGTCCTCTGGGATACCGGCTTCCACTTTACCTACGAGGTCAGCGCCCACGTCAGCTGCTTTGGTATAAATACCGCCGCCCACACGTGCAAAGAGCGCAATGGAAGATGCACCAAAAGAGAAACCGGTAATCACGGTGATCACGCGGTTAATATCCCACCCGATGCTCGAGTAGCCCAGGAAGAGCACGCCAAGACCGACTACGCCAAGACCGACCACACCAAGGCCCATAACAGAGCCGCCAGCAAAGGCGATCTCCAGGGCTTTGCCCAGACTTGTACGGGCAGCGTTGGTGGTGCGCACGTTGGCTTTAGTCGCTACGCGCATGCCAATAAACCCTGCCAGTGCAGAGCAAATCGCGCCCAGTACAAAAGACAGAGCGATAAGGGGAGAGGAATCAGCAGTATTGCCACTGATGCCCAGTAAGATTGCTACGGCCAGTACGAAGATGGCCAATACGCGGTATTCCGCTTTGAGAAATGCCATGGCACCATCCGCGATATTCACCGCGATACGGCCCATGCGTTCTGTTCCAACTTCCTGCTTTGACACCCAGGCCGAGCGCCAGAAGGTGTACAACAGGGCGAGTACACCAAAGACGGGTACTAAATAAGTGATCGTTTGACCCATACCATTTTTTGTTTAAAGTTATAGTTGATTCGGAGGAACCATTTGGCCCTCTTTGTTTTTATACCGACGACGAAGTGGTTTGAGGTTCAAACCTGCTTGGTGTCGGCATAAACTCCTACGTCGGGTTTGTGCCTAATGCCCAAACCTCTCCGTTCTGAGTTTAGGTTCTGCTAATCGCTTATGATTTAGCGGGGCAAAGCTAACGCAAATTTGTTTTTTGTCCAACTGTTGCAGGAGGAGTTGTGAAGGACTCCATATAACAAGGTGTAATTTGGTGGAAGCCACTCAAACCTAACCCTTGACTATTTTGTAGAATATATCCTGAAATCATCAAACAGACACCTTGCTACTATGACACCTATTAATATAGCACTCGACTGGACCCCCAACACCAATCATACCGGCTTCTTTGTGGCGCAGGAGCTAGGCTACTATGAAAACGCCGGGCTACAGGTCCAAATTATTGACCCTTCTGCAGATCAATACGCCACGACCCCGGCCAAGAAGCTGGAGCTCGGGCAGGTAGACTTTGCCATCGCCCCAACGGAGAGCGCCATCAGCCTAAATACCAAATCCAGGAGGGCAGCAGTCAAAGCTGTGGCAGCCATCCTGCAGGAAGATGCCAGTGCCATCGCAGTACTGGCTTCAAGCGACATCAACCGCCCCGCCGCGTTGGATGGCAGAAGCTATGCCTCCTACGGTGCCCGGTACGAAGACAAAATTGTGCAGCAGATGGTGCGCAATGATGGTGGTAAGGGCGAGCTCTATCTCAGCTATCCAAATAAGCTTGGTATTTGGAATACCTTGCTTGAGAACAAAGCAGATGCCACCTGGATATTCCAAAACTGGGAAGGAGTGGAAGCCGAAACACAGGGTATTGAGCTGCGTTGTTTTGAACTTGGCAATTACGGCATACCTTATGGCTATTCACCGGTGCTTCTGGCGATGGCAGACCAAATTGAAAGTCGCCGGGAAGCCTACCAAGCCTTCTTACAAGCCACCAAAGCCGGCTACCTCCACGCCCTGGAAAACCCCGAGTCAGCTGCCCGTATGCTGGAGGCTTTTGTAACCGCACACGACCGGGAGCGCATTGACCTGGTAAAAGCCCAGGAACGCACCAACCCCTACTATGGGACTGCCCAAACGTGGGGGCAAATGGATGCAGCGCGCGTCTCCAGGTTTGTAACGTGGCTGAAGGCAAACAATATCGAATCCACTCTGGAAGCTATTGAGCAAATATTCACCAACGAACTCCTTTCAGGATCAGGAACTTAGTTCAACAAAAAATTTTGTGCAACTTTATGACCGAAGCCTGACAACGGTTCGAGCCTACACTTCGTATTTATACTTGACTATTGCGACAAAAACGCTGAAACAGAGGCATAGCAGGGCTTTACCAAGCTGTGGCCTTTCAGAAAACCATTATTTCTTTTGTCATTTTTTCGTAAGGAGATATAAGATATTGATAAATGTCATGACAAGAAATACGGTCGATAAATAGTTTTGTTGAACCTTGTTGCAGTTTTGTGACATTGATGCAACGAGCGAAAATTACTTTTGTAACCGAACACTGAATTTAAGGGCTTTATGCTGGCGAAGTACAATATACTTACGGTAACACACAAACGCACTAACCTCAAGGATATAGGCGATTTTGTGATCAAGGTGGACGATCAGGAGGCACTGAAGCAGCAACTGCAGCAGCTTAAGGCGCAGTTTCATATTGATGAGCTATTCTACCTGCCCACCTGCAACCGGGTCATGTACTTCTTCACCACCAATCATCAGGTGGACGAGCGCTTCATCGCGCGTTTCTTTCAGCGTATTAACCCTGACATGCCGATCGAGCTTGAAGACGAGCTTGATGATATCGTTTACCACTATCAGGGAGAAGAAGCCCTCAGGCACTTTTTTGATGTTTCCGCTTCCATCGACTCTCTCGTGATCGGTGAGCGCCAAATCCTCCGCCAGATCCGCGAAGCTTACGAACTCTGCCACAGTTGGGGCACCACCGGAGAATACATCCGCCTCGTTTTTCAGCAGGCCGTAGTGGCTGCCAAAGCTGTCTACAACCGCACCCGGATTGGCGACAAGCCGGTTTCCGTGGTATCGCTGGCTTTTCAGCAAATGCTTAAGGCACATGTCCATAAAGGCGACCGTGTGCTGCTCGTAGGTGCCGGGCAGACCAATCAGCTTGTGGGCAAATTCCTGAGCAAGTACGAGTTTTCCGACATCACGGTTTTCAACCGCAGCCTCGACAAAGCTGAGCAGTTGGCCAAAACCTTAAACGGCCGGGCGCTGCCGCTAAGCGACCTGTCTGACTATCAGGAAGGCTTCGATTGCCTGATCGTATGCACCGGGTCTACTGAGCCGATCATTACAGCCCCGCTTTACGAAAAACTACTACAGGGCGACACCGAACGCAAAGTTGTCATCGATCTCTCCATCCCCAACAACGTAGCCGAAGCTGCTGTCGAGCAGTTCAATTTTGAATACATCGAAGTGGAGGGACTGCGCAACCTTGCCAAGCAAAACCTCGCTTTCCGCGAACGCGAAGTGGAACGCGCCCACAAAGTCCTCAACGAGTACATACAGCAAATGCCTGCCCTCATCAAGCAGCGTCAGATCGAACTGGCCATGCGGCAGGTCCCCATCGAAATCAAGGCTGTCAGGGAGCGCGCCATGAACGAAGTCTTCCACAAAGAGGTCGCCACCCTTGATGATCAGACCAAAGCGCTGATGGAAAAGATGCTGGCCTATATGGAAAAGAAGTGCATTGGCATTCCGATGAAGGCAGCGCGGGAGGCGGTGCTGTAGGGCGTTGAAGTGATGGGTTTTGTGGTGTGATCTTTGGCACTACTATTCCATTAGTTTCTTGAAAAGCCCCAGCATAATGCATCTGTTTTTAATGATCCCAATCTTCAAACCTCTCAATTGTTAGCTTATAATCTCTTTTGTTGATGTTTTTTAAGCTATCTACTATATAGGTGGTTGATCTAAGCTTTTCTCCTTCTTTACCAAACCCGAACCAGTCTCTACCTATACGATACCCAAATACTACTACCGTATTAGAGTCAAGGTTTAAAGTGCTATCTGCCCTTGCAAACACATATTGCTTTAGCTCTAGTAAGGTATCTGGTTTTTGGTAATAGAAATTCAAATCCTTCCTTGCATCTATCGTGCCGCTATTGGATTTAAATTTGGTTCGCAGCACTCCGGATTTTGGAATCCTGTAAACCCTTGCATTTTCATCATATTCTCTTACCCTGCCCTCGCTCTGATTAAAAAATATATATACTTTCCCCGTGTAGCCATCCGGCAAAAAATGTGTTTCAGGAGCCATTCTGTTACAGCCCCCTCCAAACGCAAGGATTGCCCATAAAATATAAGCTCCGTACAGAAGAACCATCATGAACAGGGCTGAGATTATTACACTGCGTATTTTCATGTAAAACTTGCCATGCTTTTAAAATCGTGAGTTCGTGAAATTAGGGGCTTGGCTTTAGTGCTACTATTCGATTGGTTTCAGCAAATAATTTGTGCTTCTCCCCCCTGCATTATCTTTAACCAAGATTCCTTTTTTCAACAAATCCTGAATATCCCTTAATGCCGTATCAGAAGAGCATTTTGCGATTTTAGCCCATTTCTTCGTCGTCAGGTTTCCAAAAAAATCATCCAGTAGCCTACCCATTACTTTTATCTGTCTTTCATTCAAATCCACCTGAGCATTCCTGGTCCAAAAGCTATGCTTAAACAGTATTTTCGATAAGACCGTATCTGACTCAGATAATGCATTGAATAAACATTGCAAAAACCATTCTAACCAATCGGTGATATCCAGCGTGCTTTTTTGTGTCTTTTCTAATATTTCGTAATACCCTTTCCGCTCTTTTCTGATTTGTGCAGACATGCTATAGAACCGATGCCGAACGCCATCTGACCTTGTTAATAGCATATCCGTTATTGTTCTTGTTATCCTTCCGTTGCCGTCTTCAAAGGGATGAATAGTAACAAACCAGATATGCGCAACGCCTGCTTTCAAAATGCTGTCAATACTACGCTCATTGTTGAACCAGTTTAAAAATTGCTGCATTTCTCCTTCAATCCCACTCGCTGGCGGCGCCTCAAAATGTACCTTTTCTTTACCCATAGCTCCTGAGACAACTTGCATAGGCCCATTAGAGTCGTCTCTCCATTTTCCTACTGATATTTTATACATCCCACTTCTTCCTGTAGGAAACAAAGCATAATGCCAATTGAACAGCCGATCTTTCGTCAGTGGTTCCTGATATTTTTCTATGGCGTCCAATACCATATCCACCATTCCTTCCACATTTCTATCCACTGGAACCAATCCTCCAATGTCCATACCTAAGCGCTTCGCTATTGAAGACCTCACTTGATTTAAGTTCAAGTGTTCCCCCTCTATCTCTGTTGATTTCACAACTTCTAAGGTGAGTGATTCCAGGGTCGCCTCATTTTGAAGGTCAACCCCCAGGTTTTCCATCTTGCCGATTAACCGGCCCTGCGCGTTTCTCACTTTGCCTAACAGCGTGATCAAGCGTTCATTACTCCAGATGAAATTCGGCCAGTTTGGTTGTTGATGGATGTAAGCGCCTCTATTCACCGCTATTTTTGCGGTGAATATACGCTTTATTCACCGCAAATGCTATAACCAAGTGGCCTTGCATGCCCGATTATTGCTACACAACTGCTGATATCTGTATGTTGGCGCCCTTCACGATTCGTGTTTCTTCGTGGCTTTACTGCTCCTCCTCAGGATTGCCGAAGCGCACAGTGTCTGGTGAAGCTTAGCGAAGGTGGAACTGCTGGCGTTTTCACATCGAATCTGATAGCTGACGCATTGGCGCAGTTCTTAGATGCTGAGCTGCCTGACGCTTTCGGTACAGGCCGGAGAACGAACTGCGTTGTCAGCTTCC
>ENA-UENT01000066-UENT01000066.1-marine-metagenome-genome-assembly--contig:-NODE-66-length-82895-cov-5.933154_pt1 | contig 82895 bp, 64 predicted proteins | sample MGYA00237879_ERZ529330 | MGnify/ENA primary metagenome ERZ529330 (study PRJEB26372, sample SAMN05368345) | marine metagenome | biome: cultured habitat; feature: ocean water; material: water; isolation... | reverse complement strand
AAGCTATCCAACATTGGTTAGTTGGTTAGTTGGAGACTACAGCTTTCCTAGCGCATACTATATTTCATATCGTAATAATGAATCCTACCTCTCGACAACGTGGGAAACACCCTAATGATGATCGCCTATTTTCGGCCAAATGGTTGGAGGTACTCAAGATGGCGGTAGACGATCATTCGTTTTTACTCACAAGGGGATATGGTGGTAATGCTGCGCTAGAGCTAGTTGGTAATCGTTACAAACTGAATAAACGCCAACGGCAGGCATTACTTCGGATTAGCGCAGCTGCACACGAAATTGAAGTGCGGCAAGCCAAGCAGTGTTCAACTACCGATTTACAGGGCAAGACCATTGCCATCGATGGTTTCAATCTTTTGATCTTACTTGAGAATGCCTATTCCGGTGCCTATGTGTTTCATTGCCGGGATGGCTGCTATCGAGATATCTCCAGCGTGCACGGAAGCTATAAGCATATCCGACAAACTGCGGAAGCAATCATTCTCGTTGGGGAAGTCTTGGAAGAACTAAAAACGGGGCCAGTACATTGGTTACTGGACCGTCCCGTTTCTAATAGTGGGCGATTGAAAGCATTCCTACTATCCGTCGCCGAAGAAAAGGGCTGGAACTGGCAAGTAGAGCTATGCTACAATCCCGATCAGGAACTGGCACAAAGTACCAACATGATCGTCTCTTCAGATGGCTGGGTATTGGATGAAACACAGCAATGGTTCAACCTTGGCCAGTTGCTTCTAGAGGAACACCTATCGCAGGTGAATATAGTTCGGGTATAGCCTGATCGCTGCAATTCTCCTATCTTCAGGCCTCCTTACTAAAACAAGTGAAGCCATGTCCTTTATTAAGACTGAGGTCCGAGACCATATTCTACTGATTGAGCTGAATCGTCCTGAGAAAATGAACGCCTTCAATAGGCAAATGCTAACGGAATTGGCCGAAGCCTATACCTTACTCGAAGACGATCCTAACTTGTGGTGCGGCCTCGTCCATGCTCGTGGTGATCACTTCACTTCAGGTCTTGATTTGGGCGACGTAGGCCCTGCGGTGATGAATGGCGAATCGCTTTTCACAGAGGAGATGGTAGACCCAGCACAAACCATGGGTCGCAAGCGGAGCAAGCCGGTTGTTTTTGCGGTAAAGGGATACTGCTTAACTATCGGCATAGAAACGCTACTCGCCGCTGACATTGCTATTGCTGGCTCGGATACTAAATTCGGACAGATCGAAATCAAACGTGGCTTCATCCCATTTGGAGGAGCTACCGTGAGGATGGTTCAACGTTGTGGTTACGGTAATGCTATGCGGTATTTGCTCACCGGCGACATGTTTTCCGCCGATGAAGCGCTGCGGATTGGATTGGTGCAGGAAGTAACGCCAGGTGACCCGTTTGATGTTGCCTATGCTATCGCAGAAACCATTGCCAAGCAAGCTCCTTTAGCCGTACAAGCCACCATTGAATCTGTACGAGAATCCATGGAAGAAGGAACGGAAAAAGCAATGGAGAACCTACTTCCTGTCGCTCGTAAACTCATGCAAACCGAAGACGCCGCCGAAGGGCTTAAGTCCTTCTTGGAACGCCGAGAGGCCGTATTTAAGGGCAAGTAATAAGAACACACTAGAAATAAAAAAGCGGAAGCAAGGTTAACCTTACTTCCGCTTTTTTAATGCTCGAGGTTACTAAACCGCAGCACCTACTATTTCGCGCTCGACATAATACATGTCAATCAAGCCCTTGTTCTTGGCCTCCACCTTACCACGGTGGGTACACTGAAAGGCATATTTAATGAGGCCGTAAGTAGTCTCTGAAATATTCACCTTCCCAGGCTCACAATTCGCCTCTACTCGAGCCGCCGTATTTACCGTATCACCCCAAATGTCGTAGGCAAACTTCTTAACCCCTACAACGCCTGCTACTACAGGACCAGTGTGGATACCAATGCGAGCCTCAAAGAAAGGCTTCCCTAAGCGAATACGCTCTTGCTTTTGCTCCTCCAGAAATGCTTGCATCTCCAGAGCAGCCTTGACCATATTATTCGGTAGTCCCTTACGGTCGCTCAAACCACTGGCACACATGTAAGCATCACCAATAGTCTTGATTTTCTCCAGGTCTTCGTATTGACTAATGATAAAATCGAAGCCTTTGAAGCACTTATCCAATTCTTCCACCAATTCTTCCGGACTCAATTGCTCGGCGATGGAAGTGAAGTTCTTGAAGTCGGAAAAGAGGACCGTGGTTTCTTCATACTGCTTAGCTTGCGCCTTACCCTTCACCTTCAGTTCTTCTGCAATTGGTGCTGGCAAAATATTAAGCAGGAGTTCATCTGAGCGTTGGCGCTCTTCCTCAATCATACGGTTCTTCTCTTCTAAAGATCGAGCAGTTCGACGCTTAGCCGCAAAACGGCTATATAGTAACAACGCCAAAAGCAAAAGAATGCCGGCGGTTCCGGCGGCTGCAAACAGGTAATTCTCCTGTTCTTTAGCCTTTAATTCCGCAGCAATTTTCTCATTCTCTGCTTCCTGTGCGATCAACTGTTCCTTGGCTACTTCCTCACTCAGCTGATCTACTTCACGAGCTCGCTGCTGAGCTTTACGCTCTGCGGCTTCTTTCTCCTCAGCAATAGTTGCCAGTTCATCAGTTTTAGTCTGAATCTCTTCTTCTTTGGCTTTATTCGCCTCACTCAATTGCGAAGTCCGCTCTTCCAATTGAGTCTTGTCCGTGCTCAACTGGTCGGTTTCTAAGCGCAGATTACGCACCTGAAATTCTAACTGATCTTTTTCTTGCTGAAGCGATCTTTTATCACGATCTAGTTGCTGGCGTTGCTGTTCATAGCGACGCTCCAAATCAGAGATACTAGTACCGTTTTGGCTAAAATAATTGAAGGCTTCCTGATTAATCTCGTAGGCCCGACGGTAGTTGCGATCTTTCACCGCTAGGCGCGAACGCTGCTCTACCGAAGTCATAATTAGATCGGAGTCTCCAGCTCGCTTTGCATGGTTCAGCGTAGTGCGTAGCCACACTTCAGTATTACGATCATTGCGTTGCCGCTCATAAGCCTTAGCTACAATGAAGGCCGCCTGGGCCGCCATGCTATTATTGTTAAGCTCATTGGCGTTATTATAGGCTTGCTTGCCGTAGTTTTCTGCCTCATCGGCATCAACCCGTAGAAAGGCCTCCGCTAGCTCATAGCGCAATATCATACGCTCACTAGCTGTCTCTGCTTCTGCAAGAGCCTGCTTGATCTCCTCGATCTCGTCGTTCTGCCCCCATAAAAGAGAGCCAGTCAACAGTAGGAGCATCAGAAAACAAATACGTTTCATTATCCGCTTCAGAAGTTGTTGGAAAATAGCGATAGGGTTTCAAATGAAGTTACCAAAGATAAGGATACTTAAGACATATCCTCTGGCAATCGTGATATTCGCCAATGCAAGAACAAGCTATTCTTTATTCGCTCTAATTCCTGCATCAAGAGACTGAACCGGTTACCATCAATATTAGCTATTGCTAGATTGAATAGCATACAAGATTCAACCTCTTTTTAAGGCGATCTGGGGTGGGATGCTATTTCTAATAACGGACGAATCCCTGAAAAGATACAGCAACCATTTCAATTTACGCTTGTTCTGCACACTACAACAAAAACGCACATCATATGTCCAGCCCTTCGAAGGAAGTAGTAACCATGAGCCTTTTCCGCTACTCTGGTTGGCGTTCGCGTTGGTGGGCCTTTCGGCAAATGGGGTTTTACCCGCCGAGTTTATCTACGGCTCCTGGTTTGAAGCAGGCTAAACTACTAGGTAGTGGCGCTGGAAATGGGTTCAGCATCTGGCCCAATTTTGGCGTCTATGCGCTACTTGGAATCTGGGAAGATGAAGCAGCGGCTCGCAAGTTTATGGCCACAGACCAATGGTGGAAAGAGAACAAGGCTCATACGGACGAATGTTATACGGTATTTATGCGCACTGCCGTTGTGCATGGAGAATGGGGTGGACAACAACCCTTTACCGTCAACACGGAATACGATGTCAATGCTCCCGTAGCTGTGATCACTCGGGCCACAATTCGGCTCCGACATGTACCTGGGTTCTGGCGTTTTGTACCGGCGGTGAGTGCTAAGGCTAAAGACCGGCCTGGTCAGCAAATCAGCATTGGTGTAGGGGAGTGGCCCTTATTCATGCAGGCAACCTTCAGTATTTGGGATAGCTCAAAAGCGATGATGGACTATGCTTACAAAAATCCTTACCATAAGGAAGTGATTCAAAAAACACGTGAACTAGGCTGGTATAAAGAGGAGCTATTTGCGCGCTTTCAACCCTACGCAGCAGATGGAGTCTGGGACGGAAAAAAGAACTATTTTTCCCAAAAGAAAGCTACCGAATATGCCTCGTAAACGACGCGTTGTCCTATCAGATGATCTAAAGGAAGCGATCGCAGATTTATCCGATAAGGAGAAAGATAAGTTGTTGTTTCGTTTAATTCCCAAAGACCCTGCCCTGGTAGATCGCCTTACCTACCAGCTACTGGAAGGTGGCAGCAACCCCGAGGAACGTCGTCATGACCTTATGGTAAAGATAGAGCAACAACTAGAGCAATCAGCCCTGTACTTCTACAGCCCTGGTTACCTGCTGCTGGACCTAAGGACAATTAGCGGTGATATTAACCGGCATGTAAGAACAACCCGAGACAAGTACGGTGAAATCGCACTTAATCTGCTCATGCTTAACCGCAGCCTGGGCTTGCTACAACATAAGCTACAGGCCTTCGGTCATCAGAAATCGCGCACCCTAGACACCTATATTATTAAGCGCGCGCAAAAACTGGAGCAACTTATTGAAAAAATACACGAGGATTATCAACTCGATTTTGCTGACGACTGGGAACAACTAATGCTTCACATTAGTCGTCTGTCCAATCTCAGAAGAATGGCCCGTTTACTAGATTTTGAATACGAATAAAAACGCTCAGTATTTCTTCTAACAGCTCGGTAATACTACTGGAAGGTTGAAGGCCAGGCCGCCTTCGGAGGTTTCCTTGTATTTATGATTCATGTCTTGGGCAGTATCCCACATGGTTTTTACCACCACATCAAAATTAACCAAACAATCATCGGGATCAGTAGCTAATGCCAGATGCGCAGCGGTAATCGCTTTCATTGCTCCCATCGCGTTACGCTCAATACACGGCACCTGTACTAATCCTCCAATTGGATCACAGGTTAGCCCCAGGTGGTGCTCCATTGCTATTTCAGCAGCCGCTAAGACTTGGCGAGGTGAACCACCGAGAATTTCCGTTAAGCCCCCAGCTGCCATAGCAGAAGACACTCCAATTTCAGCTTGACATCCCCCTACTGCAGCAGAGATAGTTGCTCCTTTCTTGAATAAGCAACCAATTTCGCCTGAGGTTAGCAGAAAGCGCTCTATGTCATCGATACTGTTATGATCACAAAAGCAGTACATGTATAACATAACTGCCGGTATTACACCAGCCGCTCCGTTGGTAGGCGAAGTAACTACCCGGCCCAGCGCCGCATTTTCTTCATTTACCGCAAGGGCAAAACAACTCACCCATTTATTGACATTGGTGAAATCACGAGAGGTGCCGCTCACTAGTGCAAGCCATTCCTCAAGGCTATCAAATGTTTGCCCATCCAACAGCTCTTTATTGAGCTTTGCAGCACGCCTTTTTACATTGAGCCCCCCAGGAAGAATCCCCGAAGTATTGATGCCTCGAAAAACGCACTCTAGCATCGTGCGGAAGATCGAATCGATCTGTTCCTTGACCTCGCTGTATTCGTGAAAGCGCAACTCATTGGCCCAGACAATTTCTGAGACACTAGCATCTTGTTGATCAATGTGTCGTAGGAGGTCAGCGCCTTTATCAATGGGAAAGGGGAGTTGGATTTGCTGCAGCTCCTGTACATTCTCTCCTTCGCGCTCAATGAATCCCCCGCCTAACGAATAGTAAGTCTGCTCCAGCAGTACTTCGTGATCTGAAAACGCTTTAAAGGTCAGGGTATTGGGATGCTCTAGGCGAGCATGATTGTGGAAAACAATATCCCTCGATGGCGTAAACGGTATCGGGTAGTTATGGATAACGATCTGCTCGTGAGCCCGGATTCTCTCAATCCGAATTGGAATTTCCGCGGTATCGACAGTAACCGGATCACAGCCTTCCAGGCCAAGCTGTACGGCAAGATCTGTTGCGTGGCCAACGCCGGTTTTCGATAGTGAACCATAAAGATGTACCTCTACATGATCCGGCTGTAGTTCCAACCCCCAGAGGGCAGTGGCAAATTGTAATGCGGCATTCCAAGGTCCGAGTGTATGGGAGCTGGAAGGGCCAACACCAATTTTGTAGATATCAAAAATGCTTAAGCGTTCCATACGCCAAACATGAGCTGTGTGAACCGCAAACTTGCGGACACTGGTGGTTAGGGCAAAATATCGCTCGTAAAGCTAGAAAGATTTAACTGTTTAGCACACGGAATACAATAGGGAATTAATAACAAAAAACGGCCGGAGCACATTTGCTCCGACCGTCCATGTCTAATGTTATCGCTCTGGTTTTTTGGGGCCTACGTCTAGCGCAGACGGAAGGTTGAAGCGCCTAGAAATCCAATATCTGTGTAGGCACTCAGGGTATAAACACCAGCATCCAACTTATTCTCTAATTCGTGAGAAAAGGTCAAACGCTGAGACTCGGTCAAATCTTCTTCGCGAGCTTCTACAGCCATGATGTCATGTGGCTCGCCATTGTATGGGCGGATGGTCGTTTGGATGTAATCCGTACGTGGGATTGGCACACCTGCCTCATCAGTGATTACCAGGTAAATTGGGCGAACACCTTGGAAATCCGCTGGCACTTCTGACAAATCAAAGCTTGCAGAAATACGGCGGGTACGGCCTGCCTTAGAGGTTGCGTTTCCACCTTTTACCTCTGGAGACACCTGGAAGGAGGTTGCCTTAAAACTCTGATAAGTAAGATTGCCGATCTGAACGCTCTTTGCGTCATTATCTGCCATCAGTGCGTTGTTCGACTCGGTAGACATCGCAAGATCACCTTCCAATACGCCAATCTCCATCCGGAGAGAATCATTTTGGGCGATCATCATATCCATACCGGACTGTAGCGATGACTTAGCCTGTTGCAGTTCTTCGATCTGCTCACGCAATGCGTTCAACTCATTTGCTGCGTTACGCTTTGCACGGCTTACTGCCGATTGAGCCTTGCTCAATGCTTCACGTGACTCTGCTAGCTCACCGTTTAGGCGGCCATTTTCTGATGCTAACTCATCGTATTGAGTCATCATAGTTTCTACTTCGCCGGCCAACTCATCGCGCAGCTCCGTCATATCGTCTAAGGATGCTTCAACAGCCATTTTTGCAGACTGTAGTCGGTCTACTTTGCCGGAATTCTTCGATCCCCAAACCAATGATCCGATAAGAGCAATGGCTAGGATGACAATAGCGGCAATTAATCCATTTTGCGTTTTCATAAAAAGTAAGAGGTTTGAATGTAAGCAGGCTAAACCCCAGCTGAGGTTGGCCCAACAATGATTACACCCTGGCGATCCATACGAATCCGCCATAAGGGTTTTGAATTAAATCTTGATAACTGGAGTAAAGACTGACTACATACCTCCATAGGAAGCTACATAGTATCGAAAAGCAGAAAATGTGGGGTTGTGTGCCTTGCGGCTAAAAGTGGTAGAAGACTCACTTCATAAAGAAAGGATAAGATGATGTTTTTCTCTCGTGTGTTCGGAATTTAAAACGGGAGGCCTGATGAAAAATTATACCCTTAATTGATTTTTTCGTAAAAACACACTAGCAATAGTTGTCAAAAAACAAAGCTAAACACCTCTTTTACAATACTTTAAAAAGTATATTAAAAATTCAAAATTCGACTCAAAAAATATAGAACGGTAGCCAATACATTTCAATTTGACTACCGTTCTGCAGCATCAAGCTTGTTCAATATGCGGGAAATCGCCAATTATTTGCCATTCCCCCTCGGCTGTCTTCACCAAGGAAAAGAAGGAAGTGAAGTGCAGTTTACTACCAATTAGCAGGGCCTTGACGGTAGCGTTGTTTCCAACTACTTCCACCCCGAGGAAGTGAACTTTGCGTTGATCGCCGCCAATTTTTTCGTCCTTGACCAATTGTAAGTAAAGCGTTTTGTCCATTAGACTAACCTCTTCACTTCCAAATTGCCGATTGACGACAGTTCGAAACGCCGGGTGCAAAAGCGATTCTAGCTGAGTAGTATCTCGCTCATCTCCTGCATTAGAGAATTGTGCAACGGCTTCTTCAACAGCAATAAGGTCTGCACTTTCCTGGGCTGGCAGAGCGATACCCAGGCACATCGTTAAGAAAAACAACAGTAATGATTTCATCGTAAAGGTATTTGTGGTTAACAATTAATGTTCAATTCTCAGACTGATAGGATTTCAGTGCTTCATCAATAGTTGATATATCAATTATTAGAATAAAAAAACGTCATTTCACATTATCAAATATTTTATTCAGGGTCACCTTAAAGTTTGAAAACTCCTGATCTGACACACCCAGCAGGCCTGCCTCTCTTGTTTCTTTCGCCAAGGGCGTCAACTGCTGGACTAACTCAGCACCTGCTTCCGTAAGTACTACCTGATAAGCCCGTCGATCATTCTCAACAGCCTGTCTTTCTACCCACCCTTTCTTGACCAGCAAATCCAAGGTACGAGTAATGGAAGCTGGGTCCTTTCCTGTGACTGCAGCTACCTCTCGTTGATTCAGCGCCTCTCGTTCACTTATCCGCTTGATAATTACCCACTGATCAGAGGTAATGGTTAGGTCTGGATAACTAGCCTTCAACCGACGATTGAAGTCGCGCTTAATCTCCCGAATCGTGCGTTCGAGCAAGTAGACATAGACATCTTCGAGAACGAGATCTTTCATTTTTTACAATTATTGATATATCAACGTTTTTAAAAACAGCTTTGTTGCTTCAAGCTTGAAAATATTTTTTCGCGGAATGAAAACGGAGAATCTAAAGTATAAGCACATTCATGAATCAGTACCCCCACACTCACCCCTAATTCGCTGCAAAACAGTCACTTAACAAAAAAAACGCCTCAATCAATCGGTCCAAAAACAAGAAGTAAATCTACAATAGTTGAACAAATGATCTAATTTCACATTTAGTTATTCTACAAATACTGAAGAAATGCATAGTCTTGGCAACTTAGAGGAAACGATTCTTTTACTGGTTTTGGCGATGGATGAAGACGCCTATGGTTTTTCAGTGAGTGAAGCCTACCGCGAACACATGGGAAAGACCATCTCCATCAGCGCAGTACATACGGTATTAGCTCGCTTGGAAAAGAAAGGGTTAATCCGCAGTGAACTTGGTGGAGCCACTAGTGAACGCGGTGGAAGGCGAAAACGCATTTTCACGGTTACAGGTACGGGGGAAACTGCGCTCGCAGAAATCAAAGCCTCACGCCAAAAGCTTTGGTCACGAATTCCACGCCTTTCATGAGTTATCCAAAACCTCCTACATGGGCGAGTCGGTTTTTAGGCTGGTTCTGCGACGAAGCGCTGCTGGAAGAAATCCAGGGTGATCTTGAAGAAGCCTATTACCACCGTTGTGAACGCTTGGGTCAACAACAAGCCCGACGGCTATACATCGCTGATGTTATTTCTTTTTTCAAACCCTACGCCTTTGAGAAATATTCTCGGGTGAAACAGTTCTTGCCCATGTTTGACAATCGCTTCAAAATCGCTCTTCGCAATATCCTGCATCATAAGCGCTTCACCTTTATTAATGCAATCGGCTTAATCGTAGGCATCAGCTCGATTGTACTCATAAGTTTCTTCTTAAACTATGAGCTATCATACGATCAAAGCACACCCGGCTATGAGCGTACGTATCGACTCGTCAATCAGTACCGAGACCAGGTCTATACCTGTATGCGATTCCCCAGCTATTATGATTCAGAAGGAGACAATCAAATGGCCGTCTTGGAGCACTTGGACAACTACCCTGCAGTAGAAAAAGCTTGCCACTTCGTTCCAAGTAGATCTGCCATTGGTGGAGGCGGAAAAATTTTCGCCTACGTAGATGACCAACAACATGAGCTTGAGAATATCCTATTCACCAATACCGGTCCGGAATTCCACGAGCTCTTCCCGCAGCAATTTCTCCTGGGCGATCCTTCCTCAGCCTTAGGTTCATTCTCCAATATTATTCTCTCTGAATCTCTCGCCCAACGCTGGTTTGGTCCTTCTTGGTCTAAACGGCGTATTTTGGGTAAGACCGTTCAAATCAGTGAGGAACCCTTCACTATTCAAGCGGTAGTAGCTGATGCTCGCCCCAACACTCATTTCGACTTTGAATTAATTCTCCTTCAAAAAGATATTCCAAGCTGGGCTGCCTACACCTACCTCCAGCTGAATGAAAACAATGATATCAATGGGCTCCTTCAGCAGCTCAATGCTGATGTTGACCTTTTCTACCCAGGCTATACGGAAGATGTGTTATCCAAGGGTATTGATGCCGTCGCACTGGCAGACATACATTTCACGCCAGACATGTTATACGAGATTAAGCCGATTGCGAATACAGGCTACCTCTCTACTTTCGGTATTGTTGCCATTATTATTCTCCTCATTATCTGGACCAACTATGCCAACCTTTCCGTAGCGATGTACGCAGATCGTCAACGCGAGATCGGTATGCGAAAAGTTATGGGAGCGCGCCCACAGGATGTAGCAGGGCAATTATTGCTCGAAGCGGTAGGCTTAGCGTTACTCTGTTTCCCTTTCATCCTACTTATCGTCAGTCTTTCATTGCCTCATTTCAATGAACTAATGGCTTCTGAGATTCCACAAGACTTAATCTTTTCTTTGCCAACCATAGGAGGCCTTCTATTACTACTGATTGTCACCGGGCTCATTAGTGGGGCGTACCCGGCCTTTGTGTACAGTACCCGGAAGACGATGCACCTCTTTGGTCAAGGCCTGGGAATTCGCTTCGCCTCACGTTATCTCAACTTCCGAAACAGCCTAATCACCCTACAGTTTTTTCTGGTTGTTGGCTTGTTAAGCATGACCTATTTCATCTACCAGCAGATGAATTTTATCCAGCAACGCGACCTTGGTTTCACCAAGGAGAATATGCTGTACTTCGAAATTGACGGCGCTGAAAAGTTCCGAGCACTCAAAGCGCAACTTGAAGCCCTACCTGAAATTCAAGCCGTGGGCGCAGGTGGCGTGCCCGGAGCTGACATGTACAATCAGCTTACGTATAAAATGAAAGACACCGAGGTTACGCTATCGGACGGTACACAGCAGTATATAGGCCTCGATGCGGTGCAAACACTGGAATTAGATTGCCCCGCTTGCGATCAACTGGAGGCTGGCAAAGAGCAGATCTTTGTAATCAATGAAACAGCTGCAAACAAACTTGCGAAAATCAAAGGCGTAAGCCCTGAAGAATTAGTGGGGGAGGTGCTCGTAACCGAACCGGAATGGGAAAATGAAGAATTTGGTTACGGTGTTCATCATACGATTGACGGCATCATTAAAGACTACAAATACTTCAGCCTCAAGTACCCTAATCAATCCTTACTTATTAGCGTTTACCGCGAGCCCGGATGGGTTTATGAAATGATGGTCCGATCGAATACTGACGATTGGCAAACAACTCTGGAAAAGGTAAAGACAGCCTACTCGCAGGTTGAAACAGAACGTCCTTTCACACCAAACTTTCTGGAAGATCGTCTAAGACAGTTATACGAATCAGAGGCACGTTCTGGCAAGCTGGTGGCCATCCTGGGTATCGTTGCTATAGTTCTTGCCTTGATGGGACTGGCAGGAGTCGTCGCCTACTTAGCTTATCGTCGGCAGAAAGAAATTGGTATCCGCAAAGTGTTAGGAGCTTCGGTAGGTAGTATTCTACTGCGCTTTCAACGAGAGTTTGGTGTCTTGCTACTTATTGCTGTAGTCTTGGCGCTGCCAATATCTATTTTCTTGGCCACACGTTGGTTATCTGATTTTGCCTATCATATCCAGCCCCAGGCCTGGGTAGTCGCTGGAGCAGGGCTAGTTGTTCTGCTCCTTGTAGTCACAGTAATAGGCATTCAAACCAGAAGAGCGGCAAATCGGCCACCGATGGACGTACTACGGGTTAATTAGTCCTCTGACTTGTCCTCTTGTTTAGTAAACAGAGCACCATGGAACCCTACGTAGAGACTACAATACGCCCAAGGGAAGATCAAAAACAGCCCAAAGGATAGAATATTGCCTAGTCCACCACTTACCGCTGCTATTGGCGAAAGGATCAAGCTGGCCAACATAAACATTGAGAAAAACGAAAATAGCAGCCAGAACTGCGCACCCCAAGCTCGATTAATGAGGCGGCGACTGTTTTCTAGTGCATTGAATGGGTTCGCCCCCATGAACAGGATTAATGGAAACGCCCAGCTAAAGCCTACTTGGAGGTAAATAAGTGGGATCAGGTTTAGAAAGAATGCCGTGGATTGTCCACTGGTCATGCCCGGTGGCTCCGGCGGACTAGCCGGGTTGGCAGCTACTTCAGTCCACCATTCCAGAAATCCGATACGCTCTAACAAAAAATACATTGGAGTAATAACGATAGCACTTATGATCAAGCCCAAAGCATTATTGACGATCAATGGCATGGCCTGCGGAGTCGCTTCAAAGAATCGGCTAAAGGTCCAGGGTTGCCGCTCTACCGTACTATGCGCAGCTAGATAAAAACCAGCATTCAGCACAGGAGAAACAATTACCGTTAGTATTATAGTACCAACCCATCCCAGACCAAAGATGGTAAGAAAGCTACCGATGAATGGTACCATTAATGCGAAGATGGCAAAATCGCGAAATCGACTCCGATAAATCCCCAAGCCCAACTGCATACACTGTGCAGAGTACAAGGGAAAGCCATTCTTTATTGCGTGTTCCAGTCGCTGTCTTTGTTCTGTATTCATACCCAACTCCCAACTAGTATCGTTGCATAATCTCTACTACCGCAATCTCATATTTTTCTGCTGCGGGATGGTCTGACATCACATCTTGATCTCCTACCAAAACCGATATATCTTCTTCGCTCATTTGTGGACCATCGTAATTGTACCCAAGTACAACTAAGAAGTCTTTCCCATCAAACGTCCCACCATTCCAATTGGTTACGGTTCCACCATAATCCCAATCAAAACCCGTGAATTTAAACGCTTGTCCGTTGGCTGCTTGCAGTTCTTGGATGGTAGCACCAACCTTAACTCCTCCCGTCGTAGCCCACTTACTGTCTTTTTGTGCCAAGCGATAGAGGATCACAAAACCATCATTATCGAGTAGCACTTCTACCTCTTCCGGGCTATCAGTATACAAGGCCAAACCTGGGGCGGATTCCCCTTCTCCCAGGTAAAAATCACGCTCTGTTACCTGATCTTTTCCAAGTGCCTCTTCAAGGGAAGCCCGGTCCATTTCTCCATTTAACACTCCGATTCCAACACCTGGTTTAATGCTGAAGTCAGGAGCAGCGACCGTCTCCGTTACTTGATTTCCTGTATCTTCGGTGGCATCATCCTTATTTGTACTAGTCGTACAGGCAATGAAAAATAGATTGAGTAGCAATAAACTAAGCGTGTATCTCATCGGAGCTCGTAATTTTTTAATCATCACAAGGTAGGGAGGATGCGGAACAAATTAAAGGAGCGTTTACCGAAAATGAATTTCATTCTGGGAGCAGCATTGTTCCTGCTAAGTAGCTTCGGTTTCTATGGAGACGGGCAAACTGTTCAGGCTATTCTTTTTCTACTACTCGGCTTGGGGAATTTAGCTTTGGTGCGTTTTTCGAATGGAACCACGCTTTGGGTAAATCTACTCGTAATGGGGTTCAATGCCGCTGGTGCCGTTGTGGTTGCACTAGACTATCAAAGTAAAGGCACTACTGGCCTTCATCTCGTTTGGTGGCTAATAGCTGTTCTATATTCAGTCTCGATTGGCATCCATATCTGGAAAAGCAAACAGCCCGATACTCCAATAGAATCGGAATGATCGGGCTGCAATTATTTCTTAGAGGCCTTGCTTTATCCTAGCAATTGTACTCCCCCGTTTCCAATGTGCAGTGCACGCTGTACATCCGCACGCTGATCAATATCAACAGTGCCGTTCTCCAATCGAAGTACACCACGAGGACAAACTGCGGAACAAATACCACAACCTACACAAGAAGAACGGACGATATCTTGTCCACGTTGAGCGTAAGAGCGAACGTCGATACCCATCTCACAATAAGTAGAGCAGTTTCCACAGGAGATACACTGGCTGCCATTAGTAGTGATACGAAAACGAGACTTGATACGCTGCACCAATCCAAGGTAGCCTGCTAGTGGGCATCCAAAACGACACCATACGCGGTTACCCATAAGTGGATAAAAACCGGTACCAACAACTCCTGCGAAAATGGAGCTAATCGAGAACCCGTAGATGGTACGTACATCGTAGTGCGTGAAAGTAGCGATTGTCTTGCCGCCGTCGCCCAAAGCCATCAACTGCCATCCGGCGATAGCACCGAAAAACACTAATGCAATGGTATAAACTTTACGAGGATTTGCCGCCTTTTGCTGACGACGGTGCAAGATCACCAGAGTACCAATGACTGCCGCAGCAATGCCAATTAGCAAATAGCGATTAATCTTGATCGTTGCCTTATAATTCTCTAGCACAAAGTGGTTATAATTCGCCAAGATGATCACTCCTAGCGCCGCAGCCCACATGAGCCACATGGTAGAGCGCTTAAAAATCTTTACTCGCTCATTGCGCACAAAAACATACGTTGGAATTACAATGAGCAGCGCGGAAATCAAATAAATGAAGTTAGTCTTGTTTACCCAGCCCTCTGCCTCAGTAGCAAGTGGCACATAGCTGTATACCACAATGACAGTCATCACAACAGCAAATACCAATACGGCATGAATAATCCAGCGTTCAATATGCCAAGCCTGCTCTGACTTATCACTGAGTTGACGGTAAGGATCACCTAGTGTTTCCGCTAGGCCACCACAACCACAAACCCAAGAACAATACCAGCGCTTACCATAGAAATAAGTCAGTACCGGAACCCCTACCGTGAAGAGGATAATACCCCAAAACAGCAAGAACAATCCGAAAGAACCCGAGCTGGTAAGACTGTTAAGGTTATAGTCAAAGAAGAAGGAGTAGTTCAATGGCCAGATGTTCTTCAAATCCATGCTCGGCTGATTCAAGGCCGACATGATCTCTGGGAGCAAGAATGCGAATGTTGTCTGGAAAAACATCACCGAACCGGTACGAATCATCTGGTAGCGATTATGGCGATACTTGATGATCATTCGAACGCCCATTACCAGAATGGCAATAGTGTAAAGGAAACCGTACAGGAACCAATTACTAGCCGGCCCTCCATTTAGAGCCATACTGATGGGGTCTACCATAATAATCCAATTGACCATATGCTCCGGATAGAAATAGAGCAATATGTAGAAGCCAATTAGAAACACACCTGCCGCAATACCTAACCATCCTCGGTTGTGTAGACTGCTGTGAAAGATGTGGTGATTCTTAATTCCTGGATGAAACCGTCGCTTAGGCATGATATACATTAGCGCACCAATCACCCCTAGCACAATACTCAAAAAGAAAAACAACCAGCTATTGCCAGGTAGCAGCCCAGTACTTGAAGCTTTGGTAACCGGGAAGGTCAGCCCCGAGAGTTGCCAATCTTGTAAAAGAGAGCTCCAATATTCTCCATCGTTCTTGGTTAAGCCGCGCACCTCCGTGACATCCATCTTGATATCAGTTTGCACTTTTGCCATTAGCTCACCAAAAGCATCAATGAAGGCAAAACTGCTGCCGTAGGTTTGGCCTACCATCATATCGGCATTCTGCTCAACGAAGCCATAATGGTAGTCGTTGTTCAGGCTGGATTTGACAGCGTCTAAATTAAGTTCGTAATGACTAAAAGTTAGAGAGCCTACAAAGACCGCAAGCGCAAGTACAAAAAGACCAATCCCAATATACTGGGTGGTATTAATATCATGGTTTTGACCTGACATGATAGAGTTGGGTTTATCGTTTTTCTTTCGATTTACCTACAAGGTACAATACGAGCTTAGCATCTGGTCGAGTGCTAGCAGGTGGAAGTAGGTAAACTGTCCGCACAAATACGCTACCCAAGTTAGTAGATTCTTTTCAGATAGCCCCTTTCCCAGGAGCTGCTATTGTCCAATTTGCGGCCGCTGCATCTTTTTCTACCCAAGGGAAGCTATTCTTTCGTTTTACTTCTGCATTTCTAAGCCCCTTAAAGGAACTATCTTCTTATCTTTGCGCCTTCTGTAAAGAAACGTATGGCCAAAAGTAAAAGAAGATGGCACAACAAAATGATAAGTTCAAGGCGCTAGTCGCGCACTGCAAAGAATATGGTTTCATCTATCAGTCCAGCGAAATCTATGATGGATTAAGCGCGGTATATGATTACGGCCCCTATGGTTCTTTGCTCAAGAACAACATCAAAGACTATTGGTGGAAGGCAATGGTGCAGATGCACGACAACATCGTAGGTATCGATGCTGCTATCTTCATGCACCCTAAGACATGGAAAGCTTCTGGTCACGTTGATGCCTTTAATGATCCTTTGATCGACAATAAGGACAGCAAGAAGCGCTACCGCGCGGATGTTCTTATCGAAGATTACATGGATAAGATTGAAGGTAAGATTAACAAAGAAGTAGCGCGTGCGCGTAAGCGTTTCGACGACTTCGACGAAGCCATGTTCCGCAGCACCAACGAGCGTGTGAAGGGTTATCAGGCGCAGATTGATGAGGTAGCTAAGCGCTTGGCTACAGCTATGACCAACAACGACATGGCTGAGCTCAAGCAAATCATCGAAGATCTACAGATTGCTGATCCAGAAGGTGGTTCTCGCAACTGGACAGATGTACGTCAGTTCAACCTGATGTTCCATACCCAGTTGGGTAACATTGCTGGTGAAGAAGGTAAGCTGTACCTACGCCCAGAAACGGCTCAAGGTATCTTCGTAAACTTCTTGAACGTTCAGAAGACTACCCGTCAGAAACTACCATTTGGTATCGCTCAGATTGGTAAGGCCTTCCGTAATGAGATCGTTGCTCGCCAGTTCATTTTCCGTATGCGCGAATTTGAGCAAATGGAGATGCAATTCTTCATTCAACCGGGTACACAGAAAAAGTGGTATGACTACTGGAAAGAAGTTCGTCTGAATTGGCACAAAGCCCTAGGTACGCCAGCAGAAAAGCTACGTTTCCACGATCATGATAACTTAGCTCACTACGCTGATGCCGCAGTTGACATCCAGTTCCAGTTCCCATTTGGTTTCAAAGAACTGGAGGGTATTCACTCACGTACCGACTTTGACTTGAGTAGCCACCAAGAGCTTTCAAGCAAGAAGTTGATGTACTTTGATCCAGCGACTAAGGAAAGCTACGTACCATACGTACTGGAAACCTCAATCGGTTGTGATCGGATGTTCCTGGCAACAATGAGTAATGCATTGATCAACGAGCAAGTACCTGGTCAAGATGATGAAAATAACCGCCGTGATGTACTGAAGTTCCACCCTGCGTTGGCTCCGATCAAAGCTGCTATCATGCCACTTAAGCGGACTAACCCAGAGTTGGTAGAGAAGGCTAAAGGCTTGTTCGATGAGTTGAAACTATCTTGCCACTGCCAGTATGATGATACAGGTGCAATTGGTAAGCTATACCGTCGTCAGGATGCAATTGGTACACCGTTCTGTATCACTATCGACTTTGACACATTGGAAGACAATACCGTTACCCTACGTGATCGCGACACCCTCAAGCAGGAGCGCGTGGCTATTGACAAAGTAGCTGCTATCGTGCGCGAACGTACGGACATGAGCACCTTATTTGCTTAGTAACGAACGACAATAAAGAAGAAAGGCCGGAAGAACGATAGTGTTCTTTCGGCTTTTTTATTTCTCCCAAGCAGGCCGAGACTGGACGGTATCGTAAACGATTTGGAGAAAGGTAATTTGCCCTGCTTTGTCAAGTTTTACATAGTCGATTACATCAAAACCAACTACCTCCCCATTAGCCAATGTCCAAGAATACGTGAAGAAAATACAGCCTGTGCCTGCATCAGCATTTACAAGCGTGTCTTTTGGTGTAAGAACTGACTGATTGGTATCCGCGAAGAGCTTTTGATAAAAGTCGGTTGCCGACTGTCGACCGTACAAAGGAGAAAGCACCTCTGCTTCTGGAGCAAACAAGCTTAACAAACCACTTAAGTCAGCTTTTTCAAGGTATTCCAGGTAAGCACTGGCTACCACTGCAAATTGACGCTGAAATTGCTCCTTCATACTATATTGATGCGTTTAATACTACCAGAAATTATTTACGTAGCGTAAAGTGGATTCGAGTTCCTTTACCCAAAGCGGAATCCAACCAAACCTCACCGTCATGTTGTCCTACAATACGTTTCACTAAGGCTAGTCCAATCCCTGTACCTTGATAAGTCTGGTTGTTGTGTAACTTCTTGAAGATCACAAAAACCTGATCCTGAAACTCTGGGTCAATGCCAATACCATTGTCTTCCACAGTAAACTGCCAATGTGTTTTGAGATCCTTGGCTGATATAACCACCCTAGGAGGCACATCAGGCTGGTGGAACTTAATGGCGTTGGATATCAGGTTTTGAAAAAGTTGTTGTAACCGAGTGGTACTACCTTGTATCTGATCCGGTAAAGAGACTTGCTCTATCACCGCCTCCTTTTCGGCAATACTACTCTTTAAGTTGTCTTGAACCTCAGCGAGCAGTTCGGTGAGATGAATATTCTCTCGCTCAAAAGGCTCGGTATTAACACGCGAATATGTTAGTAAGTCTTGAATCAACTGATTCATTCTATTCGCCCCTGAAATGATAAAGTCGAGGTACATGTTACTGTCCTCATCCAATTGATCACCGGCTCGCTTTTTCAGGAACTGACTAAAGGTGCGCATGGTGCGAGCAGGTTCGCGCAAGTCATGCGAAGCGATATAGGCAAAGTTCTCAAGCTGTAGATTGGAGCTAATGTAAGCTTCCAACTGACGGTTCTTCCGATCTACTTCGTGTATCTGCTCTGTCAGTGCTTTTTCGGTAGTCTTGATTGCGGATATGTCCCTTAAAATCAAGATATATTCGTTGGCATTGATCGCATTAATTCGTGCTTCGTAGAACCGCTGCCCTTCGGCCAGTGTATTGTCGACGAATTCGAAGGTTTGCAGTGCTGCCCCTTCCAAGGCCCGCTTGGCATTAAACTCCAATCCTTTTGCGACCGGCAGTGGAAATACTTCCTCAAGCTTCTTTCCAAGAACCGCCTTGCGCATTAAGCCTGGATTAGTTTGCTCTTCGTCTGTGGTATATATTGCTCGAATCTCTCCCGCTTTACTAACTCTGAACTTAGTATCGGGAATCGCGTGTACAACCGCATGGAGCAAGGCTTGGCCTTTTGCTAAAAGCAATTCTGACACCTTGTTCTCATGGATATTTATCAGGCTTCCAATCAGTCTCTTAGGACTACCATCCTCCATTTCCTCCACCATGCGGCCATGCAGTTGCACCCAACGCATTTCTTCCACTCCGGCACCCATGCGAATATCTACCTGATAGTTTACTGTCTTATGCTCCAGATGATAAGTCATGGCATTATGCAGAACGTTGCGGTCTTCTTTTGCTATGAGTGCAATAAATTGATTCTTTGTAAAGCTCGGTTGGCGACCGGAAAGCCCCAAAATGTCAAGTAAGATCTCATTTACGGTAATTCGATCCTGCTCCCAATTCCACTCCCAAATTCCCAGATGCGCGTCATCTACAAAAGAGCTCAATCGATGCTCGGTTTCCTTTAGTGCTTGCTCCGCCTCACGAATCGCAGTTACATCGCGCTGAACGCCCCAAATGCCTATTAGGTGATCATTTTCAATAACACCTATCGCGTGGTTAATGAAGTAGAGCCACTGACCATCACTACTCTGTGTTCTGGACTCTAAGTCTCTGACCTGATAACCATTTTGGGCGAAAGCCAGGAAGCCTTCTGGGGTATAATCGAAAGTCCTCAGTTCGAGCAATTCCGATATAGGGCGCCCAAACAAATCTTCCGCTCTATCCACTTCATACTTTCTCGCCAACGCTTCATTACACTCTTCCATAAAGGCATTAGCAAAATACATTTCACATTGCTCCTCTAGCGATAAATTCAATGGAATGGGTACTCCACAATTCAGGTAGCAAATTCCCTCTGCACTATATTCAATGAAATTCTGATAACGCTCTTTACTCTCCTGTAAATTGATAGAACTTTGCTTTCGCTCCGTGATATCTATCAAGACAGACAGATATTGCTTGATTTGTCCATCTGGGAATCGCTGAAAGACACGTATCCTTTCTTGTATCCATATCCAGTGCCCATCTCGGTGCAGAATGCAGTACTCGCTCTCCAGGATCTCATCATCTTTTGCCTGTCGATATCGATGAAAGAAGTTATTGAAGCTCTCCTCTCTTTGATCCGGGTGGATGATCCGAGCAAATAGCTCCATGGGGCTCGCCTCTTCCAATAGATTATAGCCAGCAAACTTTTCTTTACTCGAGAAGATTACCTGGTTGTGTTCTATATCTATTACCAGCAGGCAATCTGGGTAGGTAGTCACCAGTATTTGTATAAACTCCTGCTCAGATATACTCGAAGCTATATCAGAGAGCGAAGGCATAAATTTGTTCGCGGGGTAGAAATTGGACGAGTTAGCCTGCATCACATCCTCATTAGCTAGCGCTTGCTCAGCCCAATATTCACTAGCAATCAAACGCCCCATCAGTTTAGCCAAGGTCTCTCCAATACTAAAACTGTAGGAAGGCCAAGTATAAGGCTCATTCGCGAAACAATATATCATTCCCCATACGCGCGCTTGATATACTAAGGGAACCAAGAGAAAAGCCTCGAAATCAACCTCCATTCTAGAAAACACCTGGCAACACGAAAGCTCTTCTTTCATGACGGTGACCGTTCGATCTTCAGAAGAGTTTGCAAATATATAAGTAGGAAAAGAACCAGTTGGCTGTTCAGCTTCTGAACCCGCTGCTGCCACCTTAAGCAAAGCATGCAGCATTGGCGCGATCTCAAAAGCTTGCTCTACTACTTCCGCAGGGATTTGATGCTCTTTAACATGGACGGCATCTACTTCTAGAACTCGATGGTAATAGAACTCTAGCTCATTCAATCGATTGGGAGCAAACTCCAGGAAAAAAGTTCTATTCGCTCCAGCAAAAGCATTAAAAGCTCGCAAGGCAGACGGAAGTTTTTTCCGAAAATCCCCAGCGTCTAGCAATTCATTTACTAGCCGTAAGCCTTCTATCGGCACATTCCCTTGGGAGTTAGAAATCCCTTGCATCGATTAGCATTTTGCAGTTGTTAAAGCACAACTCACACGAATATCATCAGCCTACTTAATTCAAGTGTATTCTTAAGCAGACAGCAATTGGAGTATCGGTATTACTTCTGAGCGCTGTATCGGAATAGGGAGGACCAGACTATTACTTATCTGGTAATAGACGATTTGTTATCATTGATGCCAATGATAAAGCTAAATAAAAAATATATATCGCGTTGAATTCGATCGAAAAATATCGAATCTCACTCGATACCTAGCGTCCAAGAACATCGCGAGCAGTAGTCACTTTGCTACTCCAATAGGAACTATTGCGGATGTTTTCCATTATTACTCCACGCGAAGAGGTACTATGGATGACGGTAAGATTATTGGGTTCATTTTTAACCACTAAGGCTACGTGAAACACATTTCCACTTCTACTCCTACGGAAGAACAGCAAGTCGCCCGTTTGTGCATTCTGCACATCAATTTTGCGGCCTTCATTTTCCTGTGCCCGTGAAACGGGAGTGAGATTTACTCCGAAGTTATCAAAAACATAGTAGGTGAAACCAGAACAATCAAAGCCCGTGCGAGGGGTTCGTCCAGCATATTTATAACGAGCACCTTCTTGCGAAATCGCGAAGTCCGCAATATTTTGACGCACCTGCGAGGTGCTTGAACCCGTACGCGTTGTACTCGTAGGAGGAGTGGAAAAGGCAGAATTAATGCTGGAGCATTGCCAGCTTAACAGACCCAAAAGGAGCAAAACGAGATAAGAAGTTGGACGAATTTTCATCAGCTCAAAAGTTGCTTTGGAGGATAAACGCTCGACTACACTCCTTTATGCTGTACCAACTCGTTAAAGAAATCTCAAAGTCAAGATTAGGTATGGATTTGAAAACGATCCTGATCTGGAAGAAAGGCCAACTTACTTCTAAATCGCTCTTGAGGCTCCTTATAGATTTCCACCTCTTGCACCCACTCCCGCGCAGGCAAATGTGCCAATATTGAGCCATCATAACTCACCAGCGTAGAGTCTCCGGCATAATAGATACCATTACCGTCCAGTCCTACTCGGTTCAACCCAATGGTATAGCTTTGATTCTCTATTGCTCGTGCTTGCAATAGGGTGCGCCAGGCTAAGCCCCTTTTATCTGGGAAGTTCGCAACGTAGAGGAGTAGATCATATTGAAACTGATTTCGACTCCAGACAGGGAACCGCAGATCATAACAGATGAGTGGCATAATAGTCCACCCTTGGTGTTGGATTAATAACTGCTCTTGTCCTGCTGTGTAAACCTTCTCTTCTCCAGCCAGGGTGAATAAATGTCGCTTATCATAATGCTGGAACTGTCCATCGGGCTTCATCCAAATCAACCGATTGTAGAATTGCCCTCCGTCTTCTATGATTAGGCTACCGGTAACGACAGCTTGAAGTTTGGCAGCAAGATTTCTCATCCAAGTCACACTGAGGCCATCCATAGGTTCAGCCAAGCGACCAGGGGACATACTGAAACCTGTTGTAAACATCTCCGGCAATACCACGATATCCACATCAGAAGAAAGTCCTGTCAGGAGCTGCTCCATTTTCTGGCGATTGAGCTCGGCATTCTCCCACACTAGGTTGGCTTGTACTAATGCAAGTTTAAGACGCTCCATATCACTGGCTTTATTGGTAAACGCAAGAAGGGTAAGCTGACCTAGATCAGCTTACCCTTCAAATATACATAAGCAGATTATAGACTACCGCTATACTTATTCAGCAGGAGCCTCAGCTTCAACTTCACCTCCAGCAGCAGCAGCTTTCTTCTCAGCAGTAGCAGCCGAACGCAATGCACGTGGTACTTCGATAATACCTAGTGGTGAAGCACCTGCACTCATGATTTCTACACCATTAACCGGCGCAACATCACGAACACGAACTGACTGTCCAAGTTCCAAGGTAGAGATATCTGCGCTAAGCTCACTCACCAAGTTCTCTGGTGTTGTCTTGATCTTAACACGACGCATCAACTGAAGTAGTTTACCACCCGCACGCATACCCGGTGCTGTACCCTCGAAACGAACTGGCACTTCTACCTTCACTGGATGACCGTCGATAAGCTCTAGAAAATCGATGTGTACAATCTCATCCGTTACTGGATGCCACTGAATGTCTTTCACAATCGCACGGTGAGCTTTACCGTCTAAGTCAATCTCTGCGATACGGAATGCTGGAGTAAAGATTAGATTCTTTACCGCTGCATGCGTAGTAGAGAAATGAACGTTACCGTTCTTGCTATACAGAATAGAAGGAATTTCGCCAGCGTTACGTACTGCTTTAGTGGCTTTTTTACCAACTTCTGTTCTTATTGTTCCTGAAACAGTTACTGCTTCCATGATGATATTCTCTTTATCTTGCTTACTGAACCTTATAAAAGGCCCGCAAAGATAAGTAATAACTAGAAACTGTGATAGTTATGACTGATTTTTTTCTAAAAACTCTTATTGCTCCACGAACAAAGCCGAAATCGAGCGGTGCTCATGTGTATTTCGGATAGCTCGAGCAAATAGTTTAGCCGTAGAAAGCACCTTAATGCGCTCAGAATTCTGAGTCAACGGAATGGTGTCACAAACGAGCAGCTCATCCAATACAGAGTTCTCAAGGTTATCATAGGCCTTGCCACTCAGAACCGGGTGCGTACATAGCGCTTTCACACTCTTTGCACCTTTCTTCATAATGATATCTGCCGCACGGCATAGTGTACCTGCAGTATCCACCAAGTCATCCACTAAAATCACATCGGCGTCGGTAACATCACCAATTACGGTCATCTCAGCGATCTCGTTGGCGCGCTTACGGTACTTATCGCAAATTACCAGCGGACGGCTGAAATGCTTTGCAAATGTGCGGGCGCGTTTTACTCCTCCAACATCAGGTGAAGCAAAAGTTACATTGCTTAGGTCAACGTTCTCTTGCAGATAGGGTAAATAGATAGCTTCACTTTTCAAGTGATCCACAGGAATATCGAAGAAACCCTGAATCTGGTCGGCGTGCAAATCCATGGTCATGATACGATCAGCACCTGCTGCCTGCAATAGATTGGCAATCAGTTTAGCCGAAATTGGAACCCGCGGCTTGTCCTTACGGTCCTGACGTGCATAACCAAAGTAAGGCATTACCGCCGTGATATAACCAGCTGAAGCTCGCTTTGCTGCATCAATTGCCAACAAAAGCTCCATCAAATTCTCATGGGGCTGGCAAGTTGAAGTGATAAAGAAAACGAAGCCGCCGCGAACCGATTCATTAATAACCGGCTGCATTTCTCCATCGCTGAAACGCTTCACACTAAGGTCACCCAACGGTTGACCATAGTAATCGGCGATCTTTTCGGCAAGGTAGCGGGAGTTGGTAGTGGACAGGATTTTTACGTCAACCATCGTGTTAAAATGTGGATCTTGATTTCTTGTTGGTTTCAACATCATTTTACCTCATCTGTTGGCTCCTAACACATTCAAATAGCAATGGCGTGATTACCGTTTGGCAACCGCGTATTTAGTGCTATTCTTGAAGTTGTGGAGAGTCAGTGATTACGCCCACAAAGGTAAGAATAATAAGAGCGTAAGGCGAGGGCAACACCAAAATAAATTAACATCCAGGTAATGAACTAGAAGCGCTATTCTCGTTAGCGGACAAAATGCTTCAGCATTATTATTTCCTTATCGTTCAAATAACGAAAATAACCTCGGGGTAAATCCTTCTTATTCAATCCAGCTAAATACGTACGGTCAAGCTTTTCTACCTCGTAACCCAGATGTTCGAAAATTCTACGAACAATGCGGTTGCGGCCATGATGAATCTCCAGACTCACACGCTGAGGTGTTTTTTCATCGGGGAAATTGATCCAATCCACACTCACCGGCCCATCTTCTAAGGTCAAACCTTGTTCTACCTTCTTGAGGTCTTCTTCTTGGAAGGGCTTATCAAGTGTGGCTACATACACCTTGGGTACCTCATGGCTAGGGTGCATCAACTTTTTCGCTAGACCACCATCATTCGTCAGCAGGAGTAGACCCGTAGTATCACGATCCAATCGACCTACCGGAAATATGCGCTGCGGTACAGCTCCACCAATGACATCCATCACGGTTTGCCGATCCCGCTCATCGTTCATCGTTGTAATTACCCCTTTAGGCTTATTGAGCAGTACATAGACAAAAGATGCTTCAGGTTCTACTTTTTTGCCTCGGAATGTTACTAAATCTCCGTCCTGAATTTGGTACGCAGGATTTTGCTCCAATTGCCCATTCACCTTAACCAAACCATCTTTAATGTACTCGGCAGCCTGACGGCGACTGCACACACCGCTATGGGCTATGTATTTGTTAAGTCGCATCCCAATGATTTCCGCGGGATCACGCTTAACACCAGGGCTAGGGCCAGCATTACGAGCTCGGCTCTGACGTATACGCGTACGTTTGGGTGGACGACGATCTTTCATTTTCCAGATTTCTCGCAAAGGTACGAAAGCGCTCCTGCATTAGTCGTTTAGTCCATGTCACCTAAATAAACCGGGCGATTATCATTACTCAAATCAAGTAACCACTTGATCATATCCTTAGGATAGAACTGCCGTTGATCAAGTTCTTCAAGCGGCACCCATTCAACACCAATTTGGTAGTGATCTGGCCCCGTCCCCATTTGAGGAACAACATTTTCAGCTATCTGACAGTTGAAGAAAAACTCTACTTGGTGTACTCGTTGCAAGCGTGCTTGCCCATTGTGGTTTCGACCAATATAGTCTCTAACAAAGAGCATTTCGCCCACTTCAACCGCTACACTGATCTCCTCCAGACATTCTCGGATCAGGGCATCACGTAAATTTTCTTGATACTCCTGTCCTCCACCAGGCACACAATAAAAAACACCTCGTTTGTCTCTGTTTTTATTACAGAGCAGCTTTCCTTCCTGGATGATAATGGCCTTTACCGAATTACGAATGCGCATCGAAAAAATGGGTTGTATTACAGCAAAGTAGCTCTAACATTGATTGCACACGAGTGGTTTCCAGGAAACGCCTTTTTATTGCTTAATAATAATTCTGCTTGTACGGCTCTCACCGATATCTAAATGGATAAGATAGGCTCCGGCCTTTAGTTGTTGAAGGTCCAACTGCCCGTTCATCATCTGACCAGAAGCTAATTCCCTGCCGTATACATCAAATATTCTCCACGAAGTATTTACAGGAGCATCAACGTACAACAGGCCCTGGGTTGGATTAGGAAATAGGTTAAACTGATTATTAGGTTCCTCCACATTGGTGATGTTTTCCCAAGGGTGTTCCCCAAACACTCTAACCTGACCAGCCGTTCCATTATTTCCTCCAGCCTGCGGCGCTCCAGCGGCAACCGTAGAACCATCTGGTGATATAACAACGGCATGCCCATAGAAATCAGCTCGGTCCTCGCCGATCGACGCATCTCCAATTTGCTGCCAGTCATTTTCAACCCACTCGAACACCCGCATACGGCCCGAATTAAAATCTGGTTCATCGTAATAATGATCTCCTACAGCAAGCCTTTGACCATCATCCGACAACGAAACACTAAAGCCCGTTTCATCCCGAATACTTTCACCGGAGATAGTACTCCCTACTTGCACCCAATCTCCTTCCGAGAAATCCCAAATAGTGACATTGCCAGAATCTGCTCCGTTGTTATTCGCTTTAGGCGCCCCTACCGCCATACGGTTGCCATCGGCAGAAAGCGACATTGACCAGGCAAAGAGGTCATCGTCCTCGGAAGAGGATATTGTACTTCCCTGTTGCTGCCATTGTCCATCTACAAATCGATAGACCTTGAAGCGCCAAAAAGTGGAGTTAATCGTACCGTTCAAGGCTAGGGTCTCTCCGTCTGCCGACATAACCATTCGACCTTGTAAGCGAAAGTTATGGTCTCCACTTATGGTGTTGCCAATTGGTTCCCAAACATTATCAATCAGTTGATAGGCTTGTACAACATCTTCGCCCTCTTCGTTTTCTACAAAAGCAGCGAGCCGTTCACCATCCGCCGACATCTGTACAGAAGCGCCAGCCCAGTCTTCGTCACCAACCATAATTACCTACCCCAAAGTATCCCATTGCCCATTATGAAGCTCGTAGGCAATGATTTCACCAGAGATTTCATTGTGGCTATCACCATCAACACTTACCGCAAAACGTGACCCATCAGCAGACATAGATAAGTGGGTACCGTAAAATGCAACGTCTCGATCACCAAACAATTCCTGCCCAACCTGTACCCAGGTACCATCGACAAAGTCGAATACTCGCACTTTACCTCCCAACCAATAAAATGGACTAGCATAGGGTGCTCCGGCTAGCAGCCGCTGTCCGTTTTCCGAAAAATCAAGTGCCCAACCAAGACGAGCGATTGTATCCGGATCTTCAATAGTTGCTCCTAGTTGGACCTGGGCATTCAGATTTTGCGTCAAAAGACAAATGAGTGAGAAACTCAGAATTTGGAAATAGCGCGTTATCATTCAATAAGGGAATTACAAAGAAGATTAGGTTGACTGGACAAATCTAGCCTATTCTGGAAAAATCGCCCAGAGTTGCTCTGTGGCTGAGCCCCAACAGTTCACTCTTTCGAGTGGAGGGATGCTGAAGCGGCAGGATTTGACCAGGTCAAAACGGTATTCCTCGAGCCGGCACCTATTACCATCCAAATAGAGTAGACGACCAAAGGTGTTTTCTGTGAGGCAGGTATACTCGGCAAAAGCATTGGTATTGTCCAAACTTGCCCCCAGGAAGGTCATAATATTAATGGTGATCTTTTGACTATTGAGCGTACTGGCCCACTCGCAAATATCCACCCCTGGCAAGCGACAGACGTTCTCTCCATCACTGATAAAAATGAGTGCCTTACTCGTATTTGGATCGTTCGTGAAGAGCGTTGGCGTTTCTTGAAGAATTGTAAGTAGGGGAGTCGTACCATCCGGCACTAGAAATCGCAAGGCATACCCTAAGTCCTTCCGACTTAGTTCTCCGGCTGGATGCCATAATTTTGGGGTCGTACCACAGTCGCCTCCGATAGTACCGATGCCTACCGCTGTAGAATCTGAGAAGTTGTTTAAAAGTAGTTGCGCGGTTTCGCGCATCACATTAAAGCGATCTTCCGCTACGCAGGTTACTTTTTCCATCACCATGCTCCCGGAAATATCCAGCAAAAAGACCACCTCGTCGTAGTCCATGAACTCCAAAAGTGGGCGTACGTTCGTCGGTAGACTTGCGTATTCGTAGCTCTTCAACTCTCGTTCGTCGCGCCCTACGACTGAGTCTTCTACAATGAACTCTTTAGCCAGACCGAGGGTATCTGACAGGATTTGATAGTTTTCTGCTGCTTGGCTGTTTTGCACATCAGCCCGATAGGCAGCAGCAAAGTTCGCATGAGCGCGTTCGAGATCTCGTCGATGAACATGATAATGTACTGGCAAGCCAGCATGATCCCGACTTCCTTTCCCTTGATTCATCACCTGTGCATACCCCAGAGCATTGAGCATGATGGATCGTTCTTCTGGATAGGGTAATTGCTCCTGAAAACTGATCGCCTTTCTTAAGGAAGGAATCGCTCGGCCATAGCGCTGGCCGTAGAGGTTGATCATTCCACTAACGAAGTGTTGCAAACTTGCCAGATGGGCATAATCGGGATGGCGTGGTCGCAGGAGTGCTTTACCTTTCCCCAAAACAGATAAAGCTTCATCAGTACGTTCTTGCTGCCCTAGACTTAGGGCATATGCTAGCGCGAAATTGAATTGCTTGGGGTGAAGCTGATAGGCTCGCCGAAGATGGTTCTCAGCACGCCCAAAATCGCCTTCAGCAAAATAGTAGGATCCTAGGAAGTAATTCCTATACGCTTCCTTGCCGCCACCTAAATAAGAGGCCGTGCAAAGCACGCAGATTAGTACAGCCGAGATCCAGATTGTTTTCATTGGTTTGCTTCGCAAATGCACAAATACCACCGCAAGGTTACAGCTTTTTCATCAACCGTGCCCGCAGAGCGACTTAAGACTACCGTTTCCTAAAACACAGACCAGTGAATCCGTCGTTTTGTCGACTTTTGACCCCGCTATAAACTATCTACATTTTACCGTTGCAAAAATCAAAATCCCATGAAACAACTGAGCTTTGTGTTTGGACTCCTTTTGCTTACTTCTATCTTCAACGCCCAACTACAAGCGGCACATACACCTGAGTCGCTAAATATTTCGGCCAACTGCATGTGCGAGCTTTACGTTCCCAATGTCTTTTCTCCGAACAATGATGGCGCCAATGATTTCTTCTTGCCCGCTACCAATTGTGTGCTGGAAGATTACACCTTTTCTGTGTATGATCGCTGGGGGCAGTTGATTTTTCAAACCACCAACCCCACTGAAGGATGGGACGGCAGAATCAAAAGTGAACCTGCGTCACAGGACACTTACATCTATGCCGTTGAGTACCGTTTTGCTGAATTTCCAGATCCATTGGTGACACACGGTAGTGTCGCTGTTATCCGATAAAAGCAAAACGAAAAAGGACGCGGACTTTCACGGACCTGCAGTTTAGAATAACCGCATTGCTCCGCAAAATCCGCGTCCTAGATTATCTATTTAGCGCTCGTCTTAGCCGACGAGTTCTACCTTGATATCTGCTTTGATATCTCCCGGCAAATCAACGCTTTCTCCACCATTGGCAGCAGCCACATTCAGCTCATCTGCCAACACTTCTCCTTTGATGTAATCACCAAAGCTATCAACTGCTTTGCCAATCGGTGCGTCTTCACTGATCGTCACCTTGATCCGGTCAGTTACGTCAAAATCTTTGCCCTTACGGATGTTTTGGATACGATTCACCAATTCACGGGCCATACCTTCGGCCGCCAATTCTTCCGTAATCGTCAAGTCCAAAGCTACTGTTAGGCTGCCATCAGAAGCCACCTTCCAACCAGGGATATCCTCCGTTGTGATTTCGAAATCTTCCAAACCAAGTTCAAACTGTTCCTCACCTACTACCAAGGTGTAGCTGCCGGAACGCTCCAGCGCCGCAATGTCTTCCTGGCCAAACTGGCCAATAGCTTGTGCTGCCGCTTTCATGTTCTTACCCAGACGCTTACCAAGTGTCTTGAAGTTTGGCTTGATGCGCTTCTTCAAGAAACCTTCATCGTCATCGCGTAAGTAAGCAATTTCCTTTACGTTAACTTCTGCCAGAATCAATCCTTTCACTGCCTCTACGTGGTGCTCGAAGGATTCATCCAACACCGGCAGCAGAATTTTCTGAAGTGGCTGGCGCACGACGATGCTGTTCTTCTTACGAATACTCCGCACCAAACTCGAGATGCGCTGAGCATAGTCCATACGTTGTTCCAGATCACCATCGATCAGGCTTTCGTTGCCTTCTGCCAATAAGGTCAGGTGTACCGACTCATGCTGCAAACGAGCGTCATTGGCTTTTGCCGTCTCATCCGCACTGGCAGATAAGTTTTGGAACAACCAATCGCTGAAGAACGGAGCTACTGGCGACATCAACTGTGCCGTGGTCAGCAAGCATTCATATAGCGTCTCGTAGGCTGCCTGCTTATCAGCGTTCATCTCTCCCTTCCAGAATCGACGGCGGCATAGGCGCACATACCAGTTACTCAGGTGAGCATCAACGAAGTGCTCGATGGCACGGCAAGCCTTGGTCGGCTCATAATCGGCCAGCTGCTTGCGCACTTCGTTCACCAGGCTATTCAACTTAGAGATTACCCAACGGTCAATCTCCGGGCGCTCCGCTACTGGCACGCTGGTACCAGTACCTGGGCTCCATTTGTCAATATTAGCATACAGTGCAAAGAAGCCATAGGTGTTGAATAGTGTACCAAACAGTTTCCGGCGCACTTCTTCTACACCCTCCAGGTCAAACTTGAGGTTATCCCATGGATCGCTATTAGCCATCATGTACCAACGCGTAGCATCCGCACCGTACTGACTTAACGTCTCAAAAGGATTCACAGCATTGCCCAAGCGCTTCGACATCTTTTGGCCATTCTTGTCGAGCACCAAACCATTTGATACTACATTCTTGAATGAAACCGTATCGTAAGCCATTACAGCAATGGCGTGCAGGGTGTAGAACCAACCACGCGTTTGATCGACACCTTCTGCGATAAAGTTGGCAGGGTAGCTCTGATCAAAAGGCGCTTTGAATGGTCGCTCATCACCTGCAGCGAGTTTATCATAATCAAGTCCCCACTGTGCATAAGGCATCGAGCCAGAATCGAACCATACGTCGATCAAGTCTAACTCGCGCTTCATCTCCTGGCCGTCATCGCTTACCAAAATAACATCATCGATATATGGACGGTGAATATCCTTAGGTACAGCTTGATTTAAGCCTAAGGCTTCATTCGCTTTGGCCACTTCCCGCTCTAGCTCAGGTATAGAACCGATGCATTTTTCTTGCTTACCGTCTTCTGTACGCCAGATTGGTAATGGGATACCCCAGAAACGAGAACGACTAAGGTTCCAATCTTGAAGGTTCTCTAGCCACTTACCAAAACGCCCCTCACCAGTGCTCGCTGGTTTCCAGTTGATGGTCTTATTCAGCTCAAACATCCGCTCTTTATAGTCACTAGCACGGATAAACCAACTGTCTAGTGGATAATAAAGTACTGGGCGATCGGTACGCCAACAGTGCGGATAGGAGTGTAGGTACTTTTCAGAGTGGAAAAGCTTGTTCTCCTCTTTTAGCTTGATGACAATATCTACGTCTGTCGGGCGCTCTTCTTCCTGACCGTAATCTTTCACATAACGACCAGCAAAATCAGTTACCTCATCAACAAACTTTCCTTGCTTATTCACCAATGGAGCAGGATTGCCAAATTCATCCTTGATCAATAGGGCTGGGATATCATTTTCCCGTGCCACACGCATATCGTCTGCACCGAAAGTTGGAGCAATATGCACGATACCGGTACCGTCATCGGTACTCACGAAGTCGCCCAGAATAACGCGGAAAGCATCACCCTCTGGCTTAACGTAAGGCATCAGTTGCGTGTAGCGCATACCGGCCAATTCTGCGCCAGTCATTTCTGCTACAACCTTAATGTATGGATATGGCTTATTACCAGGCTTAGCGTCTTCTGGTTGCATGTCTGGCTTGGCCTCGGAGAAATACGCACTTAGACGATCCTTAGCCATGATCACCTTAATCGGCTCTTGTGTATAGCGATTGAATGTACTCACCTTCACATAAGTGATCTTCTTCCCTACCGCGAGTGCTGTATTGGATGGCAACGTCCAAGGAGTAGTGGTCCAAGCTAGGAAGTACTCATTTTCCGTATCCTGAATTTTAAATTGCGCTACTGCCGATGTATCCCGAATCTCCTTATATGCACCTGGCATATTAAGCTCATGCGAGCTCAGTCCTGTACCCGCAGCTGGCGAGTAAGGCTGGATGGTATAGCCTTTGTACAACAAGCCCTTACTATGCAGGCGCTGCAGTAAGAACCAAACCGACTCAATGTAGCTGTTTTCGTAAGTGATATAAGGGTTCTCTAAGTCTACCCAGTACCCCATCTTACGAGTCAAGTCGTCCCAGATGTCTTTATAGCGCATTACCGTTTCACGGCACTTCTGGTTGTACTCGTCTACGGTAATGGTTTTGCCAATATCATCTTTGGTAATACCAAGTTCCTTTTCCACGCTCAATTCAATCGGCAGACCGTGGGTATCCCAACCGCCTTTACGATCTACTCGCTCACCTAGCAAGGTGTGGTAGCGGCAGAAAATATCCTTAATAGCGCGTGCCATAACGTGGTGAATACCCGGCAGACCATTCGCGGAAGGTGGCCCCTCGTAGAAAACATAGGTCTTGGCAGGATCGCGTTCCTGTACACTCTTGGCGAAGACATCATTCTCATCCCAAAAGCGTAGGATTTCCTGATCGATTTCCGGCAGATTTAACTGCTTATACGACTTGTACATGAGTACTGTACCTTGTAGTTAATTCTTTAATAATCGTTGCGGATGAACCTCAGGCATAAGTAGTATCAATGCTCAATATAAATCGCTAGTGATACGACTCTTAGCTGTCCCGCAAAGTCATCAAAGAAGATGATTTTTTAATAGCATTACGCAAAAAGACCTGCAAAAGTACAAAACAAAAAGCTCCGGCAGAACGCAATCTGCCGGAGCTTTTTGAACAACAATAACAAGCACCTACAGATCGCGTAGCGAACTGATAATAATGATGCTAATAATTATATGCTGTTGTCTTTGCATGAGGGCAAAGGTAGGAAGTTTAAGAATAGGAGTCAAGTCCAAAAATCAGGCCTCTAATTTCTGAAGTCGGAGCTTGTATAAGTACTGCGGAGTAGCTGTGTAAAGCTCCGTAAAAAGAAGGATCGCTTTTTGTTGAGCATCCTTATCCACTGGCAACAATCGGTAGCGAATATAGGCTGCCTCCGCCTCCTGTTCCGTAGTAAGATCTTTCTGCGAAAGCTCGTCTAAAAGAAGCAGCGCCTCATTGGTACGACCATGCATATGGAGCGCCCGTATCTCTAGGCAGCGTGCCTCAAACAGCAATTCTGGATTACCCAGTTCCTTAGCTAAAGCCATTGCCTCTTGCTCTACTACCAACAGGTCTGCTACCTCTCGCATTTTGATCAGGACTAGGCCTTTTTCTATCAAGCTCGAGCATAGCACTGTCTTCTGGTTGATTTTGCGCGTCACTTCGATTGCGCGATCATAGAAGTGAATACTCCGTTCGTATTCTCCTGTGAAGTAGAAGATATCTCCCAGGGTATTTACTGCCTTGGCAATGCCTTTTTGGTACCCCAATTCTTCGCACATCATGAGGTTCTTCTGCATGTACTCGATAGCGGGGTAGAAATCTCCTTTAAGCTTCATTAAGTCGCCAATCAAGCCCAAAGCAATTGCGATGCCTTGCTTGTCGCCTAATTCTTCGGTGATTTCATGATCACGGCGGAACAACTTCATCGCCCGATCATAGTCACCTTGCTGTTGGATAACTAAGCCAAGAGACCCTAAAGCGATGGATACAAGCTGTTTGTTGCCTAGCTCCTCTGACAGTTGCAAGCCCTCTTCATAACTCTTAGCAACTCCATCATAATCCCCCTTGTCATACTGTACGATACCAAGGTTGACCAATAGGGTAGCCATTCCCTGTTTATCGTTTCGATCTCGATGTAGCGGCAGTTGTTCGTTGACAACTCGGATACCTTCTTCGAGCTCACCCAGGTTCATATGAGTTAGGGCCAGGTTAGCTACAATTTGTGCGCTACCACTAGTAGCACCTGCTACATACCCTCCTTTTATGCTTCGTTGGAAACACTCCTTCGCCTCGGGATATTCTCCCAAGCGGAGGTGGAGATTACCCAAGTGCCCATTAACCATTGCGTATCCAGTACGGTCGTCAACTGATTCAAAGAGACCTGCTGCAATCTTCAAGTAATGGGCCGCCTGATCATATTCACCGCGCAGAAGCAGGAGGTGTCCTAAGTGATTATTACTCTCACCAATCATTACTACATCACGAGAACTCTTGGCCAACTGAAGGGCACGTCTAAAGGCCTCTTCACTCTCCTGCCAATTACCAATTAGCAGCAGCAGTTTACCCCGCTTCAGGTGGGTCTTAATCTCATCTGCGCTATCTGCCTGGGCTCCCAGGTAATGCAGTAACTTCTCGTAGTATTCAAGGGCCAACTGGTTCTGATAGTTACCTCGAGCATAATCAGCTGCTTTACGCAGATACTCACAGGTTTTATCAAAAACACCAGCCTGCTCATAGTGAAAAGCGAGATCAACATAGCGCGTCTCCAACTGCCAAGCATAGAGCTTCTCAATAGCTTCTGCTATTAGCTTATGGAGTTGTTTCAAGCGCGTATTGAGCTGCATACTATAAACAGCTTCGCGTAGTAAACTATGACGGAAGATGTAGCGGAGCTCATTCATCGCCATCCAAATCTGCACTTGCTCAGCTGTTTCAATCTCCTGCTTGAGTGCGTAACCTGGACGGTCGGCGAAGTTCTCTTGCGAACGCATCACCTCACTCAGGATCGGCACCTCAAACTCCCTTCCAATAACTGCTGCTGCCTTTACCGTTTCCCGCACTTGTTCGGAAAGTCGATCGATACGCGCGGTTAGAATGGCATTAATCGAGTTGGAAAGCTTGACATTTTCGTCCTTAATAGTCCATTGATCTCCCTCTTGATCCAGCACATCACTTTCGGTGAAGAACTCCAGGATTTGCTCCAGGTAGAACGGATTGTTATTTGTCGTCCGTAGCAACAATGCCAGAAATGCTTCTGAAATCGGTCCACCCAGTAGGGTTTCGGCAAACGAACGGACCCCCTCTTCCGGAAGGGTATTGAGGTCAATCTCAAGATAAGGAAGCTCTAATCGTTGCGCCACTACTGGTGGCAGCGGATAAGGCTTGGTTCCCTCATCGCTATATCGCGAGGTAATCAGTAACAATATTGGATAGTGCGGCATTTGACGCACCAGCTCATGCAAAAGTTCTGCTGAGCTATCATCTAACCAGTGGCTGTCTTCCAGCTCAATAATCAAGGGCTTCAACTGGCTCTCAGCAAGGAACAGATTGATTATAGCCCAAATGCTATTCTGATAGCGCCCCTTCGCATCTAGCTGCTCCCAAAGGCTATTACTCTCGGTGTGTAAGCCTACCAAAGCCATCAGTACGGGCTTGGTCCGCTCTAGTTCTCGAATGGTTAGCTCTGCACTTTCTGAGCCTTGGATATATAATTGCTCTACGAGTAGCTTGAAACGCGTTTCGAAGTTTGCTCGATTAGTGAAGCTGGCTTCTTCTGGCGACTGCTCGAAGTAGTTATGCAAAAAGTATAAAAACGGATTAAAGGGCTTGTGCAAAATTTGATCCGCCTGGCAAATGAACCATTGGAGCTTTTCGCCCTCCTGCAGTGCCTTGCGCATTTCAAACGTCATCCGGCTCTTCCCGACTCCAGCTTCGCCAAAAACATAAACCAGTCCGGCATTTTTGTTTTCGTAAAGCGGTGAGGCAAAGTCAACCAGCTGTACCAATTCCTCCTCTCGAGCAATTAAGCGCCCAGAGTAGGTCGGCTTGACATTGAAGTTACGGCCCAACAACTTGAAGGTAGGCACGTTGCCTTTAATACCCTTGTACTTGATATTTCCGGTATGCAAAAAGCGGAAACTACTCGCTTTTTGAATCTCTTCATCTACAAAGAATTCGCCCCATTCTGCATTTGTCATCAGGCGAGATGCTAAGTTGACTCGGTTACCCACACAAGCATATTGGCATCGTTCATAGCCGCCCACAATACCCGTATAGGCGGTACCTACTGTCATCCCGGCACGGAAACGCCAATCATGTTTTTCCTGAGTAGGACGCAACTGTTCGCGAAGGCTTGTAAGGAATTCCAGGGCTCGATCTACATTGTTTTCAAAAGCCACTGGGGCTCCAAAAAAGATGGTCATCAATCCCCCCTTATCCCCGAAATCAATCTCTTTGAAATAGCCTGAGAAGATATCTGTTTGCTGTAGGACGATGTCAGCAAATTCTTCCAGCTCTTCGTGGTTGTCAATTCCAGTGAAAGAGAAAAAGATAGTCACCACCGGACGAAACTCTCCTTCTTGCTTATAATCAACGACTGATTCTGGTAGAAAAGCGAGTGCCGCATCACGCGTTAGCTCATCACATTCTAGCGGTGGAGGAAAACCTTTGATCTCAATAGGACTAATCACTCGATAAGCATCTTCACCAACTGGTGCCAGTTCAATACTATTATCGGTAAGTAGTGCAAGTAGAGAACCGTCTACTACAATGTGCTCGTTCTCTGCCAATGTTTGGCAGTACGCACAACTATCGATCGGTTGACCTCGAAAATAAAAGCTCCTGCGCTCAGCGCCCACTATTCCCCATTCAACTTCACCATAGCTCAGTCCAAACTTGAGCCCGATGGTAAACTTACCGAATCGGTTCTCACGTCGTTGGAACAACGCACGCGCCATGGCCGCCGTCTGAATAAGTGCTTCCGCACTTTGGCGTTCGTCGTTAGCAGGAAAAATAGCAGTGAAAGCATCACCGGCGAAGTAAGGGATATAACCGCCACGAGCATAGACTAAGCGAATGAGCGGGTCGAAGATCTCGTTGAGAATATTAGACAGCTCCTCTGCTCCTGATGTCCCTTCTCGCATTAAGCCTTCCGTAAGCGGCGTGAAACCTTTTAGATCCACAAACAGCGTGAAAGCAGTGAATACACCATGCTTTTCGCCAGCCAGGTGGCGTTGCTGAATGAAATATGGAATAAGATGTTTCACGTATGCAGGCGAAATACTATTAGCATCCTAGGACACAACAATGGATTGCAGAGATACTTGTCAATTGGTGAGTATCCCCTTTAGTTGTCAATTTATCAACGGGCAAATTACGAAGTTTTGAACGCTCGCCATCACTTCCCGCTTCTAAAAGCCGCTTTTGCAACTATTCTAATTAACTGTCGTCATTAGGTTACAAGTATGTGGCACCACAAAAGATCTACTATCCAGATCATGCTACTGGGGCTTGGCATCATTGATTATCAAGGGTTTAATCTTTTCGAAAAGCTTGATTTTCTTTGTGTTACCGACTGAATTATCGCACAAATCACAACGCTCCATGAAATCACCCCTGTCTTTTTTACTCGCACTATTATTATGTAATCTAGTATTCGCCAACAACGGAATTGACACCAATAAGAAGTCAGTTCAGGCTATTTCCACCCAATTAGCACCCGTTATTGATGGCGTGTTAGATGATCCTGTATGGCAAAATGCACTGCCTGCAGAAGACTTCATTCAAAACCGGCCTCAGCCCGGTGTAGCGGCCTCGTCCGTATCATCTGTCAAAATTATTTACGATGATCAAGGCATATACATCGGCGCTATGATGTACGATGTTCGCCCAGATAGTATTCAAAAAGAACTTTCTGAGCGCGACAACCTGGCAAATACCGACTGGTTCGGTATTATCATAGACGCCTACCGGGATGGAATTAATGGTTTTGGATTTATCGTTACAGCGTCTAACGTACAATTCGACACCAAATATTCCACCTTTGGTGAAGACTCTGGCTGGGATGCCGTCTGGGAAAGCAAAGTAAGCATTAACAGTGAAGGATGGGTCGCCGAAATGATGATCCCCTACTCCGCGCTGCGCTTCCCCGACACCGAGGAACAAATTTGGCATTTCAACCTGGTCCGATCAGTAGCCCGAAGCCAAGAAAAGAGCTTTTGGAGTGAAGTAGACCCACAAGTAGATGGCTTTCTGAATCAGGCTGGTTATCTCGAAGGTATAAAGGACATCACCTCTCCACCTCGACTACAAGCCACTCCATTTATTGCGGTCTATGGACAACAACACCACGACGCTTCTGCGGACCAGGTCAACACCTATGGTCGAAGCATCAGCGGTGGTATGGATGTAAAATGGGGTCTATCAGATGCCTTTACCCTAGACATGACCTTGATACCTGACTTCGGCGAAGCCCAATCCGACAATCAAGTCCTTAACCTCTCTCCCTTTGAGGTTCGATTCAATGAGAACCGCCCCTTCTTCACCGAAGGAACGGAGCTTTTCAATAAAGGAGGATTGTTCTACTCTCGTCGTATTGGCGGTCGACCGATTGGCTACTTTGACCTCTACAACGAGTATGATTCGGAGGAAATCATAGAAAACCCGAGCCAATCACAACTCTACAATGCCACCAAAGTCTCTGGTCGGAATGCCAAAGGACTTGGCATTGGCTTCTTCAATGCCACCTCTGGCCGAACCTACGCTAAGGTCCGAGATGCAGAACTAGGAGAGATGGATGTATTAACGGATCCACTCACTAACTATAACGTTCTGGTTCTGGACCAAAACTTGCCTAATAACTCTTACGCTACCCTGATTAATACGACTGTTTGGCGGGAAGGGGAGTACTATGATGCCAATGTCACCGGTACAGATTTTTTGCTTCGCAACAAGTCAAATACTTACTCCATTGGTGGGCGGGCCGCTTTGAGTCAGCAATACCATCCAGGGCAAACAGACTTGGGGCATGCTGCCTCTTTACGGCTGCGAAAGACAAGCGGAAACGTTCAAGCAGGCCTAAACTACAATGAGGAAAGCGACACCTATGACCCCAATGATCTGGGTTTCTTGTTCAATAATAATGAGCGAAGCGTTAGTGGTTTCGTAGAGTACAATCAGTTTGAGCCCTTCGGCAAATTCAATCGTGCCGGCGTGGGCCTCTTCGCAGTCTACAACCGACTTTATGAGCCTAGTGCATTTACCCGCTGGGGAGTAAACCTCTGGACCTGGGCTGAGACCAAAAACTTCTGGAACTTCAATGTTTGGTCATTCGTTGCACCTGGCAATAATTTCGACTATTTCGAACCTCGAGAAACTGGTCGAGTTTGGAAAAAAGCGGGTAGTGCGGATGTAGGGTTCTGGATTGGAACAGACCGACGAAAAAGAGTTCGTATGACTGCCAATGGTGGTTATTGGTCAGCCTTTGAAAAAGGATGGCATGATTACTTCTTCAGCCTTGGATCTCGTTTCCGATACAACGACCGTTTTAACGTACAGATGAATCTCGAGCGCAGCTTCGCCAGCAATGATCGCGGCTATGTGAATAATGAAGAGGTTGTCGTAGACGGTGCGACTCGTAAGGATATTTTCTTCGGTAAGCGCGACCGTAAAACCATTGAAGCTTCTTTCCGAGCAAATTACACCTTCGACGCCAACATGACATTGAGCTTCCGTTTGCGCCACTACTGGTCAGCAGTGAACTACAATAGTTTCCATCTATTGGAGACTAACGGCGACTTGGGAGTTACTGATTACACCGGTGATCACAACAACGACTTTGATGCATTCAACATCGACTTGATTTATCGTTGGCGCTTTGCTCCTGGCTCGGACATTTTCATCGTTTGGAAGAACAGTATCTTCAGTTCACAAGAACAGATTGCACCTAATTATTTCCGCAATCTTGACGGTTTGTTCCGGTCGCCTCAGGACAATAGCATCTCCATCAAGGTGATCTATTTTCTAGATTATGCGTCTTTAGTCAGACGTTAATCGAGTACCAGGGCAGCATATAACGACGAAATTTCGTTTATCTTTAACGGCAACTACACGTATGTGGTCTTGTACTACATACTCGTTACCCGAACGATATGGAATTCGCCTTGTCCATCAACTACAATGAGCGCGACTTAATTCGTGCTTGCGTCCGCAAGGAGCGGTGGGCTCAGCAGGTATTGTATGAGGAGTTCTACAGCCCGCTGATGGCCATCTGTTTGCGCTATACGCAGTATGAGGATGAGGCCATGGATTTGCTGCATGAAAGTTTCATTAAGATTTTCCGCAGCATCCATAAGTACAAGCCAGGCACTTCTTTGGGAGCCTGGATGCGCCGAATTACTGTTAATACGGCCATTGATTATTATCGTCGGAAAGTTCGCCGAAGAACAGAAAACATTGACCTGGCTTATGATCTGAGTTCACAAGACGCAGATGCTATTAGCCAATGCAGCGAGCAAGAAATCTTAGCTGCCATTCAAAAATTGACTCCAGCTTATCGGACGGTATTTAACCTGTATGTGATAGAAGGATTCTCGCACAAGGAAATTGCTGAACAGCTGGATATTACTGAAAGCACTTCCCGATCAAACCTGGTAAAGGCTCGGGCAAAGTTGCAAGACTTATTGAAGGGACAACATGGACGTGCAAAGAGGAGATAACAAGGATATCGATCGGATCATTCGGCGCAAAGTGAGTCGAATTCAGCCTGAGTTTCGTCCTGGCAGTTGGGACAAGCTGGCTCAACGCTTGGATGCGGTTGAAGAAGACGATGCTTTCGACGCTGAAATTAGCGGTCGACTGCAGCGGATGCGTGTTCCGTACCAAAAGAGTTCGTGGGCAGCACTTGCCGCTAGGCTTGAGCTGGAGCGCCGGCGTATTCAGGCCGTCGTTCACTATAAAGTCATGGAGCTATCTCTTCTCTTGTTGCTTTTCATGACAGCATGGCATTTTATTCCAACCGAACGCCAACTGCCTCCTACTCTGCCAGCAGGTATTCCAATAGCTGCACTGGAGAGCGATAATAACAACACTACCACAGCCGGCACAGCTGACTTCAATAACGCAAGTAATCCGTCAGCCCAAGCCGACTACAGTAATAATGCTAATGGTATCTCACAAGAAGATATCTCTGCAGATTTAATGACAGAAGGCTCCAACGCGGTTGCTGTTTCTAAGCCTTCATCTTCTCATCAGACCATCAGTAATCAGGCTTGGTATTCCGTCACTACGGAACAAGATCCTGTCATGCCTATTGCGTCAGCTACAAGTGATGGTGTTACCCATGCAGGAGACGATGCACAGGTTCAGCTTAAAACCTTCCGGGCTCAAAAGGCCGAACGCTTGGTTTCTCCTTCGGATGCCTTTGCTAGCAATGGTGCACTAACCGCTTTGGAAGGTGAAACACCTCTTTTAGATTACGGTGATCCAGATGAACTACTGGACTTCATTCGCCCAATCGAGCGTCAGACGCATATCCGTATTGGTTTCGTCGGTTCTCCAGATTATAATCGTGTTATTACTCCTAGCCAGGACGTTGGTGATGGTACAGTGGCTCCCCCACTTGATCGCTACTCCCTTGGTTATGGTGGCGGTATTACGATAGGCGTAGAACATGGCCGCTGGGAAATCGAAACTGGTGCTCTTTATTCTGCTCGCCGCTATCAGGCGATTCCTACGGTCTATATCAGTGGAAACTTGCGAGAAGGTTACAGCGGTATCGGCCTCACTGATTTTGAGCTAAACACAGTATCCGCTCCATTGAACTTCCGCTACAATTTTGTTCTACATGATAAGTGGCGCCTCTACGCACAAGGAGGAGCGAGTTTGAACATTGTATTGGGAGCAAACTACTACCTAGCTGACCAAGCGGAAATTGCGGGTATTCAGCAGAACACTGGCAATGGCAACAATGGAACAAGTGCTGTAGAAAAGCCTGCAGCCTTACGCGCTAAGTCGCTCACTGCTGGCTGGCTAGAAGGAGGCTCCTTCTGGGACAACTCTACACTATACGGCGACTTTGGAGTAGGATTAGAACGTTACATGAGTCCAAATTGGAGCATGTTCGTGCAGCCTACCTATCGTCACGCATTGCCGTTGTTCAACGAAGGCTTAGGCCCTTATCAAGATCGCATCCACAACTTCGGCATCGGTATGGGCTTGAAGGTTCGCCTATAATTTCACCTGCATTCTTAGTGCTCTTAGGCCCTGTACTCCTTGCAGTGCACCCAACTCATAATCTTGAGGTGGTTCCGTGATATATCCATGATATAGCAGGTAATCGGCATACTGCATGTATTCCTGTCTGTCCTTTTCCTGTAGGTATACGATCGTCACGTGACCAGGCTTAGTGATGCGTTCCGAAGTACCATCAATAACCGCTTTATCAATTCGCTTCTTAAGGATTTCGTAGCGAACGTTATAAGCGCCATCAACGTCGAAACGCTTTTCATCCATTCGGAATCGGATCGACAAAGGAGTCGTATAGGCGAAGACCAATTGTGCAGTCGTCAGTGGCTCAGGCCAACTATGGCGGTGCGATTCCACTTGACGCGTGATTTCACACATTTGGATTAATTGCCAAAGTCGGAAATTGCGCAGGTGGATATCGCTGAATACATCTTGCTTGCGCAAAAGCGACTGGCCGATGTATTGGTTATACTCTACCCCATCTGTTTTATATCGCTCAAAATAATGAGGAAGTGTTTCTTGCATTTCTTCGTTCTGACGGTCTAAGTAGGAACCTATCAGATCATTAATTGCTTCAACGCTTTTCTCATAATTCTTCCGCTGATCATAAACGATACCAAGCCCATCATCTAGCATATTGAAATATCGTGCTACTAGCGGGGCCAGATCTGCATACTCGCTGGCTAATTGTCGTAGCAGGGGCTGGATCTCACTCTGAATCAAATCTAGAATCCTCGTCTCATCATTTGAGTTGAAGGTATCATTCAGGTGTTGCAACTCTCGTTCCAGGTGCAATAAGGTCTGATCAATGAGCGGAAAAGCAACCTCCGTCTTCGCTTTGGCCAATACTCTGCGAGCTGCAGTGAGCTCCGTGATCAGGTCTGCCCGTATAGCTTCATTGCGCTTATTCGAAGAGCCTACAATATCTGCTTGGCCATACAAAGGGTAAACATCCTTAAAGACAATCGCCTTGCCCTTAGCCATTGGCTCTCCTTTTGAGCGTCGCTCCAGTATTTGAAATGCTTCTTCGGTAAATCGCCACTCTACACTCTTGTGTAGTGCAGTGTATTGTTCACGAATAATTGCCTCGATGGCATTGTCTACCTCTTCCCTGCTACGACGAACAGCGGTCCGGAATAGGCCGACAATCTCCTTGAATTTCAACTCAATGAAACTGTGAAGGCCATAGGGATTAGGTGATGCAAGCTCTACCAGGCCAATTACATTGCCTTCTGTATCTACTAAGGTGGCGATGATCAATGAACGCACACCTTTCTCCAGCAGCATTTCTTCCAGCTGCGTCTTCTTCTTTGTGTTTGCCAGATCTTCCACGAGCATCACCTCACGATATTGGCAGACGCGCTCGTAGATACTTCCTTTGTATTCTGGCGCCAAAAGATTTGGCACATCCTCATTTAGCAGATCAAAACGAATCTTGTATTTGTGTGCCACCGTTCGATCCAAGGGATAATCAATAGCCGTGACACCTAGTTGCAAATCTGGTACACCCAAATAGATTCGCATCAAATACTCCAACTCCTTGATATTCGCCTGATCCAAAACTGCATCTCGACGTAAGAGGTGATGCTTTATCTGAGACAAGGCTTCCTCCGTTGTGATGTCCATCATGCTCACAGAAATGAAGCCGTGGAACTCAAACTTACTTGGAGGCAAAGCTGCTAACCACCGATCTGTATCATAAATATTGGACAAAAGTCCGTCGATCTCCTTCTGCGTAAGCATAGGTAGCTCTCCGTTGACTTTGACGTCAACAAAGCTCATATCCATATTAGCTTTAAAGAACCGAGGCAACTCACTATCACCTTCCTGCATGCTAGCCATGATCGGCGGATCCAATTCAATTTGCTGCCCGTAGAATTTATTCAAGATCAACCCTCCGGCCTTAACCAGCGTGGCACAAAAGACAATATTATCGGTCTTGTTCAGCGCATACTTCACACCACTTTGCTCCGATAGCGTCTTCAACCCTGGACTCAGATACACATCATCCATTGAGAATGGACGAGCAATCTTGATGAGGTAGTTATCATTGATATGTGGGGGAACAATGTAAGAAAAGAGCATATCTGTCAATTCCTGATGCTGCTCCAACAACGACATGTCTCGGATAGGCTCTCGAAATTCTGGAGCTTCCTCCAGGCGCTTCAATATCTCCTTAGCGAAGATGGAAGCACCATGTGTTTTCTGAGCCGTTTCTTCTATACTGCGAATCAATGGAGCAAACGAGAACAAGCTAGTAAAAGGCAACATAAATGGCGATGACACCTCTTCTATTGTGTTATACGTTTCTCCCCAATTTGAGCTTTTTGCTGCTGTGGACATATCCATGATACGACCGGATTAAGTTTGTGTTAGTGAGTTTTCTATCGATTTCTTTTCAAGCAAGTCTTGAAAACAGTTGGCTATAGTAATAACACTACTTAATCTCAGTAAGTTAAGGCACAAGCCTTTTTCTCCACAGACTGTTCATATCAGCAGACAGAGCATCTTCAACTCTACTTGAATAGGCACCGTCCTTATGCAGGTGAGATATCTTTCGCTGGCAAAGACTCCATCCAGTCCTACTCGTATGAGTAGTTTTTAATTCAATCCGCAACTACTCTACTTTTCATCCTGTCTTTGTATTGTATCCACCCGACATGCACCTTTTCCTCATGGGAAGAGTTGTCTGTCAATTTTATGAAGAATCCGATCAGGCACCAAGCCTGGTCCCAAACCCGACGAAATGAAAATTGTATTCAAAGGTCTGGCCTTTGCCAGCCTACTCCTATGCCTAACTCAAGTACAGGCAGCTAACACTATTCCTTCTACAGACGGCGGTTTTCTGATGAGCCTTACGGAAACAGGTGAGAACCTGCTCGTTTTGCGCATGGCGAATCTACAGCAAGTGGGCACTAGCGTGAGTTTACACGACCTCGACGGAAACGTATACTTCCGTGAGTACATCAAGGACCACAATGGCTACTCTATGAAAGTAGACATTAGTGCCGTTCCTGAAGGCCGTTACATCATGCGTGTACAGCAAAAAGGAGTAAACAAAACGCAGGTGATTTACAAGAGCGAAGATCAGCTATTGATCAGCCATGTAAATACAAGTAAATAGGTACAATTATCTATGAGCTGAGCTTGCATTCAGCTTAAAAAACTTTGGCCGGTAGCAGCAAATTAGAAGCTGTTACCGGCCATTTTATTTGGTGCTACATGCTTGCCAGCTTAACCTCTTGGCCTTTTTTGCTGTTCTAATAACATTCCTAGTAAATCTCATACTGACTATGAAGAATGTTTTGACCCTACTGTTGATGTTAAGCTTAGGCTTCTTACCTATTCTAAGTGCGCAGGACTTTCCAGACATAGACAAGAGTCCAATGGACATGGCTTATTACCCATCTCGGGCAGCCTTCCGCAACTTTGCGAAAACAGATGCAGAGCGGGAAGCCGGACAACCTGTTATTCGTGCAATCTATTCTCGCCCACAGAAGAAAGATCGCGTGGTCTTCGGAGAATTGGTGAAGTATGGAGAAATGTGGCGTATTGGTGCCAATGAGGCAACAGAGGTTACTTTCTTCCGCGATGTTAAGATTGGTGATCAACCTGTCAAAGCAGGTCGTTATACCATGTATGCAATGGTTAATGAAAAGGACTGGACCGTATACTTCAGCCTGGATCTTGATGGCTGGGGGCATTACGCCTTTAAGCCAGAAGACAGCAGCGTTGCTGAAATTACCGTTCCAGTTTCAGAATCAAAAGATACAATTGAAGCGCTAGGCCTGTTTTTCGAAGAGGCTGAAGATGGCGCCCACTTGGTAATCGGTTGGGACACCACCGTTGTGCGGGTTCCTATTCAGTTCTAGATGTACCTTCTGGATTCGCTTGACGACTAGCGTTGAGCGAATCCACATCTATTTTGGCGATCTTATTCAAAACAATAACCGCCGTTACGGACACCAAAATTGTGCCTGCCACTACTCCTATTAAAGGCACGAGCATAAAGAGGTACAGCACCATTCCCAGCGCTAAAGAAACTCCTCGGTAGTCCTTACTCATCTCCATGCTATCCTTGATACTTACATCAAATTGCTCGTTGTAATTATCAAGTATGACTACACCGAAGAAGTAACACTGGACAACAAACATTACTAGTGGTTCCAGCCAATCTAAAAAGCCGAAAATTCCGAAGAATATTGATACAAATAAGGTGGCGATCAATTCCATGATATAAGTCCGGATAACCACCTTAATCATTCGAATTTGCGCATCTAAAAAGGTCTGAAAATCAGTACGCACCTCATGCCCTGTCAGCTCCTCCAAGGCCCTTTGCATAAAGTGAAAAATGATCACTTCGGAAAGCAACAATATCACGTATTTGAGCAAGCCTGAAGTAAAAGACTCATAACCACTTATCGCTAAATTGCTGGCGAAGGTGCCAACGCTACTCAGTGCAGCTATTCCACTTTCAGCCTGGAATAAACTCCCAATCCAACTAGAAACCATACTAAGGAAAGAGAATCCCATGAGGACAGCTACAACAACGAGTACTTTAAATACCCAGCCATAACGATTCACGCCAGTCCATAACTGATGATCACGAATTAACACGCCTGCCGAACGCAGATTGCCCAACGTGTAGAGAAATTGTCCAAGAACAGATCGGATTTGCAATGTGGTTTTCATTTGTTTGTAGGTGCAGTCTTTCAACTATCGTTTCGAAACATCTATACGCTTCCACTAAAATACCATCGGCAGCTACTTAATACCAAACTTAAGCGCCCATTGGCGGATTTTTTTCGACGACTCTTTCCATTTTTGGCACCAAACCCATTTGATCGTTAAATCAATGGACTAATACTAAAACTGACTTCGTAAGGCCGCACCTGTGCCTGGCAACTCTGCATAATGCAGTACAGCCTGGTCATCAATAGTGACACCCTGAGCAGGATCTTTGGCTAATAATAATGCCCCATCCATATCCACATAATCGAGCATCGGAGCAATATGAGCAATTGCCGAAATGCCAACTGAACTTTCCGTCATACACCCCATCATCACCTTTAACCCTAGCCGACGTGCCTCAGCAATCATTCTACGCGCAGGCGTAAGTCCTCCGCACTTGGTTAGCTTAATATTGATCCCGTCAAAATAGCCTGCACAACGTGCTACATCCGCTTCAATATGGCAGCTTTCATCCGCAATAATTGGCAACACACTTCCTGCCAACGCCGCACGATGATCTTCCCAAGCATCTGCCTTTTGGGGTTGCTCAATAAACTCTACCTCTAATGCCTTCAGTTCTTTTGAGTACGCAATAGTTTGCTCCGCAGTCCAGGCTGTATTGGCATCTACCCTAAAGGTCGCATTGGTATGTTGTCGGAGAGATCGGATAATTTCCAGATCCTGATCAGTACCTAATTTGATCTTGTAGAGTGGCCACGGTTTTTCCTGGAGTTTAGAAATCATTTCTGGAACAGGAGCAATACCGATCGTATAGCTCGTAGTAGGGCAGTTGGCAGGATCAAGTCCCCACATCTCATAAAGTGGTTTACCATGACGCCTGGCCCATAGATCATTAGCAGCCTGATCTAGGGCACAACGGACAAAAGAATCTTCTGGTAGTCGCTGCTCCAGTTCGGCGTAAAAGGCTTCTGGATGATCCAATTCATACTGTTCGGCCCAAGGCCTAATTTTCTCAACAGCTGCCAACATTTTCTCCATGGTCACACCATAGTAAAGGGTAACGGTCGCCTCTCCATAGCCAGTTAATCCATTTTTGTCTTGCAACTGGATAATCATCGTCGGTTGAACCGTACGAGATTCATGGCTGATGGTAAACGTATGTTTAAGCGGAAGCTCAAATTGGAAAACCTGGATTTTCATAGCAGCTTTTTTTCTTCACAGGAAAGGTAAGGGATTCTGTAGTTTTCTCAATTCCTGCCTGCCCTGAGTGCTCAATACCATCGGCCATCACTATCTTGAGGGAGAATAACCTACTTCCTACAAGCATGATTTCGAGAAGATCCTGGCTATCGAATAGCCTTACTGCAATTGCTGGTGCCGCACTGTTAGCTCCTTCTGAATTGCTCGCGCTCCAACATAGAGAATCTCAACTAGCCCAGCGGCTATCAGACACTAACAATGATGAGGGCTACTGGGAGTTAGTAAAAAGTCAATTCGTACTGGAAGAAGAATTGCGTTATTTCAACAATGGCTCTCTGGGTACTTGTCCGGAATATGTGGTAAAGGCCACCGAACAGTTTCGCAGAACACTAGACGGATTTCCCTCTAAGTACATGTGGGGTGGCTGGGCTGATCAAAAAGAAGCAGTGCGGGAAAAAGCAGCTGCATTATTTAGTGTTTCTCCCGAAACAATCGCCTTAATCCATAACACTACAGAAGGTATGAACCTCATTGCCTCTAGCCTTCAGCTCGAAAAAGGGGAAGAGGTTTTACTAAGTAATCACGAACATACGAGTGCACGGATTCCCTGGAAGCATTGGCAAGAACACAAGGGAGCCGTTCTTAAAACAGTTGAGCTACCGTTACTCCCCAATAGCATAGAAGAAGTCGTTGACCTATTCCGCCAAGCCATAACAAGAAAAACACGAGTCATATCGCTGGTGCATGTAACAAACACCAATGGGATGCGACTTCCCGTAAAGGAAATTACAGAGATGGCCCATGAGCACGGCGTCTTGGTAGCAGTAGATGGTGCTCAATCTATGGGGATGTTCGAAATCAACCTGGAAGAACTAGGTTGCGATTTCTTTACCTCTAGCAGTCATAAGTGGTTGTTTTCACCCAAAGGCATGGGCATTTTTTATGCCACCGAAACGGCACAGAAATTGCTAAGTCCGTTAGTTGTTTGCCGAGGATATGATGATCCTAGTATTCGTCGTTTCGAAAATTACAATACCAGAAACCTTCCAGAATTGCTTGGTTTAGGGGCAGCCCTGGATTTTCGTGAGCTTGTTGGTGCCGAAAAAATCGAAAGCCGAGTGTACGAACTCAAGCACTATCTCCGAGATCAATTAGCCGGAGATGAAAGGTTCGCCCTAAAAACCCCTGCATCAGATATGCTCTCTGCCGGTATACAAACCGTGGAAGTTGTGGGTAAAGACGTCAAAGAGGTAAAAAAGCAGTTGGCGGAAGAATTTCAGATTGATTGCCGCCCAATGAGTTCACACGACTTGAATGGATTAAGAATATCACTAGCGATTTTCAACACCAAGGCAGATATTGATTATTTATTAGGCGCATTGAAAACCATATAAACACACTACCTACAGAACACAAACAACTGAAAAACAGCCAGATAAAATAGAATTACGTTCTCGTAAAAGGAGAAAGCATACCTCTTTCTAAAAAAATTATGGTGTTAGTACAATAATTTTTTCTCTCCACTTGCAACCCTTTGCAAAGGCCCCTGTCCTTATCAATGTAAGTAAACAGAATCACCCCACTGTAAAATTAGAAACGACCGGGGGGATAAGCCTCCCGGTAAATTTCTAAATTAGCTACGGCAACATTTGGTCATGAAACGCAAGAAGGCCGCATTGGACTATGTGAATACGCATCGGGATCTTATTGAAAGGTGTCAACAAGGCAATAGACAGGCACAGTTCGATTTGTATAAGCAATATAACCGCGCCATGTACAACGTGTGCTTGCGGATGCTTTCCAATGAACACGATGCGGAAGATGTACTACAAACGTCCTTCGTGCAGGTTTTCCGGAAAATTGATTCTTTCCGCTTTGAAAGCGCCATCGGCGCCTGGATCAAGCGGATCGTAGTGAACAACTGCATCAATTTTCTAAAAAAGCGCCGGCTTCAGTTTTCGGAATGGGATGCAAAATTGGATCCCGTAGACGAAGCTAACGAACCACCCATACCAGCCGGCCTGAATGTGACCAAGGTCAAACAAGCAATGTCGCGGTTGTCCGATGGATACCGTACCGTCTTTAGCCTCTACGCATTAGAAGGGTACGACCATCAGGAAATTGCGGGTATTCTTGGCGTGAGTGAAGCGACATCTAAGTCGCAATATTGCCGAGCCCGGAAAAAGTTGAAAGAAATTTTGCAGTCAGATTATGCCTAATCAGGTTCTCCTGAACGGGTATACGGCTGGAAGTATATTATCCCCTACAATTTGATGATGTAGGGTGTAAAGCGAGTGAAAAATGCAAAAGAACGATTTAGAACAATTCATCCAGGATAACCGGGATGCATTTGACGATGCGCGCCCGAGTCTGAAGCTGTGGGCAGCGATCGAGAAGGACCTCGAAGGAGAAGAAGCCCCCGCAGCCAATATACATCCGCTACGGAGCCGCCGGCCATGGTACCAAATTGCCGCCTCTGTAGTCATCCTGCTAAGTGTAGGTGCCTTTGGTGGCGCATACCTGACGAAGCAGAGCAATCAGCCTACCGCACAAGATTTGATAGAACAAGTCGCTCCGGAATTTGGAGAGATGGAAGTCTATTACAACCAACGCATTGAAGAAAATTATGCTCGCCTGACTACTTACACGCAGGATCCAGAAATTGATGCGGACCTAGCTCAAGTGGATCAAGCTATGCAGGAATTGCGTCAGGAGTTGGAAAATGCCCCTCCCGGTCGGGAAGAGCAGATTGTGCAGCAGCTAATTGATAGCTACCGTCTGAAGCTAGAAATCCTAGAGCGCATTCTCGAACAGATCGAAGCCAACAATAACAATATTACTACACCAGACAACAACAGCAATGAAACCAGTATTTAAACTACTCCGAGCAGGCAGCTTGCTTGTGGCCGCCGTGCTCGTAGTGGGCCAACTATCGGCGGAAACGGCTCCGCTACGGGAGTTCACGAAAACAATTAACAAGCAGTTCAACATGTCGGCCGATGGCGTGGTAGAACTAACAAACAAACACGGTAAAATTGACATCAAAACTTGGGACCAAAGTGCTGTACGAATCTCTGTAAAGATTGTCGTAGATGCCAAGAACGAAGATGATGCTCAAGAAGTTTTTGACCGTATCAGTATTGATTTCTCTAACTCATCAGATCAAGTTTCGGCGGAAACAGAAATTGCCGACCGTAAGAGTAGCTGGTGGAGTTGGAGCGACAACAGCGACGATTTTTCCATCAATTACGAGGTTTACATGCCTGCTTCTGGCAACCTTGATGTGACTGCTAAGTACTGCGATGTATATTCTGCAGCGATTGCCGGACGAGGTGAGTTTACCGTGAAGTATGGAAACTTCAAACTAGACGGCCTCGGAGAAGACAGCGAAGTGAACCTAGCCTACGGAAACGGAACACTCATTCGTTCTCGCGATCTAAGTGTAGATCTTGCCTACGGCAATCTTAAGGTAGAAGAAGCTAGTGATGTTACGATTGATGTTCGCTACGGCAAACTGATGGTTGACCGCGCAGGTGATGTTGTAAGTGACTCTCGCTACTCTACCTTCCAACTTGGTGAGATCCGAGAATTCCGCAATGATGGTAAATACGACAACGTATCGATCGGCTTTGCCGAAGAAGTTGTGGTCGAGACGCACTATACAAATGTAGCAGTAGAACGCTTAGCTCGTCGAATGAACTTGGACATGGCTTACGGTTCTGCGAAAGCAACTCAGGTTGAGACGAGTTTTGATGAAATCACACTCAACGGCCGATACACCGACTTCAAGCTATACATGGATAGTGGCGTAAACTGTTCACTAGATCTTTCTAGCAACTATGCTGATATCCGCTTGCCATCTTCTGGCATCAATAAAAACTATGATGCACAAGAAGGTAGTTCTCATGAAGTACGCGGTACTATGGGAAGCGGTGGCAATAGCACGATTAAAGCTCGCATGAGCTACGGTGGACTCTTAGTTCGCACCAACTAAACGGAAGTTCGATAATCGATATAACGGAAAAAGCCCTGATGAGACTCATCAGGGCTTTTTCTTATTCTGGTAGGACTGAAAACAAGAAGCGGGTCCAAGCAATGCTCGAACCCGCTTTTGATTTTGTAGTGGGCGATGAGAGACTCGAACTCCCGACCCCCTCGGTGTAAACGAGGTGCTCTAAACCAACTGAGCTAATCGCCCGAATTTCATTAGCAGGGGTAAAAAACGGAGACCAATATTCTTGGGATTACCTACCCTTGCTTGTAAAGCGAGTGCAAATATATGCGGCGTTTTTTTATTTTGCAAGAGCTGTGCTTAAAAAAAGCAAAATATTTTTCTCCCGTAGGGGCAATGCCACAGCAACTCAGTCAGTTATCAACTTAACATCCACACTTCAAAACTATGAAACGCCTTTTACGCCGACTATTGATCTTTCTTGGCATCTTTCTTTTGCTTCTTGTTGGTGTTCTCTGGGTCACAACCAGCTTCTTTGCCGACCGCATCGGTGAGCAAGTGGTAGACCAGGTGAATGCTCAGCTCAAAACCGAGCTTCAAATTCAGGGTTTTGACCTTTCCTTTATCCGCACTTTCCCCAACCTCGGTGCCAACCTGCAAGGCGTGACCCTTGCTGGTACAGATGGGGAGCCACTTCTACAAGCTTCCGAGTTGTCATTCCGTGCCGGCTTGCTCAGTTTACTGAGTTCGAACATTCAACTAAAATCTGTACTCATTAGAGAGGGAGAGCTAAATATCAAAATCGACCGAAGCGGGAATGGCAACTATGACATATTCGAAGCCTCTGAGGAAGTTGAGTCAGAAGAAGCAAGTTCCGCACAAATCAACCTTCAAGAGGCCTTGATTGAAGATATGCGAGTCAGATATACTGATGAGGCTACGCAACAGCGTATGGCACTTCACATTAATGAAGCAAAATTTGGTGGACAATTTGGCGCAGCTAATTACCAATTGAGTTCAGAGGCAGATATACACATTGCTGCGGTCGTTTCTGAAAACGAAACGCTAATCTCCAATGAGCCCCTCAATTACGTCACTAAACTAGCTGTAAACACAGAGACGGGTCAATATCAGATTGAACAGCTTAACATTGAGCTCGGGGCACTCCCACTCACTGCTTCTGGAAACGTTCGCATTGGCGAAGAAGATCATTTCATTGATTTGGAAATTCAGTCGCAGGATGCCCAGCTGGAAGACATGGTAAGCCTGCTTCCTAAAGCGTATAAAGACAATATATCAGGCGTAGAAACCAGCGGTGAATTCACCTTCTCTGCTGACATCGAGGGTATCTATGCTGATCGTCGCCAACCCAAAATCAAGGCAGAGCTACGCTTCTCTGATGGCCGTTTAGGGGGAGATCGCATCAAGGCACGCGTTAGAGACTTGGGTTTTGTTGCCTTCTTCACCAATGGGGCATCTCAAAGTGAAACGACCTCTAAGCTTGTCCTGGAAAACCTCCATGGTGAATTTGAACGCGAGCCTTTTGCTTTAGATCTTACGGTAGAAAACTTTGACGATCCACGCATAATTTTTGCAGCTGACGGCACCTTTGCTCCGGGCGCGATCATGGGCTTTATCCCTGATGAAAGAATTACGGATGCACAAGGGAAAATTCATCTTCGTCACCTCCAAATCAGTGGACGATACAAAGACATGATCAGCAACCAGTACGACTCGCGTGCAAAAATGAGTGGTGAGGTTGATTTTGAGGATGCGGGCTTTACTGTGAATGGCGAGGATGTAAGTCTTGCGGAAGGAAGAATTTTACTAGAACAAAACCGTCTTAGTGCAAACGGTGTACGACTAGTAGCTCCCGGTACGGATATCACTTTTGCAGGAACAGCTTCCAATATTCTCCCCGTTGTATTCGCCGACTCTGTCAACTCACAGAATGCTCGCCTACAGTTTGAAGCAGAACTCAAGGCCACAGAACTAGATATAGACCAACTTCTGGCGTTGGGTGCTCCTTCCGAGGAAGCCCAAGAACAAGCAGAGGCCACTGGTACTACAGACTCCCTGTCACAAGCGGAGGTCGAAAAGCGCGCTTTCTTCACTCAATTCCTTGACGGGACCTTCACCGCTGAGATTCAAGCATTCAACTACGGAGAAATAGAAGGAGAGGACTTCAAAGGGAACTTGCAGTTTCAAGAAGGAATAATGAGCATTGATGGCCAGACGCAAGCAATGAACGGAGAATTCATTCTAGAAGGCGAAATGAACTTCAACGACGCCCCATCCCTCACTGCTAAACTAACTGGTAATGCCATTGATATTCATGAGTTCTTCCGACAATCGGAAAACTTTGGACAGGATTTTCTCGTGGCAGATAATCTTGCCGGTAGGGTAGACACAAAGATTTACCTGGAGTGCTTCTTCGACGAGCAAGGAAACTTCCTGGAAGACAAACTCCGGGTACTCGCAGGACTGGGCATCAAGGATGGGGCATTGCAGGACTTCGCGATGCTCGAAGACTTTTCTTCTTTTGTCAATATTCGTGATTTACGGGAGATACGATTTACTAACCTCCAGAACTTCTTTGAGATTAGAAATCGCAAACTCTACCTACCGGTGATGTTTATCCAGAGCAATGCCCTCAATATGACCATCAGTGGCGAACACAGCTTCGACCAAGACATTGCTTACTATGTGAAGGTAAATGCGGGGCAAGTAATGGCAGACCGTTTCCGTCGTCACAATCCTTCACTAAGACCGAAACCGGCTCGTAGAAAAGGATTCTTCAATCTATATTATGCCATCTTAGGCAACTTGGATGATTATCAATTCAACTCGGACAAGCGACGCGTTCGGAATGACTTTCAGGAAAGCGAGCAGCGTAAACGCGATATTCACTTCGAGCTCGAACGGCGTTTCGGTACAATCATCGAACTCGTTGATGAACCAGTGGATTGGCGAGACATCCCCGAATTTGAGGAAGACCCCGATAGCGATGAACCGGAATTTCTGGATATGGAAATCGAAGGGGGCAACTCGGGAGGATAGGCTAATTCTCCCAGTTCTTCTTCTCTTGCTCAATGTGGTGAAGCACTACATTGACCCCATATTTGTCTTTAATGTGTTTAGCGAGCATATCAGCTGCATATACGGAGCGATGTTGCCCGCCAGTACAACCGAAGTTCACCTGTAAATGGGTGAAGCTTCGTTCTATGTAGTCTTCTACCGCAGCATCCACTATGCGGTAGATGTCCTGTAGATAATTCCCCATCTCACTATGGTGCTGCAGGAAATTAATAACAGACTCATCTCGCCCTGTGAGTTTCTTGTAAGGCTCATAGCGGCCCGGGTTGTGTATAAACCGACAGTCAAAGACAAAACCGCCACCATTACCCGAGTTATCTTCGGGCACTCCCGTCTGCTTATAACTAAAGCTGTTAATACTTACAGTAAGCAAACTTGAGCTGGCCTTAATCTTATCAAAAGGCTCAAATTTCTTTGAAGAGATCAGTTCCTCTAGCGCCCGGCGCAATTCAGGAATATCTACTGGAACCTTCTCGTTATCGAACAACCATTTGATATTCCGTAAGGCAAAAGGGATGCTTTGAAGAAAGTGCTCTTTGCGCTCATACAACCCACGGAAACCGTATGCCCCCAATACCTGCACACAACGCATAAAGACATAACCGTAGTAATGCGTAATGAATTCATCTCGATCAACGGTGGTTATTTCCGCAAGTGCGTCCAGATAGTGATGCAGAAGTTCTTCTCTGATATCTTCCGGAATATTTGCTTTCGCCTGATATAACAGACTCGCCAAATCATACTGCAAGGCCCCCCGTCGCCCACCTTGATAATCAATAAATATGGGTTCACCATTTTTGATCATAATGTTCCTGGTCTGGAAGTCGCGGAACATGAAATGCGAGGTATCTGTTTCTAAGAGATAATCAGCCAATCGATGAGCATCCTCCTCCAGCAGTTGTTCATCAAAAGGGATATAAGCCAAGCGTAGGAAATAATACTTGAAGTAATTAAAATCCCAAAGCATGGACTGCTTGTCAAAGTTGGTACGAGGAAAACATTTATCATAATCCAGTCCCTCCCCTCCTTTCACTTGTAAGCGCGCCAGCTGCTCCACCACGCGTTTGTAAATCTTCACCAGGTAATCAGGAAAGTAGTCACCCTTTTGCAGTAGGTAACTATATAGGGTCGTTGCCCCTAAGTCTTCTTGCAAATAGATTTGCTGCGCCTGGTCTTCTGCAAAAATCGTTGGAACCGGTAAATCCTTTTCTTTGAAATGCCTGGAAAAACTAATGAAGGCATCGTTTTCCTGAGGGTGTGGATTGTAAGCACCGACCGCGATCTTGTTTTTGCTTTGCAGGCGATAGTAGATACGATCTGAACCTGAAGGAGCAAGCGGGAGCATTAAGGTTGGGACTTCGCCGCTCCACTGTTCAAAGAGCGCACTAAGTTTCTGTTCGATTGCGATGGAGGCCATGGTGGCTTGATTTGATCTGCAGAGTAGTAATAGGCAGCGTATCTACTCCTAATTATCGCAAATGTAAAAAGAAAAGCCCTGCTGATAGCTTTAGACTACCAGCGGGGCTTTGTCTTATAAGAGATAAGTAGATGTTCTTTCCAGGCTGAGAATTTAAACTGCTGCACGACGGCGTGCTGGGCGGCGTACCTCTAGATAGGCACTTGCACCTGGACGCTGCAGCAAATCTGATAATAGTTCCTTAGCACGGAACAATTGTGCTTTCACGGTACCCAATGGAATGTTGAGCTCAGTAGCAATTTCTTCGTAGCTCATTTCCTTGAAGTAGCGCAACTCGATCATGATCCGATACTTATCACTCAAGCGAGTAAGTAAGTGACGCATCAAGCCAATACGCTGATCTCTGATTACCGCTTCTTCCGGATTAAGACCAGTAGCGTGCAGGGTGCTGGAATAGTCCTGCTGGCTTTCTTCATCGATGCGCTCGTCGATTGACAGAATAGTAAGTTTCTTCTTGCGCACAAAGTCGATGCAGTTGTTCACTGCAATTTTGTACAACCAAGTGCTAAAGGCATAATTAGGCACGTATGATGCCATACGTGTAAAGGCCTTACCAAAGGCTTCGATCGTCAGATCATGGGCGTCTTCACGATCGTTGGTCATGCGCAGCATCAAGTGATAGATGCTAGACTGATGACGCTCTAACAACTGTGCATAGGATTGTTGACACCCCGACTTCGCTTTCTCTACAAGCTGATAATCGTTGAGCGCCTTCTGTGTTAGTCTTGGGTTTTTAATTGCTACTTCCATTTTCGTATTCGGCTACCGGTTAATAATGACGGTGCGAAGACGAGATAGAAAACCAAGTAAAGGAGATCCAGCATAGGGAGAAAGGGAAGCAAATTTTGCTCGCCCAGATGTTTGCTGGTTCCATGAGATACATGGAGGACTACGCTCATCCGCACCAAATAATTTAGTGTCAATATTGGCCACCAAGCCGGAGACAAGATCAAAATCAGAACACTTAGCACATAAAAGGCAAAGTGGCTAAAAGCCAGTGCGCCCAATGCGATTTGGTGTTGCCAGCGATAATGACTGCTCACACTTAGGTGGCGTCGTTTTTGGATGTAGTAGCCTCTCCAAGAGGTTGCCGGATCGGAATAAATCCGAGTTTCCGGAAAAAGATTAATCGTAGTATTCCCGGCATGCGCCATTTGATTTACCAAGAGATCATCGTCTCCGGAAACCAGATGCTCATGCTCGCTAAAGCCTTTTGCTTGCCAAAATATGGAACGGTGATAAGCCAGATTACGACCCACACCCATATAGGGATGGCCAGCAAGTGCAAAAGAAAAATATTGTATGGCAGTGTAGAAAGCCTCAAAACGAATAAAGCGATTTAGCCATCCGTCTCGTTGTAGGTAAGGACCATAACCAAGCACAATAGTATTCTGCTCTGTTAATGATCGTTGTGATACCCTCAGCCATTGTCGACTTATTGGCCGACAATCTGCATCAGATAAGAAAAGTCTTTCAAAGCTCGCTTGTTTAATGCCCAAGCTCAAAGCTGCTTTTTTACCCAGAGAAGTCTTGTTCTGGATTGAAAGCAAGCGTAAGGTCGAAAATTTTTTTTGAAATTCCAAAACCACTTCTGCGGTTTTGTCAGTAGAGTGATCATCGACTACCAGGATCTCAAAGTTTGGATAATCCTGTTCCAAAAAATAGGGTAGGTTCTTTTTTAGGTTCTCCGCTTCATTCCGCGCACAGATAATTACACTTAATGGAGGAAGCACCTTTTGAGGGTCCTCTACTTGTTCAGGCAACTCGAATTTGGCCAGGTGCGAAAATAAGTAGCCCCAATACCATAGTTGCAGTATGGAGCACATCGCCAAAGCCAGAGCTAGTAGAGTTAGTAGCACTGCTGCAATGAATTAAGGATGCGCGGCTACCCAAACTTCTCCGTCAGTAAACACCTCCTTTTTCCAAATAGGAACTGTTTGCTTCAATGTATCAATAGCATATTGACAGGCCGCAAAAGCTTCTACCCGGTGAGGGGTAGCTACCGCAATAATGACGGCAATTTCACCTATTGCCAATGTGCCTACTCGGTGGTGAATAGCCACGCGCTCTGCAGGCCAGCGCTCCTTCAACGCCTCAGCAATCTTGCGCATCTCTGCTATTGCCATAGGTTCATAAGCCTCAAAATCAAGGCGCTCAACAGCACGTCCGCCAGTCTGCTTCCGTACCGTCCCTACAAAGTGTACGATACCACCGCAAGCTGCACCTGCCACCCAGTCTTGACAATCCTGTAGAGACAGTGGTTTTTTCAATAATTGTATATCAATAGCCATAGTTATATAGTAGCTTAACTTATTACCCTCCTGCTACGGGAGGAATGATTACCACTTCATCTCCAGCTAAAATTTCTTGCTCTGGCGATGCATATTCTGCATTTACTGCAATTGCTACCGACCGCAATTCTTGTAGTGCTGGATAGGTAACATAAAGCTCCTCAAGCAGTTGTTTAACGGTAGCTTTTTCTGCTAAATTTAACTGAATTGCTGGTGCACCGAAGATATCACGCGCAATCCCAAAAGCCATGATTTCAACCTCCATTTACATATGTTTAATGTTCTTAATTCGACCGTTTTTGGTCCAAACCTTTGCTTTTTTAAGGTTTTTTTAACAAAACTTTAACACTTTCTTTTAACTTCAAGGAAGGTTCTCCTCCGACCACTATATTATTCGGTCCCACCCTAGCAAACCTCCGATTTATATCGGTCGGCTGTTAGTTTAGAATACATAAGTAGGAGAAAATTTCACCGCCTCTGCACACCAAACCGTTGAAAAATAGAGTTTTATCCCTAAATCCGGGTCGAAAATCGGAAAAGCTTGCCTCACTTTTATAAAGCCAATAGCTTTGCTGTGACTTTTAACAAGAAGTGAAGTCTTTATTTGTACACATTTGGTAACAAATTATCCCCAAAAAGGATAAACCAGGTGAAAACCGGCTACCCCAATAGAAATGCTATCCCCAGTCGTTGTTAATCCCCAACGATTGCGTTTCGAAGACAAGCCGGACTTTGTTTGACGAAACTGAAAACAATGAAATTCCCGTGGACATTCCTTGTCCCGATGCTGCTATTAGTATCGGTGACAACAGGATACACTAATCCCAATTCGAAAGCAACTGAAAATTCTACTTTTTTCGACACTCGCCTTTCGGATGAAACTGTGGAAGAGCGCATTGCCCAAATCGGCCTTCCTTTTGACGCTCGCAATACCCCACAGATCAAATCACTAATTCGCCGTTTTACGGTTGAAGGTCAGCACGATTCAGAAGATATTCTAGGACGGGCAAAGATTTACTTCCCAATCTTTGAGCACTACCTACGTATGTATGGTTTGCCTGAGACATTGAAGTTCTTGCCAATCGTTGAATCTTCTTTACGCCCTGCTGTATTTTCTCCTGTTGGTGCTGCTGGTCTTTGGCAGTTTGTGCCTAGCACAGCTCGTTTGTACGGCTTGACTGTAAACGGTCAGGTTGATGAGCGCCTCGATCCACACAAAGCTACTGAAGCTGCTGTACGCATGCTGGGTAGCTTGTATCAGCAATTTGGCGATTGGGCACTTGTACTTGCCGCCTACAACTGTGGCCCTGGCCGCGTACGCAAAGCAATGCGTGTTGCAGGTAGCAGTGATTACTGGACCCTACGTGCATACTTGCCGACAGAGTCTCAACGCTACGTACCTCGCTTCGTAGCTGCTGCTTATCTGATGAACTATCACGCGGCTCACGGTTTGAGCCCTGATTTTCCAGATTACGACCTACTGGACACACGTACATTTAAGATCAACCGTTCTATTCACTTAGGAACAGTTGCTCGTGAATTAGAAATGAGCTACCGGACGCTAACTCGTCTTAATCCTTCTTATCAGCAAGGATTGATTTCAGCTAGTAGCAAGGGGCAATATATTACCGTACCAACTCGCATCGCTAACCAGTTTGCCGAGCGTTACCTTGAAAACAGCAACTTGGTTGTTCCTGCCAATCGGCAGAAGAGCCAGTACGTTACTGTACCTGGTGATAGTCTCGACACACTTGCCGTATTATTCCAGTGTTCTAAAGAAGAATTGATCGCTTGGAACGGACTCGGTAGTGAGCAGCTTACGGTTAATCAGACCTTAAACGTTTACTTACCACGTCGAGTGGCTCGCCCATAAGCGACATAACTAGACGTTACCTTCTTTGTGAGCCCCTTTCTGGTCAGTCATTCTGATCGAAAGGGGCTCACTGTTTTTACCTGTTTGAAACCTTTTTCTAAAACTGCCGTAAAACTCTCATAACAAGAGCTTTGGGAGGCATCTAATTTTGCCCACACTACTACACACATACGGGCACTTACTGAAGACCCAAGAAAAAAGTTGATCTGCTTTATAGCTATGCTACATAGTTAAATAAGGTATTGAATCACCGTATGCACGAGAAAACTACAACGCCCTACACAAAATGAGAAGCCTACCCAGATGGGTTATAGTATGGTTATGCTGTACTGTAATCGCCCCCCCTATCCTTAGGTCTGATTGTATGTCCGACCTGGCTTACCTCAAGTCCTGCTTAGCAGTTCAAGACACTGCTTATCTACAGCGGGCTTATTACCGATACACACAGAGTGGCCAGAAAGAAACTGGCGAAATGCTAGCTCGAATCCCAACCTTCGAAGCTGAATTTGATCGTGCACTATTGGAGCATGATATTCCCCAGTGGGTTAAGTACTTGCCAATGGCCGAGAGTCGGTTGCTAGCGCAAGCTTTTTCACCAGCTGGCGCCGCAGGTCTTTGGCAAATAATGCCAGCGACAGGTAGAGGGCTAGGTCTGAAAATCAACGGGCAAACGGACGAACGACTCCACACAAAAAAGGCGAGCCATGCCGCCGCCAAATATCTAAAGCAGTTACACTCTCAATTTGGAGACTGGTTGCTGGCACTTGCTGCCTATAACTGCGGCGCAGGAAACGTTCGTAAGGCGCAACGGCGCGCTAAAGGTTATTTCTATCATGAGATAAGTCGTTATCTCCCTAGACAAACCCGGCGATATATCCCTAGAGTACTTACCATTGCCACAATCGCTGAGAACCCTGTACTTCACGGATTTCCTGGCAAAAAACGTTCTACTGAACAACTCGTTCCATATCATTGTCAACGCTCTACTGATGTACAGGAGCTAGCCAACTACTTTTCTTGTAGTAAGTCAATACTCCAACGGCACAACCCGGCCTCTTTAAATGGAAAATTCCAGGCTCGCAATGGTGTTACGGCAACGATCTACATTCCTGCCGAAGTTGCTAATGCCTCACGACACAAACACCTCATGCGCATAGGGAATCAGCTTAAAAGAATGGACCACCCAATTATCTACTCCATTTATCCAACGAGCACCCCTTCACCGGTATTTGCCGCGATTGTTCAGGAAGAAGAGCCTTGGGATTGGTTATTGGCGTTTAAGCTAATCGGCAATCCTGCCGTCTCCGTAGTTGGATAGTAACTCTGATGGCTAAAATTAATTCTTCGGGCTCACGAAGGAGCAGTTGTAATAAATTGTTGTTAGCTTCAATGCTATAACTGACAATCAAAGCACATGGGCTTCAATAGTATACGTGCCCCGGGTTTACTACTAGCATTCTTACTTTTCTTTGTTTTTGGAAGTACGCAGGACTCCGTGCTAATCTATCGGAGTTTACTAGAAAGAAAAGCTCAGCTGAGTGATGCCGATAAAATAGCTGCCGCTCAACGTTGTATTGAGCTTGCGACAGCTCAAGGTGATAATGAATCTCATATACAATGTAGAATTTGGTTATCACGAAACCACTATAACCAAGGACAGCCCTGGGAGTCCGAAAGGATTTTATTGCCTGCGATTGAATTAGCTACGGCTACTCAAGACACCATCCGTCTCTTTGATGCGCTACGCCACTATACCGGAGTCCTTTCCTCTTCAGATCGCCCTGACCGTGCTTGGGAAGTAGCCGAACAGGTTTACCAATTGGCCGAAGCGAGCAGAGACACCCTCCTTATTGCCGATACCGAACTGATGTTGGGTCGCTTTACCTTGTACTACCGTAATGATGACTACGAAGGAGGTATGCAGCACCTGGAAAAATCGCTTCAACTATTCCAAAAGCTTGATCGTAGGGGGCGGGTTGCAGCGGTGATGGAATCAATTGGTCAGTATACTCGTGATGCTGCACAAGCTGAAAGCTATACGTTGAAAGCGATTGATGTTTACCAAGAATTAAACAACAAGGTGGGTGAGGCTTGGGCCTATTTCAGTCTAGGATTACTTTATGCCCAGCAAGAACAAATAGATTTAGCCTTAGCTGCCCTGGAAAAATCTCAGCAGCTTCACACGAACAATGAAAGCCTTGGAGGGATTGCTGATGTATTATTGGAAACCGGCAATATTCATCTGCAGCAAAAAAACTATGCTCTAGCCATCCAGCAATTGCGAGATGCCCTGAAAATCGCTCAAGAAATCCCGCTTTACCCTAATATTCGTGATGCAACGGCGCGCTTAAGTGAAGCCTACGCTGCCCTGGGTGACTATACCAATGCTTTTGCCTATTCACAAATGAATGGTGCCTATAAAGACTCCACCTTTAATGAAACCCTTTCCCGACAAATTCGAGAGAACAACGATCGCTTTGAAACAGAGCGCAAGAATCAGCAAATAACCGAACAACAGTTAGCGCTAGCCGAACAAAAGAACGCGCGAAACCAGCTTCTTTACAGTGGCCTTGTGCTCTTATTATTGACCGCTGGAACGTTCCAGTTTTTCCTCTACCGCCAGCGGCAACGCAAACGAGAAGTTGAAATAGCGTTGGCTACTGAAGCCAAAGAAGCAGAACGTCTCCGGGAAATTGACGAACTCAAGACCAATTTCTTCACCAACGTGTCACATGAACTTCGAACTCCTTTAACCCTTATTTCTAGCCCTCTAGAAGAAGTTCTGAAGAAGGTAAAACAAGTCAACCTTAAACCGGACTTAGAACGTGCCCACCAAAACAGTCAACGCCTACTCAGCTTGATCAACGAGATCTTAGACTTATCAAAACTAGAAGCCGGAGAGCTTGCGCCAAACTTCACTGAAATCAATCTACATTCCTTTTTAAGAAGAGTCTTTTTTTCGTTTCAATCGGCAGCTGACATCAAGAACGTAACCCTGGCATGGGAGACTACAGACACCTTGCCACAAGCAAGTATTGATGTACCTAAGCTGGAAAAGATTCTCAACAACCTTATCAGTAATGCCTTAAAATTTACTCCCCCTGGCGGAAAGATCTCACTTTGGATAGATGGAGCGGCGCTGGCTGACAGCATTCAACCTCTACTCAGACTTAGGCTCACGGATACTGGCCAAGGCATCCACCCCGATGATCTACCACATATCTTTAATCGGTTCTACCAAAGTTCTCAGAAACAGCCGCAAGGTGGTACGGGAATTGGCTTATCACTTTCTCACCAGTTGGCTACTTTATTAGGTGGAGAGCTTATGGCTGAAAGCGAATGGCAAAAAGGAAGTAGTTTTCAGTTAGAACTACCCATTACAACAGGTACGTTGGCGTCATATGAGCCGATGCCGAATAAAGAAAAAGAAGAACCGGTCACGCTATCGACGGCTCCAGCCCTGATGTTTCATTCTCGCCGGCCACAAGTAATGATCGTCGAGGATAATCCAGAGATGAGTAACTACCTCCTGGAGAAGCTACGGGGAGACTATGATTGCCATCTCTCAGAAAATGGTGCAATCGCTATACAGATGCTTGAGCAACAGGAATTCGACATCATCATATCGGATGTAATGATGCCTGTAATGGATGGCTTTGGCCTTCGTGAGACCATTAACCGTCACCCTAATTGGAAACGGATCCCGTTTCTATTACTGACGGCGAGGACTTTACCGGAAGACAAGATTAAAGGCTTTAAGCTAGGGATTGACGACTATGTCACTAAACCCTTTAGTTTGCCAGAACTCAAAGCTAGAGTACACAACTTACTAGAGAATAAATTAGAGCGGGAGATTGCATTGAATTCTACGCCAGCAGATGTTGGCCTGACTCCAGAAGAAGAGCTTATAAAAAAGGCTGAAGACTTTGTTCGCGAAAAACTCGACGACACGACACTTTCCGTAGAAGCATTGGCCAAACACTTAGGTTATAGCCAACGAAATTTATCTCGCGTACTCACTCAAATTTCCGGTCTTAGTCCAGTGAAGTTTATTTTGGAGCTACGGCTGCAACATGCAAGGCACCTACTGGAAACCCGCCAGTTTGCGACCGTAGCGGAGGTTCGATATGAGATTGGTATCGAAAGTGCATCCTATTTCACCGCAAAATTTAAACAACGTTTCGGGTGTACCCCGACCGAATACCTTCAACGTTGAGTTGAAAAAAGAAAAGCGGAAGCTTTCGAGGCTTCCGCTTTGTCTATCTATTATCACGAGTAGATCACTCGTACTAATTATTCACTAGCGTACTAGGCTAATCCGTTTAGAGTACTGCTTATTTCCTACGCGAAGCGTACAGACGTAGATTCCAGCAGCCCAGCCGATATCTGAAAGTGGCAACGCCAAGCGTTGGCTCCCCCCCATTTGGTATCCCTGGAATACTGTCTTCATCGGTTGTCCTAGCATATTATACAATGTGATATCTACCGGACTGGCCGTAGGAAGATCGTAATTGATAAACAGCTGTCCCCCCTGGTAGAAAGCCTTCAGATTGACATCGGCTGTTTCTGGTGGCGACCAAGTATTAGTCACATTACAGGTAAGTCCGAGGCCGCCAAGACGCTCAAAGGACTCGCCCATCACCTGATCCACTAACATTGAATCTATGCATAACCACTGTTCTAAGACGGTGGCGTAGATCTGACGGAAATCAAGTGTGTAGCGTAGGTTTCCATTCTGATCCACTTCCTGCAAATCTGGCAAACCTCCTAAGCTACCATTACCATTAATGCCTTCTCCAAACATCATCAGCGGAGCTGCCGCACCGTGGTCAGTACCACCCGAAGCATTTTGCTCAATACGACGACCAAATTCTGAGAATGTCATAGACAACACACGCTGGCCGTGCCCACCATTGGATAAATCCTCGTGGAAGGCTTGCACAGCACGTGCCAATTGGTTCATAAGCACAGGGTGGCTATTACCTTGGTTAGCGTGCGTGTCAAAACCATCGTGAACAACCATGTACAGACGAGTGCCCAAACCACCGCGAATCATACGCGCCACTAAGGACAATTGGTTCGCCAAACTATTATTGTCGTACTCTACGCTATTCTCGCCTTGATCAAAGGAGTTGGCAACCACCTCGGCATAACGGAAGGTATTATTGGCAACCGAACGCAGGTAGCTCAACTGTTCTCCATAATGACATTCTGGAACAGCTAGCGGATCGTATAACTGCCCGGTTTGAGCAATAGCATACAACTGCTCTGGATTCGCTACGTTCAAAGACATATCGAATCCGTCCAGGTTATTAAATACCAGGTTTCCAGCGCTTCCCATCTGAATAGCTGGTGGTTCAACCGGCGGGTCAGTTAGAAAATCAGGAAACTGCTCACCTAACGTTCGCCCCAGCCAACCTGAAGAAGCAGGTTCATTGGCATCTACACCAGAAGACCATATATCCGTCGAGCGGAAGTGAGAAAGGTTCTGATCTTCATAGCCAACATTATTGACCACTTTCATTTGACCATCCAACCACATATTTTCCAGTGACCCCATTGTATTGGGCATTCCTAATTCACCCGTAAGGTTAATCACCTCGTTCTGAGGGATGGCGATATTGGCACGACCCGACTGGTAGGTGCCATAGTCAAATAACGGAATAATGGTATTCAGTCCATCATTACCTCCTTTAAGGCGGATGAGTACCAGGATACGATCCTCTGTATTGGCCTGTGAAAGAGCCATCGCTAATGGCGAGTTGGTAATCGCCATTACGGGTGTCTTACCCAGTAAAAAAGAAGCTGTACCAGCAATACCCATTTGTCTTAGGAAGGTACGTCGGCTCCAGTTTTGGTGGTCCTGCGTATGAGCCTGACCGTGTTCTAAACCAATCCCCCTCTTTGGAGCGGTTGATTTTGATTTCTTATCATGATTACACATAACGATCAGGATTTAAGAGAGTTGAAATTCTGGTAAACGAGAGATATGCTGCATCAGCAATCCAACCTGTGCAGGAGCAGTATCCCAATACAGGTTCCATTCACCATCATCATAATAGTTTTGAGGAACTTCCCACTTGAATACTGCGGTAGCAGCTTCATAAGCTTCTGGTGTGCTCAGGCCATTGGGTATTAGATAATCCACAATAGCTTGCGTCACCAAGGCGGGATCGTTCGCATCATCCGACGTTAGCGCTCTGGCCAAATCCACCAGGGATTGTGGCGCAGATTGATATGCAGTAAATATGAAGAAATCTGATGATTGCCAGCGGCCAGTGATGGTATTCGTATTGATCCAATCTCTATTACCAGGCCAACCTGCCACATCAATCGGATTGAATATTCCCTGATTGAGCTGATACCCCGCATAAAGTACATAGTTGCGGGCATCCTCACTGTTGGCAAAGCCTCCCTCAAGGATAGTACCAACCATTAGGTCGTATGGACTCTTAATGCGAGTACCCAAGACATACTCATCAAAGAAATGTTCGCTCTTAAAGAGTTGACGGAAAACGGGCGCCAGCTCCCAATCATTGTTACGGAAGGTTTCTGCCAAACCAGCAACAATTGTTTCATCCACTTCAGGATGTACGAAGTGGCTGTAGATCTTACCGCAAATATGCTCGGAGATCTGTTGTGCTCGTTGCGTAAACAGAATTTCGTGCACTTCATCATAACCCCAATTGCCCGTCTGACCAAAGATGGTCTTGTTGCCAGTATCGTGCAAGACATCAACGAAAGTGATCGGAGCACAAGCAACAGAGAAACCGTTCCAACCGGTTAAAGCCCGAGCCGTATTAACGATGTCTTCCTGGGTGTATCCATTATCCTGGCCAAGTGTGAAGAGCTCATAGAGTTCACGAGCATAGTTCTCATTAGGCTCAAAACGGGTGTTCTGAATGCCATTTAAGAAAACGAGCATGGCCGGGTTCTTGCCCATTTCGTAAACGAAGTCCCGGAAATTTCCAAGCGCATACGTCTGCAGAAGCTGATGGTACTCGTACATCCATGATGGGCAGAAGTAATCTTCAAATCGAGTCACAAAATGATTGTGCCAAAATAAAGTCACACGCTCTTTGGGGCCATTGTCGATCATAGAGTTAACCCAATCTCTTGCGTACTCGATCAATTGCTGATTACTTTCCATACCGAAGTCGGCATAATCATTGATCGTCCAGTTGTACCAAGTTGGCTGTGGAAGATTGGGGGTGTTGAGTATCTCATCAATCATTTGATCAACTAGATCTCCGGGGTTTTGCTGGAGAGCAGCAGTAATCGTTGCCTCATCGGCACCGAAACCCAGGCGGCGATACAGGTGCTGAGCCCGTAGACGGTTCCATGGGGCTCCCGCTGAATCAGCATAAGGTGCCAAGGTACCCGTAGCGCAATTAGGAGGGGGTAAAACAGTTAGCATAAATAAGCCGAATTAGGGTCATTAATAATAAGACTAGGAACAAGATAATAGATTACTGGTGTAAGACGATAGTTCTCTAACCTAAGGTTACACAATTGCCTGTCGTTGTACAGTTTGCAATCTACATCTCTTCTTGGACCACCTTATTGGAAGAAGGTTTAATTCTGTGGTAGATATTCATTGAAAAAGTATGCGAATGCTCCTCATCACGCATGTGTCGTTTCCCTGTTACGAAGCGCCATTGCGACCAATTTAGCTGTGGGAAATAAGTATCTCCGCTAAAAACATCATGGATTATCGTCAGGTATAATTCGTCAGCATAGGGGAGGGCAGCAGTGAAAATGGAGCCTCCCCCCAGTACAAAAATGCTATCCTCAGCTCCGGCAGCGTCAATCGCTACTTCCAGACTTGAAGCAACGCTCGTATTGCCAGAAACTGCCAAGTTAGGTTGCCTGCTTACAACATAATTGTATCGGTCCGAAAGAAGAGCATCAGGGTTAAAATAACTCTTGCGCCCCATGATAAATACGTGGCCTTTGGTAACCGCTCTAAAGTATTCCCATTCCGCTGGCAAGTGCCACGGTAGCTGATTGTTAGCACCGATTACTCGATTGATCCCCATGGCGGCAATCATCTTAATGCGGGGTCTGTTATGCATAAGTTTTACTTTGCGCGGATTTTGGCTATCTTTCGAGGGACCAAAATAACCACCGCTACATGAGGTTTCTGGCATTTTTGCTCTTCCTGGCCTTTCTCCTATTTGCTGTTTTTGCCCGTTGGTTCTTCATCTGTGACATCTTGCAGCTCTGCGAGGAAGAAGTAATTGAGGAGGTAGAAGATGAGCGCCTAAAGACGCTTCAACTCACGAAGGAAGATACAATAATACTAAGTGGTTATGATCAGTTCTTGTTTGCTCCTGAGTCCTATACTCCTGAGCTAAACGACAATAATCGAGCGTTCCTTGATACCCTCGCCCGAATAATGGCTACCGACTCTACGGTAGATTTGCAGATCCTTGGCTTATTCACCGAAGGTGAGAAGGATGTAATGGCAGGGTTCTATGAAGACTTAGGCCTTGCTCGGGCCGCCGCCGTACAAGATCTGTTATTGACTAAAGGTGTAGGTGAGAATCATATTATCCTCAAAGGCGAGGCCAGTACGGACAGCTTAATCACAGAACCACTTCAATTTAGTTTTGTCTCTAATCAGCTTCCTTCGGAATACGCTAATGCCTCCTATTTATTCACCAACATGACCTATTCGGACGCGAATTTCCCGAGCAATAGTGATGTTTTCGATCCCGGAGATGCCTTCCGCCTTTATGCAGATTCTGTTAAGACTTATATTGAACTTAACCCTGAGAAGAGTATCCGCATCATTGGTCATACAGACAATGTTGATACGGAACGTTACAATATGAAGCTCGGGCTAAGAAGAGCTGAAAGTGCTCAATCTTGGCTTCTAGACCACGGTATAGAATGCGAAATTGAGGTAGCATCGATGGGTGAAACCGAACCCGTAGCTACCAACAAAACCTCTGAAGGTCGGCAACTCAATCGCCGAGTGAACTTCATCATTGAATAACCTGCTCCCCCATAAAATTATTTGTCATGATTGATCAGTCATTACTTGACTACTTCACACGTATTGATTCTCGAGAGGGTATTTTCCTCTGGATGTCCATGCTTATTGCTTTTCTTTTTGGCTTCATCATTGCCTATTTACTCCGATCAGGTAAAGTTCGTCGACTAAAGAAAGAGAATGCTAAGTTGAGTGAGGATTTACAAACTGCCGAAACTCAACTTGCTAGCGCACAAGAGCAGCTCAAAGAACGCAATGTAGAGCTACAAGAAGAAAGCAGGGAAAAAGTGGACTTAATGGACCGCGTTGGTCTATTGGAAAAGGAACGGGAGCAGAAGCTTCGTGAGGTGGTTGCGCTTAATCAGCAAATAGAGAATTTGCAGGCCAGCAATCGTGCTCTACAACAGCAAATTGACCAAGCACAAGATGGGGCAACTGATGCAGGTTCTGGCTCAACGAGTACTGAATCAAGTACACCTCAGCCATTTGTAGATACGGGTTCTTCCGCCGTTGAGTTTACCGCGCTGCAAGATCGTTTGAGTGCTTTTGAATTGACGTTAGCACAGTTGCAGCAGGAAAATCAACAGCTACGTGCCGGACTCACTGAATTAAAAGATCACAAGCACAGTGCTGAAGAAGTACTCCCTGTCGTAGACGCTGGTCCGACGGAACCAGAAGAGGTGCATATCGAGTCGAAGAAAACGGTACTATATGACAAGATCATTGTTCCAGATCGCGAACAAGATGACTTAACTAAGATAAATGGCTTAGGCGACTTCTTGGCGAAGAAGCTCAATAGTAACGGCATTTTCACCTATGCTGAAATTGCAAGTTGGACGCCGGATCGGATCAAGGATATCACCACATTGATTGGCTATATCCCCGGACGAATTGAGAAGGACGATTGGGTTGGTCAAGCGGCCTTATTGCTACAACAACAAACAGAAGGAGGCAGTAATGAACGTTCCATTGAACCACCTGCGACTGCTCCTACGGAAAAACTGCCCAAAGGAATAAAAGAAGGTGACCTAAAGATTGTGGAAGGTATTGGCCCGAAGATTGAAAAGGTATTGAAGAAGGCAGGCATCGACGATTGGGCGACTTTGGCCGCAACAGAACCTGGTCGTTTGAAGGAAATCCTGGAAGAAGCAGGAGATCGCTTCCGAATGCATAATCCTTATACCTGGCCATTGCAGGCGCGTTTGGCCGCTGCCGGTCGTTGGGAAGAATTCAAAAAATACCAGGAGGAGTTAAAAGGAGGCAAAGAGCAATAGCTATAAAAGACAGGAGAGGAAGGGTGATGCATCTCGCTACTTTACCACACACTACACTTCGATCTTCACCCTTCGCTCCTGACACAATTTTGGCTATGTAAATACGTATGAGAAGGAAAAAACTACAGTTTGATATAGGCTCTTCTTAAGCCGCTGCAGCGGTCATTAAATGCTTATTAAGCGGCTCTTTCAGCTGATGAACCAACTCTGGGTCGACAGCTTCCGTAAAAAGGTCAATTTTGCGGTGATCATTGATAATCTGCAGCCCCATTGACTCTGCTAAATCCTTAGCAAGCCCGCCCATATACATCGCATAATCACGCGATTTGCCGATGGCCATAAGGAGGTCAATCACACCAGCGCGAATTAACTCCAATGGATTGTACTGAGCAAGGAGCTCACGCTGATTGCCAACCGCCTGAATAATTCCACGGCGACGAAGGTTCTCGCGCAAACTATCTGTGGAATATCCCAGCACTTCTGCACGATAGCGCCACCAGTTACTAGCCGTTCCCTGATTACGTTCCTTGTAGCGACGAAGATGACGACGTTCACATTCTTCTTGACAAGAGATCAGAGTCATCGCCTTAGTAATCTCTACCAAATGACGGAATTGATCCGTACTCAGTTGTTGAGGAAGTGCCCCTTCAATATGAGCAGCTAATTGACGAGCATATTTTTGCTTCACTTTGCTGCGCGAACGCAGTACAATTTCTTTAGCAAAAGCAACAGAAAGGTAATAATCATCCCAAAGCACGTTTTCTTCCGTCTTTCGCGTAGCGAAGTCCTGCATTCTAACAGGTTTACGAATACCATCAGGGAAATCATAGTAGTCTTTTATCCAACGCTTGACATTTGTTGGATAATGCTGTGCTGGCAGCTGTAAAGCTTGGTGTAACTCTGTGGCTACAACAACCTTTGTTCCTTTTTTGCTTACAAATACACTTAGATCCATGACTATTGTTATCTGATCTGTTACAAACATATTCTAATTTGTTTTAAAAAACAAATATTTTCAAATAAAAAAATATTTAAACACAATCTAACTCTAGCCAGTAAAGACACACAAATCGCTATTAATCAAACAAATTAGTAAAACAACTCACTAGCTATTCGATCAGCTAACAAACGTCCTTTTTTACTTAAAACATAAATACCCCCTTTTTCAAGCACCAAAATATCACCAATATAGTTATCTATATTTTCTAAAAAATGTTCTCTGTATCGTCCTTTTAGCTTATTCACATCTACCCCCCAAACTGTTCTTAAGCCTGTCATCACATACTCATTGTATTGATCCGCTTCACTCAGAAGCTCTTCTTCATAGAGCTCTTCTTTAAAATCAGGCATAGCGTCTTGTTTTTGAAGATTCGCAATAGCCTTCATGTATCCCGCATTGTTTGCTTTATTCCACTGCCTGGAAAAGCCATTGAAACTATGAGCTGAAGGGCCAACTCCTAGGTAAGGTTCGCCGCGCCAGTAATTACCATTGTGCACCGCCAGCTTATCCGGTAATGCAAAATTGCTAATCTCATAATGGAGATAGCCCGCTGCTTCTAACCATTGCATCAGAAGTTCAAATTGCCGAGCCGCTTGTTCTTCATCTACTGCCGGGCTGATTCCTTTTTTCACCTGATAATCTAGAGCTGTCTTCGGCTCAACCGTCAATGCATAGCATGAAATATGAGGGACACCTGCTTTCAACAGTTTTTCTACATTGCGCTGCCACGTTTCGTCGGTCATACCTGGCGTACCATAAATTAGGTCAACTGTGAGATTTGAAAAACCAGCTAATTGCGCCATTTCTATACACTGCTCTGCCTCTGCTGCAGAATGCGCGCGATTCATATATCGCAAATCCGCTTCAGCAAAAGACTGAACACCAATACTAAGTCGGTTAATGGGGGAATTGTGCCAATCCCTTAGTCGTAAAGGTGAAATATCGTCAGGATTAGCCTCTAGGGTAATCTCTGCGTTGGGTTCAATTTGAAAACAGTCCTCAATAGTTGAAAACAAGAGATCTAGATCTTCTTTATCTAACAGGGAAGGTGTCCCACCACCAAAATAAATGGAACGCAAAGGGCGATCTGGCAAGTAGCCTCTACGCATTCTTATTTCCGCAGCGATCGCTGCCACCATTTCTCCTTTATACTTAAGAGAGGTAGAAAAATGGAAGTTGCAATAATGACACGCCTGGCGGCAAAACGGGATATGAAGATAAAGTCCCGACATAGAGGGAATATTTTGTCCTTGCTAAACATAACGATTAGGAAGCAAAGACGTTCTATATGAATAGCACGAAAATAGTACTGCGATTCTGTTTTTCAGATAGTCAACTAAGTAGTTCATTTTAAACGTGTTTACTATTTGAAAAACGCAGAAAGAATCGTGATCTATTTTCTGCGCAATAAAAAGTGCGTGCACATCCACAGGCTGATTTGGTTTGGGCTACTCTTATGCATCCTTGTTCAAGGCAATGCCCAATCATTGCGTCTACAAATCCTAAGTACAGATCCCGAACTTTCCTCCTTAGCGGATGAAGACTTCTGGCCAGACACCGTCTATCAGGATAGTCCTACTTTAATGGCGGCTCTTCAACTATGCACAGAAACTCTCATCAATGAAGGTCACCTGGAAGCATCCGTCGACACCTTACTTCGTAATGAGGATAGATACACCGCCATTTTACACATTGGTCCGCAATTCACCTGGCTTCAATTGGAAGCCAACAACATCCCTCGAAACTGGCTTAACCGGGTAGGGTTCCGCAGTCGATTGTTTTCTGGCAAACCACTTAAAGTGACGGAATGGTTAGAATTACAAAAGGAGCTCGCTCAGGAAGCAGCCAATGCCGGATACCCTTTTGCTTCCGTTTACCTCGACCAATTTCGCTGGGCACCAAATGGTCAAGTCAGCGCGCAAATTAATATCGAACGCAACACCCTCATCTTCTTTGAAGACTTACAACTGGAAGGAGATGCGCAAATCACCAAACAATATCTCCAACAACACTTGGGGCTTGTACCTGGGCAAGTCTATAATGAGTCGCTCATTCAGCAAGCGAAACAACGCCTGCAAGAACTGCCGTTCGTGCAATTGAAGCAGGACCCCAAAGTGGAGTTTATCGGAGATCAAGCGCGCTTGATTCTTGACCTTGCTCCAAAAAACGCCAGCCGCTTTGACTTCATCTTGGGGGTACTCCCTCGTAGTCAGCAAACAGGTCGACTGCTTATTACTGCACAATTAGATGGTGCACTCCAAAACGCATTAGGCAAAGGCGAACGTATCGCGCTGGCCTTTGAACAGCTTCGACCACAAACCCAAGAGTTAGACTTAGCCATACAGTATCCTTATCTCTTGCAACTTCCATTTGGCCTGGATGCTCAACTAAACCTGTACCGCCGCGATACCAACTTTATCAACCTCAATTGGCGACTGGGGGTAGATTACTTCTTGAACCGTGGCCGCTCTGTACAAGTATATTGGGCACAAAATCAAACCAATCTACTGAGTATAGACAGTAACCAAATTCGCAACCTAGGTCAATTACCCGACACCCTAGACCTGAGGCGCACCTCCTTCGGAATCGGTTTTCAACTTAATCAGCTCGACTACCGAAACAATCCGCGTTCTGGCTGGGAATGGACGTTGCGTTTTGGCGCAGGGCAGAAGACGATTCAACGCAACAATGAAATCGAAGCCCTAGAAGAATCCCGCTTGTATGACAGTATTCGCCTACGAAGCACACAGTATCAAGTTGAAACGCAGATAGCATGGTACCTCCCCTTAGGCCAACGAGGGGTGGTAAAGACGGGCCTTCAAGGTGCAGCATTAATTGCCAGCGAGCCCGTCTTGGCCAATGAACAATTGCGCATTGGCGGGAATCAGTTATTACGTGGTTTTGATGAGGAGGGTATATTTGCCACCAACTATGGGCTAGCCACTTTAGAATACCGATTCTTGCTGAGTACAGACTCCTATCTCTATACCTTTTTCGACTATGCAAGAGTAGATAATAGCTCACTAAATAGCAGTCCGGATGTGGACCCCGTAGTTTGGTATCAAGGTCTTGGGGCAGGTATTACCTTCGAAACGCGGGCCGGACTATTCGGCCTTAGCCTGGCCTTTGGCAAGCAAGGGAGTATGCCTTTTGATTTTGGCGCACCCAAAGTACACTTTGGCTACGTGAGTTTATTCTAAGCCCGAAAAGAAAAATGGGCAGCCAGACCAGTGGTTCAGCTACCCATTTCTTTGGTATCAATGAGCCTAATTTCTTAAGCGTCGATCTTAGCATACTTGGCATTCGCCTCAATGAAGGCACGACGCGGAGGTACCTCGTCTCCCATTAGCATGGAGAACACATCATCCGCTGCACGAGCATCCTCAATGGTTACCTGCTCCAGAATACGCGTATCTGGATCCATGGTGGTTTCCCAAAGCTGCTCAGCGTTCATCTCACCAAGACCCTTATAGCGCTGTACTTTGATGCTGGTTTCTGAACCACCACCTTTAGTATAATGCTCAATAGCACCCTGGCGTTCCTCCTCTGTCCAACAGTACTGAAACTGCTTTCCTTTTCGAACCTGATACAAAGGCGGCTTCGCAATATAGATGTAGCCGTTCTGAATCAAGCGGTGCATATAACGGAAAAAGAACGTGAGAATCAAAGTAACAATGTGACTACCATCAACGTCGGCATCACACATGATGATGACTTTGTGGTAACGCAGTTTCTCAATATTCAGAATGCGTTCTCCTACTTCATTTTCTTCAATACGCACACCTAGTGCCGTGAAGATGTTTTTGATTTCCTCGTTCTCATAGATCTTATGCTCGAGGGCCTTCTCTACGTTCAATATCTTACCACGTAATGGTAAGATGGCCTGGAAGGTACGGTCACGACCTTGCTTAGCTGTACCACCTGCAGAGTCACCCTCCACCAAGTAGATTTCAGAAGCTTCTGGCGAACGCGAAGAACAATCAGCAAGCTTTCCTGGTAAACCTCCACCAGTGAGAACATTCTTACGCTGAACCATTTCACGCGCCTTACGAGCAGCATGTCGCGCTGTAGCAGCAAGAATCACTTTATCAATAATCCGACGTGATTCAGTTGGATTTTCCTCCAAAAACACACCAACAGCATTACCTACGGCACGTGACACGATACCCGTCACTTCGCTGTTCCCGAGCTCCCCTTTGGTTTGCCCCTTAAACTGCGGTTCAGGTACTTTAACGGAAACGATAGCTGTTAGACCTTCGCGGAAATCTTCTCCACTAATCTTAAACTTCAATTTCTTGAAAAGTCCGTTCTCCTCACCATACTTGGTAAACACCCGGTTTACCGCCCGACGGAAACCATTTACGTGTGTACCACCTTCACGGGTATTAATGTTGTTAACGAAGGAGTAGATATTCTCGCTGTAGGAGGTGTTGTATTGCATTGCCACCTCTACCTCGACATTATCTTCTTTACCGGTAACGTGAATCGGGTTTTCTGTAATCTGCTGTTTGCTTTGATCCAGAAATAGAACGAACTCCTTCAGTCCACCTTCAGAGTAGAAGTTTTCAGTAATGAAGTTACCCTTTTCATCCTTCTCACGCTCATCCGTCAAAACAAGTGTCAAACCTGAATTCAGGTAAGACAGCTCACGTAGACGGTGGGCCAGAATCTCATACTTATAGATGAGTTCTTCGAATATTTCTGGATCGGGAGCGAAGGTCACGCGAGTACCACGTTCTTCTGTCTCTCCAATTACTTTAACATCAGCTTGTGGCTTACCGCGATGATAAATCTGTTCGAAGACTTGTCCTTCACGATGCACCTCAGCGCGCAACAAACTTGATAGTGCGTTCACACAACTTACACCTACCCCGTGCAAACCACCAGATACTTTGTAAGTGTCTTTATCGAATTTACCACCTGCGTGTAAAACGGTCATAACTACCTCCAAAGCTGATTTCTGCAGCTTGGCGTGCATACCCGTCGGGATACCACGACCGTCATCTTTGACGGTAATAGAATTGTCCTCATGGATGATAACGTCGATCTGGCTACAGTAGCCGGCGAGGTGCTCGTCAATAGAGTTATCGACGACCTCCCATACTAGGTGATGGAGCCCTTTTGAATCGGTACTACCGATGTACATTCCGGGGCGCTTTCTTACTGCTTCGAGCCCTTCGAGCGCCGTAATATTGTCAGCTCCATAATTAGCCTTTTGGCCGTTATTAGCTGCTTGATTTTCTGTATTACTCATTAAGGCAAAAATACGAAAAAAAGCCCGGTTTACGAAGCCTTTTTCTAATGCAAATGTGGCGTAAAAGTCGTTCGCTACAAGCCTTTCTTTTTAAGCTCAGGATATCTTCAAAAAGCCCCCCTACATTGGCCTGTTCATATAGTAGCGCATCTACAGAAAGATCATTAAAATAAGCACTTCCGAAATCGGAGCTATTAACTTACTTTTGGGTTTCCAGCAGGTTCCATGGGCCTACTAATACATACAATTTGGCCATATTCCGGTGGGAATATTCTATTTTTGAAATATGAGCGACAAGGAGAAAAAAATTCCTTTACCCAAAGAGTTTACCGAAGGGCAGTTGATGACACAGCCGGAAACGCTCCAGCGGGGTCAGAAACAGCAGCATTTATACATTGGTATTCCTAAGGAAATTACCCTCCAGGAAAACAGAGTGGCCTTGGTGCCTTCTTCTGTCACCAACCTTGTTGCAAGCGGTCACCGCGTAGTTTTGGAAACAGGCGCTGGACTGAAGTCTAAATTCTCTGATCACGATTTTTCTGAGGCTGGTGCTGAGATCGCCTATAGCGCCGAAGAAGTGTACAAAGCGGATGTGATCATTAAGGTGGCTCCTCCAACCTTGGATGAGATTGAGCTCATGCGGCCTAACCAGCTGCTTATATCTCCACTTCAGCTCCCCATTATTAATGCCGAGTACATCTATCGCTTAAAGAACAAGCGCGTCATTGCGCTAGCAATGGAGTATATCAAGGACGACTCTGGTTATTTTCCTATTGTCCGTATCATGAGTGAAATGGCCGGCATCAGCGCTATGCTAACTGCCGGAGAACTGCTCTCCAACACCAGCGGAGGTGCGGGTGTATTACTGGGTGGTATTTCTGGTGTTCCCAGTGCCAAAGTGGTCATCCTAGGTGCCGGAATTGTAGCGGAATACGCTACACGTACAGCCTTAGGCCTAGGAGCTGAAGTGCGCATTTTCGATGATAATATCTACAAGCTCAAGCGCATTCAGAATCAAGTTGGGCGCTCCTTATATACCAGCTCCCTTAATCCCGTCTACCTAGAAAGAGAATTGGTGTCAGCAGAAGTTGTCATTGGCGCTATGCACTCTGAAAGTGGCCGTACACCTATTGTGGTAAGTGAAGAGATGGTAGCCAAAATGAAAGATGGTGCCGTTGTCATCGACGTCAGCATTGATCAAGGCGGTTGTTTTGCCACTTCCAGAGTAACCTCACTGGAGAAGCCGACTTTCGTCAAACATGGTGTAATACACTATTGCGTTCCTAATATCGCTTCTCGAATTGCCCGAACGTCTTCTATTGCTACTAGCAACATTCTCACGCCAATTCTATTGCGTGCGGGTAGCGTGCAGAGCATCGAAAAAGTATTGTTTGGCAATCATGGTTTACGGCATGGTGTCTACACCTACAAAGGCAGCCTTACCAATGCTTATCTAGGACGCCGCTTCAACATAAAGTCTACCGATTTAGACCTCCTTATTACTTCTGCACTGTAAATCTTGGATTGTACAGTACTTCCTAAACCCAATTTAGATGTCTGATAAGACCACCTATTTCGAAGTCATCGAAGAAGAAGACAAGCTTTTGCGCCAACGCCGAGCCAAGATCATGGGCGAGGAGTTTGCCAAGGCACTAGCGGACAATCGCTTTGGCATCGCACTCTCCGGTGGTGGTATACGCTCAGCTACTATCAACCTGGGTATTCTCAAAACCCTCAATAAATTTGGCATCCTCAAGCAGGCTGATTACTTGAGTACGGTGTCTGGTGGTGGCTATACCGGTGCTTATATCCAGGCCACAACCAGAGAGGAAGGCCAACAAGGACAATTGTTTGCGGAGGAGCACATTGAATATATGCGAGCTCGGGGTGAATATATGTTTCCAGGCTCGGGTTGGGAAAAGATATGGAATCAACTCACTTTGGTCGTTGCTTTCCTGATCAGCTTTCTCATGAGCTTGGTGAGCCCGGCTATTCTGGTAGCTCTTGTTGTGGGGTCCTATTTCTTCTGCAGTTATTTCGGACTCATCGAACTCGATTTCACGACTGCTCTTGCGGAACACTGGGACTGGCTATTGCCTGAAGCCCTCTACATCGGTATTGGCGTCTTTCTGCTTCATTATGTTTTCAATGTTGCCCAACTTTACAAACTAGACGGTTCCAATTTATTTAATCGCTTGGAAGCACTAGTGGTGGCGGGAATACTAGTCACCTTCGGGTGGCCTTTAGTTAAGAGCTTTCAATCCGTAAAGGCACCAAATGCAGAGCAGCTTCTCTACTTTTTTACAGTAGGCTTCATTTTGATCGTACTCGGTTTGTTTACCAATCCAAATGCAACGAGTTTCCACAGGTTCTATCGTAAGCAATTGGCGGATGCCTTTTTGCACTTTGCCAGCCAAAACAAAAACATCCCGATCAAGGATTTATGTAAACCCGATAGTGATCGTAAAAAAGATTACCTCGCTCCTTATCCACTGATCAATACCTGTCTTAATCTACAGTCTAGTAAAGACCCGAATTTCCAGGGAGCTAAGGCCAGCGATTACTTTTTGCTTTCGCCCCTTTACTGTGGAGCTAAGCTTGTAGGGTATGTCCCAACGGCCGATACTATTGGCTATCGGCAAATGACCTTGCCAGCTGCTATTACCATATCGGCAGCAGCCGTAAACCCGGGCCTGGGAGCTTACTCTAATAAATTGCTGAGCATCCTGCTCACAATTTTCAATCTACGTCTAGGATTCTGGACTTGGAATCCATTGAAGATCAAAACGACTTGGCCCATCATCTGGTGGCCTTTCTATTTCTTCTATGAGCTGCTAGGCCGAATTGGAACCGATAAGAAAATGGTCAACATCAGTGATGGTGGCCATATCGAAAACCTGGGAGTCTTAGAATTACTTCGCCGCAAGTGCAAATTGATTATTTCCGTGGATGCTGGAGCCGATCCAGACTTCCTTTTTGCTGATCTGGAAAACCTTACGGTAAGAGCCCGCAATGAGTTGGGAATTGATATCCGTTTCCGCCCCGATCAAATTCCAGAGGACATCATGCGCGTTAAGCCAAGCCATGGATACTCTCGTAAGCGTTTTGCCATAGCTGACCTTTACCAACTTTGGGAAAAGAAAGAAAAAGACGGAAAAGAATGGGTAGAACATTACCCAGGAGGCAAGAAGGTTGGAGTGTATGTATATGTGAAGAGTACGGTCACCGCACCTACTGGACGGCCAAATATTTCAGCGAAAGAAGATCCGTTGAAATATGGCACTTACAAATACAAAATATACAACCCTGACTTCCCGCACGAATCCACAGCCGACCAGTTTTTTGACCCTATTCAGTGGGAGTCTTATTATCAGCTTGGGCAATTCGTAGCGGCAGACATCTTGGGTTGTAACAACCTCAATGACTTCGACGTGGAAGAGGCATTCACTATTCCGGTAGATGAACTTTATCGGCATTTTGATGAAAATATGCAGTTATTCGGTGCTGTGGCTTTACCACTCCCAAGTGTTCGAGGAAGAGCCATTGATGAAATTGTTTTGGATGCTGCCACGCAGCAGGAAGAGATAGAAGGTACTGCTACCGAATACGAAATGTAGTTTTGCCCTCATCCAAAAAAGAAATCCCTGCCGCAGTCTAGTGCCGAGGCAGGGATTTTCTTTATATAAAACCCGACGCTCCTAGCGTTCCCGATTCTTTATGGGTTTGAATGATCAAAAACTCCAGTGATCAAAGTAATGCCCGGGAGAAACAGTCTTCAGAACGCTTCCCCAGGCAAAACCTCAGATGATGATATAGTGGTTTAAGACACCTACGGCAACAGATTCCGAAGCCATAGGGAGACCTTAAAAGGTCCAGAAATTTACTTCAGTACTGCTGCGTGGACATCAGCTTGTGCATGCTTGCATCCACGGTGTCCACACACCTTAAACTTGCTGAATAGAGGGTCATTACGCCAGCTACCACTCTTCAAGGCCCGAACATCTCCATTGCTACGGATTTCGCTGCGCAGACGTACCAATTCAGGGTAATCGTACATCATATTCACCTTTTGGTCGGCGATAGAGTTTCCGGTAGGGCGGTTCTCTTTGGTGACAAAAACACTAAACACTTCCGCAACATCCTCTCCTGGATTCGTGGCAGCATAGTCCGTCACAAAGCGATCGCGGTAGTTGTTGTAAGTAGCATCAGGGTTCTCCTCATCGTGTTGGTTGATGATATCTAACCAGCCAATTTCCACCAGGCGGTTGATATAAGAGTTCGCACTGCTACAGCCCTCTCCCGTGAAGTAATTGTTACAGGCTGACTCACTTTGCGAAACTGATACCTGTTCGTCATTGAGCGTAAGCACATGCCCGTATTCATGAATAGTCACATAGGTGAATAGAGCCGTGAAGTCGATGGTGGTGAGATCTTCGACAGCATCGATAGCTAGGGCAAATCGCCAATTACTTAGATCATTATCATCTATTGGCATCACATAGCCCAGCAAATCTCCACCTCCGTGGAATATTTCGAACTCACCAATCTTATTCCGTGAGTTGCGTGGCAATAGACGCGTAACAAACTCCCACATTTCGAAGTGCTTGGCGTAGTTCTGTTGATAAGGCTTAAGGTCGGCACTTACCTCATAATCTTTAATTCTATCAATTTCATCTCCGTTTACACGGTAGAGCGTAAGGGCGCCTTCTTCGGAATCCTCATAGTCGTCTTCATAATCCTCGTCATCCCATTCATCTTCGAATTCGGTGTCATCAAAAGGATCAAATGTGAAGTCGTCTTCTTGATAACAGGCAGTGAATTGTACAGCAACGAATAGCAACAAAAACAGCTTTTTCATAATGTCTTGTTTTGATAATCAAAATGTGTTCCGTGTAGTGTTGCTGGCTTATAATATCTTCGTTGTATTAAGAATCATTTCTCCCCCCAGACGAAGCCAAAAACATATTCCCCTACGTCTACTCGAATTTTTTTTGATTTTTTTTCAGTAGAGCGGTT